>Ga0209343_10000359_pt1 | contig 62839 bp, 61 predicted proteins | sample RifCSPlowO2_02_FD_184026 | JGI IMG/M metagenome (GOLD analysis project Ga0209343, IMG submission 184026) | Groundwater microbial communities from Rifle, Colorado - Rifle CSP2_plank lowO2_0.2 (SPAdes) (version 2) | ecosystem: Environmental > Aquatic > Deep subsurface > Groundwater | place...
GACGAGCCGTTGCAGCTGCAGGTGCTGGCCTTTCAGCATCACTACCAACTGGTCACCGATGCGGTGATCGGACCGCAGACCCTGATCCAGCTCAGTGCCCTGACCGAGCCGGACGTTCCGCTGCTGAGCACTGCCGAAGCAGGCTGGGAGTGAGGCGATGTCCTATATCCTCAATGCGTTGAAACAGTCGGAGAACCAGCGCGGGCGTGGCGAGATTCCGCATATCGATACGCCTCAGGAGCTGGCGAGCAGCTACCGCCCGGTGGTGGCGCAACAGCTCTGGCGCTGGTGGGCGCTGCTGGTCAGTGCCGCGCTGCTGGTGCTGCTGGGGTGGGTGGTTGCCGGCAAACTTTGGCTGGCCGAAGACGCTAGGCCGGTGCCTGTGGAAGCATCAGTGTCGGCTGCAGCGCCGCCGCCCGTCGAGCTGCCTGTCGAGGCGGTGGTCGAGACCGAGGTATTCGCCGCCCCCGATCCGCAGGACCAGGTGCCGGGCCTGCAGCAATTGCAGGACGCGGCGGGTCTGCGGGTTCAGCTGGACGACGAGCCGCCGGTGCCCGTGCGTGCCCCGGTGCAGCTGCAGTTGCCGGAGCGGGCCGGGCGGGTGGCTGCAGCACCGGCCCCTGCGTTGTCCGCCTCGCGCGAGGCCCCGCGGGCGGTGATCCCGCAACGCCGCGAGCTGGATGAAACCGCACCCCAAGGCGCAGACCTGGGCGATGTCGCGCACTGGAAGAATCTGCCCAGCGCGGTGCAGCAACAACTGCGCGAGCTGGGCATCAATGCCCATGTCTATTCGACGGACAGCAACCTGCGCTTTATCCGTGCCAGCGGCCGCAGCCTGCGCGAGGGCGATCGGCTGAGCGCCGAGTTGCGTCTGCAGCAGATCACCCGCGACGGCATGGTCTTCACCTATCAGGACGGCAAGTACTGGATGCGCCTGAACTGACTGCGCAGGCCCTGAGTACGACGCCAAGGCAAAAAAAATGCCGCGTGCCCGGTAAGGGCACGCGGCATTTTCTTTCAAGCGAACAGCATTGCCCGCAGGGCGGGTGTTGGCCCTATTTGCCGTACACCTGTTCCGGCAGCCAGGTAATCAGCCCGGGGAACTGGTAGGCGATGACCAGCAGGGCGATCTGGATCAGGATAAACGGCAGCACGCCCTTGTAGATGGTGCTGGTGGGCACCGATGGCGGGGTCACGCCGCGCAGGTAGAACAGGGCGAAGCCGAACGGCGGCGTGAGGAAGGAGGTCTGCAGGTTGAGGGCGATCATCACCCCCAGCCAGACCGGGTCCAGCCCCATGGCCAGCAGTACCGGCCCGACAATCGGCACCACCACGAAGGTGATCTCGATAAAGTCGAGGATAAAACCGAGCAGGAAGATCACCACCATCACCAGGAAGAACGCGCCGAGCACCCCGCCCGGCAGCTGGGCGAAGATGTCCTCGATCATCACCTCGCCGCCGAAGCCGCGGAATACCAGGGAAAACAGCGACGCGCCGATCAGGATCAGGAACACCATGGCGCTGATTTCGGTGGTGCCGTAGGCCACCTGACGCAGCTGGCTGAAGTTCAGCTTGCCTTTGTACAGGGCCAGCCCCATGGCACCGACGGCCCCCAGCGCGGCGGCCTCGGTGGGGGTGGCGTAACCGGCGAGGATCGAGCCGAGCACCGCGCCGATCAGCAGCAGCGGCGGCACCAGGGCATTGATCAGCTTGCCCCACTCGATCGGGCCGAGTTCTTCCTGGGGCAGGGCCGGCAGCTTCTTCGGCTGGAAAATCGCTACGCCGATGATGTAGAGGATATACAGGCCCACCAACAGCAGGCCCGGCAGTAGCGCACCGACGAACAGGTCGCCGACCGAAACGGTTTTCGGCGAGAAGATGCCCATCTTCAACTGCGCCTGCTGGTAGGCGCTGGACATCACGTCGCCCAGCAGGACCAGCACGATCGACGGTGGAATGATCTGCCCCAGGGTACCGGTGGCGGCCAGGGTGCCGGTGGCGATGGCCGGGTCGTAACCGCGGCGCAACATGGTCGGCAGCGCCAGCAGGCCCATGGTCACCACGGTCGCGCCGACGATGCCGGTGGAGGCCGCCAGCAAGGCCCCGACCACGCACACCGAGATCGCCAGGCCGCCGCGCAGGGTGCCGAACAGTCGCGACATGGATTCCAGCAGGTCTTCGGCGACCCGGGATTTCTCCAGCATCACCCCCATGAAGACGAACAGCGGCACCGCCAGCATGGTCTGGTTGTTCATGATGCCGAACAGGCGGTTGGGCAGGGCGCTCAGGTAGCCACCATCGAAGGTGCCGGTGAGGATGCCGATGCCGGCAAACAGCAGCGACACCCCGCCCAGGGTAAAGGCCACCGGGTAGCCGGCCATCAGCGCCGCGCAGATGCTGATAAACAGCAGAATCGCCATCAACTCAGCCATGCGTCACCTCCACAGCTGGGAGACGGCCGGTCAGGATGTAGGCGGATTTGATCAAGTTGGCGATTCCTTGCAAGACCAGGCTGAACACCAGCACCAGGATGATGCTCTTCTGCAGATAGACGAACTTCAGGCCGCCCGATTCGCTGGAGCCCTCCAGGGTCGCCCAGGAGTTGCCGACGTAATCCCAGCTGGCCCAGCCGAGGTACAGGCATACCGGCAACAGGAACAGCAGGGTGCCGAGACCATCGACCAGCGCCTGGCGGCGGCCGCTGAATTTCTGATAGAAGATGTCCACGCGAACGTGGCCATTGCATTGCAGCACCCAGGCGGCGGCACCCATAAACACCAGAGCGTGGGCATAGAGCACCGCTTCCTGCAGGGCGGTCGCGCCGATGCCGAAGCCGTAGCGCAGGATCACCACCACGGCGGTGCCCAGTACCAGAAACAGGGTGAGCCAGGCGCAGGCCTTGCCCAGTCCGGCATTAAAGGTGTCGATTATTTGAGCGAGAGTCAGCGGGAGAGGAGGCTTGTCGGACATATGCAGTCCTTATCGTTATGGGTTATTAAGCAGGAAGGCCGGCGATTCTAGGCGGGCCTGGGTAAATGCGGCAATGGCACTACAACTTTAGTCGTATCCGCTAGGCTTGAGAGTCACTTACCCCTATGTTAGTCGAGCGTGGTGTGGCCGCAGTGATCCTGTGGTCAGACCAATACAACAATAAGGAGCTTTGCATGAAACGTCGTCAAATTCTCGCCGCCGCAGGCGTGGGTCTTGCAGCCACGGCCCTGGCCGGCTGCAAACAGGAAGCCGAAACCGCTGCCAAGCCTCAAGAGGGTGCGCAGGCGCAGACTTTCAACTGGAAAATGGTCACCTCCTGGCCGAAGAACTTCCCCGGTGTTGGTGTCGGTGCCGAGCGCTTCGCCAAGCTGGTAGAGGAGATGAGCAACGGCCGTCTCAAGGTCAAGGTGTATGCCGCCGGCGAACTGGTGCCGGCGCTGGAAGTATTCGATGCCGTCTCCCGCGGCACTGCGGAAATGGGCCACGGCGCGCCTTACTACTGGAAGGGCAAGGTCCCAGCCGCGCAGTTCTTCTGCGCCCTGCCATTCGGTCCCAACGCCCAGGAAATGAACGCCTGGCTGCACCGTGGCGGCGGCATGGAGCTGTGGGAAGAGGTGTACAAGCCGTTCGGCGTGCTGCCGATGGCCTGCGGCAGCACGGGCGTGCAGACCGCCGGCTGGTTCAACAAGGAAATCAATAGCGTCGCCGATTTCCAGGGCCTGAAGATGCGCACCCCGGGCCTGGGTGGTGAAGTGCTGACCAAGATGGGCGGCACCGTGGTCAATATGCCGGCCGGCGAGATCTTTACCGCCATGCAGACCGGTGCCATCGACGCCACCGAGTGGATCGGCCCGTACAACGACCAGGCTCTGGGCCTGCACAAGGCGGCCAAGTACTACTACACCCCGGGCTGGCAGGAGCCGAGCGTACTGTTCGAACTGGACGTCAATATCAAGGCCTGGGAAACCCTGCCGGCCGACCTGCAGGCCATCGTCCGCGCCGCTGCTCGCGATGTGAACGGCGACATGCTCGACGATTACAACGCCAAGAACATGGAAGCCATGGAGCAACTCAAGGGCGAAGGCGTAGAAGTGCGTCGTCTGCCGGATGACGTGTTGGCCAGGCTCAAGGAAGTGGCCGCCGAAGTGGTCGACGCCAGCGCCGCCGCCGACCCGGTGGCGAGTAAGGTCTGGGAGCAGCAGAAGGCCTATCTGCAGCGCCTGTACGACTACGCCGAGTTCAACGAAAAGGATATCTACAATATCCGCGGCTGATTTACCGCCACCAGAAAACGCCGGCCTCGCGCCGGCGTTTTTACGCCCGCTGACTCACTTCCCGTCTGTCGCCCGCTATCCGTCTTGCTCTTGGTCTTCGCCTCCTGGCCTGCGCGCCGCCTATCCCTCACCCATGCTTGCGAGTGAACTCCAGCCGCTTGCCGACTGTCTGTCTGCTGTCGGCCCACCGGGTGGTTTGCCTGGCCATTGACCATGCACCGGCCTTATTCCGCCCTGATCGCGTTCCTGTTCAAACAATTCGCCAGGCCGGCTTTTATCGCGCCCGTTCGAGGGTTTTGTTCTATTGCCATGTGAAGATTGCCCTATGTCCCTATTCCGTCAGTCCCCCTTACGTGTTTCCTCGTTGCAGCCTCGTGCCCAGGCTGCCTGGTTGTTTGCTGGTCTGCTGGCGGCGGGTACCCCGGCCTACGCCGAGGAGGTCGCGAGCAATCAGCGCTGGGTCAGCGACAGCCTCAATACCTATGTGCGCAGCGGCCCGACCGATGGCTACCGCATCGTCGGTACGCTGGTTTCCGGGCAGAAGGTCGAGCTGCTGCGCAGCCAGGGTGATTACAGCCAGGTGCGGGGCGACAACGGCAGTGCCGTGTGGATTCCCAGTCGCGATCTGCAGGATGTCCCCGGCCAGGCCGAGCGCCTGCCGCAGCTGGAGCAGAAGGTGGCCGAGCTCAGTGCCGAGTTGGCGGGTATCGACGACACCTGGAAGGCCCGCGTACAGGGCATGCAGGAGACCCTGGATGCCCGCAAGGCGCTGATCGACGAGGCGCAGACCGCCCGCGCGGCGCTGGACAGCGAGCTGAGCCGGGCACTCTCCGAACTGCGCGAGGTGCAGGCGCAGTTGGGCGAAGAGAACCAGCAGGTGCTGATGCGCTATATGGTCTACGGCGGCAGCATCGCCGGTGCCGGGCTGTTCGCCGGGCTGCTTCTGCCGACCTTGCTGCGGGTGCGGCGCAAGCGCAACGATCAGTGGGTCTAAGTGCGGGCGGCGAGCTCTTGGTGCGCACGGCGCACCCTACGGGCAAGTGCAGGTTGAGTATCTGAACCCAGGGCAGCCTGCGGATAGCCACAAAAAATGCCGATCACCGGCCAGGTGATCGGCATTTTTTCAACCCGCAGGATGGGGCTTACCGGCGTGCCGGCACCGGGCGGGTGCGGCCGCTGCCGTCGATGGCGACGAAGACGAATACCGCCTCGGTGACCTTGCGCCATTCGCTGGACAGCGGATCGTCGCTCCATACCTCGACCAGCATCTGGATCGAGCTGCGGCCCACTTCCACGGTCTGGGTGTAGAAGGACAGCTGCGCGCCCACCGCCACCGGTACCAGGAAGGCCATACGGTCGATGGCCACGGTCGCCACACGGCCACCCGCGACCTTGCTGGCCATGGCGGTGCCGGCCAGGTCCATCTGCGCCACCAGCCAGCCGCCGAAGATATCGCCGAAGCCGTTGGTTTCACGCGGCAATGCGGTGATCTGCAAAGCCAGGTCGCCTTGCGGGATAGGGTCTTCCTGTTCGAAATCGTGCATCGGATAGGCTCGCGGCGCGGTTGTTGTTATTGGCGCAGTGCAGGGTCGTGAAATGGCGACGGTACAACCGCCTCACAACCCCGCAGGCCCGCAGGATTGCGGGTGTTGCCGAGTATAGCGACTCGACAGTCGTAGGGCGACCATGGCTTATGGCTGGTATGGCGCAGGAATTATTCAGCGTTCATCTAACTGTCATATTGCTTACATAGAGTGGTCACACGGCCTGAAGATACTTGGCCCGGTCAATCCAACACTAGTCTGCTAGGAGTAAGGCATGAAACTTAAGCGTTTGATGGCGGCCATGACTTTTGTCGCCGCTGGCGTCGCCACCGCCACTGCGGTTGCTGCTGTCGATCCGGCTCTGCCGAGCTACACCAAGACCTCCGGCGTATCGGGCAACCTGTCCAGCGTTGGTTCCGACTCCCTGGCCAACCTGATGACTCTGTGGGCTGAAGAGTTCAAAAAGGAATACCCCAACGTCAATATCCAGATCCAGGCCGCCGGTTCCTCCACCGCGCCACCTGCGCTGACTGAAGGCACCTCGAACATGGGCCCGATGAGCCGCCCAATGAAGGATGCCGAGATCCAGGCGTTTGAAGAAAAATACGGTTACAAGCCAACAGCTATTCCGGTAGCCATTGATGCTCTGGCTGTCTTCGTACACAAGGACAACCCGATCAAGAGCCTGGATATCGCTCAGGTTGACGCGATTTTCTCCAGCACTCGTCTGTGTGGCGGTGCCACCGATATCAAAACCTGGGGTGACCTGGGCCTGACTGGCGAATGGGCTGCCAAGCCGATCCAGTTGTTCGGTCGTAACTCGGTATCCGGCACCTACGGTTATTTCAAAGAAGAAGCCCTGTGCAAAGGCGACTACAAGGCCAACGTTAACGAGCAGCCGGGTTCGGCTTCCGTGGTGCAGTCGATCTCCAGCACCATCAACGCCATCGGTTACTCGGGCATTGGTTACAAGACCTCCAGCGTTCGCGCTGTGGCACTGTCGAAGAAAGGCGGCGAAGCCTTCGATGCCAACGAAGAAAACGCCCTGGCTGGCAAGTTCCCGCTGGCGCGCTTCTTCTACGTCTATGTCAACAAGGCACCGAACAAGTCGCTGAGCCCGCTGGATGCTGAGTTCGTCAAGCTGGTGCTGTCCAAGCAAGGCCAGGATGTTGTAGTGAAAGACGGCTACATCCCGCTGCCTAAGAAAGTGATCGACAAAACCCTGAAGGAACTGGGCCTGGAGTAATACTGCTAGCAAGGACGCCCAAGTAAGTCGCACGCCCGCCTTCGTTTTCGACAGGTGGGCGTTGCTTTGTCAAAGCGCTGTAACTTTTCTGTCATATAGAGCGGCTAGAGTTGGCAACTCGTATAGCGACAGAACTCACTATGGCGCGCTCATGGCTGCGCAGAGACGCTCTTACCTATGAATGACTTGGCTAGTGAAACCATGACCGCCACACCCAAATCCCTAGGGCTGGACTTCAACACCCCGGCCCTGCAACGCAAGCGTCGCATGCGTGCACTGAAAGACCGTATGGCGCGCTGGGCAGTTTCGATCGGCGGTATGGCAGTGCTCGGTGCCATTACCCTGATCTTCTTCTACCTGGCCTATGTCGTGCTGCCGATGTTCCAGGGCGCGAGCATGGACAGCCGCAAGTCGGTGCAGGTTGCTTGGCTGAATGAAGCGGCCGCGCCGCTGCTTCTGACCCTGGAAGAACAGAACCAGATGGCCATGCGCCTGGACCAAAGCGGCAAGGTGCAGTTCTTCGATGCGAAGAAGATGCAGCCTTTAAGCAACGTGCAGCTGCCGATTCCGGCTGGTGCCCAGATTGTTTCTGTTGGCCAGGATCAGCCGGGCAGTAACCGCGTCGCGCTGGGCCTATCCAACGGTCAAGTGCTGGTGTTCGAGCATGCCTACAAGATCACTTATCCCAATGATGTGAAGACCATCAGTCCGAGTGTCGAATACCCGTTTGGTGAAGCGCCGATCGAGCTCGATCCCCAGGGCCGCGAGCTGGATCACATGGGCGTCAGCCTGAACGGCGGTACCCTTATGCTGGCTGGCTCCACCGGCACCGAGCTGCACGTGCTGAGCCTGGGCCGCGAAGAAAACCTGATGACCGGTGAGGTGACCCTCAGTGAAGAGCGCGTTGCGCTGCCGCAGATCGCTGAGCCGATCAAGGCACTGATCATCGACCCACGCCAGATGTGGCTGTATGTCATCAATGGGCGCGCCACTGCTGATGTCTTCGACATGCGCAGCAACAGCCTGAATGGCCGCTACAAACTGCTCGCTGACGGCAAGCTGGAAGTCAGCAATGTAACCGGGCTGTTGGGTGGCATTTCGTTGATGGTCGGCGATAGCAGCGGGGCGATTCAGCAATGGTTTATGGTGCGTGAAGCGGACGGTAAAGCTGAACTCAAATCCATCCGTAGTTTCCAGCTAAGCGACAGTCCGATTGTGCAGATACTGCCGGAGGAGCGCCGCAAGGGCTTTTTCGCTCTGGATTCCAAGGGCAACCTGGGCATCTTCCACAGTACCGCGCACCGCACCCTGCTGGTCGAACAAGTTGCCGATGGCCAGGCTCTGGCTGCTTTGTCACCACGCGCCAACCGGGTATTGATCGAAGCCGATGGTAAGTTGCAGCGTTTGGTGATCGATAACCCACACCCAGAAATTTCCTGGAGTTCGTTGTGGGGCAAGGTCTGGTATGAGAACTACGATGCGCCTGGTTATGTCTGGCAGTCGACTTCAGCCAGTACCGATACCGAGCCCAAGCTGAGTCTCGCGCCGCTGGCCTTCGGCACCTTGAAAGCCGCGTTCTATGCCATGCTCCTGGCTGCCCCATTGGCCATTGCGGCGGCCCTCTACACCGCCTACTTCATGGCTCCGGCGCTGCGGCGCAAGGTCAAACCGGTGATTGAGCTTATGGAGGCGTTGCCGACGGTGATTCTCGGTTTCTTCGCCGGTCTGTTCCTCGCGCCTTATGTCGAAGGGCACCTGCCCGGCATCTTCAGTCTGCTGATCTTTACCCCTATCGGTATTTTGCTCGCGGGTTACCTGTGGAGCCGCTTGCCGGAGTCGATTCGCCTGAGCGTGCCGGACGGTTGGGAGTCCGTGCTGTTGATTCCGATGATCCTGCTGGTCGGCTTTGTCTCGCTGGCGATGAGTGGGCATCTGGAGAACTGGTTGTTCGACGGCAATATGCGCCTGTGGCTGAGCAATGACCTGGGCATCGCCTTCGATCAGCGCAACGCCTTAGTGGTCGGTTTGGCCATGGGTTTCGCGGTGATTCCAACCATCTTCTCGATTGCCGAAGACGCCGTGTTCAGTGTGCCCAAAAGCCTGACCTTTGGCTCCCTGGCCCTGGGTGCCACGCCGTGGCAGACCTTGATCCGCGTGGTGATTCTCACGGCAAGCCCAGGTATTTTCTCGGCCGTGATGATTGGCATGGGGCGCGCTGTCGGCGAAACCATGATCGTGCTGATGGCCACGGGTAACACCGCCATCATGGACATGAACATCTTTGAAGGTCTGCGCACCCTGGCTGCCAACGTGGCAGTTGAAATGCCCGAATCGGAAGTGGGTGGTACCCACTACCGCGTGCTGTTCCTCTCGGCGCTGGTGCTGCTCGGCTTCACCTTTGTCATGAACACCCTGGCAGAACTGGTGCGCCAGCGTCTGCGCGTCAAGTACGCCTCGCTCTAAGGCTCAGGAAGGTATATGTCCGTGAAGCAGAACAACCTGAAAACCTGGTTCAAGAGCGGTACGCCCTGGATCTGGATGAATGCCGGTGCCGTATCGATCGCTGTGATCATGACGCTGGGTCTGATGATGGTGATCGCGGTACGCGGCCTCGGCCATTTCTGGCCGGCTGACCTAGTCGAGGTCGACTATCGGGTACCCGGCCAGGAAGCCAAGGTGATGGCTGGCGAGATCACTCAAATTGAAGAGGTGCCGCGCGCGCGCTTGGCCGCTTCCGGTTTGCCGGTCGACGTTAAGGGCGGCGAGTTCATGACCCGCGAGCTGTTCAAGGTCGGTAACCGCGACATCTACGGTGCGGATTTCACCTGGGTGGTAGGTGAGTGGCTGAGCAATCAGCGCACCCCGGAGCAGTTGACCGCCTTTGAGCGCCGCGAGTGGGGCAATCTCTATGGCTACCTGGTCAACGTCAAGCAGGAAGGTCAGCTGGTTGCCGAGGGTGATGCCAGCTGGGCTGAAATGCAGACGCGAGTCGATCGGGTCGATGATCTGCACGCCAAGCTGGTGCGTGTCGAGAAAAAAGACATTGGCCGGATTAACGCCGGGCTGGAGCGCATCCGCCTGAAAACCCGTCGCCTCGAATTGCAAGGCAAGTTGGACGATGTCGCCCAGGCCGAGCTGGATGCCGAGCGTGCGCAGTGGGATGCCGAGTACAAGGTGCTGGAAACCGAGCTGGTTGCGCTCAATCAGGCGTTCAATCGCGACAGCATCACGGTAAAAACCGTTGAGGGCCGTGAAGTGACTCTGAGTCTGGGCAAAGTGGTAAGGGCCTACCAGCCCAATGCCATGGGTCCTCTGGACAAGCTGAGTTTCTACTTCGCCAAACTGTGGGAATTCGTCAGCGACGACCCGCGTGAGGCCAACACCGAGGGCGGCATCTTCCCGGCGATCTTTGGCACCGTGATGATGACCCTGATCATGGCCGTGATCGTCACTCCGTTCGGTGTGGTAGCGGCCATCTACCTGCGCGAGTACGCCAAGCAGGGCCCGCTGACCCGGGTGATCCGCATCGCGGTGAACAACCTGGCGGGCGTGCCGGCGATTGTCTACGGCGTGTTCGGCCTGGGCTTTTTCGTCTATGTGCTGGGTGGCTCGCTGGACCGCATGTTCTTCCCGGAAGCGGCCCCGGCACCGACCTTCGGTACGCCAGGTCTGATGTGGGCCTCGCTAACGCTGGCCATTCTCACTTTGCCGGTGGTGATCGTCGCCACCGAAGAAGGCCTGGCGCGGATTCCGCGGGCCGTGCGCGAAGGCTCCCTGGCCCTCGGCGCGACCAAGGTGGAAACCCTCTGGCGCGTGGTGCTGCCGATGGCCAGCCCGGCGATGATGACCGGTCTGATCCTCGCCGTGGCCCGCGCCGCTGGTGAAGTGGCACCGCTGATGCTGGTGGGCGTGGTCAAGCTGGCACCTTCGCTGCCGCTGGACGCCAACTACCCCTACCTGCACCTGGACCAGAAGATCATGCACCTGGGCTTCCATATCTACGACGTCGGCTTCCAGAGCCCCAACGTCGAGGCCGCGCGGCCGCTGGTGTACGCCACCGCCCTGCTGCTGGTGTTGGTCATCGTGGTGCTGAACATGGCGGCGGTCTATATCCGCAACCACCTGCGCGAGAAGTACAAGGCGCTGGATCACTAATCATCGCGCCGCGGCCCGCTGGGCCGCGGCGGCATAAAGCATTTGTTAGCGTAGGGAGCATCCCATGCAGCACGAAACACATACACACGGTATCGACATGGCGGCCCTTGGCCGCGACCGCCAGGGCCTGAACATGGCCAATGAGCAAGTAGCCATCGACGTACCAGGCCTGAACCTGTTCTACGGCGACAAGCAGGCGTTGTTCGATGTGCAGATGACCATTCCCAAGCAGCGCGTTACTGCGTTTATCGGGCCGTCCGGTTGCGGTAAGTCGACCCTGCTGCGCACTTTCAACCGGATGAACGACCTGGTTGATGGCTGCCGTGTAGAAGGGGAAATCAACCTCGATGGCCGTAACATTTACCGTAAGGGCGAGGACGTAGCCGAGCTGCGCCGCCGTGTCGGTATGGTGTTCCAGAAGCCTAACCCGTTCCCCAAGAGCATTTACGAGAACGTGGTGTATGGCCTGCGTATCCAGGGTATCAACCAGAAGCGCGTACTCGATGAGGCCGTGGAGTTGTCGCTGAAAAATGCGGCGCTGTGGGACGAGGTTAAAGACCGCCTGCATGACTCCGCCCTTGGCCTTTCTGGCGGCCAGCAACAACGTTTGATCATCGCCCGTACCGTCGCGGTGCAGCCGGAAGTGTTGCTGCTCGACGAACCCTGCTCGGCGCTGGACCCGATCTCGACGCTGAAAGTCGAAGAGCTGATCTACGAACTGAAATCCAAGTACACCATCGTCATCGTTACCCACAACATGCAGCAGGCGGCGCGGGTCTCGGATTACACGGCGTTTATGTACATGGGCAAACTGATCGAGTTCGGTGATACCGATACCCTGTTCACCAACCCGGCGAAGAAGCAGACCGAGGATTACATCACCGGTCGTTACGGCTGATGGCAGAGCCCATCCAAGCACAGACGTTATTCGGTTAATTCAAGGGTTTGCACATGATCAACAAAGAAAACCTTACCCAGCATATCTCCCAGCAGTTCAACGTCGAGCTGGAGGAGGTGCGCAGCCACCTGCTGGCCATGGGCGGTCTGGTCGAGAAGCAGGTCAACGACGCGGTTACCGCGCTGATCGACGCTGACTCCGGTCTGGCTCAGCAAGTGCGCGAGATCGACGACCAGATCAACCAGATGGAGCGCAATATCGACGAAGAGTGCGTGCGCATTCTCGCCCGTCGTCAGCCGGCGGCCTCTGACCTGCGTCTGATCATCAGCATCTCCAAGTCGGTAATCGACCTCGAGCGCATTGGCGACGAAGCCACCAAGATCGCCAAGCGCGCCATCCTCCTGTGCGAGGAAGGCGAGTCGCCGCGCGGCTACGTGGAAGTGCGGCATATCGGCGATCAGGTACGCAAGATGGTGCAGGAGGCGCTGGACGCCTTCGCCCGTTTCGACGCCGACCTGGCGCTGTCGGTGGCGCAGTATGACAAGACCGTCGACCGCGAATACAAGACCGCCCTGCGCGAACTGGTGACCTACATGATGGAAGACCCGCGTTCGATCTCGCGGGTGCTCAACGTGATCTGGGCTCTGCGTTCGCTGGAGCGTATCGGCGACCACGCGCGCAATATCGCCGAGCTGGTGATCTACCTGGTGCGCGGCACCGATGTGAAGCACATCGGCCTGACCCGCATGCAGGAAGAAGTGCAGGGCACCAACAAGGACAGCTAACGCAGCTAAATCGTCTCCGCGGCGAGATAAGGCGTATTTCGGTTGGCCTTTGGCCACCAGCCGCGACTATGCTTAAGGCCATCTGAATGGGAGTGGCCGATGAGCAAAGTCAGCGTGCTGGTGGTGGACGACGCAACCTTTATTCGCGATTTGGTGAAGAAGGGGCTGCGCGACCACTTTCCCGGCGTGCAGATCGTGGAAGCGGTGAATGGGCGCAAAGCCCAGCAACTGCTGGGTCGGCAAGGCATTGACCTGATCCTCTGCGATTGGGAAATGCCGGAAATGTCCGGGCTCGAGCTGCTCAGCTGGTGCCGCGAGCAGGACAACCTGAAAACCGTGCCCTTTATCATGGTCACCAGCCGTGGCGACAAGGACAACGTGGTGCAGGCGATCCAGGCCGGGGTTTCCGACTTTATCGGCAAGCCCTTCTCCAACGAACAGCTGGTGACCAAGGTCAAGAAGGCCCTGCAGCGTGCCGGCAAGCTGCAGGCGCTGATGGCCAGCGCGCCGCCGAAGATGCTCAGCAGCGGGGCCTATGCCAATGACTCGCTGTCTGCCCTGACCGCCGGCAAGGCCGAAGTGCTCAAGCCGTCCGCCGCACCCGCGCCTGTGGTCAAGGCGGCCGCTGCTTTCGCCGCTCAACCCGCAGCCGCCAAGACCGCGCCAGCCAGCGGCCGTGGCCAAGGCCAGTTGCGCCTGCCGGGCGGCACCATGGCCTGCGTGATCAAGGCCCTGAGCCTCAAGGAAGCGCTGCTGGTGGTCAAACGCACCGAACTGCTGCCTCAGGTGCTGGAAAGCGCGGTGCTCGATCTGGAGCAGGGCGAGGCGGCGGAAATCGCCCGACTCAACGGCTACCTGCATGCGGTAGTGGCTTTCGAGCCCAAGCCCGACAGCGAATGGCTGCAGCTGACCTTCAGGTTCGTCGACAGCGACCCGCAGAAACTCGACTATATCTCCCGACTGATCGCCCGCGGCACCGCGCAGAAGCACTTCAGCCCGGGGGCCTAGGGCGGGCATGGCGAAGGCCTGTCCGACCGATCGCCAACGACTGCATCACAGCCCGACGGATGCCACCTCGCATGCCCCGGCCGGCGCTGCTAATCTGAACGATCATGGCCAACCAATCATAAGAATCGGGTCGTTATGCTAGGGCGTCTGATATTACTCTGTGGCGTATTGGTCTTTGCCGGCCAGGCCGGGGCATTGACCATCTACAAGTACACCGATGCCAACGGCGTGGTCACCTACACCGACAAGGCCGCCCCCGGTGCCCAGGTGTTCGTGTTTCGCGACCGCATGGTTGAGCGCCTGGACAACCTGGTGAAGCTGGAAACCAAGAAGCATGAAGCCGGGGAAACCCTGCTGGTGCGCAACGATCTCTACGCTCCGGTGCAGGTCGAATTGCGCCTGGAGCAGCTCGACAATGTCGTCGGCGCGCCCGGTAAACCCATCAGCTGGGTGCTGCCACCGCGCAGCCATATCCGCCTGGTGACCCTGACCGCGCAGGATGCCGGCAAGCCGCTGCGCTACGCCCCCAAGCTGCGCTATGCCCTCGGCGATCCGCGCCTGTTGCCGACCCAGAAGAGCTACCCGCTGCCCTGGCGCGGCGGTCCGTTCCGCCTGACCCAGGGGGCCAACGGCAAATACAGCCACTTCACTCCGAAAGGCCGTTACGCCATGGATATCGCCATGCCCGAAGGTACGCCGATTGTCGCGGCCCGTGGCGGCGTGGTGGTGAAGACCGAAAACCAGCAGAGTGGGCGCGGCAACAACCCCTCCGGCAATTATGTGCGCATTCTCCATGACGACGGCACCATGGGCGTCTACCTGCACCTGATGAAGGGCTCGGTCGGTGTGCGCGAAGGCCAGCGGGTCAATAACGGCAGCTTTATTGCCCGGTCCGGCAACACCGGCAACAGCACCGGCCCGCACCTGCACTTCGTGGTGCAGCGCAATGTCGGCCTGGCGCTGGAGTCCATCCCATTCGACTTCGCCCAGCCGGTCAACAGCCTGCCCAACTTTGCGGTGGGCGGCGAGTAAGCCTGCAGCCGGTGCATGGCGCTAACCTGTAGGGTACGCCATGCGCACCGCGCACCCTGGGTTGCTCAATCCAGCCTCAGCACCTTGGCCAGGACGATCTTCGGGCCTTTCATCTTCTTGACGATGATGCGCAGGCCGTCGACTTCCAGCACTTCCTCTTCCTCGGGCATGCGCTTGAGGGTCTCGTAGACCAGCCCCGCCAGGGTTTCCGCCTCGACATGATCGAGATCGACGCCGAGCAGGCGCTCGACCTTGGCCAGCGGCGTGTCGCCGCGCACCAGCAGCTTGCCCGGCTGGTAAGCGAGGATGCCGCGTTCGGCCTTGCGGTGTTCGTCCTGGATATCGCCGACCAGGGCTTCCAGCACATCCTCCATGGTCAGGTAGCCGATCACCTTGCCGTCGGCCTCCTCGACCAGGGCGAAGTGCGAGCCGCCCTGGCGGAATTGTTCGAGCAGGTTGGACAGCGGCATATGCCGGCCGACCCGTTCGATCGGGTGCATCAGCTCCGCCAGTTTCAGTGCCGAGGGCAGCATCTCCAGCAAGGAGAGGTGCAGCAGCAGATCCTTGATATGCAAGACGCCGACAAACTCGCCGCTGGTTTCGTCGTAGATCGGGTAGCGGCTGTACTTGTGCCGGCGGAATACGCTGAACACTTCATCCAGGGCCGCCGTCAGCGGCAGGGAGACCAGGTCCTCGCGGGAATTGGCCCAGTCCACAACCTCCAGTTCGCCCAGCTCAACGGCGGAGGCCAGCACGCGCATGTCCTGGTCGCTGGGGTTGCTGCCACGGCTGGAGTGGAGGATCAGCTTGAGTTCGTCGCGGCTGTAATGGTGTTCGTGGTGCGGCCCCGGCTCACCCTGGCCGGCGATGCGCAGGATGGCATTGGCGCTGGCATTGAGCAGGAAGATCGCCGGGTACATGGCCCAGTAGAACAGGTACAGCGGCGCGGCCGTCCACAGCGAGAGCAATTCGGGTTTGCGGATCGCCCAGGACTTGGGGGCCAGCTCGCCAACCACTATGTGCAGGTAGGAAATGATCGCGAAGGCGGTAAAGAAGGCGATGCCGTGCACCAGCTTCGGCGACTCGATGCCGATGGCCGCGAGCAGCGGTTCAAGCAGATGGGCGAAAGCCGGTTCGCCGACCCAGCCGAGGCCCAGGGAGGCCAGGGTGATACCCAGTTGGCAGGCCGAGAGGTAGGCGTCCATCTGGTTGTGCACGGTGCGCAGGATATGCCCGCGCCAGCCATGGGCCTGAGCGAGGGCCTCGACCTTGGTGGCGCGCAGGCGAACGATGGCGAACTCGGCGGCGACGAAGAAGCCGTTGAGCAGGACCAGGAAGAGGGCGAACAGGACGAGGCCGAAATCGGCGAAATAGCTGGCGGCGGTGTAACTCGTGGAGGGGTCCATAGGGGGTTCGGTTGACCAATGACGGCTAAGAGTGGCGGCAGACGCCGGGCTTTGCAAGTGGCGCTAAAAGGCTTTCGTCGCGCGGATGAGGGCTTTCTATTCGCCAGCGCGCTGCTTCTGGTGGATGGATAAAGCGCCATCCACCCTATGGCAGAGCCACGCGGGTGCGCGGCTGGGCTGGTTAGCCGCGACGCACCATCTGCTGGGCGGGGAAGTGGCAGGTAAAGCTGCTGCCCTTGCCCAGGTTGCTGTGGATCTCCAGGCGCGCGCGGTGGCGCAGCAGCACGTGCTTGACGATGGCCAGGCCCAGGCCGGTGCCACCGGTGTTGCTGGCGCGGCTGGAGTCGACCCGGTAGAAGCGTTCGGTCAGGCGCGGCAGGTGCTTGGCCTCGATGCCCAGGCCGGTGTCGGTCACCGCCAGGTGTGCACCCTGGTCGTCGGCCCACCAGCGAATGCGGATCTCGCCCTCGTCAGGGGTGTACTTGACCGCGTTGAACACCAGGTTGGAAAAGGCGCTACGCAGTTCCGTCTCGCTGCCCTTGAGGCGCAAGTGCGGATCGGCTTCCAGGCTGATGCGGTGGTGGCGTTCGGCGGACAGGGCCTGGGCGTCGTTCTTGATCGACAGCAGCAGCAGGTCCACCGCCACCGGCTGGTTGTCCGAGGGGTAGTCGGTGGCTTCCAGCTTGGCCAGCAACAGCAGGTCGTTGAGCAGGTTCTGCATGCGCCCGCCCTGCTGCTGCATCTGCTGCAGGGCGCGCAGCCAGCGCGGGTTGACCGCCTCGACGTTGTCCAGCAGGGTTTCCAGGTAACCGGCGATCACCGTCAGCGGGGTGCGCAGCTCGTGGGAAACGTTGGCGACGAAATCCTTGCGCATCTGTTCCAGCTGATGGATGCGGGTGATGTCGCGCACCAGCATCAGGTGCTCGCGGTTGCCGTACTGGGTGATATGAAACTGCAGGCGCAGGCGGTCGCTGACCGGGGAGGGCAGTTCCAGCGGCTCCTGGTAATTGCTGCCTTCGAAATATTCGATAAAGCGCGGGTCGCGGACCAGATTGGTGATCTGCTGACCGCTGTCCTGGGGCGTTTTCAGGCCCAGCAGCTTTTCTGCGGCAAGGTTCCACCATTCCAGGTTGCCGTCGCGGTCGAGCATGATCACCGCGTCCTTCAGCGCCGCGGTGGACTCCTGCACCCGGTCGATTACCGCCTGCAGGCGGCCACGGGCCTTCTGGTCGCGGCGTTGCAGGTGATAGATATTGTCGAACACCTCGCCCCACAGGCCGTAACCGTCGGGCGGCGGCTCGTCGCCCTTGCGGGTGCGCAGCCATTTGTGCAGGCGCAGCAGTTGCTGCAGGTGCCAGCCGAGGTAGCCGGCCAGGCCCAGGGCCATGGACCAGCCGTACTCGCCGGTGATCAGGCCGAGCAGCAGGCAGGCTGCAATCAGAAGCAGCAAACGACGTATAAGGGGCGTGCGCCAGTCTTGATTCAATTAGAACTCATCCGCCAAGCAATCCTTTATGCAGGTCGGCTAAGCGACCTCCAGGCATCCTAAACTGTCTTAGCTCTTGGTGGAGAACCGATAGCCCGTGCCGCGTACAGTCTGCACCAGGTTCTCGTAAACCTCGCCGAGGGCCTTGCGCAGGCGGCGGATATGCACGTCGACGGTGCGCTCCTCGACATACACGTTACCGCCCCAGACCTGATCGAGCAATTGGCCGCGGGTGTAGGCGCGCTCCTGGTGGGTCATAAAGAATTGCAGCAGGCGGTATTCGGTGGGGCCCATTTCGGCCGGCTTGCCGTCGATGGTGACGCGGTGGCTGACCGGGTCGAGCAGCAGGCCGCCGACTTCGATCGGCCCTTCGCTGTCGGTCGGTCCGGCGCGGCGCAGCACGGCTTTCAGGCGCGCCACCAGCTCGCGGGGGGAGAAGGGCTTGGTGATGTAATCATCGGCCCCCACTTCCAGACCCTGGATCTTGTTGTCCTCTTCGCCCTTGGCGGTGAGCATGATGATCGGGATATCCCCGGTCAGCTCGTCGCGCTTGAGCCGGCGCGCCAGTTCGATGCCGCTGGTGCCGGGGAGCATCCAGTCGAGCAGGATCAGATCGGGTTTGCGGTCGACGATGATGGCGTGGGCCTGCTGGGTATTCTCCGCTTCCAGGCACTCGTAGCCGGCCATTTCCAGGGCCACGGCAATCATTTCACGGATCGGTGCTTCGTCGTCGACGATCAGGATGTTCTTGCCAACCATGGTCAAGCCTCGGGTCATCTCGCTGTAATGGTCTGCATTAGATAACGGAATTATTGCAGTGATATGACAGGTGCGCGGCACGAGCCCTCCTGCGCCCTACCCACGCAAGGCGTAGTCCAGCACGATACCGACAAAGATCGCCAGGCCGGCCCAGTGGTTGTGCAGAAAGGCGTTGAAGCAGGCCATGGGTTTGCGGTTGCGGGTCTTGTGGTATTCCCAGGCGAAACAGGCGGCGGCCACGGCCAGGCCGAGGTGGAAGCAGATACCCAGTTCGAAGCGCGCGCCGGCCAGCAGCAGGCAGAGCAGGGCCAGGCCCTGCAGGCTGGCAATAATCAGGCGGTCGGCATCGCCGAACAGGATGGCGGTGGATTTCACCCCGATCTTCAGGTCGTCGTCGCGGTCGGCCATGGCGTAGTAGGTGTCGTAGGCCACGGTCCACAGCAGGTTGGCGATATACAGCAGCCAGGCCTCGGCCGGCAGCTCACCGGTTTCGGCGGTAAAGGCCATGGGCATGCCCCAGGAGAACGCCGCCCCCAGCACCACCTGCGGGTAGAAGGTGTAGCGCTTCATAAAGGGGTAGCAGGCGGCCAGGGCCAGGCCGCCGAAGGACAGCCAGATGGTGGTGGCGTTGGTGAACAGCACCAGCACGAAGCTGGCTGCCACCAGTACGGCGAACAGCACCAGCGCCTCGCGTGGCTGGATCTTGCCACTGGCCAGGGGCCGCGCCTGGGTGCGTTTGACGTGGCCGTCGAAATTGCGGTCGGCGTAATCGTTGATTACGCAGCCGGCGGCGCGCATCAGGATCACCCCGAAGACGAAGATAAACAGGTTCTTCGCGCTCGGCACGCCCTCGGCGGCCACCCACAGCGCCCAAAGCGTCGGCCACAGCAGCAGGTAGATGCCGATGGGCTTGTCCAGGCGCATCAGCTGGACGAAGTCCCAGGCGCGTGGGTGCAGGCGATTCAGCGATTTCAGCAGGCGGGTGTACATCGGGCGCGTCTCCGTGCGGGTTGCGGCGGATTATACGGAGTCGGCGCGCGATCAGGCGATGCGTAGGATGAGCGAAGCGATACCCATGGGCGGTGCGTGGCGCTATTGATGGGTTACACCTGCGGCTAACCTACGCGGCCGCCCATCCTACGGCTCGATACCCGCCGCGCCCCAGAAGGCCGGTAGAAACACCTCGGCCACCAGCACGCCGAGTTCGCCGCGACTGAAGCAGGAGCGCCGCCCCCACAGACGTTCGGCACGGGCCTCGGTGGGCAGCCAGGCGGCCGGGTAGCGGCAGACCTGCATCGCGCCGCGGTCGAAGGCGCGGTCGCTGAACAGCAGCTCGCCGAGAGAGCGGCTTCCCAGCTCCGCCAGGTTCAGCCCGGAGCCTTGCAGGGCGCTGCGGGCGGCCACGCTGCGGGCGAACACCCAGGGCTGGCCATGGCCGCGCAGGTACACCTCGCGCACCCAGCCCTGGCTGCCCGGGGCCACGCCGAGGGCGCTGCATTCGTCGCAGCGCAGCGGCTGCCAGCCTTCCTGCAGCGGGGTGACGCTGAAACCCTGGTGGGACAGGGCGGTCAGCCGCCGGGTCAGCGAATCTTCATTGAACAGCCAGTCGCGCACGGCCGCGGCGGGCGCGGGGTGCAACTGGCCGGCAGTCAGCCAGCGGGGCGGATGGGCGAGGGCGGTGTGGGGCACGGCAGGAAATCACCATGGACTGGAAGCGCGCGAGTCTAGCATGGTCGCTGCCGTCATCCGGCTACCCTGCTATGACCAGCCCTCCAGGCGCATGGTCGCGCGTACCAGGCGCTGCTCTTCCTGCTCGATGTCCCTGAGGTTGTCGCGGATGCTGTTGATATGGTCGCGGGCCGCCCGTTGCGCCTGTTCCGGCAGGCGTTCGATCACGGCGTGGTAGAGCCGCGTGTGCTGGCGGTCGATCTGGCGCTTCTGCAACGGCCGGTGATAGAGGTTGTTGACCGAGGCAAACACCGTGCTGAGCATCAGGTCGGTGAGCGATTGCAGGGTGTGCAGCAGCACCGGGTTGTGCGAAGCCTCGCAGATTGCCAGGTGGAAGGCGTGGTCCAGGCGGGCATGTTCGTGGGCTTCGAAGCCCTCCGGCTGGGCGTGGGCGGCGAGCATTTCCTCGTAGCGTCGGGTCAGCAGGACGAAATCCGCCTCGGTGCCGCGCAGGGCCGCCAGGCGCGCCGACTCGGCTTCCAGCAGGGCGCGTACTTCCAGCAGGTCGAACAGGGTGCGCGGTTGCGAGCTGAACAGGTGCATCAGCGGGCTGGCATCGCGCGTGCCGTTGAGGTTGGCGACCCGCGAATCGCGGCCTTGGGCGGTTTCGATAATGCCGCGCCCGCGCAGCGCCTTGAGCCCCTCGCGCAGCGCCGAACGGGAGATGCCGAGCTTCTCGCACAGGCGGCGTTCCGAGGGTAGGGGCTGGCCGACCTTGAGCACGCCATCGACGATCAGGCGTTCGATCTTTTCCGCGACCACGTCGCTGACCTGGCGGCGTGGCGTACTTGACGCTGTCATAAGCAGACCTCGTTTAACTGGTAGTACCAATTTATGCGGGTTTCCATTGGCCTGGCCAATATAGGCCAGTTAGCCTTGATTTATAAGGCTCTCAGCAGGTAAGTGGCGCAAGCCTGGTGAAAATAACTGGTAGGACCAGGTGCGTGAAGAATGGACGGCGACGATGTGCAGGGCTAAACATGTCAGCACACCAGTACCGGGGCACGCGCTGTCCCGGACTTTCTAACAAGAACGACGCTGCCTGAAAGAGCCTGCCATGAGCATTCTGTACGACGAGCGTGTCGACGGCCCGCTGCCCCGGGTCGACAAGCCAGCCCTGCTGGCCGAATTGCGCGCCCAGCTCCCCGATCTGGACGTGCTGCACAGCCCGGAAGACCTCAAACCCTACGAGTGCGACGGCCTCTCGGCGTACCGCACCACGCCACTGCTGGTGGTGCTGCCCGAGCGTCTGGAGCAGGTGCAGAGCCTGCTGCAGATCTGCCATCGGCGTGGCGTGCCCGTGGTGGCGCGTGGGGCCGGTACCGGTCTGTCCGGCGGTGCGCTGCCGCTGGAGCAGGGCATCCTGCTGGTGCTGGCGCGCTTCAACAAGATTCTCGAGATCGACCCGGCCGGACGTTTCGCCCGGGTTCAGCCCGGTGTGCGCAATCTGGCGATCTCCCAGGCTGCCGCCCCCTACGGTCTGTACTACGCGCCCGACCCGTCCTCGCAGATTGCCTGTTCGATCGGCGGCAACGTCGCCGAGAACGCCGGCGGCGTGCACTGCCTGAAGTACGGCCTGACCGTGCACAACCTGCTCAAGGTGGAGATCCTCACCGCCAGCGGCGAGCGCATGACCCTGGGCAGCGATGCCCTGGATTCGCCGGGCTTCGACCTGCTGGCGCTGTTCACCGGTTCGGAAGGCATGCTCGGCATCGTCACCGAGGTCACGGTCAAGCTGCTGCCTAAACCGCAGGTGGCCAAGGTGCTGCTGGCCGCCTTCGACTCGGTGGAAAAGGCTGGCCGTGCGGTGGGCGACATCATCGCCGCCGGCATCATCCCCGGCGGCCTGGAAATGATGGACAACCTGGCCATCCGCGCCGCCGAAGATTTTATCCATGCCGGTTATCCGGTGGATGCCGAGGCCATCCTGCTCTGCGAACTGGACGGCGTCGAAGCCGATGTCCAGGACGAGTGCGAGCGGGTGCGTGCCGTGCTGGAGCAGGCCGGTGCCACCGAGGTCCGCCTGGCCCGCGACGAAGCTGAGCGCGTGCGCTTCTGGGCCGGGCGCAAGAACGCCTTTCCGGCGGTCGGGCGCATTTCGCCGGATTACTACTGCATGGACGGCACCATTCCGCGGCGCGAACTGCCGGGCGTGCTCAAGGGCATCGCCGAGCTGTCCGCCGAATACGGCCTGCGCGTGGCCAACGTGTTCCATGCCGGCGACGGCAATATGCACCCGCTGATCCTCTTCGATGCCAACCAGCCCGGCGAGCTGGAGCGCGCCGAAGCCATCGGCGGCAAGATCCTCGAACTCTGCGTCAAGGTCGGCGGCAGCATCACCGGCGAGCATGGTGTGGGCCGGGAAAAGATCAACCAGATGTGCACCCAGTTCAACAGCGACGAAATCACCCTGTTCCACGCGGTGAAGGCGGCCTTCGACCCCAAGGGGCTGCTCAACCCCGGCAAGAACATTCCGACCCTGCACCGCTGCGCCGAATTCGGGGCCATGCATGTGCACCACGGCCAGTTGCCTTTCCCCGATCTGGAGCGTTTCTGATGCACGACTTCGATGCCAGCGCGGCGTTGCTGGAACAGGTCAACCAGGCCCTCAACAGTTCAACGCCGCTGCGTATCCAGGGTGGTAACAGTAAGGCCTTCCTCGGCCGCAAGGTGGTCGGCGAGGTGCTCGATACCCGTGCCCATCGCGGCATTGTCAGCTATGACCCGACCGAACTGGTGATCACCGTCCGTACCGGCACGCCGCTGGCCGAGTTGCAGGCGGTGCTGGATGCGGCCGGGCAGATGCTCACCTGCGAGCCGCCGCACCTGGGCGCGACGGCCACCGTTGGCGGCATGCTCGCCACGGGCCTGTCCGGCCCGCGTCGGCCCTGGGCCGGCGCGGTGCGTGACATGGTGCTCGGCACGCGGCTGATCACCGGCTTCGGCAAGCAGCTGCGCTTTGGCGGCGAGGTGATGAAGAACGTCGCCGGCTACGACCTGTCGCGCCTGCTGGCCGGCAGCTTCGGCTGCCTGGGGGTGATCACCGAGGTGTCCCTCAAGGTCCTGCCCAAGCCGCGGCAAAGCCTCAGTCTGCGTTTGCAGCTGGATGCCGAGCATGCCCTGGCGAAACTCTCCGAGTGGGGCCAGCAGCCGCTGCCGATCAGCGCCGCCAGTCATGACGGCCAGGCCCTGCACCTGCGCCTGGAAGGCGGCGAAGGTTCGGTGGCGGCGGCCCGTGAACGGCTCGGCGGCGAGCCGCTCGACCCGCTCTACTGGCAGCAGCTGAATGAGCAGGAGTTGCCGTTCTTTCGCGACCCGCGCCCGCTCTGGCGTCTGTCGCTGGCCAACAACAGCCCGCTGCTGACGTTGCCCGGGGAGCAGTTGATCGACTGGGGCGGTGCCCAGCGCTGGCTCAAGTCCAGTGCCTCGGCCGAGGCGATTCGCACCGCGGTGGCGGCGGTTGGCGGGCATGCCAGCTGCTACACGGCCGGTCATTGCGACAGCCCGTTCCAGCCCCTGGCCGCACCGCTGTTGCACTACCACCGCCAGCTCAAGGCGCAACTCGATCCCCAGGGGATCTTCAACCCCGGCCGCATGTATGCAGAGGTTTAGATGCAGACCAATTTGACTGAGCAGGCCAGGGCGCTGGCGCGCGGCGAAGAAGCCGAAAGCATTCTGCGCAGCTGCGTGCACTGTGGCTTCTGCAACGCCACCTGCCCGACTTACCAGCTGCTCGGCGACGAGCTGGATGGCCCGCGTGGGCGCATCTACCTGATCAAGCAGGTACTCGAGGGCAACCCCGTTACGGCCAAGACCCAGCTGCATCTGGACCGCTGCCTGAGCTGCCGCAACTGCGAAACCACCTGCCCGTCCGGAGTGGATTACCACAACCTGCTGGATATCGGCCGCGCCGTGGTCGAACAGGCGGTGCCGCGGCCCTTCGCCGAGCGCCTGCTGCGCGCCAGCCTGCGCCAGGTGGTGCCGCGCCCGGCGCTGTTCAAGGCCCTGACCCAGGCCGGCCTGGTAGTGCGTCCGCTGCTGCCGGCGGGGCTGCAGGACAAGCTGCCGCGCCAGGTACGTGCGGCCAGGCCGCGTCCGCCGCTGCGCCACGCTCGGCGCGTGCTGATGCTGGAGGGCTGCGTGCAGCCGGGCCTGTCGCCCAATACCAATGCCGCGGCGGCGCGGGTGCTCGACCGGCTCGGCATCAGCGTCATGCCGGCCGTCGAGGCCGGTTGCTGTGGAGCCCTGGACTATCACCTCAACGCCCAGGAGCAGGGCCTGCAGCGGGCCCGGCGCAATATCGATGCCTGGTGGCCGGCCGTCGAGCAGGGGGTCGAGGCCATCGTGCAGACCGCCAGCGGCTGCGGAGCCTTCGTCAAGGATTACGCCCAACTGCTGGCCCGTGACCCGCTCTATGCGGACAAGGCCAGGCGGGTCAGCAGCCTGACCCGGGACCTGGTGGAAGTGCTGCAGGGCGAGCCCCTGGAGCGCCTCGACATCCAGACCAAGCTGCGCCTGGCGTTCCACTGCCCCTGCACCCTGCAGCACGCCCAGAAGCTCGGCGGCGCGGTCGAGGCGCTGCTCTCCCGGCTCGGTTTCCAGCTCAGCGCGGTGAGCGACAGCCACCTGTGCTGCGGCTCGGCCGGCAGCTATTCGCTGACCCAGCCGGCGCTGTCGCGGCAGCTGCGCGACAACAAGCTCGATGCCCTGGAAAGCGGCCAGCCGGAGGTGATCGCCACCGCCAATATCGGTTGCCAGACCCACCTCGACGGTGCCGGGCGCACCCCGGTGCGGCACTGGATCGAGCTGGTGGAAGAGGCCCTGAGCTAAATATCGAGGTCACGCCCGCCCGGACTGGTTCCGGGCGGCGCTGGCCGTCAATTTCCGGATTGCATCCGGGTTATGCAACGCGAATACGAGGCCTGCCATGCACCACAAAACCGTACTCAGCCAGATCGAGGTTACCCGCATCATCAATGCCGCCCGCGCCGAGGCGCAGCACAACGGCTGGGCCGTGGCGATTGCCGTGGTCGACGACGGCGGCCACCCGCTGGCCCTGGAACGCCTCGACGGCTGCGCGCCGATCGGGGCCTATATCGCCACCGAAAAGGCCCGCACCTCGGCCCTCGGACGGCGCGAATCGAAAGGTTATGAAGAGATGGTCAACGGCGGGCGCAGTGCCTTTCTCTCTGCGCCGCTGCTGACCGCTCTGGAAGGCGGTGTGCCGATCCTGGTCGAGGGTCAGGTGATCGGGGCGGTAGGGGTGTCCGGGGTCAAGGCCGAACAGGATGCCCAGGTGGCCAAGGCCGGCATCGTCGCCCTGTAAACATGCGGCCTGGCCGCCAACCGATTAGGAGAGCGTAATGAGTGATCGTGTGAACTGTCATGGCCTGCAGGTGGCCAGCAACCTGCAGCGTTTCGTCGACAACGAAGTGCTGCCCGGCACCGGCCTGCAGTCCGAGGCTTTCTGGGCTGGTTTTGCGGCCCTGGTGCATGACCTGGCCCCGCACAATCGCGCCCTGCTCGCCGAGCGCGAGCGGCTGCAGGCCGAGCTGGATACCTGGCACCGTGCCCATCCCGGCCCGGTACGAGATATGCCGGCCTACCGCGCCTTTCTCGAGAGCATCGGTTATCTGCTGACACCACCGGCGCAGGTGCAGGCCAGCACTGCCCATGTCGACAGCGAAATCAGCAGCCAGGCCGGCCCGCAACTGGTGGTGCCGGTGATGAATGCGCGTTACGCGCTGAACGCCGCCAATGCGCGTTGGGGCTCGCTGTATGACGCGCTCTACGGCACCGACGCGATCGGCGAGGAGGGTGGCGCGCAAAAAGGCCCCGGCTATAACCAGGTGCGCGGGGCCAGGGTGATTGCCTTTGCCCGCGCCTTCCTCGATCAGGCCGCGCCGCTGGCCAGCGGCTCCCATGCCGATGCCGTCAGCTACCGGGTGGTCGCCGGCCAGTTGCAGGTCGCGCTGGCCGATGGCACGCTCAGCACCCTGGCGCAGCCGGAGAAGTTCCGCGGCCACCAAGGCGAGGCGGCGCAGCCCAGCGCCATCCTGCTGCAAAACCACGGTCTGCATGTGGAAATCCAGATCGACCCGAGCAGCCCGATTGGCCAGACCGATGCCGCGGGGGTCAAGGACCTGCTGATCGAGGCGGCGCTGTCGACCATTCTCGATTGCGAGGACTCGGTCGCCGCGGTGGATGCCGCCGACAAGCTGCTGATCTACCGCAACTGGCTGGGCCTGATGCAGGGCGACCTCAGCGAGACCCTGGAAAAGGGCGGTCGCGCCATCGTCCGTCGCCTCAACCCGGATCGCAGCTACACCGCCGCCGATGGTTCGGCCCTGACCCTGCACGGCCGCTCGCTGCTGCTGGTGCGCAATGTCGGCCATCTGATGAGCAATCCAGCGATCCTCGATAACCAGGGGCGGGAAATTCCCGAGGGCATCCTCGACGGCGTGATGACCAGCCTGATTGCCCTGCATGACCTCAAGCGCTGCGGCAACTCGCGCAGCGGCAGCGTCTATATCGTCAAGCCGAAGATGCATGGCCCGCTGGAAGTGGCCTTCGCCGACCAGCTGTTCGGCCGTATCGAAGACCTCCTCGGCCTGCCGCGCAACACCCTGAAGATGGGCATCATGGACGAGGAGCGGCGCACCAGTGTCAACCTCAAGGCCTGCATCGCCGCCGCCAGCGCGCGGGTGGCCTTTATCAACACCGGCTTCCTCGACCGTACCGGCGACGAGATGCACACGGCCATGGAGGCCGGGCCGATGCTGCGCAAGGGCGACATGAAGAGCACTCCGTGGATTCAGGCCTACGAGCGCAACAACGTGCTGGTTGGCCTCGGCTGCGGCCTGCGCGGCCGCGCGCAGATCGGCAAGGGCATGTGGGCCATGCCGGACCTGATGGCCGACATGCTGCAGCAGAAGATCGCTCATCCCCGGGCCGGGGCCAGCACCGCCTGGGTGCCGTCGCCAACCGCTGCGGTATTGCATGCCCTGCACTATCACCAGGTCGACGTGCAGGCGGTCCAGCGCGAACTGGAAAGCATCGACTGCAACGCCGAGCGCGACCGTTTGCTCGACGACCTGCTGACGGTTCCGGTGGTCGACACGCCCAACTGGAGCGCGGAGGATATCCAGGAGGAACTGGACAACAACTGCCAGGGCATCCTCGGTTACGTGGTGCGCTGGGTCGAGCAGGGCGTCGGTTGTTCCAAGGTGCCGGATATCCACAACGTCGGCCTGATGGAGGACCGCGCCACCTTGCGCATCTCCAGCCAGCATATTGCCAACTGGCTGCACCACGGTGTGGTCGCGCCGGCCCAGGTCGAGGAGACCCTGCAGCGCATGGCCCGGGTGGTGGACGCGCAGAATGCCGGCGATCCGCTGTACCGGCCGATGGCAGCCGATTATGCCGGCTCGGCGGCGTTCCAGGCCGCCAGCGAGTTGGTGTTCAAGGGCCGCGAGCAGCCCAGCGGCTATACCGAACCCTTGCTGCACGCCTGGCGCTTGCGTTTCAAACAGCAAGCCTGAAAGCGGTTCGGCCGCCGTCAAGGGTAGCCCCTAGAGTGGCGGTGGCAGAGTACAAGCGGCCCCGACAGCCCCTGGCTGTCGGGGCCCACGAGCATGAGCGCGGCGGCGGGTGATCCCTGCCGCCGCTGCTCACGGAGCGCAGGGTCCATGCGCTCCCGATGCGTGGCACCGGGTACCTCCCGGAAACTGTGGTTCACAAAAAGAAAAAGGAACCAACCATGAGTCAAACACTGCTGTCCATCCTGGCCTTTGTGCCGCTGGTGCTGGCGGGCGTACTGCTGATCGGCTTTCGCTGGCCGGCCAAATACGCCATGCCGGTGGTTTTCCTGCTGACGGCCATTATCGGCCTGAGCGCCTGGGACATGTCCCTCAACCGGGTCATCGCCTCCAGCCTGCAGGGCCTGATTCTCACCGCGGCGATCCTCTGGATCATCTTCGGTGCGATTCTGCTGCTCAACACCCTCAAACACTCCGGTGGCATCACTGCCATCCGCCACGGCTTTGCCGGCATCACTCCGGACCGGCGGATTCAGGCCCTGATCGTCGCCTGGCTGTTCGGCTGCTTCATCGAGGGTGCCTCCGGCTTCGGCACGCCTGCCGCGGTGGCGGCACCACTGCTGGTCGCTCTGGGCTTCCCGGCCTTGGCCGCAGTGGTCTTGGGCATGATGGTGCAGTCCACGCCGGTGTCGTTCGGTGCGGTCGGTACGCCGATTCTGGTGGGGGTGGGGTCCGGTCTGGACAAGAGCGGGATCAGCGAACAGCTGGTGGCGGTGGGCAGCAACTGGGAGGTGTTCTTCCATCTGATCTATTCGCGGGTGGCCATCACCCACGGCCTGATCGGTCTGCTGATGCCATTGCTCATGGTGATGATCATGACGCGCTTCTTCGGCAAGAATCAGTCGTGGAAGGAAGGCCTGGCCGTGGCTCCCTTCGCCATCTTTACCGCCATCTGCTTCTCGCTGCCCTATATGGCCGCCGGGGTGTTTCTCGGCCCTGAATTCCCTTCGATGATCGGTGCCCTGGTCGGCCTGGCCATCGTGGTGCCGGCCGCCAAGGCAGGATTTCTGTTGCCCAAGCAGACCTGGGATTTCGCCGAGGCGAAAGACTGGCCAGCCGAATGGATGGGTAAGATCGAGATGAAGATCGAGGACGTGGCCGGCAAGTCGCCGGTGTCCGTGCCCATGGCCTGGGCGCCCTATCTGCTGCTGGCGATCTTCCTGGTGCTGTCGCGGATCTTCCCCGAGCTCAAGGCGGCGCTGCTGTCGGTCAGTTTCGGCTGGAAGGACATACTCGGCGAAACCGGGGTCTCCGGCACCCTGGAGCCCCTCTATCTGCCGGGCGGCATCCTGTGCATGGTGGTGCTGGTGACCGTGTTCCTGCATCGCATGCGCTTCAGCGAACTGGCTGCAGCAGTTGGTGAATCGAGCCGGACTCTGCTGGGTGCCGGGTTCGTGCTGATTTTCACCATTCCCATGGTGCGCATCCTGATCAACTCCGGCGTCAACGGTTCCGACCTGGTGTCGATGCCGGTGGCCATGGCGCAGCTGGTGGCCGACAGCGTGGGCGGCGTGTATCCGTTCTTCGCTCCGACGGTTGGCGCGCTGGGGGCCTTTATCGCCGGTTCCAACACGGTGTCCAACCTGATGCTCTCGCAGTTCCAGTTCAACACCGCCGGCCTGCTGGGGTTGTCCGGGACGATGATGGTGGCTGCGCAGTCGGTGGGTGCGGCGGCGGGCAATATGATCGCGATCCACAACGTGGTGGCGGCCTCCGCCACCGTGGGCCTGCTCGGCCGCGAGGGCATTACCCTGCGCAAGACCATGCTGCCGACCCTCTACTACCTGCTGGCCGCTGGCAGCCTGACCATGCTGGCCATGTACGGTATGGGCATCGGTGATCCGTTGCTGGCCACGTCCTGAGGCGCGGGTGTCGCCCGGCGCGTTGGGCGGCACCCGACTTTAGTTGGCCCGCCAGTGGGCGGCTTTCACCCTTCGGCCGCTTGGCGCACCCACGCATTTACGGTAGTTTGCCTCGCGCAATAGCCGTGAGATTCGCCAGAGGTAGTTATGAAGAAGTGGCAATGTGTGGTCTGTGGACTGATTTACGACGAAAGCCAGGGTTGGCCCGATGAAGGCATCGCCGCTGGTACGCCGTGGCAGGATGTCCCGGAAGACTGGCTCTGCCCCGACTGTGGCGTGGGCAAGATGGATTTCGAAATGATTGAGATCGGTTGATCTGCAATCTTTAAACGGCGACCTGCGGGTCGCCGTTTTGTTTGGGCAATGCGCATACTAGAACCGAACAAGCCGAATGGTGGGCGAGGTGGGTATGCGCAAATGGCAGTGTGTGGTGTGTGGCTTTATCTATGACGAAGCCCTTGGCTGCCCCGAAGAGGGCATCGCCGCCGGTACGGCCTGGGAGGATATTCCCGCTGACTGGCTGTGCCCCGACTGCGGGGCCGGCAAGGCCGACTTCGAGATGATCGAGATCACCTGAGTGGGTGTTGGCAAATGACCGCTCTCGGCCATGCTGCGTTGAAATCGACCGTAGCGCCACACCCGCTACCCTGAAATGCGTTCTGGTCACGGCCGCCCGTGCTGTCGCCAAGTTTGAGGAATCGATGATGAGTGCACCCGTTGTGATAGTCGGAGCCGGCCTGGCCGGTTACAACCTGGCGCGCGAATGGCGCAAGCTCGACAGCGAGACGCCCCTGCTGCTGATCACCGCCGACGACGGGCGCTCCTATTCCAAGCCCATGCTCTCCACCGGTTTCGGCAAGAACAAGGATGCCGATGGCCTGAGCATGGCCGAGCCCGGTGCCATGGCCGAGCAGCTCAAGGCAGAAGTGCGTACCCACACCCGCATCAGCGGCATCGACCCGGGGCACAAGCAGCTGTGGATAGGCGAGGAGGCGGTGCCCTACCGCGACCTGATCCTGGCCTGGGGGGCTGAGCCGATCCGTGTGCCGGTGGCCGGAGATGCTCAGGATGCGATCCTGCCGATCAATGACCTGGAGGACTACGCACGCTTCCGTACCGCGGCGGCGGGCAAGCAGCGCCTGCTGTTGCTCGGTGCCGGCCTGATCGGCTGCGAGTTCGCCAATGACCTCAGCCTGGGCGGCTATCAGGTCGAGCTGGTGGCACCCTGCGAGCAGGTGATGCCCGGCCTGCTGCATCCGGCGGCGGCGGCGGCGGTGCAGGCGGGGCTGGAAAGCCTCGGTGCGCGCTTCCACCTGGGGCCGGTGCTGGCCAGCCTCAACCACAAGGGCGCGGCCCTGGAGGCGCATCTCTCGGATGGCAGCGTGCTGGCCTGCGACCTGGTGCTCTCGGCGGTGGGCCTGCGCCCGCGCACCGAACTGGCGGCCGCCGCTGGCCTGGCGGTCAATCGCGGGGTGGTGGTCGATCGCCTGTTGCAGACGTCCCACGCCAATATCTATGCCCTCGGCGACTGCGCCGAGGTCGATGGCCTCAACCTGCTCTATGTGATGCCCTTGATGACCTGCGCCCGTGCCCTGGCCCAGACCCTGGCCGGCAAGCCCACTGCGGTGAGCTACGGGCCCATGCCGGTGACGGTGAAAACCCCGGTCTGCCCGCTGGTGGTATCGCCGCCACCGCGCGGCCTGCAGGGTGAGTGGAGCGTGGAAGGCAGTGGCGGCGACATCAAGGCGCTGTGCCGCGACAGCAGCGGAGCCCTGCTCGGGTACGCGCTGACCGGTACGGCCGTGCAGGAAAAATTGGCCTTGAATAAGGCTCTGCCAGCACTTTTGGCGTAAATGGCAGCTGCTCTGTCGGTTATGTCTTTATGTTGTCCGCTGAAACTGTCTGACAACACTGGCGCAGCTCCAAATGGCATGCCATTCTCGGTGGGTCTGCCGCAGCCCAGAGCTGTTGCGGCGCCTTGGACGCTGCTCGCGCAGAGCAGCCCCGGACACAACAACAAAAACCGTCAAAGAGGCATTTATGCGTAAACCGGAACTCGCCGCCGCCATCGCGGACAAGGCAGATCTGACTAAAGATCAGGCCAGCCGTGTACTCAACGCCGTACTCGAAGAAATCACTGGTGCATTGAACCGCAAGGACAGTGTCACCCTGGTGGGCTTCGGGACCTTCGTCCAACGTCATCGCGGTGCCCGCACCGGGAAGAACCCGCAAACCGGTGAGCCGGTGAAGATCAAGGCCAGCAACACGGTCGCCTTCAAGCCGGGCAAATCGCTGAAAGACGCCGTCAACTAAGTTGCAAAACCCGGAGTCGCCAGGCTCCGGGTTGCCCACCCACTGTTTTCCCTTCTTTCAGCCGGATGTAGTCCCCGGCGCGAAGCGCTACAATGCGCGGCCTTTTCATTCCCCTCGCGAGGCCTTGCGCATGAAATTCCGTTTTCTTCTGTGGATGCTGGGCCGTCTGATGGCCAAGGCGAGCCGTGACAATCCGGCGTTTCAGCAACAGCTCGAAGGCCGCGATATGGTCTTTCAGTTGCACACCCTGGACGGCAAGGTTGCCCGCCACTTTATCGTCAAGGACCGGCGCATCAGCAGCAAGCGCGGCCCGGCCAGCGAACCCGCCTTTGCTCTGGGCTTCAAGGATGCTGCCTACGGTTTCGCCACCATGAATGCGAAGAACAAGCAGCTGGCCTTTATGCAGGGCATCCAGAACAAGGAGATCCAGATCCAGGGCAACCCGGCGCTGGTGATCTGGTTCCAGGGGCTGACCAAGTACCTGATGCCGAAGAAGAAAACCGCGGCGAAAAAAGCCGCCTAAGCCTCAGTAGCGCGCGTCAGGGCTGGCCGGCGTGCCCGGCATTGGTTAGGCTGGGCCGAGTTCTTCGAGAGTTCGCCCATGCGTTTGCTGATGACCCTTCTGTGCCTGGCCGCCAGCCTGGCCCATGCCGCGCCGCCCAAAGCTGAAGCCTTTGCCCCATTGTTCGAACTGGCCGGCATCCGCCTGCTCTGCGAGCAGAGTGCGCCGCTGGTGCAGCGCGGCCTTGGTCAACAGCAGCAGGCGCAATTGGCCCAACTGTTCGCCGCCGATGCCCTGTGCCTGGATCTGGCCAAGCGCATGGTGGCCAGCTTTGATCAGAAGGGTCTGATCGAAGCCACGCGTGTGCTTGAGAGCCCGCTGGCCCAGGGTTTTACTGCCGCCGAGCGGGCGGTTGGCGAGGGTGGCGCAGAGGACCTGGCCGCCTATCGTCAGCAACTGGCCGAGCGCCCGCCCCGGGAGGAGCGTCTGCAGCTGGTCAAGCGCCTGGATGCCGCGGCCCACACCACCGCACTGGCCACTCTGTTGCGCTATGAGGTCGGCAAGACCCAGGCCCTGCTCGCCCTCAAGGCCCGTGGCGAGAACATCGACGAACAGGCCCTGAGCAGCCAGACCCAGGCTCAGGAGCAGGCCCTGCGGGCCTCCAGCACCACCGCAGTGGAGTCGTTTATGCTGTTCGCCTACCGGCGCATGCCCAGTGCGCAGCTGGCCGACTATGCCGCGCTCTACGAGCAGGAGGCGGTCGCACTGCTGCTGGCTCGCAGCCTGGCAATCCTCCCCGAGCTGTTTGCCGCGCGCCGCGCTCAGCTGCGTCAATAACCCCAGGTAGTGTTCGCGGTCGAGATCGCCTACACAAAAAAGCGCCCCCGTCGTAACTCCTTTAGGAGCGGCGGGGGCGCTTGGTTATGAGGCTCGGATGCAGGTGACTCGCCTAGACACTGGGCCAAGTTGCATCCGTGGTGGGTTACGGCGTAACGCATCTTGCGCAGTGATCTAGCGGCGTTGTACGCCTAACCCACCCTACTTGATCTCCTAGTACTGCGAAGCCAGCTCGCGCAGGGCCACTTCGGCTGCCAGCACCTTGGTTACCGCTTCCTCGGCCTTGTCGCGGCTGATGCCCAGGTTGTCGAGCAGGTTCTGCGGGATTTCGCCCTGGGGGCCGGCCCCGATGCCGTGGTTGCGCAGCAGTTTTACCGCCAGGCACACCAGATTCGGGTACATCGCATGGGGGCCGTTGTAGTCGGTGTCGTGCTGGAAACGCAGGGCGCTGGCCAGTTCTTCCGGCATATCCCAGTAGCGCATCAACCAGGCCCCGATCTGCTCGCGGCTGATACCCAGCAGGTGCTGCTCGATATAGCTGTGTGGCAGATGCGGGTTGACCTCCAGGTGGCGGCAGATCAGCGAGAAATGCGGCGGGAAGACATGGGCCAGGACCAGGTAGCCGAAGTTGTGCAGCAACCCGGCGAGGTAGGTCAGGCCGGCTTCCGGGCGCTGGGCGCGGGGGATGGCGCGGGTCAGGCCTTCGATCACCGCGGCGGTGTAGATCGCCTGCTGCCAGTAGGGGGTGGCGTGCTGCGGCTTGTCCTTGGGCAGGCTCAGGGTCTTGCCCAGGGCCAGGCCCAGGGCCAGGTTGATCACCAGATCGAAGCCGAGTACGCGGACGATGGCATCTTCCACCGAGCGGATCTTGCCGGGGGCGGCGTAGTAGGGCGAGGCCGCCCAGCTGACCACCTGGGCAGCCAGCGCCGGATCGGTTTCCACCACGCCGGTGATGTCGTCCACCGTGGCGTCAGGGTCGACCCGCAGCTTGATGATCTTCTGCGCGGTTTCTGGCAGCGGCGGGATCTCGATGGTTTCTTCCAGGCGCTGCTGGATGCGTCGGGCGGTAAAGGCCTGCACCGCCTGGGTGATTTCGGCGCGGTCGTCGTCGGGGCGATCTAGGTTCAGGCGGATATTTTCCAGCGGCTCGCCGAAGCGCGCGGCGCTAGCCTTGCTCAGCAGGCTCTTGAAGGCCTCGGTGGGCAGTTCCAGCAGCACGCCGGGGGTGCCGGATTCGACAAACAGGCTGGGCACCTGCAGCAGGCGCTCGTCGTACAGGCAGGGCGAACTGGTCAGCGGCGGCAGCCCGGGCAGCGCCTTCAGGTTGTGCTTGCCGAGCATGCGCTCCAGGCGTTCCGGCTTGACTGCGACGAGCTGGCGGCCGGTCAGTTCGGTGAGGCGCTTGAGGTCGAGCAGCTGGCTCTGCGGGTAGAGCACCAGCAGGGCCCCGACGGCATCGTCGAGCAGGACCGCCTGCAGGCGCTGCGCGGCCGGCAGATTGGGCAGATCGCTGCGCACCTGATAGCTCAGGCCCAACTTCTCCAGAAGTTGCAGAATCACCGCTGGCGGTTGCGGTGCGGTGGAGGTGGAGAGGGCGAGTTCAGTCATGGCGATATCCGGCTGAGGCAGCAGTTTGGCAAGTATATGCAGCTGTTGGGATGGGCTAGGCGCTCAGGCGACGGATGCTCCGTGAACTGGTTCACACTTGCCCATATTGTTGTCCGTGGCGTAACCAGCGCTCCAGCAGCGGGCTGACATGCTGCGGCCAGCGCTCCAGCAGGGCCTGTGCGGCATCGCGCACCGCCGGTAGCAGGTCGGCGTCGCGCATCAGGTCGGCCACCTTGAACTGCAACAGGCCGGTCTGACGGGTGCCGAGCATTTCGCCGGGGCCACGCAGTTCCAAGTCCTTTTCGGCGATAACGAAACCATCGCAGGTCTCGCGCATGATTGCCAGCCGTTCGCGGCCCAATTGCGACAGCGGCGGGTGGTAGAGCAGCAGACAATGGCTGGCGGCGCTGCCGCGCCCGACCCGTCCGCGCAGTTGGTGCAACTGAGCCAGGCCGAGGCGTTCGGGGTTTTCGATAATCATCAGGCTGGCATTGGGCACGTCGACGCCCACTTCGATCACCGTGGTGGCCACCAGCAGTTGCAGCTGGCCCTGCTTGAACTGGTCCATCACCGCGGCCTTTTCCGCCGGCTTCATGCGCCCGTGGATCAGCCCGACATTCAGCCCGCCCAGCGCCGCCGATAAATCCTCGAAGGTGGTCTCGGCAGCCTGGCAGGTCAGCTCTTCGGATTCCTCGATCAGCGTGCATACCCAGTAGGCCTGTCGCCCTTCGTTGCAGGCCAGGCGCACGCGCTCGACCACTTCCAGGCGGCGGCTGTCGGCGATCACCAGGGTATTCACCGGGGTGCGGCCTGGTGGCAGTTCGTCGAGGATTGAGGTGTCCAGGTCGGCGTAGGCGCTCATCGCCAGGGTTCTGGGAATCGGCGTTGCGGTCATGATCAGCTGGTGCGGGCACATGCGCCCGCCGATACCTTTCTGCCGCAGGGCCAGACGCTGTTGCACGCCGAAGCGGTGCTGCTCGTCGATAATCACCAATGCGAGTTTCTGGAACTGCACTTCTTCCTGAAACAGCGCGTGGGTGCCGACCACCATGGGCGCGCCGGCAGCGATCTGTTCCAGGGCGCTGGCGCGGGCCTTGCCCTTGAGCTTGCCGGCCAGCCAGGCGACTTCGATGCCCAGCGGCGCGAGCCACTTGCTGAAGGTGATGAAGTGCTGCTCGGCGAGGATCTCGGTGGGGGCCATCAGCGCCACCTGATAGCCGGCCTCCAGGGCCTGCAGCGCGGCAAAGGCGGCGACCACCGTCTTGCCCGCGCCGACATCGCCCTGCACCAGGCGCAGCATGGGCTCGTCCTGGCTGAGGTCGTAGGCGATCTCCGCGCCGACCCGCTGCTGTGCGCCGGTGGGGGTAAAACCCAGGTTGGCCAGGTACTGTTGCGGCAGGGTTTTCGCCAGGGGCAGGGCGGGTGCCTGCTGTGCGCGGACGCTTTCGCGCAGGCGTTGCAGCGACAGCTGGTGGGTCAGCAGTTCCTCGAAGGCCAGGCGGTGCTGGGCCCAGTGCCGCCCTTCGGCCAGTTCCTCAAGATCGGCGTCCGGCGGTGGCCGGTGCAGGTAACGAATGGCCTGATCGAGCGGGCTGAGCTGGTAATCGTCGGCCAGTTCGCGCGGCAGCCAGTCCGGCAGGCTGTGCGGGCCGAGGCGGGCCAGGGCCTGTTCGCTCAAGGCGCGCAGGCGTTGCTGAGTCAGGCCTTCGGTGGTCGGGTAGATGGGGGTCAGGGTCTGTTCCACGGCAATCGGCTCGCTGCCCGACAGCGCGCGGTATTCCGGGTGGTAGATCTCCAGCCCCGAAGAGCCGGGGCGCACTTCGCCGTAGCAGCGCACCTGAGTGCCGCGCTTGAGGCCTTCCTTCTGCGCCTGGCTGAAGTGGTAGAAGCGCAAGGAGAGGGTGCCGCTGCCGTCCTGCAGGCGCACCAATAAGCTACGTCGCCTGCCCATCACCACATCCGCGCCGGCGACGATACCTTCGACCACGGCATCCTGACCCGGGCGCAGTGCGCCGATCGGCACGATGCGGGTGCGATCCTGGTAGCGCAGCGGCAGGTGGAACAGCACGTCCTGCAGGGTTTCCAGGCCGACCTTGGCGAGCTTTTCGGCCAGGGCCGCGCCCACGCCTTTCAGCGCGGTCACCGATACCGTGGCCAGCTCGCTCATGCCCGGTCTCAGGCCTTCTGAGCCGGCGGGCGGGCCACCGAGCACAGGCGGATCGAGTCGGTCAGCACCTCGATGGCGTTGGGCCGTGGGAAGCTGGCGCGCCAGGCGATGGCCACGGTGCGGAACGGCGCGGGCGGGCTGAGTGGGCGCACTTCGATCACGCCGGGGGCGTAGTGGTGGCTGTCCACCGCGGAGAACGGCAGGATCGAGATGCCGAGGCCGGAGGCGACCATATGGCGGATGGTTTCCAGGGAGCTGGATTCCACCGTGGTGTGCTTGGCATTGTCTTCGCCGCCCTTGCGCAGGCTGGGGCAGGCTTCCAGTACCTGATCGCGGAAGCAGTGACCTTCACCGAGCAGCAGCAGGCTCTTGTCGTTGAGCAGCTTGCTGTCGATGGTGTCCATCGCCGCCCAGGGATGGCCGGCGGGTAGCAGGGCGTAAAAGGATTCATCGTAGAGCGGCTTGGTCAGGACATCGGCCTCCTGAAACGGCAGGGCGATGATGATGGCGTCCAGCTCGCCGTTGCGCAGCTTGTCGCGCAGCACGTGGGTGAAGTTTTCTTCGATGTACAGTGGCATGTCCGGGGCGACCCGGTGCAGCTGCGGGATCAGGTGGGGAAACAGGTAAGGCCCGACCGTATAGATGGCCCCGATCTTCAGTGGCGCGGCCATCTGGTTCTTGCCGGCCTGGGCCAGCTCGCGGATGCTCTGGGCCTGCTCCAGCACCTTCTGCGCCTGGGTGACGATGCCCTCGCCGACCGGGGTCAGGCGTACCGCGCTCTTGCTGCGCTCGAAAATCAGTACGCCGAGCTCGTCCTCAAGCTTCTTCACCCCCACCGACAGGGTCGGCTGGCTGACATGACAACGCTCGGCGGCGCGGCCGAAGTGTTGTTCCTGGGCCAGGGTGACGATGTAGCGCAGTTCGGTGAGGGTCATAGTGTTTATCCATTAAATTGCGCCTAAGCATAGCCTTTGCAATGCAATCAACCAACCGGGCTAAACTGCCCGCCTGCAAATACAGGGAGAAGCCCATGGCGGGTTCAGCGAGTCTTTTGATTGCCGGCTGCGGCGACGTCGGTAGCCGTCTGGGGCTGCGCCTGGCCGCGGCGGGCTGGACCGTGCATGGCCTGCGCCGCTCGGTTGCGCAGTTGCCCGCGCAGATCCTGGCGGTGGCCGGGGATCTGCAGGCCGACGCCTGTCCGCCGGCCTGGCCGACGGGCCAGCTGGATTACCTGGTGTACTGCGCGGCGGCCAGCCAACATGACGAAGCCGGTTACCGCGCCGCCTATGTCGACGGACTGCGCCGGGTGCTGGGCTGGCTGGCCGAGCATGGGCAGCGGCCCAAACGCCTGCTGTTCGTTTCCAGCAGCGGGGTCTATGGCCAGCAGGGCGGCGAGTGGGTCGACGAGGCTTCGCCGGCCGAGGCCGAGGGCTATTCCGGGCGCATCATGCGTGAGGCCGAACAGCTGGCGCTGGGCAGCGGCTTGCCAGCCAGCCTGGTGCGCCTGACCGGGATCTACGGGCCGGGGCGGCAGTGGCTGCTAAATCAGGTGCGCCAGGGCTACCGGGTGGCCACCGAGCCGCCGCTCTACGGCAATCGCATCCATGTCGACGATGCCGCCGGTTTGCTCGCGTTTCTGTTGCAGGCCGATGCCCAGGGCGTGGCGCTGGAAGATTGTTATATCGGCGTCGACGATCAACCAGCACCGCTGCATGAAGTGGTGGCCTGGCTGCGCGAGCAGCTCGGGGTCAGCCACTGGGCAGAGCAGGCAACGGTGCGCCGTGCCGGCAGCAAGCGCTGCAGCAACGCCCGCGCTCGGGCCCTGGGTTGGGAGCCGCAGTATCCCAGTTATCGCGAAGGCTACAGCGCGATCCTGGCGGAGCGCTGAGGTGGATGCCAATCGGCTGCTGGCCCGCACCTGGTTACCGGGGGTGGAACTCTTCCATGCCGATTTTTCCGGGCAGGCATTTGCGCGCCACAGCCACGATGCCTTTGCCATCGGAGCCATCCTGCAGGGCGTTGGCGGCTACCAGTGCCGGGGTGCGCGGCATGCCTTGCCGGCCGGCACCCTGTCGCTGATGAATCCGCAGGAGGCCCATAACGGCTATGCCGAGTCCGAGCGCCTGGTGTATCGCATGCTCTATGTCGAAGAGGGTCGGCTGCCGCATCTGCTGGGGCGCAAGCGCCTGCCGCGTGGCTTTGCCGAATTGAACCCGCAGGATGATGGCGCGGTAGCCCTGGGCCTGGCGCGCCTGGCGGCGGCGTTCGAGCAGGCGGATGTACTGACTCTGGAAAGCGAGTTGCTGGCGGTGCTGGAGCGGGTGTTCCTCCGTCATGGTGGATTGCCAGCGGCCCAGACCACGCGACGCGATGGCGGGGTGATCCTGGCCCTGCGCGATTATCTGGAGGCGCACTATGCCGAGGCCGTCAGCCTGGAGCAGTTGGGCCAGCAGCTACAGCGTCATCCGCGGCATCTGATCGAGGCGTTTCGCCGGGTCTACGGCGTACCGCCGCATACCTACCTGCTGCAGCGCCGGGTCCGCGAGGCCAAGCGTCGCTTGCTTGCGGGCGAGGCGGTAGTGGCGGTGGCGCTGGACCTGGGCTTTTACGATCAAGCGCATTTCTCCACGACGTTCAAGCGCTTTACCGGGGTCAGCCCCGGGTTGTTTCGCCGCTCGGCCGCCTGAGTTTCTTCCAAGACCGGTCCTGCTCGCCCGTTGAAACTGGCTCCCGTTCAATTCGGGAGTCGTTTATGTTCGCCTTGTTTGTGCTGGTCGCCAGCACCCATTTCGCCGCCCTGCTGTCGCCGGGGCCGGACTTCTTTCTGCTGATCCGCGCCGCGCTGCTCAAGGGCCGGCAGCAGGCGGATGGCTGCGCCGCCGGGATCGCCCTGGCCAATCTGCTGAGCATGTTGCTGGTGCTGCTGGCCCTTGGTCTGCTATCGGCCCAGGGGGGCTGGTTATGGCCTGCTCTGCAGGTCGCGGGTGGGGCCTATTTCATCTGGCTCGGTGGTCAGGCGCTGTGCTCGCAGCGGCGGCTGGAGCTGACCGCGGTTGAGCCGCAGGCGTGCGCGGGAACCTGGGTGGACGGCCTGCGCGAGGGGCTGCTGGCCAGCTGCCTGAATCCCAAATTGCCGATTTTCTACGCCGGCTTGTTCGGCGTGCTGCGCGAGGCGGCGATGCCCTCCTGGGGGATGCTACTGAGCATGCTGTGGATGACGCTGGTGGTGCTGATCTGGGACCTGGCCCTGGTGCGTCTGCTCGGGCAGGCGCGTTGGCGCGGCTGGTTGCAGCGGCGCGTGGTCTGGCTGGACCGGCTGTGCGGCGGTTTTTTGCTGGTACTCGGAGTGTGGTTGGTATGTGCCTAACGCCGCTGCAGCCGCCAGTGCAGCGGGCCCTTGTGGTAGTCGGGCATTTCGTCGATGGCCGCGCGGTTGAGCGCCTGGAAGATGCGCAGCTGGTCGCCTTCGCGCTCGAACAGCCAGCTCTGTCCCTGGTCGCCCAGTTGCAGCCAGATACTGTCGGCCTCGCCGCTCATGGCGGCGCAATCGCCGGCCAGGCACAGGGCGTAGTGATCGGCCCCGGGCAGGCCTTCGAGCTTGCCGTCGGCGGCGAACAGCACCAGGCCACCTTCGCCCAGGCCCTGTCTGATGACCCAGGTGCCGCCCAGGTAGGCCCGATACAGGGCCTGCTCGAAACGGCTGCCGGGCGCGGCGTAACCGCTGTCGGTCGGGTTGGCGCGGACAAAGCGCTGTTGCGGCCAGGTGTCGCTGGCGGCCTGCACCAGCTCGTTGCGGTCCAGGCTCAGCCACTCCTGATGATCGCCGTGGAAGTGCACGCGGAAACCACCATCGGGTTCGCGGCTCAGCCGCCCCTCGCCACGTTCGAAGCCATTGCTGAAGCTGGCTTGCTGGCGCTGGCTGTCGACTTGCCATTCCAGATTGGGGCCATAGGCGAGCAGGGCTTCCCGCAGCTCACCGCCGGCCGCCGCGGCGTCGATGGCCGCCTGGTTGATCCAGATACCGTCAGGGTCTTGCGTCTGGCTGACACAGCCGCTGAGTAGCAGGGTGGCGATTAGCAGGCTGGGCAGGCAACGCATGGGACGTCCTTGGAAAGAGGCGGCGGGGTGGGGAAACCCCGCCGGAGGGGCTTACTCGAGTACCAGAATCGCGTCCATTTCCACCTGGGCACCCTTCGGCAGTGCTGCTACGCCGATGGCGGCGCGGGCCGGGTAGGGTTGCTGGAAGTAGCGGCCCATGACTTCGTTGACGGTGGCGAAATGCGACAGGTCGGTGAGGAAGATGTTCAGCTTGACCACGTCCTTGAACGAGCCGCCAGCGGCTTCCATAACAGCCTTGAGGTTCTCGAATACCTGCACGGTCTGGGCTTCGAAGCCTTCCACCAGCTCCATGGTGGCGGGGTCCAGCGGAATCTGCCCGGACATGTAGACAGTGTTGCCGGCCTTGATCGCCTGGGAATAAGTGCCGATGGCGGCCGGGGCCTTGTCGCTGCTGATAACGCTCTTGCTCATGGGAGCTCCTTGATAAGGGTGTTGAGAATGACGCACGCGGCGTGTCGTCTCGCCTTGAACGCTGTGTGCGTCCAAGGTCAGGCCGCATAGGGTGGTCGATAGCCGGGGGCGCTGTCAAAGCGACAGGCAATGTAAAAGATATTTCCCAGTGACTATAGGGTCATTCGTCGGTGCCGGGTTTGCCGAGCAGACGCTGGCGCTGTTTGTCGGCTTGCTGGAGCGTGGCAACCGACTTCAAGCGTCGACTATCGCCACCTGCGGTTGACCCGCCTGCTGAGGTTGCAACGACAGGCGTGCGGCGCTGCGTCGGGCGATGTCGCGGTAGGCCTGGGCCAGGCTGCCCTCGGGTGCGCTGACCACTATCGGCAGGCCGTCGTCGGCACCGAGGCGGATGCGTATATCCAGCGGCAGTTCGCCGAGCACTTGACTGCCGTACTGCTCGGCCATGCGTCGCGCGCCGCCGCTGCCGAAGATATGTTCTTCGTGGCCGCACTGGCTGCAGATATGCAGGCTCATGTTCTCGATGATGCCGAGCACCGGCACATTGACCTTGTCGAACATCCGCAGGCCCTTGCGGGCATCAAGCAGGGCGATGTCCTGGGGCGTGGTGACGATCAGCGCGGCGGACACCGGCATGCGCTGGGCCAGGGTCAGGTGGATATCGCCGGTTCCTGGCGGCAGGTCGACGATCAGATAATCCAGGTTGTCCCAGGCGGTTTCGTTAAGCAGGCGAGTTAATGCCTGGCTGATCATCGGCCCGCGCCAGATCACCGGGGCTTCCTCGTCGACCAGAAAACCAATCGACATGCACTGCAGGCCATGGCCGAGCATGGGCTGTAGCTTGCCGTCGCGGCTCTCCGGCAGGCCAGATAGGCCGAGCAATCGCGGCTGGCTGGGACCGTAGAGATCGGCGTCGAGCATGCCGACCCGTGCGCCGTCGGCGGCCAGTGCCAGGGCCAGATTGGTCGCGGTGGTGGACTTGCCCACCCCGCCCTTGCCCGAGACCACCGCGATCAGTTGCTTGACCGCGGGCAGTGCCTGGACGGTCGCAGGTGCCGCCTCCACGGTCCAGGCCACCTGGATTTCCACCGCCTCGGCATCGGTCTGCGCCAGCAAGTGGCCGCGCAGTTGTTCCGCCAGGATTTGCCGGTAACCCTCGGCCGGAAAACCCAGTTGAATTGCCAGGCGCAGTTGCCCGCCCGTTGTATCCAGGCTGCGCACGGCCCCGGCCGAAAGCAGATCGCAGCCGAGGTAGGGGTCGATCCATTGGCCGAGGGCCAGTTCGGCCTGTTGCAACAATGGGGTTGGTGCAAGGTGTGGGGCGCAAGCGTTCATGGCGTGTTCCTCGGTTAAGGTTTATGCGGGGCCAAACAGCGCCAGCAGCGTCATCGCCGTCAGCAGCAGCCCGGCGCTTAGCAGCACCAGCAAGAGAAAGGGTTTCCAGCCCTGGGCCAGCAACTCGCCGAGGCTGGTGCGCATGCCTAGCGCGGCCATGCTCAGCAACAGACAGGCCTGGGATGCGGCGACCAACACCTCGCGCAGGCCGGCCGGTAGCCAGCCCAGACTGTTGAGGCCGAATAGCGCGAGAAAGCCCAGCAGGAAGTAGGGAAACTCGCCGCCGCTGCTATCGCGGCTGCGCAGGAGTACGCCGAGCAGCAGCACCAGCGGTGCCAGCAGGGCGACTCGCAGCAGCTTGGTCAGGGTGGCGACATCGCCGGCGCTGTCGGACACCAGATAACCAGCCGCGGCGGCCTGGGCCACGTCGTGAATGCTGGCACCGAGCAGCAGGCCGCTGTCCAGGGCGCTGTAGCCGAGGGCGGCAAGCAGCGGTGGATACACCAGCATCGACAAGGTGCCGAGGGCGGTGACGCCGACCACCACGCCGAGCAGGCGGCGTTCTTCCAGGCGTCCCGCGGGAATCACCGCGGCCACGGCGATGGCCGCGGATACCCCGCAGATCGCCACCGCCACCCCGGCGACCAGGCTGTGCAGGGTCGGCAGGCGCAGCCAGCGGCCGAGGGCCAGGGCCGCGCCTATCACCAGCGGCGTGCTGCCGAGCACCACCAGCAGCGGCAGGCTGCCGACCGCCAGCACCTGCTCGATGCCGATGCGCGCGCCGAGCAGGGCCACGCCGATGCGCAACACCTGGCGGCTGCAAAAGCCCACCCCCGGTTGCAGGCGCGCATCGCCGGCCTGGCTGGCGAAGCCGAAGCCCAGCAGCAAAACCAGCAGCAGCGCCGGCGCGGCGTAATGTTCGGCGAGGAAACTGCCGGCCAGCGCCAGCACCACGCCGAGGGCGATGCCGGGATACAGGCGGCGCAGGCTGACGAACGAGGGGGCCAGCAGTTGCAGGGTGCGTTGGTTCATCGCAGCCGCTCGCCCAGTTCGCGCAGATAGGCCCAGGGGTAGAGTCCGCGGTAGTGGCCGTCGCTAAAGAACAGTTGCAGTCCGCTGATGCCGGAGACTTGCAGCTTGTCGACGCCGACATCGGCGTCGATCAGGCTCAGGGCACCACGCTGGCGGGCCTGGGCGCAGGTCGAACAGGCGCAGCTCTTGCGCAGGGCCAGGCAGCTCAGGCGGCTGAGTTGGCCATCCGGCCACAGCACCTCGAGGGTTTTCTGCGCTTTGCGCAGGCGGATTTCGCTGGGGGCGGCAGTCAGGGTCTGGGTGCTCATGGGCATGGGTATCTCCAGCATCGTCAGGCGCTACAGGGTTTTTGCCGGCAGCGGCGGTTCGCCATTGGGCACCAGCAGCGTTGGCACTTCCGGCGGCTTGACCTGGCGCTGCTCGCTATCCAGCGGGCGGGCGCTGCCGGTGGCCGCGGCGCTGGCGATCAGCGCTGCCAGCAGTGCGCGTTCGAACCAGGGTTTAAGGCGCTCGGGCACGGTTAACGCTCCAGAAATTGCAGTTTGTCGGTCTGGTCGACCCAGTCATCGGCATTCGCCAGGGGGGCATTGGTCTGGGTGATGACCGGCCAGAGTTGGGCGAGGTCGGCATTCAGCTCGATGAAATGGCTTTGCTCGGGCGGTACTTCCTTGTCGGCGAAGATCGCGTCGGCCGGACATTCCGGGCCGCACAGGCTGCAGTCGATGCAGGCCTCGGGATTGATCACCAGAAAGTTCGGGCCTTCGTGGAAGCAATCGGTCGGGCACACCTCGACGCAGTCGGTGTATTTGCAGCGGATGCAGTTTTCGGTCACTACGTAAGTCATCGGGTCTTCCTCGCTTCGTGGGCGGGAGGGGCTTTGGCCGCGACGCTTGGTTGTCAGCGATTCGTGGCTGAAGCTCCTCCCACACGACGTCTGCCATCCGGCCTTAAGCGGCGGCGTCCAGTTTCGACAGGGCCCAGCGGGCCAGCTTGCGCACGTCCGGGTCGGGGTCTTCCATGGCGGTTTCGACAAAAGGTCGGCCGGCGCTGTGGCCGATGCTGCCGAGGGCACCGATCGCCGCCTTGCGCAGGTTGCTCATGGGGTCGCGGGCGCAGACGCCGAGGGCCGGGATCGCACCCACTGCGGCGAGCTTGCCGAGGGCGTCGACGGCTTTTTCGCGGACTTGCCAGAAGCTGTCGTGGGTGGCGTCCACCAGCGACTGCAGCGCTGCCTGGCAATCCAGTTTGCCGAGGCTCACGGCCGCTTCGACGCGCACCTGCCAGTGCTCGTCCTGGAGAATCTCGATCAGGGTCGGGCCGACCTGCTCGGCTTCGGCGTAGACCAAGGCACCGGCCGCGGCACGGCGCACCTCGGCATCGGTATCGTATTGTGCGCGCTGCATCAGCGCCGGCAGGTTTTCCGGCTGCTTGAGCCAGCCGATCACCGCCACCGCTTCGCGTCGCACCTGGGCATCGGCATCGTTTAAACGCAGTAGCGCCGGGGCCTGGGCCGCCGGATTGCGCAGCGGCTTGAGCGCGCGGAGGATGCCTGCGACCACAAAGCTGTCCTGGCTCTGTTCCAGTGCTGCGAGCAGCGGCATGGCGGCAGCCGGGTCCTTGAGGTCGGCGAGGGCGTGGGCGGCGGCGTTGCGCACCACCTCGTCGCTGTCGCCGAGGGCGGCGATCAGCGCGTCGGCGATATCTGCGGCGTCGAACTCGTCGACCACCTTGGCGGCTTCCTGGCGTACTGAGGGATCGGGGTCGTTGAGGGCGAGGATCAGCAGCTCGGCCGCTTCAGGCTCGCCGCAATCGACCAGTTCGAGCACCGCCACCCGGCGGATCGCGGGGTCGGTCGAGGCGAGGTTTGCGGCGAGGCTCTGCAGTTGAGGATCGTCGTAGTGCTTCATGGGGTAGTTCCTTGATCAGCGCAGCAAATAGGGGATGTTTACCTTCACTGCATCGGTCGGGCAGTCGGTCTCGCAGGGCATGCAGTACCAGCATTCGTCGTATTTCATATGGGCCTTGCCGGTGTCCGGGTTGATCCACAGGACATCCAGCGGGCAGACATCGATGCACACGCGACAGCCCTTGTCGGCGATGCATTTGTCCTCGTCGACGACGACGGGAACGCTGGAACGGTGGTTGGCTACGGGCATGGTGTTCTCCTCGAATTGCATTCGTTTGTGGGAGCGGCCTTGGCCGCGAAAAGCGCAGCAAAGGCTTCGCGGCCAAGGCCGCTCCTACAGGCTCGATCAGGCATTGGCGGCTTTCTTTACGCGCAGCTTGCTGTAGGCGTCCTTTTCTTCGCCGAGGGCCACCACGTAGTCGGCGACCGGGCGTTTACCGTGGGCCATCTGGCCGTTCTCGTCCTTGAACAGACGGCTGTGGTAGAACCACTCGGCGTCGTTCTGCTCGGGGAAATCGACCCGGTAGTGGTAAAGCCCCCAGCGCGACTCGGTGCGATACAGCGAGGCGCGGGCGGCCATCTCGGCGCAGTCGATGATCGATTGCACTTCCAGGGCGCGCAGCAGTTCGTGGGGGTCGGCGGCGCAGAGCTTGGGCAGGTCCGCACGCACGGCCAGGATGCGTTCCAGGCCGATTTCCAGCTTCTTGGTGACCTTGGGCGGCTGCAGGTAATCGTTCACCAGGCGGCGTACCTTGTATTCCATCTGCTCCGGCGGGATGCCGTCCTTGACCAGCAGCGGTGCCTGGATGCGCGCCAGCTCCTCGGCGATAAAGGCTTCGTCGAGCTGGATTTCGCCGCGCGCCTGGGCGAACGCCGTAGCGCTCTCGCCGCAGATCTGCCCATAGACGAAGGCACCGAGCATGTAGTTGTGCGCCACCGAGGCCATGTCGCCGGCACCGTACAGGCCCGGCACCGTGGTCGCGCCCGTCTCGTCGGTCCACACCCCGGAGGCGGAATGGCCGGAGCAGAAGCCGATCTCGGAGATATGCATCTCGACCATGCGCTGGCGGTAGTCGACCTGGCGGCCTTCATGGAAGCGCCCGCGGGTCGGCCGTTCGTTGGTGTGCAGTACGGTCTCGATTTCCTGGATGGTTTCCTCGGCCAGGTGGTCGAGCTTGAGGAACACCGGACCGGTGCCGGATTCCAGCTCCTTGAAGAACTCCAGCATCATCTGTCCGGACCAGTAGTCGCACTCGATAAAGCGCTCGCCGTAGGCGTTGGCGGTGAAGCCGCCGAGTGGACCGGTGACGTAGGCGCAGGCCGGGCCGTTGTAGTCCTTGAGCAGCGGGTTGACCTGGAAGCACTCCAGGTTCACCAGGTCGGCACCGACGTGGTAGGCCATGGCGTGGCCATCGCCGCAGTTGGCCGGGTTCTCGTAGGTGCCGAACAGGTAGCCGGAGTTCGGCAGGCCGATGCGCCCGGCGGCACCGGTGGCCATGATCACCGCCTTGGCGCGGATGATGATCGGCTCGGCGGTGCGGGTGTTGACCCCGATCATCCCGGCGATATTGCCGTCGGCGTCCTTCAGCAGGCGCGTGGCCTGGAAGCGATTCTCGATCTCCACCCGAACGCGGCGCAGGCGGCGGTAGAGGATCTTTTTGACGTTGTGGCCCTCGGGCATCGGCAGCACGTAGGTGCCGAGGTGATGGACCTTTTTCATGTCGTAGTCGCCGGTTTCGTCCTTCTGGAAGTGCACGCCCCAGGAGTCGAGTTTCTCGATCATCGGAAACGAGCGCTGGGCGTAGGCCAGTAGCGCCGGCTGATGGACGATGCCGTCGTTGGCGATGGTGATTTCCTTGACGTACTGCTCGGGCGTGGCGTGGCCGGGGACCACGGCGTTGTTGAGGCCGTCCATGCCCATGCAGATGGCACCGGAGCGCTTGACGTTGGCCTTCTCCAGCAAGATTACCTTGAGTGTTGGGTCCAGCTCCTTGACGGTCACGGCGGCCATTGGGCCGGCGGTGCCGCCGCCGATTACCAGCACGTCGGTATCGATTACCGGGATGCCATTGATGTGGGTGGTAGTCATTGTCGTCTCCTATTTCCGATCCACTCGGAACTGGTATTTGAATGAGTCGCCGCGGTAGCAGAGGTATTCGAAGTCGATTGGGCGGCCGCCCCGATCGTGGGTCAGGCGCTCGACGCGCAGGATCGCTTCGCCAGCCTTGAGGCCTAGCAGGTGCTGCACCTCGTCGTCGGCAAGCATGGCGTCGAGGCCGATATCGGCGCGGCCTAGGGCAATGCCGAAGAGGTTTTCCAGCATCGGGAAGATGTCGCCGGACAGATCCAGGCCGAACAGCCGGCGACCGATATCCAGGGGGAAGTAGCTGTTCTCCACGCACACCGCCTCGCGGTTGAGGTAGCGCACGCGCTTGACCTCGACCACGTCCTCGCCGGGGGCCAGATGCAGGGCGACGACCACCGCCTTGGGTGGCTTGCGTTGCTGGATCGAGAGCAGCCGCGCGGTAGCCTCGTAACCCTGGGCCGCCATGGCTTCGCCGAAGCCTTGCAGGCGCTGCACGTTCTGCACCGCCTTGGGCTTGCTGACGTAGGTGCCCTTGCCTTGGGCGCTGAACACCAGGCCCTCGTTGTGCAAGTCACGCAGGGCCTGGCGAATGGTGATGCGGCTGACGCCATAGGCCTGCATCAGCTGGTTCTCCGAGGGCAGGCGGGCATGCACCGCGTAGCTGCCTTCGAGAATCTGCTGGCGCAGGCTGTCGCGGATCTGCACATACAGCGGCAGCGGCGACTGCCCCGGCGCTAGTTGTTGGATACCGTTCACGGAGGGAGTCTCCAGCCTGTCATGACAGGTCATGTCGAGCGCGGACGTGAGTAAGGGCTGTGCACTCATGGCTCAGCCCACCTGGTTCTGTTGCTGGAAGGCGCACAGGGTTTCCTGACGGATCAGGTCCATGCATTGGCGTTTGAGGGCGATGAATTCGGGGCTGGTCAGCATGCTCTGCTCGCGCGGACGCGGCAGCGCAACCTTGATGTCGGCGATGATCCGGCCGGGACTGGCGCTCATCACCACGATGCGGTCAGAGAGGAACACCGCCTCGTCGATATCGTGGGTGACGAACACCAGGGTGTTGCGGAATTCGCGCCAGATCTGCAGCAGGTTCTCCTGCATCATGATCCGCGTCTGCGCATCCAGGGCCCCGAACGGCTCGTCCATCAGCAATACACTGGGGTAGTTGGCCAGGGCGCGGGCGATGCCGACGCGCTGCTGCATGCCGCCGGAGAGGGTGCTCGGGTAGGCGTCCTCGAACGCCGCCAACCCCACCAGGGAGAGGAAGGTGCGCGCCACGCTCATGGCTTCGTTGCGCCCGACCCCGGCCATCAGTGGGCCAAAGGCGACGTTGTCGCGCACGGTTTTCCAGGGGAACAGCGAGTGCTGCTGGAACACCATGCCGCGATCCGGGCCGGGCTCGGTAACGGCCAAACCGTCGATGCTCAAACTGCCGCGACTCGGCTGGACGAAGCCGGCAATGGCGTTGAGCAGGGTCGACTTGCCGCAGCCGGAAGGGCCGAGCAGGCAGACGAATTCGCCGGGTTTGATCTCCAGTTGGGCGTTCTGCACCGCGGCGCGTTTGCCGCCGTTGTGGTCGAACTCGATGTGCACGTCCTGCACGCGGATATGCCCGCGTCCGCTGGTCTCGGCCTGGGCGCGCTGGCGGCTGTGGTCGAGCACGGCCAGGCGGTTGTCGCTGACGGCGCTGTTCATGGCCGGCCTCCTTTGGCTTGCCAGCGCAGCAGCGGGGTGCAGGCCTTGCGCACGAGCAGTGTGCAGAGGGTGCCGAGACCACCGATGGTGAGCATGCCGATGATGATTTGCGGGTACTGGATCAGCGTGTAGGAGGTCCAGGTGAAGTAGCCGATGCCGTACTGGCCGCTGATGATTTCTCCGGCCAGCAGGGAGAACCAGGCCACGCCCATGCCGATCGCCAGGCCCGCGACGATGCTCGGCATGGCACCTGGAATGACCACGTGCCAGAGGATCGCGCGCTTGCTTGCACCCAGGCTGCGGGCGGCACGCACCAGCACGTCGGGGGTCTGTTCGACGCCGTGTACGGTGTTCAGCACGACGGGAAAGAGCGCGCCGAGAAAGGTGATAAAGATGATGCTCGACTGCTCGCTGGGCAGCATCAGGATCGCTAGAGGAATCCAGGCCACCGCTGGGATCGGTCGCAGTAACTCGATATACGGCAGGATGATGTCCTCGGCCCAGCGCGAGCGGCCCATCAGTACACCGAGCATTACGCCCAGGACCACCGCCATGCCATAGGCGATGGCGATCCGCTCCAGGCTGTAGCCGATATGCAGGTAGAACTCCTGGCTGGCCAGTTGCACTAGCAGGGCTTCGCCGACCACCACGGGGGTGGGGATGTTTTCGAAGTTCAGCAACAGGTTGAAGTCGTTGCTGGCGGCCAGGTGCCAGAGCAGCACGGCCATCACCAGGGCGCCGGTGCGTACCAGGTAGTGGGCGAAATTGGCCGGCAGGCGTCGCCGGCGTGGCGTCGGCGCGCTAGGGCCCGTGCTCGGGCTCGGCGGCACCGCCAGCAGCGCAGGGCTGACGGCTTCAGCGGGCTGCAACGCAAGGTTCTGTTTAACGCTCATGGTCAATCCTCGGCTCAGGTGCGCCCCCGCGCTCTGCGACGCGTGGGGCGCTCAGGCGGATTAGGGCAGCATCGCCAGCGCTTCGCTGAGCGGCAGTGCGCTGCCGCCGTGCTCGGCGATGTGTTGCTGGGAGTCGGCTTTCTTCATGAATGCGACCACCTCGCCGGCCTTGTCCTTGACCAGGTAAGCGGCCTTGCCGAACAGCTTGAGGCCGGTCAGGTTGTCGTAGACGTAGGTGCTGTTGATCGCCTGGCCTGCGGCCTTGGCTTCTTCGGCGGCGACGAGCATGGCGGCGATGCTGTCGTAAGCGACCATGCCCTTGTCCTTGAACCAGATTTCCGCCGGTTTCAGCGCCGGGTTGCGCGGCTCGGAAGTCACCACGCTGGCGACCATCGCGTCGTAGTCCAGGCCGCTGGTGGCATAGGCTTCTTTCAGATAGCTGGCATCGATCCAGGCGGCGAAATCGAGGTCGGGGATCTGCATTTCTTTCTGCAGCAGGGCGTGGTCGTACTTCAGCGCCTCGACCCACTGCGGCTTGATGCTGGCCTCCATGGTGGAAATGCCACCGTTGCTGAAGTAGAGGTAGAGCACTTCCTTCTCCGCGCCCGTCCATTCGGCAACCTGGGTGGCGGCGCGCATCGGATCGTCCTGAATCCAGCGCTGTGCTTCCAGGGTGGCCATAAGAACCGCCTTGACCACCTCCGGATACTGTTTGGCGAATTCGTCGCGCACTACGATGCCGTGGAAGGTCGGTACGCCGGCCTCGCTGCCGTCATAGATCTTTCGTGCGGTACCACGAAATTCCATGATCTCCGACCAGGGGCAGAAGTCGGCGTGGGCGTCGATCTTGCCGGCGGCGATATTGGCTGCGCCCACCGGCGGGCTCTGGTTGGCGATGCTGACCTTGTCGAACAGGTCGGCGTCGCGCAGTGCCTTGAGGGTCATGCCCCAGGCAGCGCTGCCCACCGGCACCGAAATGGTCTTGCCGGCGAGATCGGCCAGCGACTGCACCGAAGAGGCGGCCGGCACTACGATGGCGTTGCCGGTGCCCTTGAGGTTGTAGCCGGTTACCGCGATAAAGCGGCTTTGCTGCTTGCCGGTTTCCTGGAACTTGGCACCGTTGACGATCAGTGGGTAATCGCCCATCACGCCGAAGTCCAGCTTGCCGGCGAGCATCTGGTTGGTAATGGGTGGGCCGGAGTCGTAGTCGCGAAATTCGATGGTGTAGCTGGCGTCGGCGTATTTGCCGGTGGTTGGCAGGTACTTCTCGATCAGCTTGAGTTTCTCCAGCACGATGCCGCCGGAAACGGTGTTGGTAACCATGCTTTGATGACCGATGCCGATCTGGATTTTCTCGGCCGCGGCCGGGCCGGCGAATAGCAGAATCGAGCCGAAGAACAGGGTGGTAAACAGGCTGTTTGGGTTGTGCATAGTCTTCCCCTTGTCGGTTGGGCAACTTGTACTAACAGGACATAACGCCTGCTTTGAAAGGTGCACCGGCCGTGCCAGGAAGCGCTGAAATCGCCATAGGCGTCTGTTTTTAAACGGCAAATCGCGGGCTTTTATGACTCGCTGGTCAAGCCTGTTTTGCCCGCCAATCGCCCCCTGCTGGTGCGCGAAACGCGCCCAGGGGCCAAGCCGGCGCAAGCGCTGACGCGGGGTTTAGGACAAGTAAGGCAAGTGGCAGGGTAGGCGCGGACGGGTGGCGATGGCGGGGTAGCCTGGACAGGCGTACGCAATCCGGGAGCGATTGGGTTGAATGCAGAGGGAGGGGTTGAGCGGTTTCTTAACTGGCCGTCAGGCCTTGACCCGGTTGATATGAATCACGCCCTTGAGCGCGCGCAGCTTCCTGATCACTCGGGCCAGGTGGACGCGGTCATGCACGCTGACGATCAGCAGGACCACGCTGATACGGCCGTCGCGCTCGTCCATGCTGATCTTCTCGATATTGCCGTCGGCGGCGTTGACACTGCCGGCCAGCAGGGCGATCAGGCCGCGCTGGTGTTCCAGTTCGATGCGCAGTTCGACGTTGAACTCGCCGACCACGTCCTTGGCCCAGGACAGCTGGATACACTTCTCCGGGTTATGCCGGATTTCGCCGATATTTCTGCAGGTTTCCAGGTGCACCACCATGCCCTTGCCCGCGGACAGGTGGCCGACGATGGGGTCGCCGGGAATCGGCGTGCAGCATTTGGCGTAGCTCAGCACCAGGCCTTCGGTACCGCGAATGGCCAGCGGGCCTTCGGCGTTCTGCAGGGTTTCGCCGCCTTCGCTGAGCAGGCGGCGCGCCACCACATAGGCCATGCGATTGCCCAGGCCGATATCTTCCAGCAGGTCTTCGATCACCTCCAGGCGATACTCGTCGAGCACCGCCTTGACCCGTTCCGGCGCGAGCTTCTCGATCCGGCTGTTGAAGCCGGCCAGCACCTTGTTGAGCAGGCGCTCGCCGAGGCTGATCGACTCGGAGCGGCGCTGCAGCTTGAGGGCGTGGCGAATATGGGTGCGCGCCTTGCCGGTGACCACGAAGTTGAGCCAGGCCGGGTTCGGCCGCGCGCCGGGGGCGCTGACGATTTCCACCGTGGCCCCGCTCTGCAGCGGCTCGGACAGCGGTGCCAGGCGGCGGTTGATGCGGCAGGCGATGCAGGTGTTGCCGACATCGGTGTGCACGGCGTAGGCGAAGTCCACCGCGGTCGAGCCCTTGGGCAGCTCCATGATCCGCCCCTTGGGGGTGAACACATAGACTTCGTCGGGGAACAGGTCGATCTTTACGCTTTCGATAAATTCCAGCGAGTTGCCGGCGCGCTGCTGCATCTCCAGCACGCCCTTGACCCACTGCCGCGCGCGGGCATGGCTGCCCTTGGGCTGGTCTTCCTCGTTGGATTTGTACAGCCAGTGGGCGGCGATGCCGTTGTTGGCCAGCTCTTCCATCTCGCGGGTGCGGATCTGGATCTCGATCGGTACGCCGTGCATGCCGAACAGGGTGGTGTGCAGCGACTGGTAGCCGTTGGCCTTGGGGATCGCGATGTAGTCCTTGAAGCGCCCGGGCAGTGGCTTGTACAGGTTATGCACCGCACCGAGCACGCGGTAGCAGGTGTCGACCTTGTCGACGATGATACGGAAGGCGTAGACGTCCATGATCTCGTTGAAGGCCCGCCGCTTGCCGCGCATCTTCTGGTAGATGCCATAGAGGTGCTTCTCGCGGCCCACCACCTCGCCTTCCATACCCTCGCGGGCCAGGCAGTGGCTGATCGACTCCTCGATCTTGTTGACGATTTCCTTGCGGTTGCCCCGGGCCCGGCGCACGGCGGCGCGGATGCGCTCGGAGCGCATCGGGTGCATGGCCTTGAAACCCAGGTCCTCGAACTCGATGCGCATGCTGTGCATGCCCAGGCGGTTGGCGATGGGGGCGTAGATTTCCAGGGTTTCCTTGGCGATGCGACGGCGTTTCTCGCCGGACAGCACTTCCAGGGTGCGCATGTTGTGCAGGCGGTCGGCCAGCTTGACCAGGATCACGCGGATATCGCGGGCCATGGCCATGGCCATCTTCTGGAAGTTTTCGGCCTGGGCCTCGGCCTTGGTCTCGAAGTTCATCTGGGTCAGCTTGCTGACCCCATCGACCAGCTCGGCCACGGATTCGCCAAACTGGGCGTCCAGGGCTTCCTTGGCGATGCCGGTGTCTTCGATGACGTCATGCAGCATGGCGGCCATCAGGCTCTGATGGTCCATGTGCATATCGGCGAGGATGCTCGCCACCGCCAGGGGATGGGTGACGTAGGCTTCGCCGCTGCGCCGGCGCTGGCCGTCGTGGGCCTGCTCGGCGTAGAAATAGGCGCGACGCACCAGGTTGACCTGGTCGTCGTCGAGGTAGGTCGAAAGTCTGTCGGCGAGGGCGTCTATGCTCGGCATGGGCGTTCCCCTTGCCGATTCAGATGACCCTGCGCCTGACGACGTCGACCCGGCATAGGCTTACAGAGGCTCGTTGGCCTCTTCCTCGAATGCGGCAAACAGCGGTTCTTCTTCGACGATCTCGTCCTGGGCGATGACGTCATAGCTCATCAGGCCGGCAGCGATTTCGCGCAGGGCGACCACGGTCGGCTTGTCGTTTTCCCAGGCAAGCTTCGGCTCTTTGCCGCCGGTGGCCAGCTGGCGCGAACGCTTGGTGGCGAGCATGACCAGCTCAAAGCGGTTATCAACGTGATCCAGGCAATCTTCGACGGTAACGCGGGCCATGGTGTTCCTCGTAGCAAATGCGTAATAAAGCGGGCCCAAATGGGCGGGCGGACTGGATAGTCTAGTTAAGCCCGTGGTACGGCCGCAAGCTTTAAGCTACAAGCGGCAAGAAATACCCGGGTTGCGAACGTGCCGCATACGGCGTTAAACCAGCAATTCGCTGAGCAAACCACTGTGGCGCTGCTGTTGCGGCCCCTGTAGCAGTTGGTTGGCGCGGAAAATGGATTTCAGGTCGCTGAGCGCGTGGGCGAAGTCGTCGTTGATCAGCAGGTAGTCATATTCGACGTAGTGGCTCATCTCGCTGACCGCCTCGCGCATGCGCCGCTCGATGATCTCGCCGCTGTCCTGGCCGCGGTTGGTCAGACGATGGCGCAGGGCCTCCTGGGTCGGCGGCAGGATAAAGATCGACTTGGCCTCGGGCATCAGTCGGCGCACCTGTTGTGCACCCTGCCAGTCGATTTCCAGAATCAGATCGTAGCCTTCGGCCAGGGTCTGCTTGACCCACTCCTGGGAGGTGCCATAGAGGTTGCCGAACACCTCGGCATGCTCCAGAAACTCGGTGTTGTCGAGCATGGCATGGAACTGTTCGCGACTGACGAAGTGGTAGTTGACCCCTTCCACCTCGCCCGGGCGCATGGCACGGGTGGTGTGCGACACCGAGACGCGAATCTGCGCCTCGCTGTCGATCAGTGCCTTGACCAGGCTGGTCTTGCCCGCGCCGGAGGGGGCGGAAACGATATAGAGAGTGCCGGTGGTGACGGTCATGGATGCATCCTGGACAAAGCTTGTGGGGCTTGAAAACGTCGCGAGCGACGGCTAGGCAAGGCGAAATCAGGTGAGAAAGCGGAGTTTACGGCTGTAAATGAGCATTTCGAACCTGATTTCAACGCGGCATAGCCTAGCGCAGTAGTTTTCATTCGATGTTCTGTACTTGTTCGCGCATCTGCTCAATCAGCACCTTGAGGTTGACCGCCGCCTGGGTGCTGCGGGTATCGAAGGCCTTGGAGCCCAGGGTATTGGCTTCGCGGTTGAGTTCCTGCATCAGGAAGTCCAGACGCCGGCCGGCCGCGCCGCCGCTTTTCAGCACACGGCGTACTTCGCCGACATGGGTGACCAGGCGATCGAGCTCTTCGGCGACGTCGCTTTTCTGCGCGAGCATCACCAGCTCCTGCTCCAGGCGTTGCGGGTCGAGTTCGGCCTGCATCTCGGCGCAGCGGTCGAGGATCTTCTGCCGTTGGCCGGCGAGCATCTGCGGCACCAGTTCGCGCAGGGCGACGACCTCGGTGGCGATGGCGTCCAGGCGTTCGTTAAGCAGCTTGGCCAGCTCGGCACCTTCGCGCGAACGGCCTATTTTCAGTTCATCCAGCGCCTGGGTGAAGAGACTCAGGGCGGCCTTGTTGAGGGCTTGCGGGTCGGCGGCATCGGCCACCAGCACGCCGGGCCAGCCGAGCACTTCCAGGGGGTTGAGCGGGGCGGGCTGCTGGATCAGGTCGGCCACGCTCTGCGCCGCCGCCACCAGCTGCGCGGCGCGGTTCAGGTCAACCTGCAGGGCCTTGCCGGTGCTGTCTTCGGTAAAGCGCAGGGTGCACTCGACCTTGCCGCGCGACAGGCCGCTGCGCAGCGCTTCACGTACCGCGCCTTCGAGGTCGCGAAAGGCTTCCGGCAGGCGCAGGTGCGGTTCCAGGTAGCGGTGATTGACCGAGCGCAGCTCCCAGCTCAGGGTGCCATTGGTACCGGCCTGTTCGGCGCGGGCGAAGGCAGTCATGCTGTGGATCATGGGGCAAACCTCGCAGAAACGTCGTAGCTCAAGGCGCAGGATTGTAGCGCAGTGCGTCGGTCGCTCCCAATTCGGCATACCGCCGCGGGCTTAGGGCCCTATAATGCCGGGCAGATTTTTTATTAAGAGCAGGTATTCCCAGATGAAACGTCCCAGTGGCCGCGCCGCCGATCAGTTGCGCTCGATTCGCATCACCCGCAACTACACCAAGCATGCCGAGGGTTCGGTGCTGGTGGAATTTGGCGATACCAAAGTGATTTGCACGGTCAGCGTCGAGTCGGGTGTACCGCGCTTCCTCAAAGGCCAGGGCCAGGGCTGGCTGACCGCCGAGTACGGCATGCTGCCGCGCGCCACCGGCGAGCGTAACCAGCGTGAGGCCAGCCGCGGCAAGCAGGGCGGTCGTACCCTGGAAATCCAGCGCCTGATCGGCCGTTCGCTGCGCGCCGCGCTGGATATGAGCAAGCTGGGCGAGAACACCCTGTATGTCGACTGCGACGTGATCCAGGCCGATGGCGGCACCCGCACCGCGTCCATCACCGGTGCCATGGTGGCCCTGGTCGATGCGCTGAAAGTGATCAAGAAGCGTGGCGGCCTGAAAGGCGGCGACCCGCTCAAGCAGATGATTGCCGCAGTATCGGTGGGCATGTACCAGGGCGAGCCGGTGCTGGATCTGGATTATCTGGAAGATTCGGCGGCGGAAACCGACCTCAACGTGGTGATGACCAGTGCCGGCGGCTTTATCGAAGTGCAGGGCACGGCCGAGGGCGCGCCCTTCCAGCCGGCCGAGCTGAATGCCATGCTGGCATTGGCGCAGAAAGGCATGGCCGAGCTGTTCGAGTTGCAGTTGGCGGCCCTGGCTGACTGATTGAGCTGTACTACAAGCCCGTAACGCAAGGAGAAGCACCATGAGCGACGAGTCCCCAGTGCCGCAGCCGGCACCCAGTCAGGAAGCCCGGCAATGGGCGATGTTCTGTCACTTCGCGGCCTTTCTCGGGCTGGTGTTTCCCTTTGGCAATCTGCTTGGGCCGCTGATTGTCTGGCAGATCAAGAAGGACCTCGACCCCTTTGTCGATCAGCAGGGCAAGGAAGCCCTGAACTTCCAGATCAGCGTGTCGCTGGCGATGGCGCTGTGTTTCCTGCTGATGGTGGTAATTATCGGCTTCCCGCTGCTGGTACTGGTCGGGGTTGCCGCGCTGGTGCTGACCGTTATTGCCGGGGTCAAGGCCAATGAGGGCCAGGCCTATCGCTATCCCTTCGCCTGGCGTCTGGTGAAATAGGCGCAGGTGCACAACAAAAAGCCGGCATCACGCCGGCTTTTTGTTGTCTGTCGATCAGACGCTGAGGGTCCAGTCGTAATCGACGATCAGTGGCGCATGCTGGGAGAAGCGCGGCTGGCGCGGCAGGCGTGCACTGCGCACGCTGCGGCGCATGCCCGGGGTCAGCAGCTGGTAGTCGTAGCGCGAGCCGAGGTTGAGCAGTTCGGCCTGCTCGCTGTCCGGCCACCAGCTGAACTGCTCGCCTTCGCGGCTGACTTCGCGCAGGGCATCGACATAGCCCATGGTGCCGATCACTTCATCCATCCAGGCCCGCTCGGGCGCGAGGAAGCCCGGCGATTGCTGGCAGTCGCGCCAGTTCTTCACGTCGAGCTTCTGGTGCGCCACGTAGAGCGAGCCGCAGTAGATGTATTCGCGGCGCTTGCGGCGCTGCTTGTCCAAATAATGGGTGAAGTCGTCCATAAACTTGAACTTCTGGTTCAAGCTTTCATCGCCGTTCTGCCCCGATGGCAGCAACAGGGTGGCGATACTTACCTTGTCGAAATCGGCCTGCAGGTAGCGCCCGTAGCGATCGGCCATTTCAAAGCCGAGGCCGCTGATTACCGCCTTGGGTTGCAACCGCGAATAGAGTGCCACGCCACCTTGGCTCGGCACTTCAGCATCGCAGGCATAGAGGAAATAGCCATCCAGTTGGAGGGCTTGGTCGTCCAGTTCAAAGGCGGAGGCGCGGGTGTCCTGCAGACAGATGACGTCGGCATTCTGTGCTTGCAGCCAGCTGAGCAAACCGCGCTCGACTGCAGCATGAATACCATTCACGTTCACACTGATGATCCGCATAAATGGCCCCCAAAATCACGTGCGTGTATGATACCCGAGCTCACCTCTATTAGCTAAATTCCTAGCAGATCCGTGTTGTCCGGGGCTTTTCCATGCAAGCGTACCAGCGCGATTTCATCCGTTTTGCCATCGAGCGTGGGGTCCTGCGCTTCGGTCAGTTCACCCTGAAATCCGGGCGGATCAGCCCGTATTTCTTCAATGCCGGCTTGTTCGACAGTGGTTCGGCCCTGGCCCAGCTTGGGCGTTTCTATGCTGCTGCGGTGGTAGACAGTGGAATCGCCTTCGACGTTCTGTTCGGCCCTGCCTATAAGGGCATTCCGCTGGCGGCGACCACTGCAGTGGCACTGGCCGAGCATCATCAGCGCGATCTGCCCTGGTGTTTCAACCGCAAGGAAGCCAAGGATCATGGCGAAGGCGGCACCCTGGTGGGTGCACCGCTGGCCGGTCGGGTGTTGATCGTCGACGATGTGATCACCGCCGGTACGGCCATTCGCGAGGTGATGCAGATCATCCAGGCCCAGGGCGCGCAGGCCGCCGGTGTGCTGATCGCACTGAACCGCCAGGAGCGCGGCAAGGGCGAACTGTCGGCGATTCAGGAAGTCGAGCGCGACTACGGCATGCCGGTGGTGAGCATTGTGTCACTGCAGCAGGTGCTGGAATATCTGGCTGACGACGCCGAACTCAAGCAGTATCTGCCTGCGGTCGAGGCTTACCGCGCCGAATACGGCATCTGATTTCTTGAAGTGAGGTACTGCATTGATGCGCACAACCAGGCTGATCCGCTGTTCGCTGTTGTTGGGCCTACTGCTGCCGGCTGTGGCGAGTGCGGTCGAGCTGTACCGCTATACCGACGAACGCGGTACCACGGTACTCAGCCGCCAGGGCGTGCCGCCTGAGCATATCGGCCGGGGTTACCAGGTGCTGAACGAGCAGGGGCGGGTGATCCGGGTGATTCCCCCGGCCCCCACTGCCGAGGAATTGCGGCGTATGCAGCTGGAGAAGGCGCAGGCGCTCTCCGATGTGCAGCTGCTGCGCCTCTACAGCACCCCGGAAGACGTCGAGCGGGCCCGGCAACGTAAGCTGGCCGAGCTCGATGGCCTGATTGGCGTGGCGCGGGGCAATCTTCAGTCGGTGCGTAATCAGCAGGCCAATCTGCAGAGCCAGGCCGCCGAGCATGAGCGCGCCGGCCGCGAAGTGCCCGCCCACCTGCTGGCGCAGATCGATAACCAGATTGCCGAGCAGGCGCGTCTGAAAAGCGATATCGAGCGCTACCAGGCGTTGCGTGAGCAGTCGAATGCCAATTTCGACGCCGATCTCGAGCGCCTCAAGCAGCTGACCGAGCGCTAGCGCCGTAACGCTTCGGCCAGCTCAAGGGCTGGCCGAAGGGCATGGCCGAGGCCGATCAGGGGCGCTTGCGGTTGCAGATCAGGGTGCCGACGCCGCTGTCGGTGAAGATTTCCAGCAGCACCGCATTGGGTACCCGACCGTCGATGATATGGGCGCTGTTGACACCACCCTGCACCGCTTCCAGGGCACAACGGATCTTCGGCAGCATGCCGCCATAGATGGTGCCGTCGGCGATCAGGCCGTCGACCTGCTCGGTGGTCAGGCCGGTGAGCACCTCGCCCTGCTTATCCATCAGCCCGGCGATATTGGTCAGCAGCATCAGCTTCTCAGCCTGCAGCGCCTCGGCCACCTTGCCGGCCACCAGGTCGGCGTTGATGTTGTAGGACTCGCCGTTCTGGCCGACGCCGATGGGCGCGATGACCGGGATAAAGTCGCCCTTGACCAGCATGTTGAGCAGGTCGGTGTTGACTCCGGTAACTTCGCCGACATGGCCGATGTCGATGATTTCCGGCTGAGTCATCTCTGGGGTCTTGCGGCTGACCTGGAGCTTCTTGGCGCGGATCAGTTGGGCATCCTTGCCGGTCAGGCCGATGGCGCTGCCGCCATGCTGGTTGATCAGGTTGACGATGTCCTTGTTGACCTGGCCACCTAGGACCATCTCCACCACGTCCATGGTGGCCGTGTCGGTGACGCGCATGCCGTCGATAAAATGGCTCTCGATGGACAGGCGCTTGAGCAGATCACCGATCTGCGGGCCGCCGCCGTGCACCACCACCGGATTGATACCCACCGCCTTCATCAGCACGATGTCGCGGGCGAAGCCGGTTTTCAGCTCGTCGCTTTCCATGGCGTTGCCGCCGTATTTGATCACCAGGGTCTTGCCAACGAAGCGGCGAATATAGGGCAGCGCTTCGGACAATACCTTGGCGACGTTGGTGGCGGCATCACGTTCGAGGGTCATGCAGGGCTCCAGTGGGTAAGCGGTGTTGATCAAAAGGGCAGATCGAGTTCAGGTATGACGCTGTAGAGTTGGGCGCGGAACACGTCCTTGATGCGTTCGAGTTCATCTTCGTTTTCCGCCTCGAAGCGTAACACCAGCACCGGCGTGGTGTTGGAGGCACGCACCAGACCCCAGCCCTTGGGGTAGTCGACCCGTACGCCGTCGAGGCTGGTGATATTGCCTTCGCCCCAGACCGCATCGCGTTGCAGGCGCTCGATAATGCCGAACTTGTTCTGCTCGGTGACCTGGATATTGATCTCAGGGGTGGCGATATCGTTGGGGAAGGCCCCGAAGATCTGGTCGGCATCGCGCTTGTCCTGGCTGAGAATCTCCAGCAGGCGGGCGGCAGCGTAGACACCGTCGTCGAAGCCGAACCAGCGCTCCTTGAAGAAGATATGCCCGCTCATCTCGCCGGCCAGCAGGGCACCGGTTTCCTTCATCTTCTTCTTGATCAGCGAGTGGCCGGTTTTCCACATCACCGGGCGGCCGCCGTAGCCGCTGATCAGAGGGGTCAGGCGGCGCGTGCATTTGACGTCGAAGATGATGTCGGCCCCAGGGTTGCGCGACACCACGTCCTTGGCGAACAGCATCAGCAGGCGGTCCGGGTAGATCATGGCCCCGCTGTTGGTCACCACGCCGACACGGTCGCCGTCGCCATCGAAGGCCAGGCCGAGGTCGGCCTTTTCTTCCTTGACCTTGGCGATCAGGTCGACCAGATTTTCCGGCTTGCCCGGATCCGGGTGGTGGTTGGGGAAGTTGCCGTCCACCTCGCAGAACAGCGGAATCACCGTGCAGCCGAGGGCCTCGATCAGTTGCGGGGCGATCACCCCGGCGGCACCGTTGCCGCAGTCGACCACCACTTTCAGCGGGCGCGCCATGGCGATGTCGTCGCGGATCTGCTGGAAGTAGCGCTGCAGCACATCGACCTGCTCGACCGAACCTACGCCGCTGGCCAGGTCGTTGTTGTCGATGCGCGTCTTCAGCGCCTGGATCTGCTCATTGGCCAGGGTGTCGCCGGCGATAACGATCTTGAAACCGTTGTAGTCCGGCGGGTTGTGGCTGCCGGTGAGCATCACCGCGGATTTGCCGGCGAGGATATTGGCGGCGTAGTAGACGACCGGGGTCGGTACCATGCCGACGTCGCTGACATTGCAGCCGCAGTCGAGCAGGCCCTGGATCAGCTGTTGCACCAGCTCCGGGCCGGACAGGCGGCCGTCGCGGCCCACAGCGATGTTTGGTTCGCCCTGGGCCAGGCTCTGCGAGCCAATGGCGCGGCCGATCCAGTAGGCGCTTTCCGCGGTCAGGCTGCTGCCGACCACGCCACGGATGTCGTAGGCGCGGAAAATATCGGCGGGTAAGCTGGGTGCGGTTTGTTGAGTATTCATTGCAGGGGGTTGCTCCAGTCCCAGGAGATCCTGGTCTTCGTCGAGAATATCGATATCGAGGATATCGGTGTCTTGAAACAGTGGATCAACCAGGCCGGCCGCTGCCATTTGCTGCGGATCGGGTGTCGGGGCGGACGTTTGCGCGGGGGCGCTCGCGACAGTTTCATGGGCTCGGCGTGGCAGGCGTGCCAGAGCGTGGGCCAGGCTGTCGAGCGCTGGCAGGCTCAGGCTGAAGGGTTTGACTGCCTTGCCGGCCGAGAGTTCTTTGATCAGTTGGGCCAGCTGCATGACGTCCTTTTGCAGGCGGCGC
>Ga0209343_10000361_pt1 | contig 62793 bp, 74 predicted proteins | sample RifCSPlowO2_02_FD_184026 | JGI IMG/M metagenome (GOLD analysis project Ga0209343, IMG submission 184026) | Groundwater microbial communities from Rifle, Colorado - Rifle CSP2_plank lowO2_0.2 (SPAdes) (version 2) | ecosystem: Environmental > Aquatic > Deep subsurface > Groundwater | place...
CCGCCACTATTTTTCTGGGGCAAAGGAGGCGGGGCGACGGACTCGCCCGCGCGGAGGAGGGGTCTGGGGAGGAATCCGCGCGGGCTTCGGCTTTCTTTTTTTAAAAAATCGGCGGCTAAAAAATTAGAAAATGTCATAGTGTATTTTAGTATAACATTGTCTGTAAATATAACAAAGTGTAAAATATGGATAATATGGCTGATAAGTTCAGATCAGATAAATACCGCAAGGCGAGAGATGGGTACTCTCGGTTTTTGAATGTTCTTTGCGAACATTGTGGCGCAAAAATCCTTGTTTATCAGAAAGACGGCCCCGGCCCTCTGAAACGTCTTTACCTAGATAGGATTTTTGCGCCAGAAAATTTGGCAAATTTTCAAAAACTCTCAATAGGTAATGTGCCGAATTTAATTTGTCAAAAATGTAAATCTGTTTTGGCTATTCCATATATTTACAAAAAGGAGCAACGAAAAGCATACCGGCTTTTTGTGGGTGCAGTCACTAAAAAAATTACAAAAGTATGAATCCAGCTTCCGAAAAATTAGGCCTAAACATGAAGCGCATCAGAGCCAAAAAGAAAATGTCGCAAGGTGATATTGCTCGCGCTTTAGAGGTTGATAGGGGTTATATTAGTAATATTGAGAACGGCAAGAAAAATCCAACCCTTGCGACAATCCAAAAGTTGGCTGATGCGCTTGGAGTATCGGCTGATGAACTTTTGAAATAAATTTATGAATATGTTATACGAACAAATTGCAAAAATCATAGAGCCCTCAATCTGCGACAGTGAAAACACTCGCATAAATTTCCTTAAGAGATTAGAAGAAGGAAATTTTACTAGAGACGAAAATCCGCAAACTCACTATTGCGCCTATTTCCTTCCTTACGACCAGAAGGAGAAAAAAGTTTTTATCGTCCATCATAAAAAGTCCGATCTTTGGCTTTCTCCTGGCGGACATATTGATAAAGGCGAAGGACTTTTAGAAACTTTGAATAGAGAAATTGATGAGGAGCTTGGAGTAAAAAACTTTTTTAAAGAAGCCCAATCTCCATTTTTATTGACTATCACTCCGATTGAAAATAAGGTTCAACCTTGTAAAGTTCATTATGATATTTGGTATTTAGTTCTCACAGACGGTTCAAATTTTAATGTTGATCCGAAAGAATTTCACGAAACAAGATGGCTAACGATTGAGGAAGCAGAGAAAATCGTTACCGATGGACCAAACAGGAAAGCATTAGAAATTGTAAAGAAAAAATATGAATAAAAAATCACTAGACCCAGCTGGACATTTAACGCTCGCCGTTAGTAATCTTGAAAAAAGCAAAAAATTTTATAAATCCTTGTTTGGAAAACTGAAATTCAAACAGATTCGAGACGGCGAGCGTAGCGTGGCTTGGGCTACGCGAGAAGGTTTTGGTATTTGGATTAGGCAAGCAAAACATGCCAAGCCGCGCTATAAGTATTTTGCGCCTAGCCTTCAACACTTATGCGTAAAAGCAAAAACGAGGAAAACAGTTGATGAAATCTACAAGCTTATGTCGGCAAAGAAAATTTTCGTCTTTGACGAACCAAAAGCTTATCCTGAATATACGCCGAAATATTATGCCGTTTTCTTTGCCGACCCAGATGGAATAAAAATTGAGATTGCCTATTATTAATGTTGCCGCCGATTTTTTAAAAAAAGAAAGCCGAAGCCCGCGCGGATTCCTCCCCAGACCCCTCCTCCGCGCGGGCGAGTCCGTCGCCCCGCCTCCTTTGCCCCAGAAAAATAGTGGCGGGGCGCATCATTTCAGATTTCGCTCTGCGCCCGTCCATAGCTTTACGCGAAGGAGGGTTTTGGATTTGTGTATCAAATTTGGTAAAATAATTTCAAAAGTTTGTGAAGGTTTTAATTCGGGAGCCAATTTTTGAATCATATTTTGTAATAGTTGTTTTTAATACCCCCCCCGCAGGGTTTATATATTTGATATACTTAGAATATGAAAAAAATAGTGTTGCTAGGTCGTGGTGGGGCAGGTAAATCAACCACAGCTAGAAAGATCGGTGAGATAGCAAGCTTACCCGTTATTGAATTAGATAAATATTTTTGGCAACCAGGCCTAATACCATTAAGCAAAGAGAGGTGGATATTAAAACAAAGAGAACTTGCTATTAATGATAGGTGGATTATGGACGGTGACTTGGGCAAATACGATGTTTTAAATGAAAGATTAAAACTAGCTGATACAATAATAATTTTAAACTTTCCTTTTTGGACCTGTTTTCTTCGTGCATCAAAACGCTCAAAAGAAAGAATGGATTTTTGGTGGTGGCTATTCACTTGGCGCTTTTTAGAACTACCTAAAATTATGAAAATGATTAAAGATTATTCGCCGACATCTGCAGTTATAATAATAAAAAGTCAGAAAGAATTAGACAATTTTTTAATGAAAATTAAAAACAACTAAATCATTTTTTATTTTTATCCAATCCAAAGTTCTAAATCTGTCTAACAATGCGAGCCAAGAAACTAGATATGTTAAAATGAAAACATGAATAAAGTTTTTAACACAAGATATTTAGTACATTTGGTATTGGCTGGTTTGTTTAGTTTTTTAGTTTTTAACTTGACTTATGCTGTTAGGCCAAGCGACTATGATCTAAAAGAAGGTGACACTACTAGCGCATCCGGATCTGATGACCCAGACGTTTATATAATTAACGAACATGGATATAAAAGGTTATTTTTGAATCCAGTCATTTTTAATTTTTATGGACATTTAGGGGGCTTTGCAAAAGTAAAAGCAATTTCTCCAAGTACTCGAGATGCATTTATAACTTCAGGGCTGTTTCGCAATTGTGAAGCAAACGACGAGAAAGTATACGGGTTAGAATCAACTGGCGAAGATACTTCAATACTTCACTGGATTAACACCACCGGCGCTCAAGCGGTAATTGACGACCCTAATTTTTTCAAAAAGGTATTTTGTATTAATAATAATGAGTTTAATTGGTATTTAAAAGGCTCAGATTACAACTCTGTAAACCAAATACCCGTTTACTCTCGAGATACTACATCAACGTCTACTGTAAGAGTGGGAATTATAGAATTTGTGCCACAAAATGTTGTTTATGGTGATGTGCACTATGCTTATTTGAAAAAAACATCTGGGTGTTGGCTTAGCTCCGGTGGAGAAATTGGAAACTATTATTGGGTGTCCGGCTCAAATCAATCCATTCACTCAAGTGATTGTTACGACATACTAGAAACGTATTCTTTCCTTGATATTTTTAATAACCTCAGTAAGGGCATATCCAAAAATGTTCAGAGGACAATATACGGGGAGGAGGATACTATGGAAACACTACATTCTGTTTATTACATTAAAGATTTCTATGAAAAGGAAGCATTAAAATACGGCGTTTCCGACCTAGCAATTGATATTGATGTAAAGGGTCCTTATATGCTTGCAAGCGATCCACCGTTAGGTGGCCGGTGGGGTGTGGGGGAGGGGGTATGTAACGCCAGTCTAACGGAGTTTTTTGTCAACGAGGCGATAAGTAGAGGGGTTGATGAAAGCCAATATGATGTAATCGCATACGTATATTTGGGCGATTGGCAACTGTCTGGTAGATCGTATGAAGGATTTACGAGTTGCGCAACTGGTTCAAAAAGTTTTATGACAGTTACTACGTGGCGACTTCCACAAGAGGATGAGGGCGTAGTGACACTCGCTCATGAATTAGGTCATAGTTTTGGAGCGAGCGATTATTACACATCGCCTTGCCCTCAAAATCCTACATTGTGGTCTTGCGTGAAGGACCCGGAAGGCATACCGGAGCCAAATAAAATACCTAAGTATCCACAAACAAAGGGCTGCTTGATGGCTCAGATTATAGCATACAATAAACCAGGGTCAGATGAAGCAGGCGACGCAACTAGTATTTCCAATCTTAATCAGGCTGTAATATGTGACGCCACAGCCAGAGAGTTTGGCTGGAGATGATACTAAACTGTTTGCTCTCCGGACTGGAATTTTACATAAACACATATTTGTGCGGGGTAGTTAAAAATAACCCAATAAGTTGTGTTACAATTAGGTTATGAAAAGCAATTTTATTTCAGCAGTTGTTAATATCACCATTCTTTCTGTTACTATTTTTGCTGTCAGTATTTATTTTATTTCTAACAATGAACTGATTGGCGTAATAATTTTTGGATTAGGTATTCTTTGTCTTATTTCTTTAATTCCCTTTAAAATATCCATAAGTAAGATTTGGCCAGATATCATTTTTGGGTTAATTGATGACGGAATTTTAGCAATATTAGCTATTTTTGGAGGAAAGATAGCCGGAGTTGCCGGCGCGGTTATCGGCGGTGTTGTTGGCAACGCAATAACAGACGGTATCGCCGGAGTATTCGAGGGATATGCGGCGGAAAAAATGAGAGCAAAGAACATTTCTGACCAACGGACAATGTTAGGTTCGGCCGTAGGGAAAATGGCAGGATGTCTATTGGGTGCAGGAGCGGTTTTAATCGTAGCGAACCTGTTTAATATTTAAGTCTGGTATATAAATATAATTATTTTGCCATTTAAAATATGAATCTCACAAACTTTTTTCAAAAAAATACTGTTTGGAAGAAACTTTTTTTCGTATCGTTCTTCCTTTTTCTATATTGGCCCCTAACTAATATACTAGAGGGAGATTACATATCAGCTTTGTGGACTTTTGGAGTCGGCACGATGCTTTATGCAGGTTCGTATAGTTTACTTAGGTTAGATGGAAAGATACAAATGTTTTGTGGAGTGGCAATTGTTAGCGCAACAGTTTTAACAATGTTTATGCTTTTTAGTTTAGGATTAGGTACAGCGACTGAGATTAATTACATAGAATTGGCACCATATATTTTTTCGTCGATTTTTATGTTCATAGCTAGCTCTCTTAGATTTATTCAAAAATGGGGCTTGAAAACCTTACTTTTGATTTTGTTGATTGCCTGGTTTTCAATAAGGGTACTTAGCTACGTAAAGAGTAAGAGTATGTTTTATTTGGGATTATAAAGATAAACTGTTTTGCAACGCTCATAATTCGGAGATATAATAAATTTTTGTTACTGAACCCGAGGTTAGTAGGTTCAGTTTAAAATATAAAAAAACCACCTTTCACTTGGTGGTTTTTGATGTGTCGTTTTTGCTACTCGGAAGGTGCAATTTGGATACGCACAGGTTCTGTATTCAAAATAAGTGGCTGGTCAAAAACCAGAAGGTTATCACCGTAGATTATTCCCATAGCATCTGTTGCCGCATCTTTAACAATCCAACCAGTACACGATGCACTTGCGCCCGCCCCGCCGTAGTAGATGCCATCAAGCGACGGCGCTGTAAGGATCATGTTTCCCCATTGACTTTCTTTTATATCCTCCGTAGAAGAAAGAAAAGCGCATACATTAACAGGGATAGTAGTGCTTACAAAGTAGAGGACCGCATTCCCATTCTCTCCAAGAACATATATATACCACGGATGGTTTATAAGATCTTGGCGCTGTGTATACTCTACTAAAAGTTCGCGTAAAGGGAAGTTCTCTTGCATGGGTGCTGGGTATAACGCTTCAGCACGTTCAAAGTTCTTCCAACGTGCGGAGATTGCATCCTTGCGGCTTTCCTCTCCACCCGGAGTTTCTGTAGTGTCACCACATGCCGTACCAAGTAACAAAAAGGCAAGTATTGCTAACAGGAGCTTGATTCCTAGTTTATTGCGCATCTGGTTTTACCTCCTTCGGGGTAGTTTGTGTCTGGAATCTGGTAAGGAAGATCTGTATCGCGGAATTGTCCTTCGGTCCAGTCTTTCAAAGCGTCCTGGTTGTATCGTGCGATCGCCTGATGGCGTGCGCCCTTAACTCCGGCGATACTCGTTACTGTGATATTGTATTCACGCGATCCAGATTGGTAATATCCAAGTGCAGTAGTAAGTTCATCGATCTGTCCTTCAAGGCCCTGAATGGAAGCACATTGGTTGAAAAAAGTCTGATATGCCTGAATCTGGAAGTCTGCCGACTGGATGTCTTTGTGGGCTTCACCACGGCCATAGATGCCCGCGGTTGCAACACCAAGACCCCAAATCGCAACGACTACTAACCACAATGCAAGAAAAACGAGTATGACAGTTGTTACTGCTTTACGGTTACTCACGTTTTCTCCTTTCGGTGATGATTATAGCAAAATATTAAAAAAAGTCAAGAGCTCACGATAATTTGACTAACTGTCAGTTTTGTGATAGTATTTTTTTAGTTGTTAGGAGCTGAGAAAATGTCACAAGAAGCTTACAAGGTATTAAAAGAAGATCTAACAAACGTAGGACTTTTAAATGCTCCCCAAATACAATACGCTTTTGGAAGATGGATTAGCCCCATAGAGCCACTGTCCACTCATGCAAGAAAAGGTGGCGGGCTGTGGGTAGCTCCGACGCTATCTGTTGCTAGGCAATATGTTAGATATTTAAGAAAAAAACATGGTATTACGGCCAGAGTATTTAAGTGCCGTATAGGAAAAATTCTTTACAGATCATCGTGCAGAATAAAGACAGATAAGTTATTTTTTACAAAAGCGGACGAAATAAAAATATAGAGCTCATGCGTTCACTCGATATGGGCTTTTTTATTGCGAGGGTGCTGTTTAGTATGGTATGCTCCAAATAGCACCTATACAGGGGAAAGAAAGTGAGTTCTCTCGATATGTTCGGGGTATTTAATACTCCATGTCCTAATTGTGGTAGTAAAGTGGAATATAAATACTATTCTCCTGGATGCGACACCCCGCATCCCCAAGGTGGTATTTACTGTACGAACGAAAATTGTTGTAACGAATATTCTATTACCGAGTGGTTAGAAATTTCTGCGGGAGAAATAATTGATAAAAGATTGATATCTAGTTTACTAGATATCGAACGAGATAGGGCGTTTAGAAAGCATGGATTAACATGTTGTCCCATCTAACATATTTAGTCGTCCGTTAGGGCGACTTTTTTCTTTGAGCACAAGAATCGTGTTAAAATAAAATTATGAATCTGAAATTTCCAGAGAATTTTTTTTGGGGATGCGCTACAAGCGCGCATCAAGTGGAGGGCAATAATAAAAACAATGATTGGTGGCGCGCAGAACAGATAGGAGAAGTGCCATATAAATCAGAAGAGGCGTGTGATTCATATAATCGCTATCAAGAAGATTTTGATTTAGCAAAAAAAATGCACAATAACGCGCATCGCTTTTCTATTGAATGGAGCAGAATTGAACCACGCGAAGGAAATTTTAACCAAAATGAAATAGAGCATTATCGTAAAGTAATTCATGCGCTCAAAGAACGCGGTATGGAGCCGTTTGTTACACTTCATCATTTTACAAACCCTATTTGGTTTGCTGACATCGGTGGTTGGGCAAACAAAAAAGCGCCTTTTTATTTTGCGCGCTACGCAGAATATGTGGTTAAAAATTTAGGAGAGGAGGTTAAATATTGGATAACCATAAACGAGCCAAATGTATATGTGGGTATGTTGGCCTTAGGATATGGTCCCTGGACACATTGGCCCGACCAATCTCGTAAAAATTTTTTTAGGTTTATGCGTTTAGCAAAGAACATGACTAAAGCGCATAAAAAAGCTTATAAAAAAATAAAAAAGTTACAGCCCAATAGTTTTGTAGGGCTTAACCACGGGAATGTTTTTGTTGGTCGCGCTAACAATAATCTTGTTACTTATTTCGTCTGGTTTTTAGTTAATTGGTTTAAAAATAAGTTATTTTTAAATAAAGTAGCAAGGTATTTGGATTTTGTAGGTTTTAGCTACTATACACGAGTTATAATCACCCCCAGTTTTTCTAATCCGGAAACGTGGGTAAGGTGGGAGCATAAAGATGACAGACCGGTCGCAGATGGTGGCTGGGAAATATATCCGCAAGGTATATATTTTGTTACTAAACAGGCCATGCGCTACAAAAAACCAATTTTTATTTTTGAAAATGGCATAGCCGACGCAGACGACGACCAACGGTCTATGTTTATAAAAAACCATTTACGTTGGCTTCATAAGGCAATAAGCGAAGGGGCGGATGTGCGCGGATATTTTTATTGGTCGCTACTGGACAATTTTGAGTGGGCAGAAGGTTTTAAGCAGAAGTTTGGATTAGTGGAAGTTAATTTTAATACGTTTGAACGTAAAGCGCGCCCAAGCAGTATTTTTTATGCGCAAATATGTAAAGATAATGAGTTAAAAATTTAAAATAAGTTTTATGTTTCAAGTTTTAGGTTTTAAGAAATTTAAATACGGGTTTTTTAAAATTTTTTTCGGACTACTTTTGATAGTTTATTTTTTATTTGTAGCTATATATGCTTTTCTTTTTGTTGGTCCCGCACCCAAACCAACAAACATAGAAGAAGCGACTTGGGGAATTAATTTTTCACACAGGCAAGCGGAAACACTGGGACTTGATTGGCAAGAAACATTTTTAGCTCTTGCCGATGACTTAAGTGTTGAGTACTGGCGTATTCCTATTTACTGGGATGAACTAGAACAAGTAAAAGACGAATATGATTTTACAAAGTGGGATTGGCAGATACAAGAGTTAGAAAAAAGAAACGCGAAAGCAATTTTAGCAATAGGAGCTAAACTGCCCCGATGGCCTGAATGCCATGTTCCAAATTGGCTTGATGAAGCAAGTCAGGCGACATATGAACAACAGTTATTTCAGTATATTCGCGAGGTCGTAGCGCGTTATCGTGATAGTAAGGCTGTTTTAATGTGGCAAGTAGAAAACGAGCCATTTCTTTGGCCCTTTGGTGAATGTCCAAAGCCAGACAGCAAACTATTGGATAAAGAAATTCAACTTGTCAAAGTTTTAGATAAAAAAAATACTTTTGGGGTTCAACATCCAATAATGATTACAGACTCTGGTGAGTTATCTGTTTGGCTCCCCGCAGGAAAGCGAGCGGATGTTTTTGGTTCAACTTTATATCGCATAATACATAACCCAAAAATTGGATTTTTAGAATATACATTTTTTACACCAACTTTTCACGCAAGAAAGGAGGTGTTTTTACATTGGTTTTATCCAGATTTAGAAGTTCAAATTGTTGAGCTTCAGGCAGAACCGTGGGTTACTGAGTTGCCAATTAGTGATGTATCTATAGAAGATCAATATAAAACCTTGTCGCCCGAACAATTTGATAAAAATGTTCAATTTGCGCTCGCCATAGGCACAAAGACATTTTATTTATGGGGAGCTGAATGGTGGTATTGGTTAAAAACTGAAAAAGATATGCCAGAGATTTGGAATAAGGCCAAAAATCTGTTTTATAAAAATTAGTTTGATTGAGGGAATAGCTAAATTTTGTTAAAATTATTTAAACTATGGTGTTGGATATAAAATTATTCTATTTTTTTAATAACCTTGTTGATAAGTTTCAGATTTTTGACACTCTCGTTGTTTTTTTCGCCGCTTATTTGCAGTATTTTTTTGTCGCATCATTTTTTATATTTTTGTATTTTTCAGCGTATTCAAAACGGAAAAAACTTTATATATTGGCAGTAACCACTTTTTCTAGCATTTTTGCTCGCTTGGGAGTAACCGAAATTATTCGCTTTTTTTATCATCGTCCTCGTCCGTTTATTACATACCAAATTCATCAACTTATCCCTGAAAACGGCTGGTCGTTTCCATCAGGTCATTCGGCTTTCTTTTTTGCAATAGCAATGTCTGTGTATTTTTATAATAAAAAATGGGGTATTGGATTTTTTGTTGGCGCAATTTTAATGAATATAAGTCGTATTATCGTAGGAGTACATTACCCATCGGATATTATTGGTGGCGCAATTGTGGGCGTGCTTGTTAGTTTTATTGTTTTTCGTATTACCAAAAAATTATCTAAAAAGTAGGAAAAGGTGTATACTAAAGTATAAAATAAATAGTAATTTAATCTTAGTATATTTATGTCAAAAAGAAGAACTGGTGTTGAAAAGCATAGAAAGTCACGCTCTCACAAAACCCAAAAACGTTTAGAGATAAAACGACTTATGCTTGAAGCTAAAAAAAGTAAGAAAAAGCAAAAATAAGGTCCTAGCTCTTGCAATTTTTTAAGAAGTATTGTATAATTAAGCTAGAAAAGGAGGGAGCCAGAATGCTATTTGGAGTAAGCCTAACTCTTTTTTTACTTAGCTATCACCTCTGCAAATTCACCGATATTCACGCTAAGGGCATGCGGCGCTTTGTGCAGACTCTCTTGCTTCTAGGGTTTTTGTTTTTTCTAGCAGGACTTGTCGCCCTTGGGCTAAATCACTGGCTTACACGCATTATTGCCAATGTTGTCACTGTGGGTTTCGGCGTTTGGTTGTTGTGGCATAGTCCATGGGCAAAACCCAGAGCAACAGTGCAGGATATTCGATAAGAGCAAGTCCGCCTTCTGAGGTGGACTTTTTTTGTGCTTGAAAAGCATACTAAACAGTGGTATTCTTTTTTTAGTTCTTGAAAAGGAGGTTGACCTATGTACAAAGTTGGAAATCCGAGTCAGTTAATTATCGTAAGGCATGCGGAATCAGAATTAAATGTTTTATTACAGGATATAGTAAATGATCCAGAATTTAGAAAATTAAAAGAACTACTTAGAACAAACCCCTATTCTGGTGTAGTAAGGAAAATCGCCGAAAAATTAAGGCAAAAATATGCTGGTCGCATGGTTGCGGACTATTTGGTTGGCTTAACGGCGGAGGGCGAACGTCAAGCTCTTGAGACGGGCGTAAAATTAGGACAGATTATTGAACCTTCGGAGATTAATGTTATTTTTGTGTCACCCTACGCCAGAGCGTTGCAAACACTAGAAAAACTGAAGGAAACATGGCCAAAACTCAATAACGTACGCACTAGTAGTGTTTTTGTTGAGGACGCGTTAAGAGAACAAGAAATGGGCTTAGCGCATACGTATGGCAGTTTTGTTTTATTTTTTGCTCTTAACGATCAAGATAGAAATATGTATTATGTAGACGCGTACGCCCCGTATTTTTACAGATTTCCTAACGGAGAAAGCGTGGCTGACTTAAGAGCACGAGTAAATAGTTGGTATGACAGAGTAATGCTTGAACACAGAGGTAGAACGGTTTTGGTTGTGTCGCATGGTCGTACGATATCCGCAATTAGGGCAAGAATAGAGAATTGGAGTTCTCAAAGGTTTATAGACGAACATGTGGACGGCAAAGTTCATAATTGTGGTGTTAGTATCTATAGAGATATAAAACAACAACGTGGAATGGAATTAGTGGATTTTAATATGAAACTTTGGGATTAAAACGGCTTTAAAAGCCGTTTTTTATGGTATTATCAGTAGTATGGTTATTGTTTTAGACAATATCAGAAGCATACAAAATGTTGGTACAATTTTTCGTACCGCCGACGCCATAAATGTAGAAAAGATATACTTATGCGGAATTACGCCCAGTCCGTTGGACGAATTTGGAAGAAAGCGCCAGCAGTTAGTAAAAATTTCTTTAGGCGCGGAAAATTCTATAAAATGGGGGAAATGTAAACAGACATATCGCGTGTTGGATGATTTAAAAAAACAGGGTTACAGAATTTATGTAGTAGAACAAGCTAAAAATTCTATCCCGTATTTTAAGGTTAAAATATCAAATAGGAAAAAAATAGTTTTAGTTTTGGGGCATGAGTTGGGAGGAGTATCCAAAAGTACTCTTAAAAGAGCGGATAAGATTTTGGAAATACCTATGGCGGGCTCTAAACAGTCGTTGAACGTAGCAATCGCAGGAGCAATTGTTATGTTCCATCTTGAATATACCTAATGGATATTGAAACAGAGTTGGGAAAATTAAAAAACTGGAAATTGCAGGATAATAAAATTATTAAGGATTTTGTATTTAAAAATTTTGCCCAAACAATGATATTTATAAATAAGGTAGCAGAGTTTGCAGAAGAACTAAATCACCACCCCGATATGTATATATCGTATAACAAGGTAAAAATAGAATTAACAACTCATGAGGTTGGTGGGGTCTCTGAGAAGGATTTTGTATTGGCTAAAAAAATAGATGATACTAACTAAAAAAAATAGAAGGTTAAAGAAAAATTTTAAACATCATAACGACAAACCTCGTATTTTTACTATTATCCGAAAAGAAGATGAAAGCGGTGTAAGTGGTCGTGGCAGAGTTTTGGATGGAGTTGTATTTACTGACGGAAAAACCGTAGTCAATTGGAGAAGCGACAAACCGAGTATAGCGGTTTACGGCAGTTTTGAAGAGTTTAAAAAAATACACATAGACAGCCATCCCAAAAATAAGACAGAAATAGTATGGTTATAGACAAAAGACTATTTGTAGCGATTGAAATATCAGAAGAATTAAAAAATGAACTTCTAAAAATCAGTTCAAAATACCAAGATAAGGATATCCGTTGGACGAAAGATAAAAATCTACATATCACAGTACAATTTTTAGGTAACATTAAAAGTGTATACACAAAACAGATAGAACAAGAATTAGATGATATTGCTCAAAACACAAATCGATTTAGACTAACCATAGATAAAATTATATATGCGCCGCCTGGGGAAACAAAAAATATGATTTGGGTTGTGTTGTCTGACGGCAGTGGGTATAAAAATTTAACGCTAAAAATATCCAATGCGTTAAGAAAATATATAGATAATAATTTATTGACGAAAGATAAAAATGTAATGCGCGAACAAAGGACTGCGCATATAACTCTAGCTCGTTTTAAAAGCTATTTAAAATTTGACGATCTTAATTTAGAAAATATCAGAATACAAAATAAGGAGCTAGAGGTAGGCGGGTATTCCTTGTGGGAGTCATTCCGTGGAAGCAGGGGGACTGAATATAAAATTTTAAAAAAATTTAAATTTAAAAATGTTTAGATCGCAAGAGTAACTTTAAGAAATTTGTATTATTTTTTTATAATATTAGTACTAATTTCTATATTTATATGAAGACACCAGAATTTTTTCCAGGGAATGAATTACAAGGTCCATTAAAAAATGTTCAAGAATTACTACAGCAACAAATACAAGTTGATCAACAACTTACAGAAACTGATCCAGCGTATCGCAGAATTAAATCAGAAATGGAAACAATTCAAATGCAACTAGAACAAGTTACGCAATGCATTGCACTTTTGGAAGCACATAAAAAATTTCTTGAAGGAAGAAGAAGTAAGAAAAAATAAAGGAATAATATGCATAAAACATTTGCGCAAAAGGTATATCAAGTTGTACACGATATACCAAGAGAAAAAGTTTTGACCTACAAAGAAGTGGCACAACACGCAGGAAGTCCTCGCGCTTATAGAGCTGTGGGTAATTTAATGAATAAAAACTACGACAATACTGTGCCATGTCACAGGGTGATTAGGAGTGATGGAAAGATAGGCGGTTTTCGCGAGGGTACTACAAAAAAAGTTGCCTTACTTAAAAAAGAGGGCGCAATATAAAAGTCCACAGCAATGCGGACTTTTATTAAGTAGGTATTATTCTTATCACTCCGCTTACTTGGCTTCTAGGTTCTTGGTTAGAGTATTGTTTCCATTGTCCATACGGACCGTCAGAAGTTAGAAGTTCTTTTATCGTAATACCACGCGCAAGATCATGACCGCAGCTCAAACCATTTTCAGTTCTGATTTTGTCACAAAAAAAGTAAGGATCCCATCGAATATTTCCACTCCGCACTGTAATAGAAACATCAGTATCGCTTGAAAGTTCCTGTGGTAGATCTTACTTTTTTTGCGTACTCCCCCCTAAGACACAAGCTGTGTATAGCGTAACATATTTTAATTATTTAATCAAGTTTTTATGGATAAATACATTTGGACTTCACATGCTCAATACAAGATGCGCTATTATAGAATGTCAGAAAGTCTGGTAAAAAGAGTGGTTCGTTACCCCACAAGGGTAGAGGAGGGGGTGATAGAAAACGCAGTTGCATGCATGAGACCTGCGCATTTAAATAGTACTTCGACCCGTTCGGTACCAGTAGGCGTTTTGACTGTGGGCTCCCAGCCTTCTCCGCCAGCTGGCGGATTCGGCGGGCAGGCGAAACAGGCCAAGCCTAAAAGATATTCTGAACTGTGGGTAATGTATTTGTTGACTTCGTCGACGGGTAACAAAAAACAAACAGAAAGTAATAAACAAAAGCAAGTAAAGATTATCACTGCATGGAGATATCCTGGACTTAGTCCAAAACGCAATCCAGTACCAGCAAACATACTAGAGGAGGCCAAGAGAATAATTAGTATATAATTCTCAAGGTTAATTTATTTCTAAAATAATATATTCTTTAACTCCAGAAGGGAGTTTTATTTTTATTTTTTCTTTTATTTCATGTCCCATAAAAGCGTTGCCGATGGGGGAGTCGTAGGAAATTTTGCCACTACTGGGGTCGGAATTTTGGGCTGAAACAATAGTAAAGCCTTGTTCCTTTCCGTCGGAATTTTTTACTTTTAGAATTGAACCGACCTGCACCTTTCCACTGTTAGTTTTTTCAACTATTATCGCTTGTTTAATAATTATCGCTAGTTCTCTTATACGCATTTCTAATCTAGCCTGACGATCTTTTGCCTGATGGTAGGCATCGTTTTCGCCCAAATCTCCTTGTTCTATAGCTTCCTTTAAAAGTTTTGCAACAACGGCTCTCTCGTCTTTTTCAAGTTTTTCAAGTTCTTTCTTTAGCTCGTCGTATTCTTTTTTTGTAAGTTTAATTTTATCCATATAGGGATCAGGATTTAAGCTAGAGTTAATTTAGCGGAATCAATTTTATAAAAAATAGTACAATTTATTCCACGCTGCCACTTCGTTCCCGCCTGCCTACGGTAGGCAGGCTTACGACGGAATAAATTGTACTATTTTTTATAAAATTGACCCGTCCTAGAGAGAAACTAAATTCTGGTTTGAATCCCGCTCCTTAAATACTAGCACATTCTCAAGGAAGTTAAAACTTGATTTACTATTCTGCGGGCTTGACTAGCATGGTATAATAAGAAAGTATAATTATTAACATTTTAATTATGACTAACGTATTAATCTATTCAACGTCAACGTGTCATTATTGTCATATGGCTAAGGAGTTTTTTAAAGAAAATCACATAGAATATAGCGAAAAAGATGTTGGTACGGATATGGATGCAAGGCGCGAAATGATAGAAAAAACAGGTAGTTTAGGGGTACCCGTTATTCAAATTGGGGAGGAGACTATTTTAGGATTTGACAAAAAATGGTTACAGGAAAAACTAGGAATTAAGTAAGCTCGCGCTATGCGCTCGCAGTAACCAGTAACTAGTAACAAGTAAAAATTTTAACGCGTTAGAACAAAAAACATTTCGCCGTAGACGGAATAAAGATTATTAGTTACTTATTACTTTTTATGAGCTTAACAAAATAAAAGTTATGAAATTTTTAGGTAAGGTTATTGATGCAGGAAATGTATACGCGCATTGTGATTTAATGTGCGGGGTTTACGATCCTGCTCAGGCACGGATTGAAGCGCAATCTGTTTATAATGCGGTAAAACTATATCAGACAGCACTCAATGACGAGGCGTTTAAACAGCGCACAATTCTTATAAAGGAAGAACGAGCACAAATAGTTAAGCACCATTTGTGGGTTTTGTGGACGGATTATTTTAAAGAGGAGCATGCGAAAAAATTTAAAAACCTGCATGATTTATTTTGGCAAGCTACAAAAGCCGCTGGGGATATAAAAAAATCCGTAGAGCTGGCGGATGCGCAGAAATTAATTGATTTGATAGACGAAATTGGTTATATTTTTGAACAAACTAAAGAAGGATATAATTACAGCGCAGTGAAAAAGAATTTAGAAATTCAAACTAAATAAAAATAAGTTTACTTAATATGGAATAAATGGCGTGGAAATTATCTCCCATTTTTAGATATACAGTAGTAGGAAACAGTATGGAGCCAACTTTTTTTGAGGATGACAAAGTCCTTGTAAACAGGTTGGCTTATTTGTTTAAAAAACCAAAAGTAGGGGACATTGTTGTCGTGAAGCATTCTGGATATACAGACAGGAGCATAATTAAAAGAGTAAAAAACGTAAAAGGTTCTAAGTTTTTTTTGGTGGGAGATAATATAAGCAATAGCACCGACAGCAGACATTTCGGAGAGATAAGCGAGGAGTATGTTGTAGGAAAAGTAGTAATATAGTTTTTATTCTATGATATTTAGAGTTGTTTTTTAAATTTTGTATGGTATACTGCTTCCAGCACTAAATACGAGGACGAACCATGCGCAGATTAGCGGTAGTTCTGGTGGTAATGGCTATAGTTGCAACAGCTTGTTTCAGCGAAGCCGAAACGACCACAACCACTACACAATCGTTTCATAGCTTGCTTGAATTTCCTGATACACTTACGATTCATTATGCCGATGGAGTAACTCCGCATGAAAAAGAAATAATAGAATTTGCTTTAGATAGCGTAGATAAATACATATTTCAAGCGAGTGGTATTGAAATGGTGGGCGAGATGTACATAACTGTAAGTTGGTTGGATTATAAGGATAAGGCGCAACAAATACTTGGCCAAGACGAAGAAACTGCAGAAAGAATGGGTATGAGTTCAAAGGGCGTTACTGTAACAAAAAGAGGTATAGTTATTATCAACTTGGAGCTTATAAGAGCACTACACGCTAACGATGACCCACGACAAAAAGAGCTTTCTTTTGACTATGACTTATTCTATGTTATAGCACATGAGTGGTATCACGCTGCGCAGGGCGCTCTATCGTTTGGATGGGACGGTTTGGCTAATTTGCCATCTTGGTTTACCGAATCTACAGCTAACATGGCAGCTGAATACACAATGAATGCCGCAACTTGTATGGATCTAGGCGAGTTATCAAAAGCGGGACAGCTCAAAGCGAAAGATTGTACTGACCAAGAAATTATGGAAAAAACCTATAACAGCTTGGCGTATAGATACATGACTTCTTCAGATGAAAGCTACCGTATGTTACGAGCTTTATTCCTCTACTTGGTTCCCAAATATGGAGTTCTGCCGGTAAACGATTTTTATAAGATGCTGGGGGATTATGCAGCCCGCCTACATTTAAGCGGGGGTAGTAGCACTCAACAGAAGTCTTTTCAAGTTTTTGTAAACTCTGTGTGGCAAAAAACACTATTAAGCGCGTATGGTGTACAAGATCAAGCTGAGTTGTTCAGGGTCGCTAGTAGTTTTGTTGACGAACAGAGCCAGTCGATAGAAGGCAGAGCTATAATCGTTTTAGAACATACACAATAAAAAAATACATCCCCGAGTAAAGTCGGGGATTTTTACTTGTTTTTTACTTTTTTTGCGCTAGAATGTACATTATATGGACAACACAGTACAAATACAGGGTTTGCCTGTATTTTATCGTGATAAGGGGCAAGGAGCGCCTATTTTAATATTACATGGATGGGACTCAAAGTCTGACACCTGGGTAAAGGTACAAGGAAACTTAGTAAATGCGGGTTTTAGAGTTATTATCCCGGACTTACCAGGTTTTGGACAGACACCCCAGCCTCCGCGTGTTTGGAGCTTAAAGGATTATTGTGAATTTATACACGAGTTTACTCATAAATTGAATGTCAGTAAATTTACACTTGCAGGACATTCTTTTGGTGGTAGGATTTCCCTTGCTTATTGTGTCCGCTACCCAGAGGACTTAGATAAGCTCGTTTTGATTGCGACAGCTGGAATTAAGCGATATAAACAGTGGAAAGTAAAAATATTTTTATTTCTAGCAAAAATAGGTAATGTTATTTTTTCGGTTCCAATTTTAAAATATTTTAAATCAATGACAAGAAAAGTTGCCTATAAACTTACAGGAGGACATGACTACGAGAAAGCAAGTCCTAGAATGCGGGGCATAATGAAAAACATTTTGAATGAAGATTTGCGCGCTTTTTTGCCTCAAATTACAATACCCACGCTTATTCTGTGGGGGAATAAAGACAAAATGACTCCAGTTAAGGACGCTAGAATTTTAAACACAGAGGTAAAAAATAGTCACTTGTATATTTTCCCCAATCAACCTCACGCCCTACAGTTAACAATGCCGGAAGAACTAGCCAGTCGTATGGCGGACTTTTTAAAAATTGAAACCTAAAAACTACTACACATGTCTATTTTAATTCCAATAATTTTTACACTCTGGGCTACAACCACATTAAAAAATGTATTATTTTGGACATACATATGGCAAGTAAAAGAGTACCGCTTGGACAGAATGAGGGTTCACTTTGAAATGCCAACTAGCGGAAGGTTGGTACTTAATAAACGCAATCTGGGGTTATCTATATTTTTACTATTTAGTTTTTTGCCATTCAACTTCACAACAGTACTAACTGCGGTTTTAATGCTCGTTTTATACGGATTTTTCAGTATACGAGTAGTGCAAGAGTTTCAAAACACAGCTCTAAAATTACCTCGTTTTACACTGCGAGGCAGTTTAATTGTCTCGCTGACGGCTGTAATATATATACTTTTAAGCACGGTCGTGTTTTTGTACTTCAATAAATTCATTCTAAACTGGTTTTTACTGGCAGATATTCTAACGCCTCTATTTGTTGCAGGTTCCATTTTATCTACCCATCCCTTAGCGCTTTGGTCTAAAAATAGGATTATAGCAAAAGCCACGAAGCGCAGAGAAAAATTTAGAAATCTTTTGGTTATTGGCGTAACAGGCAGTTACGGTAAAAGCAGTGTTAAAGAGTTAATTGCTGCTATGTTAAAAGATAATTTTCAGGTTGTAAAAACCCCTGCAAATATCAATACGGACATAGGAATCGCTCGTATACTGTTAAATAATGTAACCGACAAACACAACGTATTTGTAGTTGAAATGGGAGCCTATAGAAAGGGGGAGATAAAAAAAGCTGCACAAATAGTAAAACCCCAAATTGGAATTTTAACTGGAATTAACCCTCAACACATTTCTTTATTTGGCAGTTTGCAAAATATACAAAAAGCTAAGTACGAACTTATTGAAGCACTGCCAGATAAAGGTCTTGCGGTATTTAACGGAGATAACGAAAATGTTTTGTCTTTATTTCGTCAGTGTAAAAAACCCAAACGATTATATACAACCGCTGGTACATTAGAAAAAATTTACCAAACCATTACTGTTAATTCGCTAAAAAATACACCTCGCGGGCTAGAGATTACTATAGCGGAAAAGGAAGAAGGAGAGGTTGTATTAAAATCTTCTCTTTTGGGTTTACATAACGCAACAAATATCATCGGTGCGGCAACGGTTGCTCGTGAATTAAATATCAAATATAGCGACATTAAAAAAGCTCTACTTAAAGTTAAAGCACCACCGCACACTTTACGTATTAGAAAAGGAATAAAAGATTCGACTGTAATTGATGATGCATATGCGGCAAACGAAGACGGCGTTTTAGCCGCGCTGGAGGTACTGAATAATATGAAAGAAGGATATGGTAAAAAAATATGTATTATGCAACCCCTCATAGAACTGGGTGATAACGCCGAAAGAGTGCATAAAAGAATCGCATCTCGCGCGGCCGAGGTTTGCGATTATTTAATAATGACATCCCGAGATTATTTTTCTATTGTATTTAAAGAAGCTTTGGATAATGGAATGGATAAAGAAAAAATATTTTGTCTGCCAAAATCACAAGAAGCCCTTCGTAAAGCTCAAGAGATAATAGAAAAAGGTGATATTGTATTAATAGAAAATAGAGTGCCAGATGTAGTATTGAATGGAGTCATACTTCATTCAGCTGACAAGTAACTAAAAACACATGGTTCATATATCTCTTTCACCAAATTTAGAAAAAGATGACCTTTTAACTGCTTTGAGTAGATTATTTTTTGTTTGGGAATGGAAGGGGAGTAAATATCTAAACAAACTAAAAAAAATGTTTGCAGATTATTTTGCAAACGATAGTATATATTTTTTTAATAGTGGCAGAAGCGCTCTTTTTGTTTTTTTAAAATCTCTACATCTTAAAATAGGGGATGAAGTAATAATGCAATCTTTTACTTGCAACGCAGTTGTAAACCCAATCTTGTGGGCTGGCGGTAAGCCAATGTATACAGATATAGATGAAACTTTTAATTTAGACATACAATCTTTAGAAAAAAATATAACACAAAATACAAAGGCGATAATCGTACAAAACACATTTGGCATTCCGGCGCGCATAGATAAAATTTTGGAAATCGCAAAAAAACATAGCATTTTAGTAATTGAAGATTGCGCGCATGCTCTAGGAGCTACATACAAAAAACAAAAAGTTGGCACGTTTGGAGATGTTGCTTTTTTCAGTTTTGGCCGCGATAAGGTTATATCTTCGGTTTATGGCGGAGCGCTTATGATAAATAATGACCTTTTGAAAAAAAACTTTGAAAACGAATATAAAAATATTCAACGGCCCTCTGTTTTTTGGACACTTCAACAGTTGTTACATCCTTTAATCACGTATGTTGCTTTGGGCATGTATAATTTTGGAGGCAAATATGTATTGTTCGGCGCACAAAAAATACATTTATTATCCAAGGCGGTAAGTAAAATAGAAAATTTTGGTAAAAAACCGCAGTACCTTCCATGTTTTTTGCCCGACTCATTAGCCGCATTGGCATTGAACCAATTTAAAAAACTAGATAATTTAAATCTACACAGACGCAACTTGGCGCGTATTTATGAAAAAAATTTTAAAGATAGAGACGATGTTTTATATATTGAGCATTACGACGAGGGTACTATATGGTTGCGTTATCCAATAATGCATAGCGATGCAGACAAGATAAAAAAAGAGGCAGAATTGCGGGGTATGATTTTAGGAGATTGGTATAGAGAGGTTATAGCGCCAGACGGTACAAATATGGAAACTATGAATTATCAACTAGGCAAAAATAAAACGGCAGAATATGTGGCTTCAAAAGTGCTTAATTTGCCGACAAACATCAGAACTAGCCAAATGGAAGCGCAAGAAGTTGCTAGTCTTGTAAAAGCGTATAACTGGAAACAGCAATTTAAAAAATAAAAATCCCCGTGGTTTACGAGGATTTTGCAAGAAGAGTACAATTACCGTAAATTTTTACTATTTCCGATATCCCTCCCAATCATGTATGCCAAACCAAGAACAACAACTACTGCAAAACTAATTATCGAGTAAGTGACCCAAAGTACCAATAATGCGCAAAATAAACCCAAACCAATCAGAACTAAAAGCCCCAAACCTAAGTCTTTAAGCGCAGTAAGCATTGTGCCTTTTCCTGGCTAGACGGCCGATCTAAAACCACATTAGCATACTATATATTTTATGTCAAGTACATCTCTAAAAATCTACGAAATAAGAGAAAAACAAGTTTGGGAAAACTTTGTAACCTCGCAAGAGGAACATTCTTTTTTGCATTCTTGGGCATGGGGAGAGTTTAATAAAAGCATGGGGGATAAAATATGGCGTCTTGGGGTTTATGAAAGTGGTGAATTAATTGCTGTAGCGTTACTTATTAAAGTTCATGCAAGGCGCGGAGATTTTTTATTTGTACCACACGGACCGATCATAGAAAACCAAAAGTATAATTTAAAATTTAAAATTTTAGAAATTTTGACTAAAGAATTTAGAAAAGCGGCTAAAGAAGAAAAAACTAGTTTTGTTAGAGTAAGTCCGTTATTTAAAAATACTGAAGAAAACGCAGAAGTATTTAGAAAATTACAGTACAGACCAGCGCCTATATATATGCACGCTGAAGTTACCTGGACATTGTCCTTGAAGAAATCTGAAAATGAACTGCTGTATGGCATGCGTAAAAATACGCGAAATTTGGTAAGGCGTGCAGAAAAAGAAGAGGTTAAAATAGAGTTTGGCACCAGCCCCGATGCGCTCGATGAATTTATGAAATTATATAAACAAACCTCTCACAAGCACTCTTTTATTCCATTTTCTAAGCGTTACATAGAAAATGAAATAAAAGCATTCGATCAAGAAAAAAAATGCAGTATAAAAATTTATCTTGCCAAATATAGCGGACAATGCATATCGGGTGCTATAATTGTGTTTTACGGAAATAGCGCCTTTTACCACCATGGAGCAAGCGGAAGCGGTTTTTCAAAGATTCCGGCATCGTACTTATTGCAGTGGGAAGCTATGAAAGATGCAAAAAAAGAAAATAAAGAGTTTTATAACTTTTGGGGCATAGCAAAAAATGAAGAAGATAAAAAACATCCATGGTATGGACTTAGCTTATTTAAAAAGGGGTTTGGCGGAGAACGAAAAGATTATTTGCATGCGCAGGATTTAGTTATATCGCCATTGTATTGGTTAAGTTATGCTGTAGATAAAGCAAGACTATGGAAAAGGGGGGTATAAAAAAGTTAAAAGTTAAATACAAACTTAAAAAATAAAAACCAATGTGCTAAAATAGATTGATATGACGCAAAGAATACCAATTAAAGATATAGTTAATAACAAAGATAACTCGGTTACACTCGCTGGATGGGTAAATACTAGAAGAGACCACGGTAAACTCATTTTTTTAGATTTGAGAGACAGAACTGGTATAGTTCAGCTTGTGATTTCTCAAAAAAATAATCCAGAACTTTATAAATCCGCCCAAGACATTAAAGACGAATGGGTTATTGAAGTAAGTGGAATGGTAAAGGAGCGTCCTGATAATATGAAAAATCCGCAATTAGAAACAGGACTTTTTGAGATACCAGTTGCCCAATTAAAAATTCTAAGCAAGGCTGAAACTTTACCCTTTTCAGTAAATACAGACGGATATGATATCTCCGAAGACTTGCGTTTAAAATATAGATACTTGGACTTGCGCAGGCCAAGAATGGTAGAGCTTCTAAAAATAAAAGATGCCTACAAAGCGGAGATTTCATCTTTTCTTAGAAAAAAAGGGTTTATGCATATTGATACTCCAATTTTAACCAAATCTACGCCCGAAGGAGCGCGAGACTTTCTAGTGCCTTCACGCAACTACCCAAGTAAGTTTTACGCGCTACCGCAGTCACCTCAACAATATAAACAGTTGCTTATGGTGGCGGGCGTTGAAAAGTATTTTCAATTTGCAAGATGTTTCCGCGATGAAGACTTGCGTCAAGACAGATTATTGGAATTTGAACAAATAGATATAGAAATGTCTTTTGTAGATCAGGAAGATGTTTTGAAGTTAATAGAGGAACTCGTTATTTATGTGTCAGAGAATGTGCTGGGTAAAAAAATTCAAGACAAACCGTTTCCGCGTTTCAGTTACGAGGAATCTATAAAAAAATTTAAAACAGACAGGCCAGACTTAAGAAAAAATCCAGATGATTCTAGTGTTTTAGCTTATACATGGGTAACCGACTTTCCTATGTTTGAAAAGTCGCAAGACGGAACTATAAACCCCGCGCATCATCCTTTTACCGCGATTCAAGATAAAGATATACAAAAACTAGACGATAAAAAAGAAGTTTTAAACATAAAAGCAAAGCAGTACGACTTGGCCCTCAACGGTTCTGAAGTATTTGGAGGAAGTATTAGAACGCATCAATCGGATATTTTACAAAAAGTTTTTGAAGTTTTAGGACATACAAAAAATGAAATTGAAAAAAAATTTGGACACCTCTTAGAAGCTTTTTCTTATGGAGTTCCGCCCCACGGAGGAATTGCCGCCTCTGATAGGTGGCTAATGGTAATGCTGGGAGAACGCAGTATACGAGAAGTATTTGCTTTTCCAACTACAGGAACTGGGCGCGCGGCGATAATGGATGCTCCCAGTGATGTAGATAGCGAACAACTTAGGCAGTTGGGTTTAAAAATAGTTAAGGCTAGTAAAAAGAAATAATATGTTTAGAATCCATCTAAGAAAAATAAAATATAAACTTCAGGACATAAGCAGAAAACACAGAACAAAAATAAAAGTCTTAGGCCCCCTTTCTGCGTTTATATTAGTAGTAGGGGGTACTATACTACTACTAAACAATTTTGGACAAAACAATGTGCGTCATGACGCTTTAGAGGACAATGAGTTTAAATTAAGCTTAGTTTCCAGAGAGGATTTTTTAAAAAAGTATCAAAATTTGCGACTAAATACCTTGCCCCAAGGTGATACGCTAAGCTCGTCCATAAGCGGATTCATAAAAAATAATACTGTAGATGCTCTTTTGCCTGCGCGAAACTGGCAGGTGCAGTTTGAAGATGTTGAAGCAACTAGCGCATTAGCAATTTATATGCCCGAAAAAAGAATTTTGTATGGAAGAAACATATTTGAAACACGGCCTATCGCAAGTTTAACAAAACTAATGAGCGCGCTTGTAATAATGGATGAATTTAACCTGGATGATGTAATTACAATAACCAATGAAGCAATACTGGAAGAGGGGGATTCCGCGAATTTAGTTGCAGGAGAACAATTTAGCGTAAAAGAACTACTATACGCACTGCTTTTGGAAAGCAGTAACGATGCAGCCACTGCTTTTAAAATACAACTTGAAAAAAACAAACCTCAAACAAGTTTTGTTGCCTTAATGAATCTTCGCGCGAAAAATATGGGGCTTCAAAATACTTTGTTTGTAGAACCGTCCGGACTTAGTGAAAAAAATGTATCAAGCGCATATGAGCTATCACAAATTTTTTATACAGCGTTTGAAAACCCAATACTCGCCCAAACCATGGCAGAAAGTAGCTACACAACAAAATCTTTAAATAAGGACATTACTCATTTTTGGGTTAATTTAAATAGTTTACTGGGCGCTTACGAAGGCTTGCTAGCTGGTAAAACCGGTTTTACCAATGAAGCAGGACCTTCAATGGCCGGAATCGTTGCCTCACCCATAAAAGACACACATGTTGTTTCTGTAGTGCTTGATGCCCAGGATAGAATAGAAGCAACCCGTCAACTTTTTGACTGGGTAAAAAAAGCATACATTTGGGAGGAGTAAATAAATATAACAAGTATTTATAATGGAAACATTAGAACTAGTTAGAATAATCATTTTAGGAGCTACTGCGTTTGGTGTGGCATTTTTTTTAACACCTCTTGCAACCCATTTTTTATATAAATATAAATTTTCAAAACAAATAAAATCAGAAAAGGTTGCGCCAGTGTTTAATAAATATCATAAACATAAAGTTGGCACACCTACAATGGGCGGCGTACTTATATGGGGAACTGTTTTATTGTTGTTAGTATTTTTTTACTTAGTTCATCTAATATTTCCAAACTCTGATTTAGCAAGTTTAAATTTTTTAGATAGAGGTGAAACCTATTTGCCAATTGCTGCTTTAATAATCGCCGCCCTATTTGGATTAGCAGATGATATTTTAGGAGTATTACATATCGGTCCTCGGGGTGGGGGATTGCGAATGTCCCATCGCATACTTTTGTATACTGTTGTAGGTGCGCTTGGGGCACTCTGGTTTTTTTTCAAATTAGATTTGACAACTCTCAACGTGCCTTTCTGGGGTGAGTTTAATATCGGCATATGGTACATACCATATTTTATATTTATTATCGTTGCTACGGCTTTTTCCACTAACGAGACTGACGGTTTAGATGGATTAAGTAGTGGGATACTTATGGTTGCTTTTGCCAGTCTTGGTATTTTTGCATTTTTACAAGGCCATTATCATCTTACGAGCTTTATTGCGATAATATTGGGCGCTTTACTTGCATTTTTGTGGTTTAACATTCCACCCGCCCGTTTTTATATGGGCGACACGGGGTCAATGAGTTTAGGAGTAACATTAGGGGTTATAGCTATGCTTACGAGTGCGTCTTTATTGCTTCCATTTATTGGATTTGTATTGGTTATGGAATCTTCATCCGTAGTAATTCAAACAATTTCAAAAAAATTTTTTAAAAAGAAAATTTTTCATTCAACTCCAATTCATCATCATTTCGAAGCTCTTGGATGGCCAGAAAGCAAAATTGTAATGAGATTTTGGATAGTAGCTGTTGTTATGGCCGGATTTGGAATTGTTATTGGAATAGTAGGATAAATTTAATAAAAATATAAAACTTTTTATATGCGGCCAATAATACTTTTGGATTCCGGGGTTGGTGGTTTTTCTGTATATAAACCAGCAAAAGAGCTTCTTCCAAACGAAGATTTTATTTATATTGCGGATAAAAAATATTTTCCTTATGGTGACCAGCCTGCAAAAATTGTGCAGGAAAGAGTGTTTTCTATAGCCCAGTGGGCTATAGAAAACAAAGCAAAGATGTTTGTTTTAGCTTGCAATACAGCTACAGTTACCGCAGTCAAAAAATTACGCAAAAAATACTCCAGCATACCAGTCATTGGAATGGTCCCTGTTATAAAAACTTGTGTGGAACAAACAAAAAATGGAAAGATTGGTGTTATTTGTACACCGCGAACTGCTCGCAGCGCCTACCAAAAGGAATTAATTACCCGCTTTGCAAACGATAAAAACGTTTATATTAGAAGCTGTCCAGGACTTGTAGAATCAATTGAAAGCATAAAAGGACATGCGGTTGATAATTTATCTGAACTGCAAAAAGCTCTTTTGTATTTAAAAAATAAAAATATAGATACTTTAGCGCTTGGGTGTTCTCATTTTCCACTTGTTAAAGATAACATCCAAAACTTAGCAGGAGAAAATGTTTTAATTTTGGATTCGGGGGGGGCTGTATCTAGGCACATAAAAAGAGTCCTAAAAAATAACAAGGATTTGTATAAAAGCAACCACAAAGGAAGAACACAATTTTACACAACCGCAAAACCGAGTGAATTTGATATAATGATAAAAAGGTATCTGAATCTTAAATCACGCTCTAAACTACTTAGAGTTTAATAAAACATGTTAATAAAAAATGGAACAATAATTGATGGATCGGGTAGCAAACGATTTGCTGCAGATATTCGAATAGAAAATAAAAAAATAAAAGAAACCGGCAGGTTAAATAACAAGGGCAATGAGGATGTTTTAGATGCAAAAGGATTATATATAACTCCCGGATTCGTTGATGTTTTGAATCACTCTGATGCTTATGCTACGTTATTTAGCAATCCCGAACAGGAAAGCTTACTACAACAAGGAGTTACTACTATTTTGATGGGTAATTGCGGAGCTTCTTTGGCGCCTCTTGTTGATGGAGTTTTTGTAAACTCTGTACAAAAATGGGGGAGGGTATCAAAAATAAATGTGAACTGGCTAAGCGTTGCTGAATATCTGGAGGAACTAAAAAAGCATAGTTTTGGCGTAAATGTAGCAACCCTTATTGGCCATTCTACAATTAGAAGAGCACTAAGTGGAGATGAAACTCGCAATTTAAATAATTTTGAACAAAAACAGCTAGAATATATGGTAGAAACAGGAATGCGGGAGGGAGCTTTTGGCGTATCAAGCGGACTTGCCTATAGTCACGGAGCAAGCGCAACCGCAAAAGAACTGCGAGCAATTATGGGTATAGTTAAAAGCTATAACGGATTACATTCTATTCATATAAGAAATGATGCGGATAAATTTACCGAATCTGTTAAGGAGGCGCTAAGCCTTGCAAAAGAAACAGGTGTTAATACAGAACTTTCACATTTTAAAGTGGTGGAAAAAAAATTCTGGGAAAATTTTAAGGGGGCTTTGTCATTGATAGAAAAACTTAAAAACATTAACTTCGATATTTACCCATACAATTTTACAGCGAGTGTCCTTTATTCATTTTTGCCCGCATGGGCAATAAAAAACGGCAATACTAGTCTTTTACCAGCGATAAAAGATAAAGTAAAAAAAGCTGAACTAGTAGAGGATATGAAAAAAGATCCCTATTCTTATGGGGAAATGACTGTTGCGATGGGCTCTATAGCTAATACATATTTTGGTAGAAAAATAGCAGACATTGCCAAAAATCAAGAAAAAGAAGTAGAGGAAGTGGTTTTAGATCTTATTTTAGCTTCCCACAACAGATTAATTGTGTTTAGCCCAAGCATAGACGAATCTAATATAGAGCTTGCAATAAAAAATCCGAAAAGTTTTGTGAGTTCTGACGGTGTTGGTTATAAAGAAGAAAATAGAATTGAAGCTGGGTTTGCTCATCCAAGATATTTTGGGGCTTTTCCTAAATTTTTGAATGAATATGTATACAATAAAAAATTAATAAGTTGGGAGGAAGCAATAAATAAAATTACCTTAGGACCCGCGCAAAAAATTGGTTTAAAGGATAGAGGAAAAATAGAAAAAGGTTATTTTGCAGATTTAGTTATATTTAATCCTAAAAAATTACAAAGTAATTCAGATTTAAACAACCCTTATCAATATCCATCCGGCATACATTGGGTTTTGGTAAATGGTCAAGTAGCTATAAAGGATAAAAAATTAAAATCAAAAGCCGGAACTGTATTAATTAGAAAATAATGAGCTCTAAAAGCAAAACTCGCTATTTAAATACCTGGCGAGGTAAAACAATAACCCTCATGGGATTTGGTTTATTTGGTGGCGGCACAGAAGACGCCATTTTTTTTATTAAAAACGGTGTTAAAAAATTAATTATTACAGATTTAAAGACGAAAAAAGAATTAGAATCTTCAGTTCGAAAGGTAAACCAATTTTTATCCACCATAGAGCAATCCGATCGCCCAATGGTGGAATGGGTGCTAGGAAAACACAGAGAAAAAGATTTCATAAACACTGATTTAATTATAAAAAATCCCGGAATACCAAATAACTCCATATATCTACAAATTGCAAAAGGTCACAATGTAAATGTCGATACATCTATTGGAATATTTTTTAAACTTATGAATCCCAAGAAATTGATTGGTATAACGGGAACAAAGGGTAAAAGCACTGTTTCAAGTTTAATATACGAAATTATAAAAAATAAATATTCTAATAGCTACATAACGGGAACGCCAGGGACTTCACCGTTAAGTTTTGTAGATAAAAAAGGTTGGGGGGTTTTAGAATTATCAAGCTGGCGGTTGGAAGGGGTAGATCGCTATAAAAAAAGTCCACATATCGCAGTAATTACGAATATAGAACAGGATCACCTCAATATGCATAAGTCTTTTGAAGAGTACAAAAAGGCAAAGAAAATAATATTTAAGTATCAAAATAAAGATGACTATTTAATACTAAACAAAAAATTAAAAACTTTGGCAAAGAGGACTTTTTCAAAAGTACATTATTTTTCTGGGACACGGGGCTCTGATACTCCCGCAATAGGAGAAGTCTACGCTGAAAATGTAAATGCTGTACTACAGGTGGCCAAAGTTTTAAATATTAATAAAAGAGAAGCTATTAACATAATAAAAAAGTTTAAGGGGTTGCATGACAGAATGGAGTTGGTAAGTACAATTAATAAAACTAAAATTTATAATGATACAACAGCAACAAATCCGTTTGCGACATTACGCGCTTTAGATAGATTTAAAAACAAAAAAGTTGGTTTGATTATTGGTGGAGAAGATAAAAATTTAGATTATACTAAGTTGTCAAATGCACTTAAAAAACTTCATTTTGTAACTTTGTTGCCTGGCTCTGCAAGTGATAAAATATATAATACATATAACTTGAAACTTACCGCGTCCGTCCGAAGTTCGCTAACTGGCGGACGAAGGAGGAAAACTTACAACAAAAAACTAACCCAAGTCAAGACTCTTCATCAAGCGCTAGCAAAAAGCATTGACTCGAATCCGGAGGTAATTTTATTTTCACCTGCGGCGGCTAGTTTCAATATGTTTAAAAACGAGTTTGATAGGGGTCAAAAGTTTAAAGAAACAGTTTTTGAATATAAAAATTCTTTGTAAAATGCCTAAGAAAAAAACACAAATTCCAGATAAAATTTTGCTTTGGACTGTCGTGGCCTTAATTATTATTGGGCTTATTGTATTAATTTCTGCCTCAATTTCTGAAAGTAAAAAAAACTTTAATAATATATATAGTTATTTTTTACACCAGATAATCTATGGGCTTGGCGCTGGAGGAATACTAGGTTATATCATGTATCGTTTTCCGTACAAAAATTTAAAAAAACTAGCGTTGCCGTCATTTTTAATTTCCCTTTTACTAATGCTATTAGTATTTGTACCTGGAATTTCTATAACGACCCGCGGAGCACATCGATGGCTCAATCTCGGTTTTATAACAGTTCAACCTTCTGAATTTATAAAACTTACTTTTATTATATACCTTTCTGCATGGCTATCCACGCACATAAAAGAGGTGGGCAAAAAATCTAGTTTAATACCTTTTTCAGCTCTACTAGGTATTTTAACCTTGCTTTTGATATTACAACCAGATCTAAGCACATTGGGTATTATAGTAGCTACTGCGGTTTCTATGTATTTTGTGGCAGGAGCTAGGTTTAAATACTTGGCCATAATGGGCCTTGCAACCGCAAGTGCATTATTTTTATTCATTAAAACTTCGCCATATCGCTTAAACAGGGTTCTGACATTGCTTAATCCATCTAGCGACCCCTTGGGGGTGGGCTACCAAATAAATCAAATTCTAATCGCCGTCGGATCTGGTCGGTGGTTTGGAACAGGTTTATTGCAGGGAGAACACAAAAAGTTTCTTCCTCTTGCTATGAATGACTCAATATACGCAGTTTGGGCAGAAGAAACAGGATTTATCGGTTCTATTATTTTGATAGTATTATTTTTACTACTAGCAGGCCGCGGTTTTAAAATAGCTACATTAATTAAAGATAATTTTGGAAAATTTATAATGACAGGAATTGTAGTTTGGTTTTTCTTTCAAGCATCTATAAACGTTGCCGCAATTACGGGCATTTTCCCGCTAACCGGTGTTACGGTTCCCTTTATCAGTTATGGGAGTAGCTCCATGGTTATTACATTAATGGCAACAGGGCTGATGTTGCAACTGTCAAAAAATGTCTAGAAAAAAAATAAAAATAGCGTTAACCGGAGGAGGCACTGGGGGACATACTATTCCTTTAATTGCTGTTGTAAGGGAACTTAGTAGGCGAAGGCAGGTTGAAGCTTTGAATTTAAACTTTACCTATATAGGTCCGAGGCAAGGTTCACAACAAATTAAATTAGAAAAAAATATCCAAATAAAACTAATAGTAACAGGTAAATTTAGAAGGTATATAACATTTTCTAGTATTCTTTTTAACTTTATAGATCTTTTTAAAATACTAATCGGATTTCTTCAAACATTTTTTTACTTAATTTTTGATAGACCAAGTGTGATATTTTCTAAGGGTGGGTATGGTAGTTTTCCCACAGTAGTAACAGCTTGGATATTAAAAGTACCAGTGATTTTACACGAATCTGATAGTATCTTGGGAGCAACAAATAAAATCTTATCTAGATTTGCAAAAAAAATTGTTTTATCGTTTTCAACAACTACTAGTTACTTACCAAAAGAAAAACTTATTGTTCTGGGAAATCCCATTAGAACAGAGCTATTTGGAGGAAACCTGCAAGAAGCAAAAAAAGAGTTTGCCATACAAAGTGATAAACCTGTTTTACTAGTTACGGGAGGTAGCCAGGGCGCGCGTCAAATTAATGATCTAGTGTTAAAAAATTTAAAAACTTTAGCACAAAATTATGAGATAATACATCAAGCGGGAGAAAAAAACTATTCATCCATTCAAAAAACAGTGTCCGATTCAATAGATAGCTACCATGTTTACGCTTTTTTAAACGAAAACCAAATGAAACTTGCCTATGCAATTTCCCAACTTATCGTAGCTCGTGCTGGAGCTGGGATATTTGAAAAAGCTGCTTTGGGAAAACCGAGCATACTAATTCCACTTCCAACATCTGCAGCTGGGCATCAATTAAAAAATGCGCAAATTTACGAAGAAGCAGGGGCATGTATAGTTTTAGATCCATTTTCTGTAACACCAAACCAACTTTTAAATACTATTAACCAACTAATGGCCAATAAACAAAGATTGCAAACTATGAGCGAGGCAGCGTTACGATTTTCTAAACCAAACGCAGCGCGAGATATAGCAAAACTTATTTTAAAAACCGTAGATGACAAACAAAAATAAAAAAGTGGTTGTTCGCATAGCGCCATCACCGACTGGCGCTCTTCATGTAGGAACCGCAAGGACTGCACTTTTCAATTATTTATTTGCAAAACACTATAGGGGTAAATTTATACTTAGAATAGAAGATACTGACAAAGAACGCAGTGATAAAAAGTGGGAAAAGGATATTTTAGACGGATTGCGTTGGCTTGGTATAGATTGGGACGGAAAAATTCATCATCAAAGTAAAAGAATAAAAATTTATAAAAAATATCTCGATAAAATGCTCAAAGAAAAAAAAGCGTTTTATTGTTGGCACACAAAAGAAGAACTAGATAAAGAACGCGGTGAACAAACAAAACAAAAACAAGCCCCAAGACATATTTGTAGCTATAGAAATAAAGATGCAACTAAAAAAAATTTAAAAGATGCTATTATTCGTTTTAAAAACGATACTAAGGATACTTTAAAATTTAACGATCTAATACGCGACGAGATTAAATTTGAATCAGAAAATTTTGGCGACTTTTCAATTGCAAAAAGCCTAACCGAACCATTATATAACTTTGCAGTTGTAATAGATGACTACCAAATGAAAGTTACCCATATAATTAGAGGCGAAGACCATATACCCAACACTCCTCGCCAAATATTGCTACAACAAGCACTGGGTATGCCGATGCCGAAATATGCACATCTTCCGTTAATACTGGGCTCAGATAAAAGTAAACTAAGCAAGCGACATGGCGCGACTTCTGTCACAGAATATAAAAAACTTGGATATTTGCCTGATGCTCTTTTCAATTTCTTAGCTATTTTAGGCTGGCGCGGAAAAAACGACGAAAAAGAAATATTAGATCGCAAAGAAATAATACAAGAATTTCTTCTTGAAGATGTGCAAAAATCAGGAGCTATTTTTGATGTAGAAAAACTAAACTGGATGAACGGTGAATACATAAGAAAAATATCATTAAAAGAACTAACACAATTGTCTATTCCTTATCTCACTGAAGCTGGTTACTTAGACGGAATCAAAAGAAATACTCTACAAAAAATACAAAAAATCATAGCGCTAGAACAAACAAGAATGAAAAAGTTATTAGACATTGTAGATACAGCCGATTTCTTTTTTAAACAAAACGACTACGACATAACCAAACTATTATGGAAGGACATGAGGAAATTGGAATTGCAAAACATTCTTTTTAGTCTGGATGATATAATAAAAAATATAGATCTAAAAAGTTCTTGGGATAAAGAAAATTTAGAAAAAATTATCATGCCAGAAGCTGAAAAACTTGGTGACAGAGGAAAAATGTTGTGGCCGTTAAGATACGCCCTTTCAGGAAAAGACAAATCTCCCGGACCTTTTGAAATAATGGAAATTATAGGTAAAGAAGCAACAATCGCAGTTATAAAAAAGGCCCAAAATAAAATTGCGAAATTACAAAAATAATTATGCGCAAAATTTTAATATTGTGTGTTGTAGTATTTTTAATTACAACCCCGTATTTAAATAGGGGAGAGGTTAACGCGCAAACAGACCAGGAAATAGAAGATATCCAAACAGAAATTGAAGAACAAGAACGCATACTGCAAGAATTACAAAAAGAACATGAAAGTCAGCAAAAAAACTTACAAGAAGTACAAGAGTATGCCGGAAGTTTAAAAGCGCAAATAAATAATTTTGCCGGCCAGGTAAATTTATTGCAAGGCAAAATAAATATTAAAACACAAGAAATTTATACCCTGCAGTTAGCGGTACAGAAGTTAGAACTTCAAATTCAACAACAAGAAGAAGAAATTCAGAATAGCAAGGTTCAAATGGCTAGTTTATTTCAAGAAATTTATAAAAACGATGAAGAAAGTGTCGTAGAGTTATTGTTTAAATACGAAAGTTTTTCTACATTTTACAATCAAGTATATGCCCGCAAAACCCTTAATGATGCAATCAGTTTAAAACTAGACGAACTAAAGGTGCTGAAAGAAGAACTTGGAAAAGCCCAGGACTCTATAGGGGAAGAACAGCAAGTACTTAGACAAGAACAGCAAGGCCTACGAGGGCAAAAAATAATTTTAGACGGTCAAAAAATTAAACAGCAGGAACTATTATCTGAAACAAAAAACAGGGAGTCGGCATACCAGGAATTAATAATAAGTATACAAGAAAAAGAGCAAGCAATTGAAAGAGAGATATTTGAGCTAGAAGAACAACTTCGTCTTGCTTTAGACCCAAATAGTGTTCCTCGTTCTTTTCCGGGGTTATTTATGTGGCCAGCAGAAGGACTAATGACTCAAGAATATGGATGTCTTCATACTAAGTGGGCTAAACGCGCATATCCTGCTTGCGATGAAGGAAAAGGAGGTTTTCACAATGGCGTAGATGTCGCAGCCGCACTCGGAACACACATTGTCGCCGCCAACGACGGTAGGGTAGTGGCAATAGGTTATGCTCCTTATGCATATGGATATTGGCTCGCGATAGAACACACAAACGGTCTTGTCAGTGTGTATACACACATGTCCTCTTCCAGACCGGTTTCTATAGGATATAATATAAATAGGGGAGAGGTTGTAGGTTACATGGATAGTACAGGGTTTTCTACAGGTTCGCATACACATTTTATAGTATACGCGCCAAATACATTTGTTGTAAAACCAAGTAAGCTTTCGGGAACTTTGCCTATTGGAGCAACTGTTAATCCTTTTAATTACCTTCCATAAGAAATAGCCATAAAAATTAATAAATGTCAATATGCTTAAAATTATTCGTTTAATTGCAACAATTCTAATTTTATTAGTGCTGGTAACGATAGTAGCACCAGATAGTTTTATTGCCAAAATACCTTTTCTTTCTAGTTTAAAAATTTTTGTATATGACTTGGGTAGCAATGCCTGGGATTTTTTCACAGATTTATTTGGTAACTTCGGTGACTGGTTAGACCAACGCACGGGAAACATAATATCAGATACATTTGATAAAGCCGAGGAAACTACTCAAAATGCCGCAAAAGATACTCTAAATAATATTATCCCTAGTGAGTAGTGTTAGTATGTAAAACGATTACTTTTGTACATGGGATTTACGATAACTTTCCACAGGGTAGTGATTGAATAAGATAATAAAGTTATTGTATTATAGAGATATAGATACATTCAAATAAATGTGTACGCTGGGTAAAGCGTATTATTAAAAGGATATTATAATACGCTTTACCTATATTGTGCGAATAATACTGTACCTACTATGCAACACTCCCCTAAACCTATACTAGACCACATTCCTGACTTCTTAGATTACTGCGAAATAGAAAAGGGATTAGCATCTAAGACGCAAGAAAATTATCAAAGGTATTTAAATATATTTGTACTTTGGTTAAAGCAAACTAAAAATGAGGGTTTACTCCCCCACCAGCTTACAGCAGAGAACATATGGGATTATAGATTATTTCTTTCCCGTAAATATAAAACACAGCAGGGCGGAACTCTTAAAAAAATAACTCAAAATTATTATCTTGTAGCGCTTAGAGCATTACTAGATTACTTTACGGACCGCGATATTACTTCCCTGCCCTCTGGCAAGATAAAATTGCCGAAAGATGCAAAACAAAAAACTATAAAATTTCTAAACTTGGAACAAATACGTAAACTACTAGAAACTCCTGATATTAAAACTAAAAGCGGGCTTCGTGATAGAGCTATAATTGAAACGCTTTTTTCAACCGGTTTACGCATTGCAGAGCTTACTGCCCTAAACCGCAATCAAATACATTTTAAGGACAAAGATGGCCTAGAATTGACTGTTGTGGGCAAAGGAAATACCCCTAGAACTGTCTATTTTTCGCCCAGAGCCCTCCAATGGCTAAAAAGGTACTTGGATAGCCAAAATGACATGGATGAGGCCTTGTTCGTCCATTTTAGAGCTAAAAACAGTGCTGAAAGCAAGCGATTATCGGCCCGCTTCATAGAATCGGCTATAAAACGCTATTCCCAGCTTGCAGGGCTTCCCATAAGTGTCACACCACATACATTGAGGCATTCCTACGCCACCGACCTTTTAACGCAAGGCGTAGATCTCCGTACGGTGCAGGAATTTTTAGGGCATAAAAATATAACAACTACTCAAATTTATACCCACATTACAAGCAAGCGCCTAAAGGATATTCACAGAAAATTCCATGGCGGTAATAAGTTAGACAATGAAGAATAAAAATCAAAATGCAGTATCTTGGCATGAAGCCGAGGCTAAAATATATAAGGAGGATGTTTGTTTATATTCTCTTTGACACTAAGATTCGTTTCGATGTGAAGGGAACCAGTCAATCACCTTTTTTCGATGTTGGTCTATAGACCACATATTATTGCGTTTAAATAGCGCCGGATGTGTTGTTTGAAATTTCTTTAATGCTGTCGTAGTTACGCGGGGAAATCCTGTTGGAATATTTTTATTATAAGTTCGTAAAAACTCCGCAAGCGATACTTGTATTTGATTTAATTCTAAATTTTCTTGATTTCCTTGCATTATAAGTAATTGTACAATACATTAATTAAAAAATCAAGGTGTTTCCATTATTTATATAATAAAAATGTCACATGGTTTTACCACATGACATTTACCAACGCGCTTCTCCAAATCTGTTATGCCTCTCGTCTCCATTTGGATCAGGAAGTACAAGCAACGCTAACTGGGCAAATCCCCTACTCCGAGCAAGTTCAGCTGAAGATAATTTCAACTTTTCTTTATCAGGTAGGTCATAAAAATTACCTCCGCTATTCATACCATACCTGCGTGCGGCTAGCTCCACAGCTTCTAGCGGAGTAATGAACCTCGGTGTTCCTAAAAACATTGAGCACCTTCTTTCTTTTTAGAGCGTAACCTTTTCTAATATAGCACTCGGAATTAGTATGTCAACAATACACAATATTAAACTAACTTAAAACTCCTCTAGTTAGGAGGAGTTTGTGAATTACCTTGCGAGACACGGTCAAGAATTTGGACCGCAAATCCCAATTCAACCGTCAAAGGGTTTCTTGGCCATTTTTTTAGCAACTTCTCAACGATTCTTCTTTGATTTGCAATATATTTTTCTTTTCCTGTGTTAAATCTGCTGAACGCGCTTTCACCTTCTCTTGCGTAATCTTCAAGCAAATCGTTCAAGTTTGAAATTAAATCAGCAGATTTTATTAAAAATACACGCCAGTCATCACATCTGCCCAAATCATCCAACATTATTTGTTTACGCTCGTCCCATGACAAGCTCTTGTCTTTTTCTGTAACACTATGTACCAGATATGCGACCGTTGGCCCAAATCTTGTCATTAATTGTTCTTTGGTAACTTTTCTCTCGACAATACTGTCTTCTATGGTATCGTGTAAAATTCCTGCGGCAATTGTTTCTTCGTCGTCAGTTACTCGAGCTAAAATTAAACCCACAGCCAACGGATGCACAATATAGGGAATATCTTTGCCTTTTCTTCTTTGTTTGCGGTCTATTTCGTGAACCTGAATCGCAAAATTTATGGCGTCCTTAACTAAACCGCTAAAAATCATGGTCCCCTTTCCTGTTTTGTAAACTATGTTTAATATAACTTATACAACTAACTTTGTCAATATAAAAATAAAAGCGGTACAACCGCTTTTAAGGAACACTATTCGTGGGAAATGGAACTTTTGTATTTACAGTACCAAGCGGAACTACAACAGTATAACGATCTAAATATTTATCGTGGATATGCCACATTTGCAAAAAATCTTTAGTATCCTGCGATATAGTAACCCGTGGACTTGCGCCATCCTCTTCAACTATGTTTATTCTTCCTGGACTTATTGAATATCTAAACGGAAGACCATCACCATCCTTGTCAAAATAAATAATATAGTAATAATAACCATCTGTTTCAAGATTAATATCAACATAGAATGGATTTCCCTCTACTCTTTGCAATGGGTATGTTCCCGTAATTTCGAAATTAGGTTGAGGTGCTCCCATCCCAATTAAAAGATTAAGCAGTAAAGCAAGTACAAGGCTCGCAAAAGACAGTAAAAAGAAATCAGTAAGAACCTGCCCTATTTCATAGTCAATGTTTGCAGAAATTGAAAAGATCAACGCTATCACGAAAGCTAGCATGAACCAACCCATCGGCGACCTCTTTCCATTGGCCACATTTACTAAAAAGAGTATATCATATAATAATTCCTCTGTCCAGTACATTATCCCTAAGTTCGACAAGAAAGTGCAACAACACGTTTCCAGCTGATTAACGCCGATGAGTTACAAAACGTTTACTAACAATAACTAAACCAAGGATAACATAATAAAAAAAATCCTACACTAGTAGGATTTAAATAGAAAAAAGTATAATTAATGTAACTACTATGGCGTTGTGGGTCGCATGGGCTATAACAGATGTAAAATAACCTCGTTTCAAGTACACATACGCATATAATAAACCTGTAACTCCCTGTATCAACATAAACTGTGGTCCTCCGTGTAACCAACCAAAAAGTACAAAGGAGGTTAAAAATATAACAATATTTTGAACAATCTTTGTATGAGACGCAAATAATTTTATGGGGAGCGTTCGAAAAAGAAATTCTTCTATAATCGGGGCCGCCACGACAGCTGTAATAAATACCCTTACATAATTTACGTTCTTATCTCCTAAAATTCCTCCTGAAAAGTTTAAACCCAAAGCGCTTAAGATTGATACGGCTATCGATGAATAAACGACACTTAGTACTCCGAATCCAATACCAAACTTCATTCTTTCTGCGTAGCTATACTTTTCCAATTAGCACCATCTTGTAGAAACTGTACAAATTATATCACAAAAATCAAAAATCCAAACCTTTTCTGCGCATTTTCCAACTTTGAAGTTTTGGAAATAATAAACTTAGAAAATCAAATACTATAGCGAACACACACTGTTTTACGTATTCTTTCCAGGAAGTGGCGTGACTAGTTGCCCTGACACTTACTTTATTAAATGGTTTCATCAAGAACAAGCTTAGTAATTTAACCTTCAGCCACCAAGGACGCTTACAGTAAATTACAATTTCGGGTTTAAAATTTAAATCTGGAAATAGTGTAAGCAAAATCTGTTTTGAGTATCTTAGATTATCTATACTGCTCAAGGCTTGTTCTTCTCTAAATATAACCAAACTAGAGTTTCTCTTTAATAAATATTCCTCCATAACTGCCGCTTCGCTCAAATTCTTATTTTTTGGATTTGTAAATCCCCCAGAAACTAAAACAAAATCAAACTTATCCGCATCTTTTGCAACAGCGTCTAAGTGTTCTCTATAAGTATCGTCTAGTTGCGTTCCGTACCCGCACACTATTCCAACACAAAGTTTCCTGGGCACCCTCTGCTTGCTTTCTAAAAAACTAAATCAACCTTAGCACAAAGTTATCTGCGTGTCTATATTGACATAGGTGGACAAATTGTGGATTAATTGCACTTGACTTAGGTAAAAAATGATAAAATGAAAGTACGGACAAAAATAAACTATACTAATAATTTGTCTGTCAGATGCTACTCTAGATAAAACTTATCAAGTTTGTAGCATAATATGCACCATGATGTGAGAAAGAAGCCGTTTTTAACACACCAATGCAAGCGCCATTAAAATTTAATAAGCGCAGAAAAAGTAAAGTAAATAACTTTTTAATAAGGATCTTTCAGCGTCTTGAAAGATGGACCACGCTTGCAGGGTTTAAAGAATTTTTAAAGCATAGAGCAAAAACGTTACTTTACGCAGACGGCTTCAACAAAACTTTAGGAGCTATTGGAATTTATGGATTGTACTTATTGGTAACTGTTATACAATTTACAACTCTTATCATACTGGTACTCTCTATAGTCGGAAATATCGCCGGAAGCACGGCTCCAATGCTTGCGACCATTGTAAACTCGGACTTAACAGTATTAGAAAAAGTAAAAACTGTCACGGGATTCACAAAAATTATATCGGCGGATAACGACGACGAAAAGAAAGGAGAACTGAATTGTTCCGATAGCTCACTCCAGTGGAGACCAGACTTAAATACTTACATAAAGGAAAATAGAATATACTTAAAAGACGATAAACACGCAGGAACCATAATCTTAAAAGATCCGGTTAGCAGTTTTCTAGGATTTGAGATAAGTTTTAAATCTTCCATGAGTACCGGAATAAATACAATTCTTTCTTTCAAAAATAGCGAAGGTACACTCAAATACGCCATAGGAGACGGTGATTTTAAAACAATCAGATATTCCTTCACTGACAAAACTGGTATTTTGCAAATTCTAGAAACAACAAAGCTTCCCACAAGCATTAATAACCAAGAAGAAATCGGTTTTAAATTAAATACACTGGAAAAAGCGCAAGGTACGCTAGTATCAAGCACAATAAGTTACACAGATTTATACAATCAAAACAACAACAAGGACTTAAATGATATTAACATAACGAGTCCAAAACAATTATATCTTAATATAGGTTTTGGAATTGACGCAAACTTAGAAGATAGTGCTTCGCAAGCGTACCTAGAGATAACGAATTGTTCTATTGAACAAAACGAACCCTCTAAGTTGCTAAATATCTAACAAATTGGAGGATTATAATTAATTACGGCTTCGGGAAAACACGCATTAAAACCGCGTGTTTTCCTTTTATATATAAATATAATCATTGTGCGACTAATTGGTTCATGATATTCTTAGTTTTAGTTCCGCATACGGAGTTAAAAGTGAAAAAAGCAAACATCGTAATTGTGGGTGCAACAGGTAATGTAGGCAGAGAGATGATTGCAGTTTTGGAAGAAAGAAACTTTCCAATTGCTAGATTAAAACTGGTAGCTTCTGAAAAATCTAGTGGAAAATTTATGAGATATAGAGGCTTTTCACAAGGTGTGGAAGGTTTAAGTAAAGAAATCTTCCACGGCTACGATATCGCACTCTTTTCTGCAGGAGAAGCTGTAAGCCGTACATGGGCCCCTGTTGCGTGGGAAAGTGGTTGTGTAGTTATTGATAACTCAAACGCATGGAGAATGGACGATGAGGTTCCTCTTGTTATTCCCGAAGTAAATCCAGAAACTATCGCCGACTACATACGTAAAGGCATTATCGCAAACCCGAACTGTTCTACAATTCAGATGGTTATGGCTTTATCACCTTTAGACAAAAATCCTCATCACTACGGGATACAAAACATTATTGTTTCTACATATCAATCCGTATCTGGCGCAGGAGCAGAAGCTGAAGCAAGGCTCGCAGAAGGCTCTCATGAATTTGATGTAATTCCTCAAATCGGCGAATTTTTAGAAGGTGGCACATGTGAAGAAGAGGCTAAAATGATTAGGGAAACCAAAAAAATAATGGAAAAGCCCCATTTAAATATTGTCGCAAATACGGTACGAGTTCCTATTTTAAGAGGGCATAGCGAATTTGTATTATTTAACTTTGATTATTCTTATATCTCTATTGAGGTTGTTAAAGCTTTACTTGCTAGCGCTCCGTGTATAAAACTGACAGATTCATACCCTATAGCACAAGACGCAGTTGGTACAGATTATGTACTAGTTGGAAGGGTTAGAGAAGAAAAAATATCAGGAGCTGACGATAACCAAAAATGGTTCAGTATGTGGGTTGTAGCAGATAATATAAGAAAGGGTGCTGCGACCAATACTGTCCAAATTGCAGAACTACTGTGGAACGGCTATTTAAAAAAGGCATCTAATTAGATGCCTTTTAAATTTTCCCTTATAGAGTTTTGGATATTTCTAAGAAGCTCAATCTCTGTGTCATTGGGAAATGTAATACTTTTTATCCTGGAGGGAAGTTGGTGATACATTAAGTCACCCTTATCCCCTCCGTGACCTAAACCCAAACAGTGTCCGACTTCGTGATTTAAAATTGAAAAAAAATAACGGAAATTTGAAATTGCAGGATACCTTCCAAACGGAGTACTGACGTAGGCGATCACGGGTGGTGGAACATAGATATTACATACATACCCCACGTCTGACCAGTAAAACATATAAGCACAAGCCACAGCATCTTTAATATTGTTACACAGTTTTATTATATCTTGAGGTGAAGCAAGTCTAATTGCAATACGAGCATCGCTTAAATTATCTATTTTTTGAAAAGATAGGTCTCCTGCCCTTCCCCAATTTTGTGGGTGATTCAATACAAATTCTATAACGACCTCACTGCCTTCATATACTTTGAGATCCAACCCATTATCAATAAAGTACCCTTCATCTACAGCCCATGTAACTATAAATTCGTTTGTACTTTTGTTATGCTGTGCGTCAACAAGAACGCTAGCTCTATCAACAGCAAAAGAAACTCCTGTCAAGGTAGTTGCCAATATAAATACCAAAAATCCAACCATCCTAGTACTCTTATACCTTTTCGCCACCATACTCCTTTTATGAAATAACTATACTCATACTAACATAAAATGCCGCCTCTTTGGACGGCTTTTATGTTAAGTAAGGGGGCTCTATGAAGATGTTAAATCTGTAGTATCAGCACCAGAAATGTAAGGGAAAGCGCCCGTTGCACAAAATTGGGCATACCTCGTTTCAATATATATTCTGAAATTAAAAGCCAAGCCAATATAACCCCTAAAAATCCACTTAAACTTATTTTTAACATACTTGGCAATTTGCTAACTAAAATTGTGCGTATATTTAGAAAAAAATCGCTATCCCCCTCTTGCGTAAAGGCTGGTTGATTTTGACTAGTTTGAATTAAATTATTTTCTTCCTGTAAAATTTTATCTGTAGCTTTGCGCACAACGAACAATTTATCCGGAGACGGAGCATCCTGAATTGGTTCTTGGGTTTTGGGGTTAGCTAAATCCGGTTGTGGTTTATTCGATTCTTGGGAAGTTTCTTCCCCTAAAATTTCCTCACCGGCTTTCTCATTGGTAACTACTGGTCCTTCTTTTATAACCTCCTGTAAAGAACCGCCAGATTGGACAGCCAATGTTTCAAGTACGGGGGTTATCGGGCGCGCAACAAACATTGCAACTACAGTGGTTTGCACCCCATTCATATCTCCTGTTGCTACCCCCACTCCAATTTCGGTAAAATAATCGTTTAATATATTGCGCGCGTGGGATGGAGAATTTAACCATGCGGTCACAAGAGGTTCAACATCATAAAAATCTTTTGCTAAATTTTCTCCAGCAAGAGCATACTTATATCCTACCTTATCTAACCATTGCCATGGCCTTTTACCATCGGGGTCGTTATGTGAAAAATAATTCCTATCCAACATATCTTGGGCTTTCATTTCTGCGGCTTTAGTAAGTAGATTGCTAGTTCCAAGAGGCAACAAACTTTGAATTTCGCGAGCAGGATTAACTTGTGAAATAATTATATCTTTTGTAAGCGAGGCTCGTAAAGAATCGGTGTAAAAACTATAAAATGGAGAAACAACTCCTATTAAAAGCATGGAAATAAAAGCGTAACTAATGAACGCCTTTCGTGTATAAGCTCTGGGTATCATATTGTCTTGTGTCTGAACAAAAAATGTTTTCATAAAATTTATAAAATTTTTCATAAAATAAATACATTATCCATACTTATATTATGCCATACATTCAAAAATTCTCGCCAACCTTACGCTTAGTAAATTAATTCTGCTCTTACAACTAAACGCTCCTTGGTAGAAAATAATGGATTACAGGTAATAAGAGTAATTGTTGGATTTTGAGTTGGATCTAAAACCTCTATCGCATCTGGAGTTACTATTTTGCTCTCTACCACCTTATAATCATACTGCCTGCCTTCCCAAATTATAGTTATACTATCCCCTATCACTAACTTATCTAAAAGATAAAAAGTATCCGAACTAGGAGGGCGATACTGATATCTGTGAGCGCTAAAGGCAGAATTGCCACCATTGTCCGGAGTTGATGTGCTTGGAAAATGCCACGCTCCATTGCTTAGCGCATACTTTTCATCATCATTTGAGATAACATCAATATCCACGCCAATTTTAGAAATAATTATTCTGTTTTGATTTTCATTAGCAATAACACCGCTATCTACAGCGTTTGCTACTGGGCTTGGATCAAAATTCCCCAATGTAACAACCTGCGGAGTGCTTTCCACGTAAGGAATAGAGCCTGACGAGTTTATTTTATATACAACAATAGGGATAAACGGATAAATAACCACTACAATAGCGGCGGCGGCCACTATGCTCCAAACGGACACAGTCAATTTAAAGCCACCTAATTTCTTGGTAGTTTTTGTTTTGTAAAAATTGATTTCAAGAGGACTAACAGGAATTAGGTCCACATTATTAAATTTTCTGTCAAATATACGCATATTAGTATAAGAATCTTCTTATCTTCTTTAATTCTGCTCCCCAGGCGCTAAAATATATTTTTTACGAATTTGATAAGTAGCAACTCCAAATATCAACGCAGAACTAAACCAAAACAGTATTTGTAAGGGTCCTACACCAGTATCGCCCAAAACTGTCCCTTTCCTAACACCTACGGTGTAATCATCTTTAACCTGCCCGGAGTGATTCCCCGCCCAGACCGTAGCGGTGTTCATATAGTCTGCTTGCGGAGCACTATTGCCGACAACAGCTGTGTAAGAAACTTGCCATACACCACCATTTTTAACTAAAATAGGATTGGTCCATGTAAGCGAAGTAAGACCAGTATTAACTTGACTAAAGTAATCCGGGAACACGTCCTTCAATGTAAGGCTGACCGCATCTGCATCTCCAAAGTTTTTTACAGTAATTGTATATGTTACAGTACCCCCTGGATTAATAGTTTTTCTGTTGGCCGTTTTTTCAATTACAAGCTTGGGGTCAGATTGCTCACCAAGAATGCTTCCCGTAACTTGTACGATTGCGGTATCTGAAACAGACCCATGATTGCTCGCGCTTGCTGTTGCTGTGTTTGTATAAAATCCATTGACCACACCTGAAGCAACAAAAGCTGTGTAATTGACGTTTTTTGTTTCGTTTGGCACTAAATTACCCAAAGACCAAGTTCTCATATTTGAACTGTTTGTTGTATGCGTAAATCCGCTGGGTAAAATATCTGTCAAAGTTACATTTATTGCAGTCGCGTTACCAAAGTTTGTTACAGAAACAAAATAACTTACATTAGAGTTGGCATTAGTTGAAGCGTTATTCGCCACCTTGTTAATCGTTAATACTGGATTTGTTGGGGTAGTTGGAGGATTATTTACAACAACTGTTGCGGTATCTGAAACAGAACCATGGTTACTTGCACTCACGGTTGCTGTGTTTACATACGAACCGTTAGCCAGTGAACTTGAACTTTGAGCTATAAAAGTATTTGTCCAAGTTTGTCCTGGGTTTAGACTGCTTTTTGTCCAAGTGATGGTTGAGTTGCCGTTTACATTAAATCCGACTGGTAAATAATCTACCAGGTTTAAATTATTAGCTACTCCATTGCCTACATTGGTAACTGTAATTGTAAATACGGTTTGTCCTCCTGCTAAGATAAGAGTATTATTCGCTACCTTATTAATTATCAACACTGGATTTGTTGGGGTAGTTGGAGGATTATTTACAACAACTGTTGCGGTATCTGAAACAGAACCATGGTTACTTGCACTCACGGTTGCTGTGTTTACATATGACCCATTAGCCACTGAACTTGAACTTTGAGCTGTAAAAGTATTTGTCCAAGTTTGTCCTGGATTTAGACTGCTTTTTGTCCAAGTAATGGTTGAATCGCCTGTACTAAGAACAGTAAATCCCCCAGGCAAACTATCAATTAACGTTAAATTTTCTGCAACACCAGCACCAGCGTTTGTTACACTAATAGTATACTGTAGCGCTTCGCCCGACTGCAAAACGCTCTTATTGGCGATTTTGTCAATAATTAATGAAGGATTATTTTGTGGAGCGGCATTAACTTTAATTGCAAAACTTGCTTGAACTTGGGGGTAGTTAACCCAAACTCCATTTACTTTATGCTTTGCTTTAGCGGTAACAACATTTAAATAACCACCTGGTTGTATATTCGCACTAGCTGTAGCCTTGAAGCTTTTTTGAAAAGTCTGTCCTACTTCAAGCTTGTCCAATTCCCATGTTTTAGTGGTATTACCACTGGAAGTAACAGTAAAACCGTTGGGAAGCTTATCGATAATTTTTACATCATAGGCTGTTGAGTCATTGTGGCCAGCAACAAAATCTGGGTCACCAACATTAATAAGAGTAATTGTAAACTGAACAGATTCCCCAGCCTTTATAACTTCTTTATTTCCTGTCTTGGTAATTTTTAGGTCGGGGGCATGAGCAGACGCTATCATATCGCCTAGGTTTAAAGCCATAAATATGGCTACAGATACAACTACAACAGTGGCGACAAGTGCCGTATAGAAAAAAACTCTCCAAGAATTGCTTGAACTTTTAAAAACTAACAAATTACGTTTAATATGCATATGTGTTACTTTTAGTTATTATTTTACTAATCGATAATATTATACCACTTCAGTAACTCTGTGTCAATAGGTAATGCCCAACTACCTATCCAATTAAAACAAAATAATGGGGCCGACTTTAGTCAGCCCTATTTTTTGCTTTAATTAACCTGTATCATTACGGTCTTTACCACCACAAGGCCTTCTCTTTCAACTCTCACTGTCGCTGTATATTCATCTGCGTTTGCATAACCGCATATTGCACCGGTATCGTAGAAAGTTTTCGTTGTTATTTTTTCAAACTTAATTCCATTGCCGCACCAGAAAGTATAGTAAATATTGCCACTTGCCGTGCCACTTACACTGGCCTGCAAACTAACTCCGTTCAATGGCGCGTTGCCACTGTACACGCTGGATGTAAACGAAACTTCTAGCGTCAAATTGGGATGTGGCGGAACTGTAGTTGTTGTCGTCGTAGGTTCCGGTATCGTTGTAGTTGTCGTAGGTTCAGGTATCGTTGTAGTAGGTGGAGGTTCAGGTATCGTTGTAGTAGGTGGAAGTTCAGGTATCGTCGTAGTGGTAGGCGGGGGTTCGGGTACGGTTGTCGTAGTCGTGTCATCGGACGGTACGGATGTAGTGGTCGTGGGCAGGGGTTCGGGTTCGGTCGTTGTCGGTGGAGGTTCAGGTATCGTTGTGGTCGTTGAAGAATTGTGGTCTATATTTAATAAAATTATCAAAACCAAAATTATAACAGCTTCAACAAGCAACAAATAAAATATAAATTTCTTCCAGCTGATTTTTTTATCGTCTAATCTGATGTAAATAAGTTTTCTCAAAAACCGCCAAAAACCAGTCAATATAATTCCTACTCTACCCTCGCTTACCCTAATTTTCTCCCATTTTGGACAAAAATAAAAAAATCTATATGAAAGCTCATTATATCTGTGCCCTTTCAACTCCGGTTGACTAAAGGTTGCTACAAAGTTACCTTCTGTTTTTTCATATCCATTAGAAAAAAACCTCTTTTTGGTACTACCCAATTTAATCCTCCTTCTTGTGTGCTGTGAACTGCAATAACTATAAACTATTCGTGCAAAAAAGTCAACTTAAAATACCTTCTAACACCCGCCATTGGTTACCTGCGCCCAACGCTAAAAAAATATTATTACTGCCTAATTTATTTTTTAAAAAATTCGTTGCGTCGTCAAAACTATCAAAATACACCGCGTTAAGAGCTTGTGCTAACCTTTTCCCGGATATATCCTCTCCACTTTCGCGAACCGAAGCATAGCTTTTTAAAACATATACTTCTTGTACCTTACTTAACACGCTTACAAAATTGCTAAATAAACTTTCGGTTCTGCTATAAGTATGCGGTTGAAATAAAACAATAATCTTTTTATCTAAAAACTTTTGTTTTACATTTCTAATTACAGCTTCTATCTCTGTTGGATGGTGAGCGTAGTCATCGTATAATTCTGCACCTTTGTAGTTCCCGTAGTATTCAAAACGCCTTGCTGTACCCTCAAAATTTTCTAATGCTTTTTTTGCGATTTCTGGGCTTATACCTAACTGTAAAGCTACCCTGTAAGCCAAATAAGCATTTTTTTGGTTATACTCACCTGACACCTTAAGATTAAAATTAACATCAATACGATCATCTAAGCCCATCACAGTAGTTTGAACAGACGGCTGGGTAGTAAATTTTTGAAAGGACTCTTTATACTGCTCTTTGGTTTTAAAATAATCTGGATGATCATAATCTATATTTGTAACTACTACTATTTTAGGCTCGTATTGTAAAAAAGCATCCCTATATTCATCTGCTTCAACAACAAAAAAATTAGAATGTCCAGCTCGCGCATTACTTCCCCATTGGTTAACACAAGTTCCTACAATAACCGTGGGGTCATACCCTGCTTGCTCTAAAAGGACACCTAGCATTGCTGTTGTTGTGCTTTTTCCATGAGATCCCGCAACTGCAATACCATAACTACTATTAAATAACTCCGCTAAAGCTTGGGGGTATGTAATAAGGGGCAATCCTAATTTTTTTACATGTTCCAGTTCCGGGTTTTGTTTATTTAAATAAGCTACTGAAGTTATAAACAAATCTACATTGGAGGGGATATTATCTACGCTAAATTTTTCTATAAATTCAATTTGAAGTTTTTTTAAAACTTCGTCCGTAAAAAATTTCTCCTGCGTATCTGAACCCTCAACTCTAACTCCCCTGCTTTGCAGGATTTGCGCCAGAGCCGTCATTCCAACACCTTTTATACCGATAAAATACGCAGTTTTTATATTTTTTAAACTTGGTATATCCATACAATACTATTTGCGTGAGATAAAAAATTACTATTTACAGTTATTAGCCAAGGTAAACCCGGCTTTTTCTGCTTCAGCAGAATTTTCAAAATATATTTTATTTTTTTCACTTATACGTTTTGCGCCACTACAATGTTCATAATGATACTTATCTGAATTTACAGACGCCACGACAGAAACTTGCAAATTCTGAACCTTTCTTGTATAATCAATAGCAGTGTTAGTTTTTTCTACAATAATGGACGGTTTTTGAAATTTTACTAAATTTGATATAAAATAACCTAAAGAAAAAACAGTTATTATCGATAAACTAATTATTGTAGCTAAAAATAGACTGTTTTTATTTCTTTCATTCATATATATTATAACAACCCGCCCAAATTTTATTTTTATAAAAACTACCGCGGGTAAAATATCCCTAAACTAAGGTTAAGTTATAACCTAATCTTAGTCAAGAAGATGCTTTATGGCACATAGGAAGGCCGGAGGGTCTACAAAATTAGGAAGAGATTCAAAAAGCAAGCGTTTAGGCGTGAAGCTTTTTGGCGGACAAAAGGTAAAACCCGGAATGGTTATAATTCGTCAACGCGGCACAAAATTCCTATATGGACAAAATGTACGCCGAGGTGCAGACGACACATTGTATGCTGCGGCTGAAGGCACAGTACATTTTAAAACTGTCCGTAAGAAAAAATTTGATGGAAGCCAACGCAAAACGAAATTAGTTGAAATAAAATAACCTTGCAACAAGCAAGGTTATTTTATTTTTTAAGCCCTCGTAAGAAGTTTTATTTCTTCTTTAAAAATTTAATACCCACTGATATTGTGAACAAGTTTAAATTACAAGTTCCTACTGGCAGTTTTTATAAATGCAACAAACAATGGATGCGGACTAAATGGCCTCGATTTAAATTCAGGGTGAAACTGCGTACCGATAAAAAATGGATGCGAGGGCAATTCTATAATCTCTACCAAATTTTTATCCAAGTTTATTCCCGAAAATACAAGACCTGCTTTTTCTAAATGTTCTCTATAGCTATTATTTAACTCATACCTATGGCGATGCCGTTCCGAAATTTGCCCTTTTTTACTATAAATTTTGTGAACTTGTGATTTTTCCTTCAAATCGCATAAGTGCGCCCCAAGACGCATCGTTGCCCCGAAATCTTTTTTTCGCAAACTAATTTTTTGATCTTCCATTATGTCTATTACCGGATGGGGCGTATCCTTATTAACTTCTGTGGTGTGGGCATTTTTAAGCCCACAGATATTACGGGCAAACTCTACCACCGCAAGTTGCATGCCATAACAAAGACCTAAAAAGGGCACTCCCTGCTTTCTACAATATTCAATTACATTTATTTTTCCTTCCACCCCACGAGAGCCAAATCCACCGGGCACTATAATGCCTGAATATTTTTTTAAACTGCTCAATTTTTTATTTGTTCCTTCGTAGTCTGAAGAATTAAGCCAGTCTATATTTACACTAACGTTGTTTTTCCATGCCGCATGTTTAATTGCTTCTATAACCGAAAGGTAGGCATCCCCTAAAACAAACTCGCCTGTTTCAAAGTATTTTCCTACTATACCCACAGTAACAGTTTGTGGCTTTTTTTTATTTTCTACATTTTCTAATTTTTTTATCCTGTCTACCAAACTCTGCCAATTATCAATCTTAACTGGGCGTTCGCGCATTCCAAATGCATTTAATATCAACTTACCCACATTCTCACGTTCAAAATTTACAGGAATTTCGTAAATACTTGTCTTAATATCCGGCGCAGATATTATATTTTCCTTTTTTATATTGCAAAAAATAGCTATTTTTTCCTTCCTCGGTTTATCTATATCTTTTTCGCTTCTGGCAATAATAATATCTGGCTGAATTCCAGCGCTATTTAAAGTACGCACCGCATATTGAGTTGGTTTAGTTTTCATTTCTCCTATCATACCCGGCATAGGAAGATATGTAACAAGCACAAATAAAACGTTGCTTGAATTTGCAAGGTGCATCATACGCGCCGCTTCCAAAAATATTAAATTCTGATACTCCCCCACAGTTCCCCCAATTTCTATTAAAACAAAATCCGCTTTTATACCCTCCCCCACTTTTTTAATTCTATTCATTATCTCATCTGTTATGTGGGGCACCACCTCTACGGTTTTGCCACCGTACTCTAAGTTTCTCTCTCTTTCAATTACAGCGCCGTATACGCGACCGGTAGTTATATAATTAATATCTGGGATATCTTTATTCAAAAAACGTTCATAGTTACCAATGTCTTGGTCTGTTTCTGTGCCTTGATCCGTAACAAAAACTTCCCCGTGTTCAATGGGGTTCATGGTGCCGGCATCTACATTCAAATATGGATCTATTTTGATAGCTGTTACATTAAAGCCCCTCGCTTGTAGAAGGGCTCCGATAGAAGAGGTTGCGACTCCTTTGCCAACTCCGCTCATAACTCCCCCTACAACAAAAATGTACTTAGCCATTTTATATTTTTTCTAATATAATTTTTACTTCCGCTTCTAAGTTATGGTCAAACTCCAAAGTAACGTTGTGTTCTCCTATCTCTTTTATGCCCTCTATTTTTACGTTACCTTTTAAAACCTTAAAACCAGCCTCGCCTAAGGCCTTTGCAATTTTAGCCGGCGTAAGAGTTGCATATAGTTTGCCTCCTTCATCTGCTTTTTCTTTTAAAATTAATTCGTAACCATCCAAAACAGAAACTAGGCTTTCAGTAGATTCTAACTCCTGCACTGCTTGTTGTTCTTTTGCCTTTTTTTTCATTTCTAAATCCAAAAGAACACTCTTGCTTGCTATAACCACAAGTTTTTTGGGAATTAAAAAATTACGCGCAAAACCGTCAGAAACATTTTTAACTTCTCCTTTTTTGCCCAAATCCTTTATGTCCTGTAATAACACAACTCTCATATCAATTTATATTACAATTTATTTAAAATTTCTTCAACTGCCCTAGCTTTTTGAGAATCAATTCCGTCTTGCGTAATTTCCACCTCAATGTCCGGTTCAATTCCAATACTATTTATATACTGACCTGATGGAGTTATCCAACGCGCTACTGTTATTTTTAAACTGGTGCCAGCCTCCAATTTTTCTAAAGATTGTACAGATCCTTTACCAAATGTTTTTTTACCAACAATTTTTGCTTTACTATAATCCCGCAAGGCTCCGGCTAAAATTTCTGACGCAGAAGCAGACCCTTCATTTGCTAATATAACAACAGGCAAATCCTTAAGAGAACCGGGTCCTAAACTCTTATGTACCCTTTTAGTCTTATTCCCTAGTTCTTCTGTAACGACAACCTCATCCTTGGGCAAAAACCATCCCGCTATATCCATGGCTACATCTAAAAATCCACCCGGGTTGTTGCGTAAATCTAAGACGATAGAATTTGCGTCTGACTCTAAAATTTCCTGCGCAACTTTCGAAAAGTCCCTCCCTGTTATCTCCAAGAATTGAGATATTTCTATATATGCTATGTTTTTTTCTAATAACTCCCAGCTTACGGACGGTACTTCAATTGTATCACGTATTATTTTTATGTTTAACTCGTCCTTTTCATTTCTTAAAACAGTTAGACTGACCGTGCTTCCTCTAGGACCCCTTATACGCGAGACGGCGTCCTCCAGCAAGGGTTCCGTAACTTTTTGGTCATCTATACCCACTATTCTATCTCCTGCCCTAATTCCAGCTTTTTGGGCGGGAGAATTTTTCAGCGGAGAAATTACTGTTAAAAAGTCATCTCTTATTCCAATTTCTATTCCTATGCCGTCAAAAGAGCCAGATATTCCCGTTAGAAACGACTCGGTCTCGTCCTTGTTGAAAAATACGGTATATGGATCATTTAATGCTTCTAGCATCCCATTTATTGCTCCGTATATTAACCCTTCTTTGTCTAGTTCCTCGGTATTTACATATTGAGTATTTATTAAATTCCATACTTTCTCTACCAAAGAAAAATTTACATCCTCTGTATTTAATATAGAACCAAAATCTATTAGTCCGGTGTCTGAATTATTATTAGCTACAATCTGACCAACGAAAAACCCCACCAAGAAAACTGACAAAACACCTACTGTCCCTAGCAATAAATATTTGCGTGTTTTTTTTTGTATAATTTTCATTTTTTCTAGTTAAAAATACCTTTAAAAAATTCCCTAATTTCAGAAAAATCAGTATCACCGGCGACAGGTAATAAAACAAAGCTCCCGTTTATAGTTTTTGATACCAAAAGTCCGTTTGGTGAAGTATCTAAGATACCTGTTTCTATAGAGATTCTATCATATTTTTGAACTAAACTTGCGTATTCCCTTACATCTCCCAAACTCATATCTGTTCTTACATTATCACCTAGAATATCTAAAACATTAAATATTTTTAGCGGGTTTCCTAAGACTCCCAAACTCAAGGTTTTATCTTTTAAAGATGCCACAACCTGTTGCTGACGTTTTATTCGGTCAAAGTCAGAACTACTAAAACGACTCCTAACATAATAAAGAGCGCTTTCTCCATCAAATATCGAAATTCCTGCCGGTACTTTAAATACCCAGCGGTTCTGGTCCAATTCAGGGCTTAAAACATCAGATTCATCTTGAATATTTTCACCCTTATCTTCAGACACCTGACGGTCGTTTGCTAATTCCCAAAAGGGACTTCCTTCAATTCCCTCTCCTTGCCATTGTTCGCTTTCTATAAATTCTGTGAATCTTTCTATCTTAACACCGCCAAGTGTATCAATTAACTTTTTAAACCCATCAAAATTTACTACGATAGCGTGATCCACATATACACCAGTTACGTACTTTACTACCTCTTTTGATAATGCTAGTCCTCCCCCGCCCCAGTGTCTTTGTTCGCCTAAAGCATAAGCAAAGTTTATCCTTTCTGGATTCGAGTGATCCGGCATTGCAACTAATAAATCCCTAGGCAAAGATAGAATTGCGGCTTTTTCCTTATTTTTATCAAAACTTACCAAAATCATTGTATCTGCCAAAAGTCCCCCATTTTCATCTTTTGCTCCCCTAATTCCTAAAATTAAAATATCCAAACGATCCTTTTCTTTGTCTAATTTAAAATCTTTATAAACACCAACATCGCCGGAAATAGTTAATATATTAGAGGTTTTATATACGCCCCATACAACCAAAAAAAGAACCATCGAAATTCCTCCAACAAAAATAAAACGCTTCCACTTACGCTTTTTATTAGATTTTATAACTTCGTCACCAGATTGATTAAATATTTCTTGTTCCATATGTTTTTTGTTGGTTCGCATCATACTGTAAGCGATAGCGAGTTTATTTAAACCATCTACGCAGTTCGCCTTTTGAAATTTTTCTACGTTTCATAATCTTTTTTCTTTTATGTAACATAAGTGGGGTTTTTTTAATAATATGCCAGTAGGCAGGAACAGTACTACGCTCCCATATTAAAAAATATACAAACAAAAACAGCTCCCGCTTTAAAAACCATGGTAAATTCATTAATATGCTAACCCCAAAATCATTTTTTATAAAGGCCAAGCGTTGATTTTCAAAGTCTAGTCTTCTTTTAAATGCAGGCACGGTGCGACGCAGTCTAATAAAATCTCTGTAGCTATGCGATAACTTATGCGTAGTTTGGCGGTCGTGGTATGCTATAACACTTGGTTCGTACCAGTTCTCCCATCCTAGCAATCGCATACGCCAACCTAAGTCTAATTCGTCTGCGTACCACACAAAATCTTCGTCCAAGTATTCGTAAGGATATTTGTCATCTTTCTTATCTTTTAATACGCTAGCGTCATCAAGCGCTTCGCGCCTAAACAGTGGCACAGCGCCTTCGTAACAAAAAATCCCTCCTGCCACGTTATACTGCCCCGTGTCTTGTTCGCCATGACCACGATTTGTAATTCTACGAGAACGAAAAATTTGTATCCCTGTTGTATCTATAATATTCGTATTTTCATTTTTTTCCCAGTCGTACCTATATATTTTTGCTTGCAGTACACCAATTTTTTTATAACGCTCCACAACATCAACTGCGCGCTCTATAAAATCGGAAGCCATAGCTACATCAACACAAAGACCTACAACGTACGGAGAGTCGCTATAGTACAAACTGCGATTAAAACCTCCTCCCAAAGAATGGTTCTTATCAAAATTTATAAGTTCTGCGCTTGGCCAAACCTCACGCAGTATAGCTATTGTATTATCAGTTGAAGCATTATTAAAAATACGAAACTTTATGTTTTCGTAAGTTTGGGCTTTTATCGCTTCCAAACAGCGACGCAAATACCTTTCGCCGTTATAAACTACTAGATGTACGGAAACTTCCGGTTTATTCATTCTTTTTATTTAAAATTGGCACCATTGTGCCCAATAAAGCCATAAACGCTAAGGACGCTCGACCATCAAATAATGCGGCATCGGTCATCAAATACGAAAAAATCCATACAAATGAAAACAAGCTTACTGCTATATATAGTGAGTATAAAGGATGTTTATTGTGTTTCAAGTATTTAATACTTTTTATTAATAAATCCCACAAAAACCACAAAAATACCAAAAGCCCAAAAACTCCTATAGTACTTGCGATGTGTAAATATAAATTATGAGCACTCGCTCCTGCGCGTGCCGCAGTTTGTAATTCATCTAACACAACCGGGTAATTGCCTGCTCCAACCCCTAAAAGCGGACTTTTACTTATGCTTTCTATAGTTTCCTTCCATATATAAATCCTTCCACTGTTTGAAGTTTCGCTAAAACTTACCAATGAACGAAGACGCGCAAATGACGCTTGCGCGCTAAAACCTGTATCTTGGAACTGACGAAAACTAACAATACCAAAATAAAAGGGAAACATAAATAGAAACAGTAACGACAAATTCGCGGTTATCTTAATAAATCTTTTTGGTATCCCCATCCTTTTAAGTATCCAAACTGCGGCCATGGTAGGTAAAATTGCTAACCAAATGCCCCGAGTTCCACTTAATATAAGAGCTAACATTAGTAAAGCAAGCCCAACTATAAAATTGGCTTGAGGAGAATTCCACTTTAAATTTTTAAACAACTTTTTATTCTCCCCCATTAAGTAGCTGTAAAAAATTTTAATTCTAGAAAATCCCAAAACCATTATACTGGGAAGCGTCATAATTACATAAATTGGAAACGAATGAGAATCCGGAAATGTAGAAAACATACGAAGGCGCAAAGTATCTCCTGAATAACTAAACCAAGTATTGCCAAAGTTGGTAACAATATTTGCCCATTGTGTTCCATACATGCCCAAACTAAAAACTTGTCCCCACCAATAATGAAATACCCCAGCTGGAGTAAAATACGCGGATATAAATTGAATATACCCCACGGCTACTGCCAATATCCCAGAGTACGCAAAATTTTTGGTAAACTCAAAAAAATTACCTTTATCCTTTGCAATTAAGTCCTTAACTACTATAAATAAAAAAACTGCATTTAGTAAATAAATAATTTGCTTTGTGCCTGCTATATAATCGTGCGCAACAAACAAAGATAAAAAACTTATACCAAAAAATAAAATTCCAAGCGCTTCAATCTTGTTTTTCTTAAGCCATATAGAAATATATTTTTTATTCAAGTCTGACTTCAATACTGTTTCCTTTTTTAACCAATTTGTTTGCGTAAATAACCATTTCAAAAATATTACTACCAAAACTATACGCCAGGTGCTAAAGTTGTCAAAATTTTGAGTAATAGGAAGCGCTATAAAAAATGGTATTGAGCGTAAAAATAAGCTTACACCCTGTCTTAGCGGAAATCTTAATATAAAACCTAATATTAAAACTAGGACTAAAAAAGCCCCGCCAAAACGGGGTATAATTCCCAAAGCAACTAATATAACTAGCGCTAAGGATGCTGAAAAAATTACATTTATAGGTTGTTTAAATATCTGCTTAAAATTCATTATTTAACACTTAACACATAACATAGAACAACTAACAATCGACATTTAACCAATTACTAGTTACCCATTACTGATTATATTTTTAACTTGACAAAATATGAAACTACGTATACACTGTATACTAGCACAAAAAACGCTGAAGGGAAAAACGTCGTGAAACACCTTAAACTTCTGGGTCTGTTTCTAACCCTGCTTATGGACGGTGGTGGTGGTGCCCATGGCCCTGGCAATTTTGAGGAAGATGTGGTACGTCGCAACTCTTGGCTACAAAAAGCTAAAGAACTCTTCCACAAGGTCAACAGTGTAACTGGAAACTTCAGCCTAGGTATATTCAAAGGCAAAGACCTCCCTCATTTAATGCGGGTCCTTGGTCAGGAATTTGAACCAGACAACGCGGAACAACAAAGAAGTGTTGAATATCTTTCGCAAAAATTCGGAATACATTAACTTCACAACAAAAGCGAGCTAAACTCGCTTTTTATTTTTGTACCAACTACTTGCCTGCCAACAGACAGGCTGATTACTAATTACTTATTACTCGTTACTGATTACTTATTACTGCGCGGTTTTACGAAAAAGCTGAAGCATTAATTCTGCGTGCCTGTCCCATGTATATTTTTCCAAAACCTCCTGCCTACCCTCAATTATTCTACGACGCTCTGCGTCATTTTTTAATGCTTGATGTAAAATAGTTGCTATGTTTTCAACCTTATTTGGGTTTTTTACAAAATACGCTTTACTTCCAAAAATCTCTCTAGTTGTTGGCGTATCTGCCACAATTGGCGTGGTACCTGCCGCTAACGCTTCAAGCGGCGGAAGACCCATTGCTTCACTACTTGAAATATAAGTAAATAATTTTGCCTCCTGATAAAGTTTTTTTAATTCTTCGTCGCCCACACCTTGCTTCCAAATTATTCTATTTTCTAATCTTTTGTTTATGTCTTCAATTAATTTTGCAATAATTGGTGGATTATATTTATCTACGCCAACCACTACAAATTCTAGACTCGAAAATTCTGGAGCAATACGCTCAAAAGCAAGCAGGGTTTCGCGCAAATGTCGACGCGAAAATGCTTGCCCTACATATAAAATATAATCTTTTTTTACAACCTCGCCTACAGGGGCGTATTCTTGCGAATCCACTCCAAGGGGCGCAACACTTATTTTTTCCCTTGGAATTTTAAAATACTTAGACACCTCATCGCAAGAAGCATTGGTTTGAGTTGTTATTTGTGTTGCGCGCCGCGCCGCCCAGTTGCTAAATAATCTGTACGCAATTTTATATTTTTTAGGTAATGAGCCCCACTTGTATTCATAATAAATATCGTTTGTAAGCAACACAATGGATTTGGTTATAAATAAAGCTGGTAACATAAAAGAGGCAAAAAAGGTTACGTCAATTCTGTCTTTTAACGCAAACAGTGGCAAAGCAATATGAAAATATATGTTAAAAGATGGCCGAAAAAACGGTAAAAAAAATGGCAGTTTGGCTACTTTGGGCACAAAAATTGAGTTAGCTAAAAACGGTATACTACTAGGTACTCTACCTTTAAAATACAAATAAAATTTAAACTCTTTTGCCAATTGCGGTCTTTTTGATATTTCCTCCAGCAACTTATACAAGTGCCTTCCCACACCTGCGCGTTGAGACCCTGTTAAATCTTCCAATTTATAACAATCTATGCCTATTTTAGTTATTTTATTCACTTTACTCATAAAAATTAGTAACAAGTAACACGTAATCCGTAACTAGTAATTGCGGTGCTCAGCACCGCTTCTATGTCACGCCTAGTATAACTTTCCCAATCACCAGTTACAAGTTACTATTTACTAGTTACTCAAAATTTTGATACTTACCAAACCTTCCTCTATAATAATCCTCTATGCCCTGCTTTATTGCTAAGGATAATTCTTTATTGTATCCGCTGATTATTTTAAGTTGTTGCTTGAAGTATGTATATACTGACCAAAAATGCATATAAATTTTTACCCAAAAAGGTCCACACCGCTTTGCCAGTAGTAAGATATTGCGCGTATTATAATACTGCAATGACGCAGAACCTAACTTTGGTAGAGTAGTCGCAGAAACCTTGTGCCAGATGCTAGAACTTGGAACCCACACCAGTTCATACCCTGCACGCATAATTTCAAAACCTAAATCAACATCTTCAAAATATAAAAAATACGGAGGATAAAAACCCTTAACCTTTTCAAGCACCTCTCTTTTTATTAACATGCATGCTCCAGTTGCAAATTTTATTTTGGACGGCAAAGAACCCTGCGGTATTTTCTTTTTAAACAGTTCTATCGTGACGGCTTTATCCATTTTACGCCACTGAATATACGTCTTACCCCCAAACCATAGTAATTCGCGTTCCCTCCTTCGCCCAAAGGCTACGGACGGGCAAGCGTCATGAAAAAAGATGCTTGGGGTAGTTAATCCTATTTTGGGATTGTGGTCAGCCACCTCGACCAATTTGTCTAAAAAATCGCGATCCACAAAAGTATCGTTATTTAAAAGTAAAACATAGTCAGATCCGTTTTTTAACGCATAGTGAATCCCTGGATTATTGCCGCCGCCAAATCCTAAGTTCTCGTTGTTTTCTAATATAACAATCTCCAACTGCGAATTGCTGGTTTTAAAATTTTTCATTCTACTTAAAGAATCGTCCACAGACCCATTATCTATAAGTATAATATTAAAATTGGGATATTTTATATTTTTCAAAGACTCCAGGCACTCCTCTGTTTCTTTCCAGTTATTCCAATTTAAAAGTAGTATAGATACTTTTGGTAACATAAACTTAGTATACATAAAAATAAATCCCTACAAAAGCAGGGATTTATTTAAGGGAGCAGAATTCTGGTTCGAATTCTGCTCCCCTATGTATCAAATTATTATTTAACCTCTTCGCCATCCGACATCAAGTCTTCTCCGCCCATACCATCGTCGTTCGCGCTATCCATTTCCACATTGTCGCTTACGTCTGACTGTGGAGCCTCGCTAACAACTGTATCGGCACCAGCATCTGTGCCTGCGTCTGAAGATTCTTCTGACATGGGCATATCTACCTTCGTTTTACTGCCTCCTGATTTCTTTTTCATGAAGAAACGCCAATACAAGACAGCGGCTAAAACAAGAACAACCAATAATACCACAAATATTAAATCCATATTGTTTTAGTTAATACTTAATTATATCCACCTTTAACAAACTAATTATAACAGACTTTTATTTTAACACAACTCACTTTGTGGAAAATGTTACAATAAGGATATGAAACCCCTAAATCCGCAACAAAAAAATACCAAAGATAAAATATACTCCGAAACCCATTACATCGCAGAACAAATGTGGGAATATTACAGCAAAAAAGAAACATTTGGTCTTTTTTTGGGGTTAGTAAAAAGAAAGGGATTAAACTGGGGTTATCAAATGCTTTCAGATATGAAAGACTACAAAAAACGCGAAAGTAAGAAAATGCCTGTCAAAATACTAATGGCGGAATCCCGCCATTAAAGAAAGTTGAAAAATATAAAAATCTATTCTACTATGTTAGCAATATGATAAAAAAAGTAATTCAAAATCCAAATCCGCTACTGTATAAAAAGACGGAAAACATAACTGACTTCAAAGACAAAAATCTCCGCCAACTAATAAAGGACATGAAAGATACTCTGCTTGAACAGGACGGTCTTGGACTTGCGGCACCCCAAATCGGAATTTCAAAAGCAGTTTTTGTAATACCTCCTGATTATGCGCCAAAGGTACGAACTTTAAGCATTCCCCTGTCTTTATTTAGCCCACTTTTCCCAACTACTTATATAAACCCGCGTATTGTAGGCTATCTCGGCGTAAAAGAAGAATGGGAAGAAGGATGTTTAAGCATAAGGGGTGTTTATTACAAAATTAGACGCTACAACGAAGTAGTTCTTGAAGCGCAAGCAGAAAATGGAAAAAAATTCTCCATAACCACGAAGGGGTTACTGGCTAAAGTATTCCAACACGAAACAGATCATCTAAACGGCACACTTATCACGAATCGCTTGCATGAAAAATAAACATCTAAAAATTATATTTTTTGGAACTCCTGAATTTTCGAATATCGTACTACAAAAACTTATAGACTCAAACTATAAGCCCTTTTTAGTCGTAACCCAACCCGACAAACCCACCGGCAGAAAAAAAGAAATCATCCCTAGTCCGGTTAAAATTCTAGCCCAAAAACACAACATACCCATAATACAACCTGAAAAGTTAAAGAACTACAAACTACCAACTACAAACTACCAACTAGGTATAGTCGCTGCTTACGGCAAAATTATCCCTACAGAAATCCTAGAAATTCCCAAATATGGTACATTAAATATTCATCCTTCTCTTTTACCGAAATACCGAGGTCCCTCGCCTATTCAAGCTACGATTTTAAATAAAGATAAAAAAACTGGAGTTACCATAATGAAAATGGATAAAACGATGGACCATGGACCAGTAATAAAAAGTAAAAAATTAAAAATTAAAAATGAAAAATTTACCTACGAAATATTAGGTAAAAAATTATTCAAAATAGGAGCAAATTTATTAATTGAAGTTTTGCCGGATTATATCTCTGGAAAGATTAAACTAAAAAAACAAGCAGATAGAAAAGCGACTTACACTAAAATCATTAAACGCGAAGACGGACTTATTAATTGGAATAAACCAGCGGACTACATAGAACGCCAACTACACGCCTATACTCCCTGGCCTAGAATATATACCTTTTTTAATGGTAAACGCCTTAAAGTCCTTAAACTAGAAATATCAGAATACACTATAGGGACACCTGGTGTCCCTATAGTGAGTGGACAGGCTATTAAATATGATGATGGTTTTGCGGTGCAAACCAGCAACGGACTTGTAATTCCAAGTATCGTACAGCTTGAGGGAAAAAACACTCAAACTGCAAAAGAATTTCTAAATGGACATCCAAAAATAATCGGCTCAACTTTAAATTAACCAATTAAAAATCGCCTCATATAAAGTTGAGGCGATTGAAAAACGGCTCATCTTTCCGCCGGCTGGCGGATTGAGGCGTTTTTTTATTTGAAATAAGTGTTATAGTAAAAAAAGTTACTAAAATAAAGGAGCTCTAGCTGAAATTCATACCAAACGCAATTTCTTCTAGTTCTGGCTTCTACATAGAACTTTACGACGAACAAATGGATCGCATGGTAGCAAAAGGAAAAACCAAAAATAACCTAGATAAAACATCGACAGGTGGCGATAAAACAATTTTACTAGGAAAAGTCCTAACCATCTTAATCCTAATTCTTTTATGGATACTGTCTCCGATGGACAAACAATCCTTGATAATATGGACCTTTCTGGCATCTATATCCCTATCAAACCTGGACGATGCAGTAGTGACTAGTGTCTTTTTTAAAGAAACGTGGCAATGGCATGGGGCAGAACATAAAATTGCATACCTATACTCTGAGGGAATAGAAAGAACAAAAGAAAATTTAAACTTAGCGCCTCTTGCGCATAAGGAGTGTGGTACTAGAATAATCGTATTTAACTTTTTACTTCTTACGCCCTTATGGATTATTTATATACTAGCTTTCCTTGTTAACACTACTTTCATACTTTACCTACTGATACTGTCTGCTGTATTTGTTATAAGTTTTTTTAAAGCTACAAAATCAGGTTTTCAATATAAAGTACTTATACTTATATCCATCTGGATACAACAACGCTTCACAACAAAGGAACCCAAAGACTGGCAAATGAAACAAGCATTTGAGTTAGCAAAAGAATTAGACGCAAAACTTGTAGAGCTTGGGTACAATATCTAAAAACGGTCCGACACAATGTCGAACCGTTTTTTCTTATTCCAAGTGTTGCTTTATCAACGTTTTTAAATCTTGTATATGCTGTTTTTTATCTACCTCCATTTTGTTCCAAAACTCTTTACATACAGAACAATTCTCTAAATCATTTAAATAGTGATTTTTTATGCGCCAAAGTGTTTTGTTTTCCTGAACTATCTGCAGTAATAAATTGTATAAATGATTTTTTAACATAGAAAATTAATTGCTTATTTTTTTGTTAATTACTCTACTGGACAAATCAAAGGATC
>Ga0209343_10000363_pt1 | contig 62712 bp, 49 predicted proteins | sample RifCSPlowO2_02_FD_184026 | JGI IMG/M metagenome (GOLD analysis project Ga0209343, IMG submission 184026) | Groundwater microbial communities from Rifle, Colorado - Rifle CSP2_plank lowO2_0.2 (SPAdes) (version 2) | ecosystem: Environmental > Aquatic > Deep subsurface > Groundwater | place...
AACGTAAAGCGCGGGGCTATACCAGCATCCACACCATGCGCACGGTGATATTTCTCATCGCTGGCAAGCTCAATTTTCAAAGATTCAACCCTCATGCCGCTTAATCCATTCGTTTTTCAAAAGAGCCATAAAAAGCTTTACGGTAATTTGATGTGGAAGCAAAAATCCCCCAAACTAAAAGCGATTTTATCGAAAGACTTCGAGGTGCTTTCTGCCGATGAGATTGCGTTTTTTACAATCTTTGTTGTTTACCGCTATCGGAATAATATTTTTCATGGCAACAAAGGCGTTGCGTCATGGCTTAAGTTCCAAGATCAAATCAAGCTGTGCATAAAGGTAATGCAAACACTCATTAGCTTTGTCGTCGAGGAATTGAAAAAGGCTGCTGAACAAGGCGATGCTGACGCACAAGAAACACTCAGAAAATTAAGTGTTGACCGGAAAAATTAATGCTTTCCGCAGAACAAGAACTTAACCGCCTGGAAAGTGAACAAGCCGAGCTTGAGGAACAAGTGGCATCGGCTGTGCTTGAGTACCGGAGTCGAATTGCTTTCGACTATCAGTGCAGACTATCGCGACCAGCCATGTGGCAGATAGTGACTGTCCTGCTTGCGACGCAATTCATGTGACATGCGGTAGTTTCACTTGACACGATCAATCACCATCGACAGGAGACCGCAATGCTTGAGTCCCGAACGATCAGCATCTCGATCAACCGAAACTGGAAAGAAGTCTACGAGGCCGTTTGGCGGCCCGAAGACTTTCCAAAATGGGCTTCTGGCCTCAGCAGATCGTCGCTTACCAGGGATGGAGAGTTATGGAAGGCCGAAGGCCCTGAAGGGTCGGTCAGGATAAGGTTCACGGGCCACAATGCGTTTGGCGTCATGGATCACTATGTCTATGCGGGTAACGCCCCGGAGATCTACGTGCCGCTGAGAATCATCCAGAATGGCGACGGTGCCGAGGTGTTGCTCACGTTGTTTCGGCAGGCGGGGATGACTGATGTAAAATTCGCGGCAGATGCGGAATGGGTTGAGCGCGACCTGCTTGCGTTAAAAGCACTCGTCGCGCGCTGATCTTTTGAGTGCTGCGCTGTGGATGCCCGCCAGCGGTGTGTGCTGAAGGGTCTGCATAAGTATTTCGGCATATTGATTTTTCGGCGGTATTGGCGTAGCTTTTAGCTAAGACAGCTCTGATTAAGTCCGTACGCCCTGAGCCTGTCGAAGGGTGGTTCGCTTGACCCGTTTATCTGATTACCCCCTCCATTCATGGTTCGACAGGCTCACAACGAACGGAGGACTTAATCAGAGCTTCCTTAAGGTTCCAGCTCGACGAAAGGACGAAGAAAATGCAAAGGTTGCCAAAAGACATTTTGATGGTGTGCGCGTGTTTGTTTTCATTGACCGGGCACGCAATAGTCATATCGCCGGACATCCAGGTCGAGCCAGCCGCCAGCCTGCAGACAGATGCGGGACGAGCCTATTTACAGGGTGACTACCAGACAGCCGCAATTTTATACAGGCCCATGGCGGAACACGGTGATGCCGAAGCACCGCTGATACTTGGGTCCATGTATGACGTCGGACGAGGTGTTCGCCAGGATTACGGGGAAGCATTCAAGTGGTATCGACTGGCAGCGGAACACGGTAATGCCAGAGCCCAATGGAAACTCGGGGCCATGTATGACATCGGACTGGGTGTTTCTCAAGATAATATGGAAGCGATGAAGTGGTGGCGTCTGGCCGCAGAACAGGGTGATGCTTTTGCGCAACTCAACCTTGGGGCGAAATACGACCATGGAAGGGGCGTTCCCAAGGATCTCAAAGAGGCGGTGAAGTGGTATCGCCTTTCAGCAGAACAGGGCAATGCCTTCGCGCAAGAAAAGCTCGCGTGGAAGTACCTCCTGGGAGAAGGTGTTGCGCAGGATGACGTGCTGGCGTACATGTGGCTCAATCTTGCGGCCAGCGATCAGTCCACGTTAAGACGAAAAGCAGCCATTCAACAACGCATTCAACAACGTGATGCCCTTGCCAGGGGTATGACGGCCGACCAGCTCGCCAAAGCACGGGAACTCGTCAGGAGCTGCGCAGCGCATAATTTCAGGGGCTGTCAGTGAGCGTCGCCGCGCACTGATTCTTTCCGGGGCATTGTACTCAACGTCCCTCACCCTGGCCCTGTACCGCCTGCGGGAAAGCGGATCTGGGCAGCTATTTCAGCACCGGTTTCGCGCCCCAGATTTTTTCCGCATATTCGCTGATCGTGCGGTCGCTGGAGAATTTTCCCATGCCGGCAACGTTGAGGATGGCGCGGCGCGTCCATTGCTGCTGGTCGCGGTATAGCGTTTCCACCCGCTGCTGCGCGGCAATGTAGGCGGCATAGTCGGCCAGCAACAGATAGCTGTCTCCGCCATTCGTCAGGCTGTCGAATATCGGCTGGAAGCGGTCAGTCTGATCTGGCGAAAAATAGCCCGAGGCGATCATGTCCAGCGCCCATTTAAGCTCGTTGTTGGCGTGGTAGTGATTCCAGGGGTTGTAGCCCGAGCTTTTCAGCGCGGCCACTTCCCGCGCATCGAGCCCGAAGATGAAGATGTTGTCATCGCCCACTTCTTCCATGATTTCGATATTGGCGCCATCGAGCGTGCCGATGGTCAGGGCGCCGTTGAGGGCAAGCTTCATGTTGCCGGTGCCCGATGCCTCGGTGCCGGCAGTGGAGATCTGCTGCGAAAGGTCTGCCGCCGGGATGATGATGCTGGCGGTGGAGACATCGTAATTGGGGATGAACACCAGTTTCAGCAGGCCGCGCACGGCGGGGTCGTTGTCGACGATGTCGGCGATGCTGTTGGCGAGCCTGATGATGAGTTTGGCGGTGACATAGCCGGGCGCTGCCTTGCCGGAAATGATCACGGTGCGCGGCACGACATCCAGGGCCGGGTTGGTGCGGATGCGGTTATACAGCGTGATGACGTGGAGCAGGTTGAGAAGCTGGCGCTTGTATTCGTGGATGCGCTTGACCTGGACATCGAACAGGCTGTCCGGGTCGATTTGCAGAGAAAGTCTGTTCTTGACCAGTTCGGCCAGCCGCACCTTGTTGGCACGTTTCACGGCGCGGAACTCGGCCTGGAACGATGGATCATCGGCCAGCCCGGACAACTGGCGAAGCTGCGACAGGTCGGTGATCCAGCCTTTGCCGATGTGCCCGGTGATCAGGCCGGCCAGTCCCGGATTGGACTGGTTCAGCCACAGGCGCGGGGTGATGCCGTTGGTGATGTTGATGAGCTTGCCGGGAAAGTACCGGTCAAAATCGGAGAAGATCGTGGTCTTCATCAATTGTGAATGAAGCTGCGCCACGCCGTTGACATGATGGCTGCCGACGATGGCCAGATGCGCCATGCGCACGCGGCGGCCGCGTGTCTCGTCGATGATGGACATGCGTTTGAGCAGTTCGTTGTCACCGGGGGAATGATGCATGACTTCAAGCAGAAAGCGCTGGTTGATTTCGTAAATGATCTGCAGGTGGCGCGGCAGGATGGATTCAAACAGGGCTACCGGCCAGGTCTCCAGCGCTTCCGGCATCAGCGTGTGGTTGGTGTAGGAGAAGGTGCGCGTGGTGATGCTCCACGCGTGCTCCCACTCCAGATGGTGGATATCCACCAGCAGGCGCATCAGTTCCGGGATGGCGATGGACGGGTGAGTGTCGTTGAGCTGGATCGCCACCTTGTCCGGCAGTTCGTCGAAGGATTGATGGTATTTGCTGAAGCGGTAAAGAATATCCTGCAGCGAGGCACTGACAAAAAAATACTGCTGCTTGAGGCGCAGTTCGCGGCCCATCGCGGTGGTGTCGTTGGGGTAGAGCACCTTGGAGAGGTTTTCCGATTCGTTCTTGTCCTCGACCGCCTTGATGTAGTTGCCCTCGTTGAAATATTTGAGATCGAAATCGCGCGAGGCCTTGGCTGACCACAGGCGCATGTTGTTGACGGTGTTGAGCCCATACCCCGGCACCGGCGTGTCATAGGCCATCGCCATCACATCGTCTGATTCTATCCAATGATGATGTATTTTGCCGTGCTCGTTGCTGTATTGCACCACGCGGCCATGAAACTTCACCGGAAAGAGCACTTCCGGGCGGGGAAATTCCCACGGGTTGCCGTAGCGCAGCCAGTTGTCCGGATGCTCCACCTGCCAACCGTCTTCGATTTTCTGGTTGAACATGCCATATTCATAGCGGATACCCATGCCGTAGCCGGGCAGGCCGATGGTCGCCATCGAGTCCAGGAAGCAGGCAGCCAGCCTGCCAAGCCCGCCATTGCCGAGCGCGGCATCGAACTCCAGCTCGGTGATCTTGTCCAGGTCGAGGCCCGCTTCGATACAAGCCTGGCGAACTTCCTCGGCAAAGCCGATGTTGAGCACGCTGTTCACCAGGCTGCGCCCGATGAGGAATTCCATCGAGAGGTAGTACACCCGTTTGGAATCGTTGATGTAGTAGCGGCGCATGGTTTCCATCCAGCGTTTGACCAGGCGTTCGCGGACGACGTGGGCGAGCGTGAAGAACCAGTCGCGGTCAGTGGCGGTGATGGGATCTTTGCCTACGGAAAAAACGAGGTGATTGGCCAGGGATTGTTTGACCGCACTTGTTTTGAAATCGATCGGTTCATAAGGGTCATGATTCGGCGTTTCTGACATATCACTTCCTCCTCTGTGAGCCGGTAGTATAAAGATTTCTGCCGATGTCCTGCTAAATAATCAGAGCACGGATGCATCCGGGTTGCCTGGGCAAGCGGGGCAGAGTCACTTATCGTTTGCATCGGTGAAGTAAGGCATATAATTTGACCGTTACCGGTCTGACAGCCGCGACGCGGTTCTGCAGCCGGCAAGCGGCCGGATTTATTTCTTGGTGGGGTCTATGTGGCTGGCGTTGACAGGTGTGCGGAACAAGAAAATCCTGTCCGGTTGGACGGATGCGTCACTGCGCCGCCGTTATACACAACTCCCCGGAAGAACAAAACGCTTACCGGCAATCATTGCGCGAATTCGTGGAACGCCGGTGCGGGCGTGCATGCTGGCGATGTTTTGCGGATGCTTGAGCCAGCCGAATCCGGTGCTGGCCAGGGGCGGCAGTATTTCTCCGGTCAATCTGATTGCGCCTGAAGCGGTACGCGAAGTGCTTGCCCAACATTTCGTGCTGCCGAAGGAACTGCTCAAGGATGAAAACGAGCGCGCTGTCTTCATGCGCCGCGCGCAACGTGAAATCCCGGAGTTGCTGGCGACCGAGGGCTTTTTCTCCGGCGAAGCAGTATTGCGCGCGGTCTCGCGGACGGGCGTGCTGGAGCTGGAAGTGATTACGGGGCCGCGAACCCTGGTTACGGAAGTGAATATCGAATTTCGCGGCGATCTGTCGCTGCCGGAAGTTCAGCGCAACAAGCGCGTGCTACAACTGCGCGCGGCCTGGTCTTTGCAATCGGGTGCGCCGTTCCGGTCGGCTGCATGGGATGAAGCAAAAGCGAATTTCCTTGCGCAGGTGGCGCGCCAGGATTATGCCGCCGCCCGGTTGGTGGAAAGCTCCGCACAGGTGGACCCGGCCAATGCCGGCGCACGTCTGCATGTCGTGGTGGATTCCGGTCCGCGATTTCTGTTCGGGGAATTGCGGGTGAGCGGCCTGGAGCGCTATGAAGAATTGCTGGTCAGCCGTTATGCCACTTTCAGGTATGGCCAGCCATACCAGCGCGACCTGCTGCTGTCCTTCCAGACGCAGTTGCAGAACCTGCCGCAATTCAGCCTGGTGATCGTCAATCTTGATACCGTACCGGAAGCCACTCGTGCGGATACCAACCAGGCTGCGGTGACAGCGCCGGTCGAGGTGCAGGTCGTCGAAGCACAATCGCGCAAGATTGCTGTGGGTATCGGCTACAGCACCAACAACGGTGTGCGCAACGAGCTCAATTACCAGAGCTACAACTTTCTGAACCAGGCATGGACACTGAACAGCGCGGTGGTCCTGGAACAGAACCGCCAGACTGTTTCGGCAGGGCTGGCTACCAACCCCGATCCGCTTGGTTACCACCTGACCTGGAAGGCCAGCGAAGAAAGAACGCAGATACAGGGTCTGGAAACCATGCGCGACAAATTCGGCGTGACGCGCAGCCGCACCCTGTTCGGCATCGAAACCGGCATCGGCCTCAACTGGCAACAGGAACGGCGGTTGCCGCAGGGCGGGATACGCGAGACCGATCAGGCCCTGGTGCTGGATACGTTCCTGATTCGGCGCACTGTGGACAATCCGTTGTTCCCGATGTCGGGTGCATTGACCGAGCTGAAGCTGGGCGGGGCGAGCAAATCGCTGCTATCGGATCAGGACTTTGCGCGCAGTTATTTGCGTCACCAGGTCTGGGTTCCCCTGGGCGAGCGCGACGTGGTCTCGCTGCGCATCGAGGGGGGTTACACCGCAGCCACCACCCGGCTCGGCATCCCGCAGGAATACCTGTTCCGCGTCGGCGGCACGCAGACCGTGCGCGGTTTCGCTTACCAGAGTCTGGGCTTTCATGAAGGTGGTGCGGTGGTAGGCGGACGGGTGATGGCTACCGGCAGCGTCGAATACACCCATTGGTTCGGCAATTGGGGGGGCGCGTTGTTCGGCGATGCCGGCGGGGCGGCCGATGTGGCTCCCGACCTGCGAGTGTCGCAGGGTTACGGTACAGGCGCGCGCTGGCGTAGCCCGGTAGGACCGCTGGCGCTCGATCTGGCACGCGGCAAGGGTCAGCCTGGCTCTCGCTTTCACTTTTCGATCGCGGTGGCGTTCTGATGGGGCGCGCTACCAAGCCACGCCGCTACAGATGGCTGCTCATCGCGCTGACGCCCTGCCTGATTCTGGCGGGAGGAGGAGGCTGGCTGGTTGCTTCCGAGTCCGGCCTGAAATGGCTGGCCGGTGTAGTCGAACGCCGGAGCGGCGGCAGTTTCAGCACAAAGGGAATCAGCGGCTCGTTGCTGGATGCATTCGGCCTGCAGCAACTTGTGTTGCGTGGCGATGGGTGGCGCATCACCTTGCAGGGTGTGCAACTGCAATGGCAGCCTGCCGCATTGCTGCGTGGCGAGCTGAAGGTGCTGCAACTGGGCGTGCGACATGCCGAGCTGCTCTCCTCGCCAACCGGCACCCCGATCGTTTTGCCGGACAGTCTGGGATTGCCATTCGGCACGAATGTGCTTCTGCTGAAGATCGATTCACTTCGCGTGTTCAGCAGCTCCGAAGCGCTCCTGGCCGGGCACCCGGAAGGCGCTGAGCCTGATTTTTCGGCGAGCGATGTTGAAGCACGCTTTACAACCGATGATCGCCGCCTCGCGTTGCACGCGTTGAAAGCCACGCTGGAGCACGGGGATTTCTCGGGTTCCGGCGAAATCGCATTGAGCAAACCCTATGCGGTCAAGGCACATGCCGCGCTCGATGCTGATGTACCGCTTCCAGGAAGATCAGAGCGCGCGCATTTCGTCGCTGAAGCCGGAGGCGATCTGCAAAACACCGGCGTCAGTTTTTCCGGCAACGGTGCGGGGGTAAGCGTCAACGGAACGGTGCGACTCGCTCCGCTTGAAGATATTCCGGTCAGCCGTCTTCAGGTCGCTTTCAGCGGGATCGATGCGCGACGGCTGTTCGACGGTGCGCCTTCTGCGGTTCTTTCGGGCAGCGCCGATCTCCATGGCCTGCCAGGCGGAGCACTGGAAGGAACCATGCAGGTGCGCAACGCGCATGCGGCACCGCTGGACAGAAACGGCTTGCCATTGCTCGGGGTGAAGTCGCAGGTGCGATTGTCCGCTTCACGTTGGCAATTGCTGCAATTGGATGCGCGTTTGCCGAATGGCGGTCAGATCTCCGGAGTGGCGTCCTGGGAGGCGGAACAGGGCAAGTTGAGCGCGCAACTGAAAGTACACCGGCTTGATCCCGCCGTGTTGGATACTCGCCTGACAAGCACGCATTTGCAGGGCGACATCAAGCTTGACGGTGAGGGCGCCGATCAGCGCGCGGTGGTGGAGCTGAGCGACGGCACGCTGAATATCTACGGTGAACTTGAACGGCACGGCAACCGGGTGGAATTGTCCGGCATGCGCCTGTCGCGCGGCAAGACCGTGCTCAGCGGGCACGGACAATTGGCGCTGGATCGCCGCCGCGGCTTTCGTTTTTTCGGCCAGCTGCGCAGTCTGGATCTGTCCGAGTTCGCCGTCATCCCGCCGACTGATTTGAATGCCGGCCTGGAAGTGTCCGGCACATTGTTGCCGGAAGTTGCAGGCAAGCTGCAGTTCACGCTGTCCGGCAGCCAGTTTGCGCAGCACGACATCAGCGGCAATGGCCACCTGGATTTTGCCGGTATGCAGCGTGCCACGGCAGCGCTTGAAGTGCGCCTCGGTGACAATCGCCTCAACCTCAACATCGCGCATGGCACCGGTTCGGACAGTGTGCAACTGATGCTGGATGCGCCTGATCTGGCCCGGTTTGGCAACGGACTGGGCGGACAGCTTGTGGGGCGTGCCGATCTGTCCGGAAGCCTGGCGGAGCCGAGGCTGAAGTTCTCCGCGCAGGGTAGGCAGCTATCGCTGCCCGGCGGGCAGAGCATCGCTGCACTGGATGCGACCGGGGATCTGGCATCAGCGTCGATGCAATTGAATCTGGGTTTGAAGGGTTATCGCGGCACCGGTACGCTGAATATGCCTGAAGCCAGTGTCGAGCTGCACGGCAGCAGAGTGCAGCACAGCGTGCGCGCATCCGCCAGCATCGCGCAAGGCGGCGAAGCACTCGGCGAATTGACCCTGAAGGCGAATGGCGGCTTGAGCGATCCTGCACAGGGCTGGCAAGCCCTGCAATGGAACGGTACGCTTGACGAGCTGGCAGCGCAGGGTGTGTTGCCGTTCAACTTGACAGCGGCTGCGCCGCTGTCGTTCAGCAAGGATATCTTCCGGCTCGGCACGGCGGATGTGGCTGTCGGCGGCGGACTCGTCCGGTTTTCAGAAACACAATGGACGCCGCAACGCTGGCACAGCGCCGGGCACTTTGGCGGACTCAAGGTGCGTGCCGTGAACATGCAGCAAGACAAATCCGTGCCTGATACGCCAGATTTCGTGCGTGCATTCGATTCCATGCGTCTTGGCGGAAAATGGGAAGTGACGGCGGATGAGCACTTGCAGGGCCGGTTCCAGGTGCGTCGCGAAAGCGGCGACTGGGTGGTGGATGGCAATACCGGTTTGCGGCTGGGATTGCGCGATGCGCAGCTGTCTGTGCGCGCGGAACAGGATCAATTGCATGCGCGACTGGACGCCAGCGGCGAGCATCTGGGTGAATTGACCGCGCAAGCCAGTGTGCCGCTGACGCGCACCGATACCGGCTGGACGATCCTGCTGGATGCGCCGCTTGCCGGGCAACTGCGACTGCACTCGGATGATTTGTCCTGGCTCGGGCCGATGCTGCACAGCAACCTGCAAAGCGGCGGTCAGCTGAATTTTGACGCCATGCTGGCCGGCACTATCCGGTCCCCGCGCCTGCAGGGCGAGGCGCAGGGTGACGCATTGATCCTGGGTTTGCTGGATCAGGGAATCCGCCTGGAGCAGGGCAAACTGAAAGCGCGTTTCGAGTCCGATATGTTTTATCTCGATCGCCTTGCCTTCACCGTGCCCTATCTGCCGTCACCGCGCGACAAGCTGTTCGCAGGCTACAGCTTGCCAGCCGGCGCCGGACAGTTGAGCGCGAGCGGGCGGATTGACCTGGATGGCAGCAGGGGCGACCTGCAAATCACCGCGGAACGCTTGCCACTGGCGCAAAGCACCGATCGCTGGATCATTGCCTCCGGCACGGGGCAAGCCCGTTATGCAAATAGATTGCTGATGCTGGATGGCAACATCCGTGCCGATGCCGGCCTCATCAGTCAGAAGGTCAGCGATCGCCCGATCCTGTCCGATGATGTGCACATCATCGGACAGGATCGGGTCAGCCGCGCAGGGCCGCAGATTGCGGTCAATGCCACCCTGGATCTGGGTGACCGCTTCTATCTGCGTGCATCGGGGCTGGAGGGACGTCTGGCCGGCCAGCTCAAGGTGCGCAAACAGCCCGGCGAATCATTGCGGGTGACCGGCATCATTGCGGCGCAGGAAGCGGTATTCGATGCCTATGGGCAGCGCCTGCAGGTGGAACGGGGTATGGTGAATTTTCAGGGGACGCTGGATGATCCGGGGTTGAATATTCTCGCCCTGCGCAAGGGACTGGAAGTCGAGGCGGGGGTTGAAGTAACCGGCACGGTGCGTCACCCATCAGTGCGTTTGGTATCCACGCCCAACGTACCGGACGGGGAAAAATTGTCCTGGATCGTACTGGGGCGCGTGCCGGAGAGCGGCGATGTCGATTCTGCCTTGCTGATGGCGGCTGCCGGCAGCATTTTCGCCGGGCAGTCCGGCGGGCAATTTGGCCGCGCACTCGGGGTGGATGAGATTTCCCTGAGCCAGCAAACCGGAGCAGATTCACAGACGACCAGTAAAGTAACTGTCGGCAAACGGTTGTCTGCGCGAGCACGCATCAGCTATGAGCAAGGCCTGTCCAAAGTCGGCGGAGTGACCAAATTCACCTACGCCCTGACTCCGCGCATCTCGATCGTCACGCGCACCGGTATTGAGGATGCACTGGATCTGTTTTATACGTTCCGTTTCTATTGATTCGGCATGGCTGCCTGGGGTCTGGTGAGGCTCCCCGGCTTTCCGCTCTGAGCACCCGTTGCATTGTGAGGTCTCGGGGAAGAATCGGCTGTGCGTCTGCTCTGGTGAATTAAGACTTATAATTCACGCACTGTTACGTGAAAACTATGATGCGGTTCTGCGGCTGGCATGTTGCGGTCGCACTGCTGGAATTATTTCCCCGGGAGGATTTATGCGGCTGGCGATGATCGGGCTGGGCAAGATGGGTGGCAACATGGTGCGCAGGTTGCGCCGTAGCGGCATTGAGGTGGCAGGTTATGACCGCGCGGCGGACGTGGTTGCACAGCTTGCCGCAGAGGAAAGCATGCTCGCTGCTGTCTCCGTGGCCGATGCGGTGGCGCAATTATCCAGCCCGCGCGTGGTATGGCTGATGCTGCCGAGCGGGGAGCCGACCGAGCAGCAGGTTCACGCGCTCGTGCCGCTGCTGTCCAGGGGCGACATCATCGTGGACGGCGGCAATTCGAATTACCACGACAGCCAGCGTCGCGGTGCCTGGCTGGCGGAGCAGGGCATCGGCTTCATGGACTGCGGCACCTCCGGCGGCGTGTGGGGGCTGGAGAACGGCTATTGCCTGATGGTTGGGGCCACACCTGAAGTGGCAAAAATCATGACTCCCATCCTGCGGGCGTTGGCGCCCGCAGCGGATCGCGGCTGGGCACATGTGGGACCGGTCGGCGCCGGGCACTTCACCAAGATGATCCACAACGGCATCGAGTACGGCATGATGCAGTCCTTTGCCGAAGGCCTGGAGTTGCTGCGCGGCAAGCAGGAATTCAAGCTCGACCTGGCGCAGATAACCGAGTTGTGGCGGCACAGTTCGGTGGTGCGCAGCTGGCTGCTCGACCTCACCGCGGAAGCGCTCAAGCATGACCAGGAATTGACGAAGATTGCCCCCTATGTGCCGGACTCCGGCGAAGGGCGCTGGACGGTGGTGGAGGCGATCGACCAGGGCGTGGCCGCGCCGGTGCTGACGCTGGCGTTGCAGATGCGCTTTGCCAGCCAGAACGAAACCGGCTACGGCTATCGCCTGTTATCCACCATGCGCAATGCCTTCGGCGGCCATGCCGTCAAGAAATCCGAAGGCGGCAAATGAAGGCGATGGAGCCATGCACGATCGTGATCATGGGGGCGGGCGGCGACTTGGCGCGCCGCAAACTGATCCCGGCATTGTTCCGGCTGGAGCTGTTCAAGCGCTTGCCTGACAATATGGCGATACTGGGTTGTGGCCGGAAGCCAATGAGCCATGAGCAATGGGCTGCCGAGGTGCTGGGCATGTTGAATGAAAAGCACAAGCCTGAGGTGATCGAACAGGCTTTCGCGCGATTCAGTGCGCGCCTGCAATACCATGCCAATCCGCCTGACGATGCGGAATCCTACCAGCGCCTGCAGAAGACGCTCGACAACAATCCGCAGTTTCCGCCGAATATTGTTTTTTACATGTCGGTGCGTCCGGCGGAGTTTCTCCCCATCATAGAAAAATTGGGCAATGCCGGGCTGCTCCAGGAAAAGAACGGCTGGCGCCGCGTCGTGATCGAGAAGCCCTTTGGTTACGATTTGCTCAGCGCGCAAACGCTGCAACAAAGTTTGTACCGGCACTTGAACGAGCCCCAGATCTATCGCATCGACCACTACCTTGGCAAAGGCACCGTGCAGAACGTGATGGTGTTTCGTTTTGCGAATATCCTGCTGGAGCCGATCTGGAACCGGCATTACATCGACCACGTGCAGATCACGCATTCCGAGACGATGGGAATCGAGGGCCGTGCCGGTTACTTTGAAGGGGCGGGCGCGCTGCGCGACATGCTGCAAAGCCACCTGATGCAACTGCTTGCGCTTGTGGCAATGGAGCCGCCGCTGTCGATGTCGGCGGTACACTTGCGCGATGAAAAGGTGAAGGCGCTGAAAGCCATTCGGCCTATCACGCAGAACGCGGTGCATGCCCATGCTTTTCGCGGGCAGTACGCCGGCGGCGTGGTGAATGGCAACCCCGTGCCCGGGTATCTGGAAGAGAAGGGCGTGGCGGCGGACAGCGTGACCGAAACCTACGCGGCGCTGAAACTGTTCATCGACAACTGGCGCTGGGCGGGCGTGCCTTTTTACCTGCGCACCGGCAAACGCATGCCCGAGAACAGCTCGGCGATTTGTATCCGTTTCAAAAATCCGCCGCAGGACCTGCTCAAGCACGCCCGTCACGGCAGCCAGCATCCCAACTGGGTCATGCTGGGCATCCAGCCCAACGACTGCCTGAAGATGGAGATGCAGGTCAAAGTGCCGGGGCTGGACTTGAATACGCGCACCATCAGCCTAGACGCCTCCTATCACCAGAAAGGCGAAGACAGCTATGACGCTTATGAAGGGTTGCTTCTGGACGTGATGTTGGGCGACCAATCGCTGTTCCTGCGTATCGACGAAGTGGAGACCGCATGGCATGTGGTGGATCCCGTCATCAAGGTATGGGCGATGGAACGCGACTTCATCAATACTTATCCGGCAGGCACTTGGGGGCCGCGCGGGACTTACCGGTTGTTTGACCGCGAAGACCAGTTCTGGCGCCATTCGTTGAGTCTTGATGGCGCCAACTTTGAGGCATATTGAGAATGGAGCCGGTAGCCGGTAGCGGGTGGCGGGTAGCTGTTTCGTCGCGCTGCATGCGTCCTTGTTTTGCTACTCGCTACGAGCTAGCCGCTACCAGCTTATGAAAATTCTTGCAGGCGACATCGGCGGCACCAAAACGCTACTTGCCGTCATTGAGGTCGGCGGCACGCAAGTCCAGGTTGTGCATGAAGCCACTTACCCGAGCCGCGGCTACGCCACATTTGAAGCTTTGCTCGGCGAATTCCTTTCCGGCATCGAAACACCGGGCCACGCTGCCTTCGGCATCGCCGGCCCGGTGCAGGGCAGGGTGGCGCAAACCACCAATCTGCCCTGGCGTATCGATGCCGATGCATTGCGGCGGCAATCCGGTTTTGCGCATTGCACCCTGCTCAACGACCTGGAAGCGACTGCTTATGGTTTGCCGGCCCTGGGTGCGGATGACTTGCTGACCCTGCAACCGGGCATGGCGAATGCCGGCGGCAACGCCGCGGTGATCGCAGCGGGCACTGGCTTGGGCGAGGCCGGTTTGTTCTGGGACGGACAAAACCATTGTCCGTTTGCCACGGAGGGCGGACATGCCAGCTTCAGTCCGGGCGATGAATTGGAAATCGAATTCCTGCGCCATCTCCGGCAACGGCATCGGCATGTCAGCTGGGAGCGTGTCGTTTCCGGGATGGGTTTGCTGAGCCTGCACGAGTTCCTGTGCCTTTACCGCCATGCCGCTGTGCCGCAATGGCTTGCGGATGAAATGCGCAGCGGCGATGCGGCGGCATCCATTGCGGCCGCAGCATTGTCCGGCCGCGATGAAATCTGTGTTGAGACGCTGCATCGGTTCGTGCGCCTGTATGGCGCGGAAGCGGCCAATCTCGCGCTCAAGGCTATGAGCCGCGGCGGGCTGTATCTGGGCGGCGGCATCGCGCCGAAAATCCTGCCGCTGTTGCAGGATGGCGCGTTTCTCGATGCGTTCCTGAACAAGGGCCGGATGCGCCCGCTGCTCGAAGCCATGCCGGTAAAGGTGATACTGAATGACCGCGCTGCACTGTTCGGTTCGGCTTTGCGCGCAGCGCAACTGGCCAATATGCCAACATGAATATTGATACCCTGCCCAACGGGCATGGCAATAATGCCGCCCCTGATAATGAAACCCGCCATGCCCGTTTCCCTCTCTCCTAGCTCTCTCCCGCAAGCTGGAGAGAGGGACGGGGTCTCGCTGCGCGAGTTTCACGTTAACGCCAAGGCCGTATTTATCCATGAAGATCTTGATGGTCTGAGTATTGCAGTTGCACGGCGCATCTCAGAGTCGGCAGCCCAGGCGATAGCTGCGCGCGGGGTGTTTCATCTCGTATTGGCTGGCGGCGAAACACCGCGCCGCTGTTACGAAAAGCTGCGCCGCCTCGCCATCGATTGGGCGCACGTGCAGATATATTTCGGCGATGAGCGCTGCCTGCCTGTCGGCGATGCCCGGCGCAATGACACGATGGTCCGCGATACGCTGCTGAAGCATATCGACATCCCGCAAACCAACATCCATCCAATCCCGTCCGAATTGGGCGCGCATGAAGGTGCCGCCAGCTATGCGGCCATGCTGGAGCATGTTGCGGCGCTGGACATGGTGCTGCTGGGCATGGGCGAAGACGGGCATACTGCGAGCCTGTTTCCGGATAATCCGGCAGCGGAAAGCGCCGCGGCAGCCGTGCCGGTATTCAATGCTCCCAAGCCGCCTGCCGAGCGGGTTTCGCTCGGTATGGGCACATTGAATGCCGCACGGCAGAAAATATTTTTGGTGGCCGGTGCAGGGAAGCAAAAAGCACTGGAGCAGATATCGCACGGGGCATTATTGCCTGCGGCACGCGTTTCAGCCGCCGAGTGGCATCTTGATCGCGCGGCATTACCGGCGTAAAAATCACACTGGCAGAACGATGATGGAAGCACCTTGAAATTCCGACTGGCAGGGCAGTTAAGCTATAATTCGCACCTCTGCGCAAATACAATTCTGGTTTTTGGCCAGGAATAAGATCATGGAAAAAAGCACCCCGTACATTTTAAATGTCTGCCCGAAAATTCCGGCTCGCCTGGCGCGTCTTGAAGAGCTGGCAAACAACCTCTGGTACAGCTGGGATCGCCCGACTCGCGCGCTGTTTGCCCGGTTGCATCCGGGTTTGTGGAAGACCACTGAACAAAGCCCGAAGGCGTTTTTGAAACGCATAGATGAACAGCGGCTGCTCAATGCGGCGGATGATCAAGTGTTCATCGGCAATTTCAACCGCGTCTTGGCGGCCTACGACACTTATCATGATTATCGTATACCGACCAGCGGCGCAGACTGGCTGCACAAAGAAGATTTGATTGCCTACTTTTGTGCCGAATTCGGTTTTCATGAAAGTTTCCCGATTTATTCCGGAGGCCTGGGAATTCTGGCGGGCGATCACTGCAAGGCGGCCAGCGATTTGCGTTTGCCGTTCATTGGTGTCGGGTTGCTCTATCGCCAGGGCTATTTCCATCAAACCATTGACAGCGAAGGCAATCAGATTGCGACCAACACCGATTCCCAATTCGACGTTCTGCCGATCACGCCGGCAAGACGCGCAGACGGGACCGAAGCCTACACCTCGGTGGAGTTGCCGGGCCGCAAACTGAATATCAAGATTTGGCAGGCCAGGATCGGGCATATCACGCTGTACCTGCTGGATACCGACCTGGAAAGCAACAGTCCGCATGACCGCAACATTACGTACCGATTGTATGGCGGCGACAAGGTCATGCGCATGGAGCAGGAAATCGTGCTCGGCATCGGCGGCGTGCTCGCGTTGCGGGAGCTTGGCTTGAGGCCGACGGTGTGGCACATCAACGAAGGGCATGCGGCGTTTCTGGTGCTGGAACGAATCCGCCAGAAGATTGCCGAGGAAGATCTGGATTTTGCGTCCGCGCTCGAATGCGTGGCGGTCAACACCGTATTCACCACCCATACGCCGGTGCCGGCCGGGCATGACCATTTCCATGAAGACATGGTGCATGCCTACTTTGAACAGTATTACCCGGAGCTCAAACTGAACCGCGAGGAATTTCTGGCGTTGGGCAACGCCAAGGATAGCCCCGATTTCAACATGACGGCGCTGGCCATCCGCGGCACACGCTTCAACAATGGCGTATCGCGCATTCATGGCGATGTGTCTTCGGTTATTTGCGGCGGCATGTGGCCGGAAATCGGGCCCAGGGAAAATCCGATGACTTATGTCACCAACGGCGTGCACGCGCCGACTTTCCTGGCATCCGAGTGGATCGAAGTGCTCGAACGCCATCTTGGCATGGAATGGAACGCGCGCATGAACGACGTGGAATTCTGGGAGGGTATCTACAAAATTCCCGACCATTTATTCTGGAGCGTGCGCCAGTCGCTGAAGGCGAAGATGTTGAACATCGTGCGCGAACGCATCAGTGAGCAACATTTCCGCAACCACGGTTCCGAGGCGCACCTGGACCGCCTGCTCAAGTATGTCAATCCGGAGAACCCGAACGTCCTTACCGTTGGTTTTGCACGCCGCTTCGCAACCTACAAACGCGCGACGATGTTGTTTGGCAATCTCGATTGGCTGCGCGAAATTCTGAACAACCCGGAACGCCCGGTGGTATTCATTTTTGCCGGGAAAGCGCATCCGGCAGACATTCCCGGGCAGGATCTGATACGCCGCGTCACCCAGATATCCAAGATGGCAGAGTTTGTCGGCAAAGTTCTGATGGTGGAAGGCTTTGATCTGGCCTTGTCGCGCAAGCTGGTTACCGGTGTGGATGTCTGGCTTAACACGCCGCTATTTCCGCTGGAAGCCAGCGGTACGTCCGGGATGAAGGCGGGTATCAATGGCGCCATCAACCTGTCCGTGCTGGACGGTTGGTGGGGCGAAGGCTATGACGGAAAAAACGGTTGGGCGATCAAACCGGTATCGGAATCGCTGAGCGAGGAAGTGCGCACGCGCGAAGAAACGCACACCCTCTACGAACTGCTGCAAGACCAGGTCGTGCCGTTGTACTACGGGCACAGCAAGATGGGCTTCTCGCCCGACTGGGTGAAGATGTCCAAACGCTCGATGGCGACCATCCTGCCGCGCTTCAATTCAAAGCGCATGGTGGGCGAGTATCTCGCCAAGTGTTACCTGCCGGCCAGCCAGCAATACCGTTTGTACAGGCAAGACAAATGCGAGAATTCAAACATCATTGCCTCATGGAAAGCGCGCGTTCGCCATGCATGGCCGGGGGTCACACTGCGTCGCCTGGATACCGGTCAGAAAGAGATCAGTTACGGCGAAAGCCTGCGCTTTGAGGTGGCGGTCAGGCTGAATGGTCTCAATCCCCGCGACGTGGTCGTGGAGATGTTGCTGTGTTTGTTTGCCCAGCGCGAAAAATTATATGGATCGACACATTACAGTTTTGAAGCTACCGGCATGATGACCGAAGCGGGCGAAAACATCTTCGCACTTGAAGTCAAACCGGGCCAATGCGGCAAGCTTGAGTATCATATTCGCGCCTATCCGCACCACAAGATGCTGACGCATCCGTTTGAAATGGGGATGATGCGCTGGCTGTAAACACAAACCCGGCTTGTTTCTCCCTCCGTATGGCGGGTCACACCCGCCATTTAATTTGGGTTTGTTATTCCGGCTTGTCCCGTGTGGCGGCGGGTTGGCTCTGCATAGCCATTCGGCTAAGTCACCAAAAAAACGGTGACATAAGCCGCTGGTTAACCCGCCCTGCGCTATTCCCTCCTGATCGGGAATAACGGGCTGATGGAATATTTGGTTATATGGAAAGTCTGGAATGGCCGAATTGAAAGTCCTGTTTGTAACCTCCGAAGTCGCTCCTTTAATTAAAACGGGCGGATTGGCGGATGTCAGTGCGGCGTTGCCCGCCGCCTTGCGGGCCATTGGCGTGGACGTGCATGTGCTGGTGCCTGGTTATAACCCAGTCATGGCGCAACTGGCGCAACATGAAGCCGTGGCGACTTTCGATGATTTGCCGGGCTTTCCTTCCTCACGGCTGCTGTTCGGCAGGATGGCGCATGATATCCCTCTGCTGGTGCTGGACTGCCCGAGTTTGTATCAGCGCGACGGCGGGCCTTACCAGGATGTCTCCGGCCACGACTGGGCTGACAACGCGCTGCGTTTTGGTCTGCTCTCCAAAATTGCCGCCGTGCTGGGCAGCAGCGCATCGCCGCTAGCCTGGCATCCCGATCTGGTGCACTGCAACGACTGGCAGACCGGCCTGACACCGGCATATCTGCATTTCGCGCAGGATGCGGTGCCGAGCATCATCGCGATCCACAATCTGGCTTTCCAGGGAATTTTTCCGCCTGCAACGGTGCAGCAATTAAACTTGCCGCCGTCCTGTTTCAGCATCGACGGCGTCGAGTATTACGGCAGCATGTCGTTCCTTAAGGCAGGCTTGTTCTACGCCGGCCACATCACCACCGTCAGCCCGAACTATGCCAGAGAGATACAGCAGGAAGAGCTCGGTTTCGGCCTGCAGGGCCTGCTGACCATGCGCCGCGACAGTCTCACCGGAATGTTGAACGGCATCGATACCGAAGAATGGAATCCGGCGACCGACCCGCATCTCGCCAGGCAATACAGCGGCGCAGACATGACCGGCAAGGCCGCCGACAAACAGGCGCTGCAAAATAAATTGGGTCTGATTCCCGATCCGGAGGTGCCGCTGCTCGGGGTGGTCAGCCGCTTCACCCACCAGAAGGGCCTGGACTTGTTGCTTGAGATCGCGCCGCGCCTGACCGAACTGCCGGCACAGTTGGCCATGCTCGGCAGCGGCGATGCGCTACTGCAGAAAACCGCGCGCGACCTGGCGCATCGCTATCCCGGCAAGATCGGCGCAGTGGTCGGCTTCAGCGAAGCCCTGTCGCACCAGATCGAAGCCGGAGCGGACATGTTCGTCATGCCGTCGCGCTTCGAACCCTGCGGCCTGAACCAGTTATACAGCCAACGCTATGGCACACCGCCCATCGTCCATGCCACCGGCGGCCTGCTGGATTCTGTCGTGGATTGCACCCCGGCAACCCTGGAGGATGGCACCGCCAGCGGCTTCACGTTCGACGGCATGACTGCCGAAAATCTGTTTATCACGATACAGCGCGCAATCGACCTGTATCACGACAAAATCAAATGGAAGACACTGTGCGAAAATTGCATGGCGAAAAACTTCAGCTGGCAAAGCAGTGCCGAAGCCTATCGCGCGGTGTATCTCAAGGTGTTGGGGCGGCAAGAATAATACATCTAATTTTCGTGCATGCTGTGCTACATTCCAAACTTGGGCCAATTAAAAAGTTGCAATTAAAATCTGCCGGACACTAGTGATATCTGCCAATGAAATGGTCCATCGAACATAAGGTACTTACCGGTTTTGCCGTGGCGCTGGCTATTCTCGCCGTCATCGGCTGGCTTGCCTATCAGTCGACCGTGAGCTTCATGCACGCCTCCACCCAGGCCACGCACAGTCAGAAAACCATCACCGCCCTGGAAGAAATCTTCTCCCTGGCGAACCAGGCGGAAACCCGGCAACGCATCTATCTGATCAGCGGCGATGAACGCCATCTCGCCCCGCGGCGCGCCTACATCGACCGCATACATATCCTGCTCGGCAAGATCCGCGATACCACCGCCGGCAACCCCGGCCAGCAGGCATTGCTGCGCAGGCTGGACGGGCATATAGACGCACGCCTCGCGCTGCTGGAAGGAGTATTGAAGGTGCGGCGCGAGCAGGGCTTCGAGCCGGCACGCCTCAAACTGATGGCCGGCAACGGTGAGCGGGAAATGGAGGCCATCCATGAAACGGTGCTGCAGTTAGAGAAGGGAGAAACTGCCCGTATGCAGCAGTGGGTAGATGCTTCCCGGGAAAATTCCGACCAGATGCTGATCATCTTCTTTGTGGCGCTGGTTTCTGTAGCCATTTTTTTCGGCGTGCTGTTTCTGTTCATCGTTCGCGAACTGGCCGAGCGCAGGCAGGCCGAGGAACAGCGGGCGCTCTTGATGCACGAGCTGGAAAGCGCCAACGAGGAACTCAAGAATTTCGGTTATGTGGTATCCCACGACCTCAAGGCACCGTTACGCGCCATCGGCTCGTTGGCGGACTGGATTTCCACGGATTACGCGGACAAGTTCGACGACGAGGGCAAGGAGCACATGCGCCTGTTGATCAGCCGTGTGTACCGCATGGACGGCCTGATCGATGGCATTTTGCAGTATTCGCGGGTGGGCCGGGTGAAAGAAACGATCGTCGCGGTGGACCTCAACCGGCTGGTGCGGGAGGTGATCGACCTGCTCGCCCCGCCAAAAAATATGACGGTCAGCATCGTGAATCCCTTGCCGACCGTCATGACAGAACCGACCCGCATCCAGCAGGTATTCCAGAACCTGCTCTCCAATGCCATCAAATACATGGATAAACCCGAGGGAAAAATTCGCATCGCCTGTGTCGCCGAGGGCACGCAATGGAAATTCAGCATCAGCGACAACGGCCCGGGCATTGATCAGCAACATTTTGAAAAAATCTTCCAGTTGTTCCAGACGCTCGCCCCGCGCGACCGTGTGGAAAGCACCGGCGTCGGTCTGGCGTTGGTGAAGAAAATCGTGGAAATGTACGGCGGGCGCGTCTGGCTCGAATCCACCGTCGGAAAAGGAAGCAAATTTTTCTTCACCCTGCCGCGAACCGCTGCAATCCCCTCTCAACCAAAGGAACATAAAACATGAAAATCACCAACAAACCCATCCTCCTCGTGGAAGACGATCAAGTGGATGTCATGACGGTCAAGCGCGCGCTGAAGGAGATCCACGTCACCAACCCGATGGTGAATCTGGAAAATGGAGCGGAAGCCCTGAAATACCTGCGCGACCCTAAAAATGTGAAGCCGTGCATTATCCTGCTCGACCTGAACATGCCGATCATGAACGGCATCGAGTTCCTGCAGGTGGCGAAGCACGACGCCCAGATCAAGCGCATCCCCGTAGTCGTGCTGACCACGTCCGAGGAACAGCAGGACAAAGTAAACAGCTTCGACTTGGGGGTGGCCGGCTATATGGCCAAGCCGGTGGATTACCGGCAGTTTGTCGAAGTCATGCGCACCATCGACGCCTATTGGACCATCAGCGAGATGCCGCAATGACCAAACCGCAGGTCCGCGTACTCATCGTCGAGGACGACCTGGTGGACCGCATGGCCTGCCGCCGCGCGCTGGCGCAGGACCCGGACTACGAATTCGTGCTGTTCGAAGCCGAAACCGGCTGTCAGGGGCTGCAACTCGCCCATGCGCAAAAGCCGGACTGCGTTTTGCTCGACTACCACCTGCCGGACCTGAATGGCTTGGAGTTTCTGGCCGAGCTGAGAAACGATCTGGGCGAAATCCCGGTGCCGGTCATGATGCTGACCGGCGCCGACAACGCATCTGTCGCGGTCGAGGCGATGAAGCGCGGCGCGCAGGATTACCTGGTCAAGGATGTGAACCGCCAATATCTGGAATTATTGCCCGCTGTCATTCAGCGCGTGCTGCGCGAGCAGCGGACGCTGATGGAAAAAAAACAGGCGGAGCAAGAGCTAAAGGATTTGTCCGATCGGCTACTGCATATTCTCGCAAGTACGCCCGCTGTGCATTATGCCTGTCGCATTGACGGCGAGCACTTTGTGCCGACTTACGCCAGCCCGAATCTGAAAGGTATTTGGGGATACGACTTGAAGGAATACCTGGGCAATGCCGAGTGGTGGTGGCCTGGGATCCACCCAGAAGGACGCGATAGCGTCGTCGGAGCCTTACGCGCTGCCACCATGGCTATCGACCGCAGCCATTATGCCCACGAATACCGCTTCCGGCACAAGGACGGGGCTTATCGCTGGCTGCACGATGAATTGCAAATCATCCGTGACCAAGCCGGCCAGCCGCTGGAAATCGTGGGCTCATGGTTAGACATCACCGAGCGCAAGCAGATGGAACACCAACTGCGCGACCTTGCAGCTCACCTGCAGGCCGTGCGCGAGGAAGAAAAAACCAGCATCGCGCGCGAAATCCACGACGACCTGGGCGGCACGCTGACCGCCCTCAAAATGGAAGCTTACTGGCTGGCAGACGAACTGCCCGCGAACCAGGAAGCAGCGGCGTTCCTCGAACGTATCAAGCTGATGGCGCAGTTGATCGATGACGCGACGAACGTCACGCGGCGCATCATCACCGGCCTGCGCCCTTCCATACTCGACGATCTCGGCCTGCCGGCGGCGCTCGAATGGCAGGCTGGGCAATTCCACAAGCGTACTGGCATCGAATGCCGGGTGAATTGCGTCCATGCTGAAGGCTTTGAGAATAAGCCGAATGATACGCAGTCGATCAACCTGTTCCGCATTTTTCAGGAAACCCTTACCAATGCCTCGCGGCACTCCGGCGCATCCAAGGTGGAAGTAGAATTCAGATGCAACGACGATGAGATTATGCTGTCGGTCAGCGACAACGGTTGCGGCTTGCCGGAAAATCACGTCGTTGCCTCAACCTCATATGGCTTACTCGGCATGACCGAGCGCGTCGAGCAACTGGGTGGCACGATCAAATTCAACAGCCTGTCCGGCGGCGGGCTTAGTGTGACGGTACGCTTGCCGCCTGCCGGCAACAAGAAAAAGGGAAAATCATGATCCATCAGTTCGTCAAAGTCATGCACTCCATCGACGCATGTTGGACTATCAGCGAGGTGGCGCTATGACCAAGCCCCCAATGACCAAAGCAAAGATACGCGTACTCATCGTCGAGGACGACCTGGTGGACCGCATGGCCTGCCGCCGCGCGCTGGTGCAGAATCCAGAATACGAATTCGTGCTGTCCGAAGCCGAAACCGGACGGGAAGGATTGCAACTCGCCCATGCTCAAAAACCGGACTGCGTGCTGCTCGACTACCACCTGCCTGATCTGAATGGCCTGGAGTTTCTGGCCGAACTGAGAAACGATCTGGGCGAAATACCGGTGCCAGTCATGATGCTGACCGGCGCCGACAACGCATCGGTCGCGGTCGAGGCCATGAAGCGTGGCGCGCAAGACTATCTGGTCAAGGATGTGAACCGCCAATACCTGGAGCTGTTGCCCGCTGTCATTCAGCGCGTGCTGCGCGAGCGGCGGATGCTGATGGAAAAAAAGCAGGTGGAAGAAAATCTGGTCCAGGCCGAAGCGAAGTATCGTTTCCTGGTGGAGCAGATTCCTGCAATCACCTATACCACGGCCCTGGATGAGCCGGGTAAATTGCTATATATCAGCCCGCAGATCCAGCAGCTCGGTTTTTCACCCGAGGAATGGCTGGCCGATCCGGATGGGTTGCTCAAGCAGATTCACCCGGAAGACCGAGCGCTCATGCGTGCGGAGATCGCGCGCGGCTATGAAAGCGGCGAATCCCTGCGCTGTGAATACCGCCTGTTCACCCGTGCCGGCGAGGTGCGCTGGTTCTTGAACGAGGCGAGCCTGGTGCGCCACGCATCGGGCGAGCCGTTGTTCCTGCAGGGCGTTCTGGTCGACATCACCAAGGACAAGGAGGTCGAAGCGGAGTTGCATCTGCATCGCCGCCGACTCGAAGAGATGGTGGCCAATCGCACAACACAGTTCGAGAAACAAACCGAGATTCTCAAGTCGGCCAACACCAATCTCGCCAACAAGCTCGGCGCGTGCACACAGGCCGGGAATGCGCTCAAGAAATACGCCGATCAGCTCGCGGACCTCTACCATAACGCCCCCTGCAGTTACTACTCGCTCGACCCGGATGGCGTGTTCATCCAGATCAACGACACCGGACTCAATTGGCTTGGACGCACACGCGAAGAGGTCGTGGGCAAGATGAAGTTCACCGATCTACTCACGCCCGCGAGCGGCAAGACCTTCCTGGAAAGCTACCAACGCTTCAAGGAGGACGGCTGGCTGCGTGATCTTCAACTCGAGATTGCGCGCAAGGATGGTACGAGCCTATCCGTGTTGCTGAACGCCTCCGCGATCAAGGACGCCGCCGGCCGCTTTGTGATGAGCCGCTCCATGATGTTCGACATTACCGACAGCAAGTTTGCCGAGCAGGTGCCATGAGCGCCCGTGGGAGCCTTCAGCCAGCAGAAAATCCGATAACAGAAAACATCGTCGAGGTCGGGGATCTTCGTTTCACCTATAACAAACGAGAGGTGCTGAAGGGCATCAACCTCAACATACCGTGCGGCAATATCCTTTCAATCAATAAAAATTCCTCAGGTTGATTTTCGTGTTTGCAGTGATGTCCTATAGAGCAGACCATAAAAAGTCAGTCGATTGACTTAATCGGTTATGCTGTCTATTATATTCATATACGCATAGAAGCATAAGGTGTTTCAATTGTCTGATCAAGAAGATACACGATTTCGTTTAATAAATGCTGCAACTCAGGTTTTTGCAGAATTCGGGTATCACGCTGCCACTACGCGTGAAATTAGCCGTCGTGCAAATGTCAATCTCGCTGCGATTCACTACCACTTTGGCGACAAGGCAAAGTTGTATCAGGAGATTTTCAGGCAACCTTTCCACGATGAAAATAATGAATTTGCCCAGATTGATGAGCTGGCTTTGCCCCTTGAAGAAGTTTTGAAATGTTTTTATCGCTGGGTCTGTCCGCCTTCGGATGATGAAAATGCAATGATTCAGATGATCAGGCGATTACACGCAAGGGAAGAGGTCGATCCGAGCGGTATCTTGGGTGATGCCTTGACGCATGAGTTCCGCCCGAACCATGACAAGCTGATACGCGTATTGTGCAGGGAAATGGGGCAACCGGCCCCCGACATTGATATCGACCGGCTGGCGTTCAGTATCGTCGGCATGGCGAGCATCTATTTCCATGGGCGCTGTGTGGTGGAGGAATTGTCACCGGAGTTGTTGCATGGCGCACTCATCAAATCAGCCACTGTCGACAGGTTGGCCATGTATGCAGCCGCATTGATCGACTGCGAACGCAAGCGCCGTTTCTCTGTACAGCCGCAATTTTGCCGGGAGTAATAATTAAATGAGTCGTTCAAAAATTTTGTTTTTAGCAATAATTTGTCTGGTCATCCTCGCGGTTGCCTTTGCAATGAAACAGGGGGTGATGAAATCGGACAAGCCGCAAAGTGCCGCTATCGGGCAGGACTCCAAACCGGCATTGACGGTGACAACGGTTCAACCGGAAACAAGGATATGGCCTGAACAGATCACGGCTACCGGCACCGTGCAGGCATGGCAGGAATCCATAATTGGCCCCGAGATCGGCGGATTGCGTTTGACGGAAGTCATGGTGAATGTCGGCGACCTGGTCAAGAAAGGAGCGCTGCTGGCGCGCTTCTCCGAAGAAATGGCGCTGAACGCCGTGCTTCAGCAGCAGGCGGCTTTTGACGATGCCAAGGCCAGATTTGCCGAAGCGCAGTTGAATGCCAAGCGCTCTGACCAACTCAGGAGCCAGGGCTTTATCAACGAACAGGATGCGCAGAAATTCACGACGAATGTTCAAATCGCCGAGGCGCAGATGAAGCTTGCCGAGGCAAAGCTGGAAGCCGAGAGAATCAAGTACAGCTATACGAAAGTGCTGGCACATGACGACGGGATTATTTCGTCCCGTACCGCGACTGTTGGAACCGTGATGCAGAACGGTTCGGAAATGTTTCGCCTGATCCGGAAAGGCAGAATGGAATGGCGCGCAGAGCTTCCTGAACAATTGCTGCATCAGGTGCGTATCGGGCAGAAGGTGAGCCTGCATGTGTCGAAAGCCGAGAAAGTAGGAGGCACGGTGGCCAGAATTTCACCGGTGATTGATTTGCAGACAAGAAATGGGACGGTCTATGTCGAGCTGCCCCCGGTCAAATCGATCAGGGCAGGGATGTTTGCGCAGGGTGAGCTCGAACTGGGAAAATCGGATGCGCTGACCGTTCCGCAGGGCGCGGTGGTGGTCCGCGATGGCTATTCATATGTGTTCAAGGTGGTGAAGGATAACCGCGTCGATCAGGTCAAGGTCTCAACCGGCCGTCGCCAGGGTGACCGTGTCGAAATTACCGGCGGCATCAAACCCGATACGGTCATCGTTGCATTAGGCGCGGGTTTCCTGAGCGGCGGGGATATCGTGCGTATCGAGAATCCAAAGTTGAACACGTCGGAGACCGGCATCCACCCGGTTTCGCCAATCGCCAAGCGGGGTTAACGAATGAACTTTTCTGCCTGGGCGATCAAGACCCCGATTCCATCCATTCTGCTGTTCATCATGCTCACGATCTTCGGGTTGATGAGCTTCAAGACGATGATGGTGCAGGATTTTCCGGATATCGAGCTGCCCGTCGTCGTTGTCACTGCCAATCTGGAAGGGGCTGCACCCACCCAAATGGAAACCGAGGTGGCCAGAAAGATCGAAAATGCCGTGGCCAGCCTGGGTGAGATCAAGCACGTTTATTCCTCGATCACCGACGGGTCGGCAAAAGTTTCCGTTGAGTTTAATCTCGAAAAAAACATCAACGAGGCGGTCAACGATGTGCGCGATGCCATCAGCCGTATTCGCTCTGACCTGCCGGGCGACATGAAAGAGCCGGTCATCAGCAAGGTAAACACCTCCGGCAGGCCAATATTGACTTACAGCGTCGCCTCGGAAGCGCTGGATGAGCAGGATATTTCCTGGTTCGTCGACAACGATATTTCCAAGGCTTTGTTGTCCATTCCCGGTGTCGGAAAGGTGTCCCGTATCGGCGGTGTTGATCGCGAAATACGCGTCGAGATCGACCCGGTAAAAATTCAGGCGTTGAATGTGTCGTTTGCCGATATTTCCCGGCAGATCAGAAAAATTCAGCGCGAATCTTCCGGAGGACGGACGGATATCGGCGACAGCCAGCAATCCGTGCGGACGCTGGGCACGGTGGATTCGGCCGCCGAACTGGCGGCGATGAATATCTCGCTGCAGGATGGCCGCCACTACCGGCTCGACCAACTGGCTGCCGTGAGAGATGCAAAAGGCGAGCAGCAGTCGATTGCGCTGCTCGATGGCAAGCCCATTATCGGTTTCGAAATTACCCGCAGCAAGGGAAGCAGTGAGATAACCGTTGCCAAGGCGGTGGGTTCTGCGGTGGAAGGGCTGAATGCACAGCACGGCAATCTGAAGATTGCCGAAGCGTTCGATTCGGTGATCCGCGTCCAGGAAAATTTCGATGGCTCCATGCACTTGCTGTATGAAGGCGCGCTGCTGGCGGTGCTGGTCGTGTGGTGGTTCCTGCGCGATATCCGCTCGACGCTGGTTTCGGCGGTGGCGTTGCCGCTTTCCGTGATCCCGGCTTTCATCGGCATGCACTATCTCGGCTTCACGCTGAATACTGTTACGTTGCTCGCACTCGCGCTGGTGGTCGGCATTCTGGTCGACGATGCGATTGTCGAGGTAGAGAACATCGTGCGGCATTTGCACATGGGCAAGAGTCCGTATCAGGCGGCTCTGGAAGCATCCAATGAAATCGGCCTTGCGGTGGTCGCGACCACATTTGCGCTGGTTGCCGTGTTTTTGCCTACCGCGTTCATGGGAGGAATTCCGGGCAAGTTTTTCAAGCAATTCGGCTGGACAGCCGCACTCGCCATCCTGGCCTCGCTGGTTGTTGCACGCTTGCTGACACCGATGATGGCGGCCTATTTTCTCAAGCCGATTGTCATGGAAGAGCGCGACAGCAAGCTTAAGACCGCCTATCTGGGGTGGATGAGATGGTGTCTTATGCACAGGTTGAAAACCTCATTTCTGGCGCTGGCGTTTTTTATCGGGTCGCTGATGCTGATCCCGCTGCTGCCCAAGGGCTTTATTCCAGTGGCCGATCGTGGGCAAACTCAAGTGACGATCGAGCTGCCTCCCGGCAGTACGCTGGAGCAAACCAGATCGGCTGCCGAGCAGGCGAGGGCGGTCATTCAGCAAATGCCCGATGTAAAGCAGGTATTTACGGCAGTGGGGAGAGGCGCGGGTGGAGACCTTATGTCTTCCGGGGCGAGTGCCGATGTGCGCAAGGCCAACCTGACGCTTACGTTGACACATCGCAGTGAACGCAAATTCAAGCAGCATGAAATAGAAACCGCACTGCGAGAAGAATTACTGGCGTTGCCGGGTATCAGGGTGACCGTGGGCACCGGAGATTCCGGCGAGAAATTGCAGCTGATCCTGTCAAGCGATGACATGGATGCATTGTTGAAGGCGACCGAAAACGTGATGCGTGACATGCGCACCATCCATGGCCTGGGAAACATCACTTCCACCGCAAGCCTGGTGCGTCCCGAAATAAGCATCCGCCCGGATTTTGCCCGCATGGCCGAATTGGGTGTGACGGCGGAAAGCGTCGGGGAGGTTGTGCGTATCGCCACGGCGGGGGATTACAGTGCCGCTCTTGCCAAGCTGAATCTGCCCCAGCGGCAAGTGCCGATCCGCGTGCAAATGCCGGAATCGGCAAGGCAGGAAATCGAGGCGATTTCGCGCCTGCCGGTGCCCGGCAAGAAAGGGTATGTCACGCTCGAAAACGTCGCGGATATTTCCATCAGCAGCGGCTCGGTGCAGATCGACCGCCGCGACCGCAGCCGCAATGTGACCATCGATGTGGAATTGAACGGCAAGCAGCTGGGCGATGTGTTCGCCGAGGTTAATAAATTGCCCAGCCTGAATTCATTGCCTCCGGGCGTCAAGCGTGCGGAGTCCGGTGATGCCGAGAGAATGAACGAGCTCTTTGGCAGTTTCGGCCTCGCGATGCTGACGGGTGTGCTGTGCGTGTACATCGTACTGGTTCTGCTGTTCAAGGATTTTCTGCAGCCCGTGACGATACTCGCGGCAATTCCCCTGTCGATAGGCGGCGCTTTTGTTGCGTTGCTGGTTACGAACAACAGCTTTTCAATGCCTTCGCTGATCGGGCTGCTGATGTTGATGGGCATCGTGACGAAGAATTCGATTCTGCTGGTCGAATATGCGATCACGGCTCGGCGCGACCACGGATTTAACAGATTCGATGCGCTTGTCGATGCCTGCAACAAGCGCGCACGCCCCATCGTGATGACCACCATTGCGATGGGCGCCGGGATGCTGCCGATAGCGTTGGGGCTTGGCGCCGACCCGAGCTTCAGGGTGCCGATGGCAACTGCGGTTATCGGGGGGCTGATTACCTCGACGTTGCTAAGCTTGTTTGTCGTCCCGGTCGTGTTTACCTACGTGGACGATTTGTTTGAGAGGTTCAAGTCTTACACGGGTCAGGGGAGAGACATAGCAGAAAAGCAAGTTTAAGTTGCGCAGGCTTTGCCCGGATAATGATATTATTTTATTAAGCGGCAATCGCTTAAGTGAGGGAAAGACATTGGGGCAACTTCCTGAAAATTTGGCAACGGAAAATCAGACAACGGATAATCTGCTCGAAGTCAGCGATCTGCATTTCGCGTACGGCAAACGGGAGGTGCTGAAAGGCATCAACCTCACTGTCCCGCGCGGCAAGATCGTCGCCATCCTGGGCGTCAGCGGATGCGGCAAGACCACGCTGCTGCGCCATTTCGGCGGACAACTGCGGCCGTCGCGCGGCGGCGTGAAATTCCTGGGCAAAGTGGTCCATGAACTCGGCAACAATGATCTGTACATCATGCGCCGGGAAATGGGCATGATGTTTCAGGTGAGCGGATTGTTCAGCGATCTGTCGGTGTACGACAACCTTGCCTTCCCGATGCGCGAGCATACCGATCTTCCCGAAGAGCTGATCCATGATCTGGTGTTGATGAAACTCCACGCCGTGGGCTTGCGCAATGCCCATAAACTGATGCCGGGTGAGCTTTCTGGGCATTGGGAGCGCCGCGTGGCGCTGGCCCGCGCGACTGCACTCGACCCCACGCTGATCATCTATGACGAACCGTTCGCCGGCCTTGACCCGATCTCGCTCAACACCATTGCGAACCTGATCCGGCGGCTGAACGATGCGCTCGGGGTGACTTCGGTGGTAGTGACCTACGACCTGTCCGAATCGCTGAAAGTCGTCGACTATGTGTATTTCATCCATGACGGCAGGGTCGTGGCGGAAGGCGAGGCTTCGGAAATGCGCGAATCGCAAGACCCGTTTGTCCAACAGTTCGTCAATGCCCGGCCGGACGGCCCGGTCGCCTTCCAGTACCCGAGCAGACCTTATGCGGACGATCTGGAAATCAAGGCGGCGGCAGTTTGAGAGGTAGCCATGCAGGTTCGGCTGTGTTGCGGCTCTGTTAGCAGCGCGTAGCGCGCAATAATCCTGTCCTGAGTCTGCCGAAGGGCAACGGGCATTGCGCCCTGCGTGGGCTGATTAACCTGCCTGCAAGGGCCGGCGCCCGCGCTTAGCAATTCTTGTGATAGTAGTCGATCAGCCCGCTGGTCGAAGCATCATGCAGTGAAGTGACACCCGCACCGCGCAGTTCCGGCAATATTTTCCCCGCCAGTTGTTTGCCCAGTTCAACACCCCATTGGTCGAACGGATTGATGTTCCACACCACGCTTTGCACGAACACTTTGTGTTCATACATTGCAATCAGCATGCCCAGCGTGTGCGGATTGAGCCGGTCGAACAAAAAAGTGTTGGTAGGCCTGTTGCCCGGAAAAACCTTGTGCGGCAGCAAGGCTTCCAGCGCCTCACCATGCAAACCTTGCGCAACCAGTTCGGCGCGCGCTTCATCTGCGGTTTTGCCGACCATCAGTGCTTCGGCTTGCGCGAAGCAGTTGGCAAGCGGGATGGCGCGATGTTCTTCGAAGGGATTATAACTGTGCAACGACGCATGGAAATCTGCCGGTATCATGCGCGTGCCCTGGTGGATGAGTTGATAGAAAGCGTGCTGGCCGTTGGTGCCTGGTTCGCCCCATACCACCATGCCGGTGTCGTAATCCACCACGTTGCCGTCGCGATCCACACCCTTGCCGTTGCTCTCCATCTCCAGTTGTTGCAGATACGCGGCAAAACGGTGCATGTATTGGTCATAAGGCAGTACGGCATTGGAAGCCGCGCCGAAAAAGTTGCTATACCAGATGCCGAGCAGGCCCAGCAGCACCGGAATGTTTTTTTCCAGCGGCGCGCTGCGGAAGTGATTGTCCATCGCATAACCGCCGCCAAGCAGTTCCTCGAACTTGTCCATGCCCACGAACAACGCGATGGGCAGGCCGATGGCCGACCACAGCGAATAACGCCCGCCTACCCAGTCCCAGAACTCAAAGACGTTTTGCGGGTTGATGCCGAACCTGGCGGTAGCTTCGAGATTGGTGGAAACGGCGGCGAAGTGCTTTGCCACTGCCTGTTCATCGCCCAGTTTTTCGACCAGCCAGGCGCGCGACGTGCGCGCATTGGTGAGAGTTTCCTGGGTGGTGAAGGTCTTCGAGCTGATGATGAACAGCGTGGTTTCGGCATCCAGTTTTTTCAGTGTTTCGGCGAGATGGGTGCCGTCCACATCGGAGACAAAATGGGCGTGCAATGTGGGAATGGCGTAGGGCTTTAAAGCTTCGCATACCATCAGCGGGCCGAGGTCTGATCCGCCGATGCCGAGGTTAACGATGTCGGAGATGCGCTTGCCGGTATGGCCGACATACTGGCCGGAGCGCACCTTGTCGGAAAAACTGCGCACCAGACCCAGCACGCGCAGCACATCGGGCATGACATCCTTGCCGTCCAGATAGACCGGTTTGCCGGAGCGGTTGCGCAGTGCAGTATGTAATGCGGCACGCTGTTCGGTGGAGTTGATTTTTTCACCGGTAAACATGCGCTCGATCTGGTTTTGCACCCCGGCCTGCCTGGCGAGCGCCGTCAACAGCTTTATCGTTTCAGCATCAATGCGATTCTTGGAATAGTCGAAAAGCAATCCGCCAAGTTGCACCGAAAATTTGTCAAAGCGGGCAGAATCGTCCCGAAACATCTGACGCATCTGAACCGGTCCAATCGCGGCGTGGTGCGTCTTGAGCGCTTGCCAAGCCGGTGATGAGGTTAGTTTTGACATTTTAATAAATTCAAATCGACGATAGAACGGCTTTGTAAGGGCAATTCATCCTAAAACCGCAGCTTTTTGGTGAGCCATTTGCAGGAGCGGGCCATGCCCGCGAGACGCTTGATCGCGGGCATGGCCCGCTCCTGCAAGCTTCAACTACGGCTTTCAGGTTCATGAATCGCCCCTACGGCTAAACCTCCGGCACGAGAATAATTCCGGCCAGAGGCGGCAAGACAATCTCGGCGGAGTAGGGCAGCCCCATCCACGGAATCGCTTCGGCATTTATCAATCCGGCGTTACCCATGTTGCTGCCTGAGTAATATTCAGAATCGCTGTTAAGCACTTCACGATACTGTGTATTGACAGGCAGGCCGATACGATAATGTTTGCGCGGCACCGGCGTGAGGTTCAATGTGACAATGGCGCTGGAGCCGTTGCGGGCGCGGCGCAGATATGACAGCACCGATTTTTCCGCATCGTTGCAGTCTATCCAGGCGAAACCCTCGTGCTGAAAATCCAGGTCATGCAGCGCGGGCAGCTTGCTATATAGCTGGTTCAGGTCATGCGTCAGGTTTTGCATGCCGCGATGCAACTCCTGTCCCAGTTGCCACCATTCCAGTTCCCATTTGGATTGCCACTCGCGGCCCTGGGCGATCTCGTTGCCCATGAAGTTGAGCTTCTTGCCCGGGCTGGTCATCTGATAGGTCAGCAACAGGCGCAGGTTGGCGAATTTCTGCCAGGCATCGCCGGGCATCTTGGACAACAACGAACCCTTGCCGTGCACCACTTCATCGTGCGAAAAAGGTATGACAAAATTTTCGGTATAGGCGTAAAGCTGGCCGAAAGTGAGCTGGTTGTGGTGGTAGCGCCGATGCACCGGCTCGTGGCGGAAATAGCTCAGCGTGTCGTTCATCCAGCCCATGTTCCACTTGATCGAGAAGCCCAGCCCGCCCAGATAAACAGGGCGGGATACGCCTGGCCAAGCGGTGGATTCCTCCGCCATCGTCAGCGCGCCGGGAAATTCATCATGCACCATGATGTTCATCTCGCGCAGGAAATCCACCGCTTCGAGGTTTTCGCGGCCGCCGTATTTGTTGGGAATCCATTCGCCTTCCTTGCGCGAATAATCCAGATACAACATCGAAGCCACGGCATCAACGCGCAGTCCGTCGAAATGAAATTCAGATAGCCAGAAGTGCGCGCTGGACATCAGGAAAGTTTTAACTTCGTTGCGCCCGTAGTTGAAGATGTGGGTGCCCCATTCCTTATGGAAGCCGAGGCGCGGGTCTTCGTGCTCGTACAGCGCCGTGCCATCGAAACGCGACAGCGACCAGTCATCCTTGGGAAAGTGTGCCGGCACCCAATCGAGGATCACGCCGATACCGGCCTGATGACAGGTATCGATCAACTGGCGCAATTCATCGGGAGAACCAAAGCGGCTGGTCGGCGCAAAATAGCCGGTGGCCTGGTAGCCCCATGATTCATCCAGCGGGTGCTCGGAGATCGGCATGAGTTCGATGTGCGTATAGCCCATGCCTTTGACGTAAGGCACAAGATCGGTCGCCAGTTCGTTATAGGTGTAGAAGCGTCCGTCGGGGTGGCGTTTCCATGAACCGGCATGGACTTCGTAAATGTTGATCGCGCCATGCAGCCAGTCCCATAGTCCGCGCTGCTTCATCCATTCCGCATCCTGCCATTGATGCAGGTGGGGAGGGGCGGCCAGTGCCGCCGTGCCGGGGCGCAATTCGTAACCTTGTGCGTAGGGGTCGGTCTTGGTCAGCAATTGGCCGGTGTCGCGGTTGCGGATTTCATACCGGTACAATGCCTGCTGCTTGATCTCGGGAATGAACAATTCCCACAAACCGCTGGAGCCGTGCAAGCGCATCGGATGCACGCGCCCATCCCAGTTGTTGAACTCACCCACCACGCTGACACGCTCCGCATTTGGCGCCCAAACGATAAACCTGACTCCCTCGACATTATTGATTTCAACAGCATGGGAACCCAACACCCGGTAGCCTTGTCTCAGCTTTCCTTCGCTGAACAAATACAAATCCTGCTGGGAAATATGCGGCGGAAACTGGTAGGGATCGTAGATTTCGTGAGTCGCGCTGCCATAGTGTATACGCAGGCGGTAAGGCCGGGCAGGTTCGCTGATACCGCGCCATTCAAATACCCCGGCGGGGTGGACGCGCTTGAATGCGGCGGCCATGACACGGCGTTGCGAAGCATCCGGGGCGGGAATGACCGCCTCACACCCGCTCCCGCAGGCGGCTGGCTTCGCCAGTAGCGTGTCGCGGGATGTGGCGGCCTCGGCATTACTCAGCAGGTCGACATCGGTGGCGTAAGGATCATATACCCTGACTACCCACTCCGCATCTTCATGATGCAGGCCGAGCAAGCCAAATGGATCATGGAGGCGAGCTTGCAGCAGCAATTCAATTGGCTTCTTCACCTGGTCCACCATAGTTCTTGTCTAGTGAGACAATTGTAAACGATAATGGCTGCGCTACAACAAGGTAAATAAAGGGAGAGCAATATGAAAGCTGAACCGGGTTACCTGCAAAGAAAATATCATCTCGCCACGGGTGAACTGGCGCTGCGTTTTGTCAGCCGCATCACCAAGAATACCTATGCGATGGTGCTGGCCGGCGGCCGCGGCAGCCGCCTGTATCAACTGACCGATTGGCGCGCCAAGCCTGCCGTTCCTTTCGGCGGCAAGTTCCGCATCATCGATTTCGTGCTGTCCAACTGCGTAAATTCCGGCATCCGTCATATTGGCGTGGCAACGCAATACAAGTCGCACAGCCTGATCCAGCACATCCAGCGCGGCTGGTCTTTTTTGACCGGCCAATTTGGCGAATCCATTAACTTGCTGCCTGCGCAACAACGCGTCAGCGAAAAGCACTGGTATCAGGGAACCGCCGATGCGGTGTATCAGAACCTCGATATCCTGCGCGAGGCCGACCCCGATTTTGTATTGGTTCTGGCCGGGGACCATATTTATAAAATGGACTACGGCAAGTTGCTTGCGTTTCACGTTGAAAAAAAAGCCGACATGACCGTCGCTTGCCTGGATGTGCCGGTGGCCGATGCGACTGCGTTTGGCGTGATGGGCGTGGACGAGAATGCCCGTGTTGTGAAGTTCGACGAGAAAGTCGCCAATCCACCTACCATACCCGGCAAGCCGGACAGGTCGTTGGCCAGCATGGGCATCTATGTGTTCAACGCGCGCTTTCTCTTTGAGCAGTTGATCCGCGATGCCGATGACCCCAATTCCAGCCATGATTTCGGCAAGGACCTGATCCCGTATATGGTCCCCAGATACCGGCTGTATGCGCAAAGCTTCGAACACAGCTGTGTAGGCATAACTAACGGTCAAGAGCCATATTGGCGCGACGCGGGCACCATCGATGCCTACTGGGAAGCCAACATGGAGCTGACCAAGGTCGTACCCGACCTGAACATGTACGATACGGAATGGCCGATCTGGACACATCAGGAGCAATTGCCTCCGGCCAAGTTTGTGTTCGACGATGATGACCGGCGCGGTACGGCCATCGATTCGCTGGTTTCCGGCGGATGTATCATCAGCGGGTCGACGGTACGCCGCTCGCTGCTTTTTTCCAATGTGCGCGTGAACAGCCACTGCAACATTGAGGATTCGGTATTGTTGCCCAATGTGCTTGTGGGCGACCATGCCATACTGAAGCGCGTCATTGTGGACAAGGGCTGCAAGATTCCCGAAGGGCTGGAAGTCGGGGTCAATCCGGACGAAGATCGCAAGCGCTTCCATGTCAGCCCGAACGGCGTGACACTCATCACCCCGGAAATGCTCGGGCAGAAGGTTCACAGCCTCCGTTGACTTAATTACATTACCACCCCGAAACATGCGGCTTCCTTATGAAAAGACCCGTTGATCTGGTTTTCCTCTGGCACATGCACCAGCCGGATTACCGCGATTATTCCAGCGGTGATTTTGTGCTGCCGTGGACCTATTTGCATGCCATCAAGGATTATGCCGACATGGCCTACCACCTTGAGCGGCACCCCAAGGTGCGAGCCGTGGTGAATTTCGTACCGATATTGCTCGACCAGCTGGAAGACTACGAAAATCAATTTGCCACCGGGCAGCTGCGCGACCCTTTGCTGCGCCTGCTGGCGCATGAAAATTCCCATGAACTGACCGCGGAACAGAGGCAATTGGCTTTTGACGCATGCTTCCGCAGCAATCACACCAAGATGATTTCGCCCTATCCGGCTTACAAACGTTTGCTGGAATTATTCAATCTCTTGCATACCGATGGGGAAACTGCCCTGGACTATTTGTCGGGGCAGTATGTGGCCGACTTGCTGACCTGGTATCATCTGGTGTGGTGCGGCGAGAGTGTGCGCCGTGAACATGCCCTGGTAGCGCAGTTGATGAGCAAGGCTGAGGGATTCAGCCATGAAGACCGCAAACAACTGCTAGGCCTGATTGGTGAGTTGATCGGCGGCATCATCCCGCGCTATCGCAAACTGGCGGAATCCGGACAAATCGAGATATCCACGACACCGCATTACCACCCGCTGGCTCCGCTGTTGATTGATTTCGCCAGTGCCAAGGAAGCCATGCCCGATGCGCCATTGCCGAATTCCCCGCACTATCCCAAGGGCCGGATGCGCGTGACTGCTCATGTTCAGTTGGCGAAGAAGAGTCATCGTAAACGTTTTGGTGTCGAACCACAGGGAATGTGGCCGGCCGAAGGGTCTATCTCTTCGGAAACACTGGAAGTATTGGCTGCTGAGGGTTGCCATTGGGCAGCCAGCAGCGAAAGTGTACTGGTCAATAGTTTGCGTAAAACGCGGCAGGTTGTTCCCGAGCGCGCGCAATACCTGTACCGGCCTTATCGTATGGGGAAGGGGGGCGATGGCTTGCAATGCTTTTTCCGTGATGACCATCTGTCTGACTTGATCGGCTTCGAGTATTCACGCTGGCATGGCAAAGACGCTGCAACTCATTTTATCGACCAGATCGTGGGCATCTCACAACATTCAACAATAGGCGAAACACCCGTGGTAAGCGTGATTCTCGACGGCGAAAACGCCTGGGAATATTATCCTTACAACGGCTTTTATTTTATTGATGAGCTTTACTCGGCTCTCGAAACACATGAACAGATACGCACTACTACTTTCAGCGACTACCTCAAACAAAGTGCGACTCCCCCTGCGGCTGACCATGCCCGCACTCACAGCCTTGAAAGTATCGTCGCGGGAAGCTGGGTCTTTGGTAATTTTTCAACCTGGATAGGATCGCCTGACAAGAATCGCGCCTGGGACTTGCTGTGCGTCGCCAAGCAAAGCTTCGATATGGTCATGTCCAGTGGCCGGCTCAGCCCGCCCGAACAGGAAGCGGCTGAAAAGCAGCTTTGCTCTTGTGAAAGCTCCGACTGGTTCTGGTGGTTTGGCGACTATAATCCCACGCACTCGGTAGCCAGCTTTGATCGCCTGTTCCGCCACAACCTGACCGAATTGTATCGCCTGCTGAAATTGCCGCCCCCGCTGAATTTGTCGGAGCCGATCAGCCAGGGCGGCGGTTCTCCCGAGGCGGGCGGCGCGATGCGGCGCGCTTCCGAATAGATCTCCACCAAATATGATTTCGGGACACTGCCTGCCAGACACGCTCATGTTAGCTGAACGAACCAGCGGAATTTTGCTACACCCCACGTCACTTCCGGGACCGCTCGGATCAGGCGACTTTGGTGCAGACGCATATCGGTTTGTCGACTGGCTGGTAAGCGCCGGGCAAACCTATTGGCAGATGCTACCGCTGGGGGAAATTGGTCCGGGCAATTCCCCGTACATGAGCAGTTCAACCTTTGCAGGCAACATTCTGCTTATCGATCTCGCGGAATTGGCGGGTCAGGGCTGGCTGACAGATGAAGACCTGAAATCCCACCCGGAATTTCTGCCCGACCGTATAAATTTCGCGCTGGTGCGTCCGTTCCGTCTGGAACGCCTGCACCGCGCCGCCAGAAGCTTCTTCGCCGAATCTCAGAACACTGCGCATCAGGAAACAAGTCGCGCCGCCTATGCGGAGTTCTGTATCGCTGAAAGCGAGTGGCTCGACGATTATGCATTGTTCATGACGCTTAACGAGCAGCAAAACGGGTGCGAGTGGAGTAACTGGCCAGCCGGTCTCGCCAATCGAAATCCGCAAGCACTACAGCATGTGGCAAATACCTGTGCAGTAGAAATTGGTTTCTGGAAATTCTGTCAATGGTGTTTTGCGCGCCAATGGTCACATCTGAAGCAATATGCCCGCGAGCGGGGGATACGCATCATTGGCGATGTACCTATCTTTGCCGCCTATCAAAGTGCCGATGTATGGTCGCACCAGGAGCTATTCGAGCTTGACGAAAACGGTCGACCGACAGTCGTAGCCGGAGTGCCGCCAGACTATTTCAGCAAGACCGGCCAGTTTTGGGGGAACCCCTTGTACCGATGGGAAGCACACGAAAAGACCGGTTTTGCATGGTGGATAGCGCGCATGCGGCATGAGCTGAAACGCTTCGACCTGGTGCGTATCGATCATTTCCGGGGTTTTGCCGGCTACTGGGAAATTCCCGCCAATGAATCCACGGCAATCAATGGCCGGTGGATGCCGGGACCCGGAGCAAAACTGTTCGAAGCTCTTGATGATGCGATAGGTGGTTTGCCTATCATTGCCGAAGACCTGGGCATGATCACACCCGACGTGGTTGAACTGCGTGAAAGGTTTAATTTGCCCGGAATGCGCATCCTGCAATTCGCATTCGCCGAAGATGAGAGTCACCCCTTTTTACCGCATCACTATAAACCTAACTCGGTTGCCTACACCGGCACTCATGACAACGACACGAGCATCGGCTGGTGGAGCACGGTAACACCCGGGGAGAAGGAGTTTGCCAGGAAATACCTTGGTTCTGAAGGGCATCAGATTCAATGGGACATGATCAGGGCCATATCCAATTCGGAGGCCAATACAGTCATCATCCTGATGCAGGACGTACTCGGACTGACCGGCGATCATCGGATGAATTTCCCCGGCCAACCCAACGACAACTGGGAGTGGCGCTTTTCATGGAACCAGGTTACTTCAGAGCAAACCATGGCGCTGGCGAAAATTTCAGCCGAGTATGGTCGCAGTTTGCCTGCGCAAGAACACATTGCTCATTTGCAGCACGGTGGCGCTGAAAGAGTAAATTAGCATTCTTCCTTTATATGGCGATCTCAAGGAACGAAAGAGTGGAGCAAAGCTCCTGGATAGCCATTTGAAGACGCCACAAAATTGTGTAATTGCCGTTTGGTTTGATTTGACATAATATACATTATGCGTATTCAGAGAACCGGCCTAGTCCATTCAGACTATTGATTATCAAGGCAATTGCACACAAACTGCGCGCCCTTTTTTTACTTCACCTCTCTCGATATGCAAACGCATTTGCTTGATGAAGTAATTCCAGTTTCAGAACAAGAAGTCCAGAACTGGCTAGACACCGTACCGAATCTATCGGGCGCTACATTCCGGCGCGAAGCCTACCGCAAAGCCTACAACGTAGAAGAAAAAATCAGAGCACAAAAAACAAAAAAAGCTGTGATGTCAGAACGTACTACCTAGAAATAAGCATGCCCCCTTTGTAATGAGAGATCCTGAACTGTCTCAAAACATCATTGCCCAGCAACACATCAAACTTCATATTCGGCATTACATTAACGAGAACACCAGATACACGAAATGAGCCGAAAACAATTTCAGAAGCAAGAACCCTGCACGCACGAACAACGCCATTCGCCGTATTGACAGTTGCGAAGCCAATGCAATTTGAAATTCCGGCTGCAGCAGCAACACGACCAGAAATCGACGTCAAAGAAGCGCCTGTATCAACCAAATGAGAAACCGGGACCCCTTGTACAGTGCCGGAAATGTTGTAGCTGCCATTTTTGCCTAGAGTCAATAAAACAGAACTTGTTTTAGGTTCTGGCTGATAACTAGAAAATGTTGTGTCGCACGGCGCCGAACTAAGAACAATCCGATCGTTCACCGGGCATTCGTATAAAGCCCAACAGAGTGACGGGAGCAACAACAGCAGAAACAGCAGTGTTTTCATATTGCTACCCCACTCAAAAAAAAACAATCATACCAACATGGTCAGGACGTGGCAAAACCACCTCCTGGCCCACATGCACCGGAATTTTACAAAAATCCGGCCAGCATAAATCAACTGCCCTTTAGCCAGGCTACGCCGGCAGAGTCAAAAGCTCTTTGATAGCCCCGGGCGGGTAAAGCTGCCCAGGGCGTTGTCGCGCTGCGCGCGGCTTGTTTTTTTGCCTCGACGTGCAGCACTCCGAATCTGCATCGCTCCTGAGTTGTTCCGCCCTTAACGCGAATCCTCCCACAGCCGGTAAACAAACACGCGGGCGTTGTGCGCTGCGCGCAGCCTTTTTTTGTGGGTTGAAGCGCGCAAGCGCGCCCTTTTAACTGCGCGTTTGCAAGGGGCCGAGGCAGTGCTCGAAACGATAAAGCCGTTTCTGTGCGCTGGCCGCACCAACCCCTTGCATTGTTTCCTGATCGGCTGTGGGCTGATATCGCAGGGCGAAACAACTCAGGAGCGATGCAGATTAACACCGGAGCCAGTCTGCACCGCGAGGAAATCAAAAGCGGGCTCGCAATCTAGGAATGATGACTTTAACGACGAAAGGGAAAATCATGGATGAAATCAGAATCAGCTTGGAACGCATGCGCGAACTTGCGCAAAACCGAAATATGGCCCAAGTATTCAAAGAAGGCCGCTGGAAGTACACCACACCGCCACGCTTGAAACAAACAACAACGAAAGGAAAATAATCATGAGCAAAAAAACAACAGATCCACAACAGATGCTTTACGACAATCCAGCCTTGAATAAAAGCAAAGCCAAAAAACCAGCTGCGCCCTTTTCCGCGCCAATCTCGGAAGTTCACCTGGTCCCGCTGGACCTGATCGACACACCCGAGCAGATCCGCAAGGAGTTCGACCAGGAAAGCATCGACCACCTGGCAAAAGACATCGAGGCGCGCGGACTTCTGCAACCGATCCTGCTGAACCCGCACGGCGAGCGCTTCCAGCTCATCGCCGGCGAGCGACGGCTGCGCGCCGTCAAGCTCAACGGCGCAGCCGGCATCCCGGCGCTGATCGTCAAGACCACGACTGAAGAAGCGATGCTGATGCAACTGGCCGAGAACATCCAGCGCGAAGAATTAACCCTGGAAGAAGAATGCGAAGCTGTTTGCAAGCTCTATGAGTCGCTGGGCAGCCTGGCTAAAGTCGCTGAAACGGTAAAAAAATCGGTTCCCTGGTGTAGCAAGCGGTATGCGATGAGCCAGAACGATTTATGCTGGATGGCACACGACCTGCTGGAAAAAGGAATTACCGAAGATATCGACTTGCTTAAAGCCTTAACCACACTAGAGCCCCTCATTCGCTACAGTGAAATGCAAGAATGGATTAAAAAGATCAAGGAAGGAGAGGCAGGAAGAAAGGATATCCGCGAAGCATTGAAGCTGGCCAAAGACAAAGCCAAAGAAGAAAAAACGGCACGAGAAGCCAAGAACGATGAACTTTCGCATGCGAAACCAAAAGAACCGCCCCCTCCTCCGCCCTGGGAAATTGATGATGCAATGGAGAATCTTTCCCAGGCATTGAACTATTCCGATAATGAGCTAAGTGCGATCGACCTGCTGAACACCTGGACGAACGAACAGCGTTCACAGGTAATTGACAAATTAACAGCAGCACGAAGCCTAGGCAGCTCAGAAAAAGGATTTAAAACAATTTCGCATTTAATCATGCACGGATTTTATAAAACGCCCTATATCGACATTGAGCTGGCCGCGATGGTGTGGGGATTCGGAAATCAGCTCTTTGACATCGATGCGTTCCTGGCGCAGTTGCAATGCCCAAGGGAAACAGCTTAAACTTGACCAACTTTGAAAGGAAAACCATGAGCGCAGTTTCGTTTGATACGTTGAAATTCGTTAAAACACTGGAAGCCAGCGGTATCGATAACAAACAGGCGGAGGCTATCGCCAACGCATACCGGGATGCGTCAGCAGACCAGGAGCTGGTCACAAAAAAGGACCTGCAAATAGAATTGGCGCCGATCAAGGCAGATATGCAGATCATAAAGTGGATGAACGGCCTGATGCTGGGCGGAATCGTTGCACTGATCCTTAAAGCATTTTTCTGAAACAAAAAACAGAAAACAAGAAGCCCTCTTCGGAGGGCTTTTTGTTGTCCACAGTTTCTGTTGATAAGGTTGTTAATTCAACTACGCGGAATGAATACAGAAGCGGCTTTGATTAGCGATGCTGAAAAATTAGACCACAACTTCAAATGCGTTCTGCTTCGACAAAAACCAGAATTTCAGTATCGCCCTGATTCGACTGATTGCCAATTTCAAAACCAAAAAAACGGCTTTGCGTCTGATCAGTTTTCGATTCATTCAGCCCGGCAAATATAACCACCTCACCCGGCTTGATCGACAGCTTGGAATTAACAGTACGCTTTAACAGCGTAGGAGAATTGTTAACGCCGGTCGTGGTAGAAATGAAGCTTGACAGCTCCTGCGAAATGTCCAGATCGATGACGCTATCGCGAACTTCCGGCGTAACCATCAAAATCACGCCGGATTGCCGATAATCCACGGACTGCACAGGATTGCCGTTTTTGTCAAGTGTAGCCTGGCCAAGCACCGGCACATCCTGGCCCACCGAGAAACGCGCCTGCGCTCCCGATCTGACACGCACCATCGGCCTTGATATTGTCTTAAAACGCGAATCCTGGTCAAGCAACGACAGCACCACATCCAGACCGCCGTTTACATAACCGAGCGTATTGCTCCCGACGATAGCCCCGCCGATGGAAGCATTGACGTTGACAGAGCCATTCAACAACCGGGAAGCCACCTTTAAGGCGCCACCCTCACCCTGCTTGATACCAACCTCATAAACCGCCGCCTTAAGCACCACTTCCCCTTGTGCCGTGTCCAAATCGCCCAAAAGCTTAGTTACCTTAAGCACATCTTTGGTTTTTACCGAAAGAACAACCTGGTCACTATCGGGCATTGCCTGTACAGGTTTTGAACGTGGCACCGGCGCAGGATTTTGACCCTCCGCCCCCTGATCTTGTGGCTGTGAAACAAATCTCTGAAACTCACGCTTGACGATCGGGCGCGCATCGGTCACATGAACCACGATGTCGGACAGATAGCGCGGAGAACGATACTTTGGCAAATAAATCAAAATTTCCTCATCTGACTTTATTTCCTTGCTTTGAATAAATACCACGCCGTGACGTTCGGAAATCTCAAAGCCACGATTGCCGCTTAGCTCATCCATTAGCCCTTGAATCTGGCCCTTTTTAAGATGTTTCCAGCTCACTGACACCGCTTCTGGCGCATCGATTAAATCAGTGTCCAGCGTATAATTTTTTTTGAGGATATCGCCATAAACCACCCGCGCCAGATCGGAAAAGCGCACGTTGTCCAGAGAGACCGTGTAGTCCGCAGCAAAAGCACCCGTCGATGCCAGGACAAAAAGCAGACAGATTGACCGCATCATTTTCTATACCCTCGATTCTGTTTGTGGAAATTTCCGCTAAACGATGTCGCCGTGCCACCCTCTGGAAGTGAAACAGATAAATCACGACCCATGATTCTAAAATTATGCGGATTGCGCAAATATCGTAACTGGCCGCCCTCCCCTTCAAGGCTAACCATTAGGACATAATCATCAAAAAACCAGCCGACAACACGCCAGGCCTGCACCACATCCGGCACATGCGCAGCCTGATCGGTAACACCAACCTGCACCGCTTTGCCAGTCACCGCTTTTTCTGCCTGAACTTGCTGCGGATTAATTTTGCCCGTAATGTTTTTATAGCTAGACCAGGTTAAAAATACGCCCAGCGGCAATACAACCATAAGCACCTTTGCAGCCATCGGCAAGCTGTGCTTGTGCTTAGTGTGTACATCCGCAGACTTGTAGAGCCCAAAGATATGCCTGGGCAATTTGTAGCGCGATTTAGCCGCAGTATCCCGGCTCGTTTTGCTCTCAATGTCGCCCACTTCCGGCCACTCATATTTGTAACGACCAAAAGGCGTATCACGCAACGCAATATGTTTACCGCAAAGCGCGCGAACGTTCGAATCAACCAAGCCAGGACGCTGACTAACCAGCCAAATATCGAGACCTTGATGCCGGTGAACTTCCAACGCCGCAACATGATCAGGAACCGCCGAGCCGGCAGGCCGCGGACGGAAATGCCGCTGCGCCTCATCGATCACCAACAGCGCCCCTTTGTGCGACTCATAAGGAACCGACCCTGCCACCTGGCCATGCTCATCAAATACCAGACGATGCAACACCTCATCCTTATCCATAACCACTTCAGGATTAGGAATCCAGTTTTCGTTGCCATTGCCATCATTCTCCTCTTGATCTTGTTCGGAACAATTCTCGAAAGACCTTCCATTTGTACCACCCATCACCAACGATTGAGCCGTACACTTATATTGATCAATGTGTAACCAGGTCCCTTTTTGCCACTCTGTTATTTTGCCGGCGCGATAATGCTCAATCTTCAAATCAACAATGTTGTCGACAAAAATAATGCGGCCGGTAGCCGCAATCTTTTCAAGCTCAGAAACAATAAATGCTGTTTTACCCGTACCGGGCACACCAGTGATTAACGTTATCGGCATTACAGCACCCTGCCAATTTTTGAAAGTGCCACCATGCCAATGCGCGCAGCCATCGCCCCCAATAAAATCCCGATTGTTTGACCCACTCCCGCGAGATCGGCAAGCTGCATCGCCGCACCGTGCATCTGACCATAATTCGAGATTACCAAATTACGCGCCGAATCGAATGCCGCCTGCAAGCCGACATAAGTGACTGTGCCAAGCCCCAACGCCAGAAGAACACGAGTAACAATCGGCCCAATCGAAGCCGCCAGAAAAGCACCAAACAGAGAAAACATAATTACCCCGCTTTAAAGCCACCGATTAAAAGGCCGGCAGCAGACAACCAGGCAAACGCTAACAATATCGGCCTGATACCATCGGCAAAGTTGCAGTACGTTGTCCAGTCAAAATAATGACTCTCACCATGAAGAACCATTAAGGAAGGCACAGGACACGAACCAGCAGACCCGACCGCAAATGGTTCAATCGCAACATTGATACTATTTGAGCCGACAACAACCGGGCTCACGCTGCCGAAATCTGACTTGCCCAACATATCAGAAATGCCTTTAAGCGTACTTTCGGTCGCGCCACCCGTCGACGTCCCAGTACTTCCCGCAGCACTCACAGCCCCGCTCACTGTACCGCCTGCTTGAACATAACTTGTTGCTGTTACCCCCGCCGCCTGGGCTTGTGCAACACTACCGCCTGATAAAATAACATTTGACGCAGCAGTCGCCGCCGCTTGTTGCACAGATATGGAAGCCCCTGTTTTAGCCGCTTCATACGCGGCCAATCCCGCCGCTTGTTGCGCAGCCAACGTTTCCGTATTGTGCGCAATCATTGCATCAATAGCCGATTGAGTAATCTGCTGACCAAACAAAGGAGTCGCACCCTCGCGCGCAGCTTGCTCCGCCAAAAACGCCGCGTATTGCGCACTGATTGTCACTAATCCTAAATCAGTTGCTACTTGATAAGCTCCAGCACCAGCAATTGCAATATACAAAGGTTCTGATTCAGGGGGAGCCTGATCTACCTGGTCAAGCTCAACAGGCGCGATCAGTTCTAAAGGAAGAATCTGCCCCCCGGAAAGATTGCAACGCTGCAAAACAGCATCCCAGGTGCCGATCTGGCCAGCACCAGCAGCAAATGCAGTACACGCTGCCGCAGGATCACCACCAGACGGAATACTACCCGCGTAATAGCTAGGTGTTCCAGCAGTGAACGCATCAGCCGCCGCCTGCGCCGGCGTACCGCCCGCTTGAATAATAGTCGCCGCCAAATGACCAACAGATAGAGCAATCTCATCAGACCGCCCCGCCGCATTCGCAGCAAGTGCAGCATCGCGCGCAGACTCCGCCGCAGCTTGTGTGTAACCGTCAGCTATCGCCGCATCATACGCAGCCTGACCTATCGGATTAGCTGGATCGGGAACACAAACCAAATTTTCATGATGTTGCCCTACTGGACACGGGGCCAAACATATGCCACTCGGCTGCAAAACTTCCGGCGCATCACAACTTCCAGTAACTCCGAATTGAACAAAAATATCTCGCACATATCCATTATCATCAAATGTGCCAGTTGACTGATAAACAGAAGTAGAAAACAAAACTGGCATATCCAAATGCGCGGCACTCCAATACACCGACTGATTAATCATGTCTTCAACACCAACCATCGCATCCTCAATTGGATAACCAATAATTGGACCTGACCCGCAACTACCCCAACTGCCACCCACGTATTTCCAATTACACGAAAAAACTAAAACATCCGCCAAAGCGGATACACTCAGCCCGAACGAAAACAATAGAACCATCACAAAATTTATTGCAATTTTTTTCATATCAATGACTACTTTTTCCCGAATAAGCCCTAAAAATAAAAGGGTTCGTTTCTGACTTGATCACCGGCCTTGATTGTTGTGGTTCATAAGCAACCGGCGACACTAAAGCGCTCCGGGAATATTCATTCCGACAAAACCAGCAAACAACAAAACCTTTTACAGGCAAAACCAAATATTCCCCGCAAGTGCATTTGAACTGTGCCATCAATGACGCGGCATCGCGGAAAATATAATCAAGGCACACGGCAAGACAACCGTGAGAAACCCGAACAACAGATATAACCAATCAACCATCATCTGAAAAAACTATGCCGAATGAAGATCACAGACAAAGCCGCCATCATTGCGCCGACTACGCCCCATCCCATTTGCATGCCATCGCTGAACATCGCCGCATTGGAAGCATCCGACACAGCCGGATCACAGACCATGAGCGTTAAATCATGGGATAAAGTCCAAAACTGATTGCCCGTCAAGTTATGGCAAGTAATCGTATTGGTGAACATATTGGGCGCAGTAAAAACGGAAGAATCGATACTACATAAAACAGGCTGACTACCGGCCACGTAAGGAAATCTTGCCCCTAGTGCCAAAATTGCATTGGCTGGACCATCGGCACAAGTCCAGGAAGAACCAGTATTAACAAGAAAGCCGGTGAGAGCCATTACAATTGCGACTCGTAATCGTTAAGACCAGAAACATCAGCCCAATAATCTACATCTAAGGATTCATCAGCAACAACACTTTCCATGCCAAGCGTTTCTATCGCTTCAACTTCCTCCTGAAAAGCTGCGTCATTAATTTCATCCTCATTACCAAACTGATCAACCACAGACGAATAATCAACATCAACACCCCCTGCAGCAGAATCAGAAGATAAAAACGCCTGGACATCCTCTCTCTTGTTAGCCTGCATTTCGAAATACAGATCCCGCCCCTGACCACGATCAAGACCTAATTGAAAAGCATCACGCCCAGCCTGCGTAGCTTCCGCAATTTTTTGCTTCTGATAGCCTTCGTTAAAAGCTACGCGCTCGCCCCAATGATTAACAAGTTCCGATATATCTGTATTTAGAATTGAAGCCATTTAAACCCCCAGAAATGGGCGGCGATATTTTGCCGCCCTGGCAAAATTACAGCCCCTTGCGGATGAACTTAATCGCCACCACGCCGATGATTGCAACCAGTACCAAAGTTGCAACGCTCGTTGCATCAGCACCCATCGTAGCGATTGCTGTATCAACAGCAGCAGGAACGGCGGCGTTTGCAGCACCAGCTGCACCAACCAAAACAACACCAACGGCTTTCTTGAAAGTTTTCTTCATTTCAAATACTCCTGTACTTTTTCACCAGTAACCGACTGGCAGCGGATTCGGCTCATGCCGTAATTCTGTTTTTTCGCATGCGAAACTATTACGCGGCCATCCTGATCTGCGTCCAGGACGTAACCGGCTCACGCAATACCAATTGCTGACGGCGGAACGGAATCACAACACCGGCGCAAAGATCGGCGTTGGAAAGTCCAGCAGCACGCAAATATTCACAATGCAACCTAAACGTCCGACCAGGCATGCTTTCCTTGGCTTGACTAAAACCGATTGTTTTAATCAATGCCCAAGAACGATGAGCAGCAAGCGCCCTGCCCTTTGTCGGACACACCTTTTCAAGTTCCAGCAATAAAGTTCCCATGTCATATACCTCCACGCCGCCACCAATCAGCGCATAGAAAAATTTATGGTGGATTTCAGTAAGTTCATATTCGGTCAAAGTGTGCCAATCGTCTTTTTCTTCATAACGACGAAACCAACGAGCACCTAACTTCAATTCCAAACGAAGCAAATTATCAGCAAGCTCTAGCGTTTCATCATCCAGAAATAAATTTCCTTGCCTGGACAACATGCGCAAGTGCGCGCCCTTGTGGTAAGCCTTGCCCGCCTGTAAATCGCTGGAAGGATTCCAGTAAACCGTGTCACCGCCTTTACGGTCGCTGTTGGTACGGCGGCGCGGCGCATCCGTGCCAAGCAATAAACGCAAAGCTTGCTTTACCTGGGCAGCATTGCCCATATCGTAATTAGCAGTTATATCCAACCGGCGACACTGCCAATTGTTCCAGTTCGGCAATATTGATTTCAAAGCCCTTCCGGCATGCTCGATCAACACCGTTGCGCAATGCTCGATGTCGCAGGAACCGAAAACATTCAAGCCCTCATTCTCAATGCTCGATGGAGATGCGCCGATCGTTAGATATCGCTGGCTTTGGCCGTCTGCCGTTATCGACCAGTACAAACCTTGAGAATCTGAACGCAGCTTATCGATGTCAAGCGCGTGCTTGCGCCATTTTTCCTTGCCATCCGCATCAACACAGAACGTGTAACCCATGCAATCCAGAATGCGATCAAGCAGGTTTTGACCCAAATTTGCATCGAGCTTTATCCGCAGTGTCAGCCAGTCAATTAACATTGATTGTTCCAATCGGTGGGAGTCTGTCCGGGGGTGTTTTGGCAACCCATTGCCACTTGTCCGGGTATTACATACGGACCCGGAGTATTTTGACCGCCGTGCAGGGGGTGGGCGTCGGCCGCGCCGCCGCTCCCCTCCCCTGCACCGCTTAATTCATATTGAGGTGCGCCCTCATAAGCCCACGAAAGGATATTTGCGGGTTCATCGTCAAAAACCGATTCAACCGCCAAGGACGCACCTCGATAGAAATTACGCGTATTGACCCAAACAGGGCCTAAATCCATGACTACCGCTTGCTTTTTGGTGTTATCCCAAAAATGAGCGGTACAACGTGTCGCACGCTGAATTGACGATTCAAAGCTTTTGGCAGGCCGCTTAAATGGATTAAGCTCCTGACGAAAAAGCCGAGGGGGCAAATCGTAAGACTTGCCCTCCGGCTGCTTTAAGACCTTGCCGATCACGACAAAAGACGTGTTATTGCTTGGAGTTAAAAACGGTAGGAAGGCTGCCGTCTGGGATGTAAAGACCTGGCTTGCGGGTTTCGGTATCTACCCAGATGCCAACGGGAACAGATACCAGTTTGCCAATTACTTTTTTATAAGCGTCACCGTGCAAGCGAACGTTCATGTCCTTGAGAACGATTTTTTCACCGCCACCCTTTACCGGCTCGTTGTACTGCATTTGCACTTTATGACCAGCTGGAGTTACATCACCGGTTTTTTTATCGACGAATTCGGAGGTTGGGAAAACGTTAACAACAGTTGCTGTCAGACTAAGCATGGTTTTGATCCTTTCGTGGTTAAATTGAACGTGACTAATTAGTCACGGTCGAAACCATAGTGACCTTTCCGTCACTTGTCAACCTTTTTTTCACGTGTACTATTTACCACCACAGGAGGAATAAAAAATGACACTTGCAGAACTTATGGACAAAGCTAAGACACGCGCAAACCTACCAAGCGACTACGCCCTAGCAAAAGTGCTAGGCATTGATCGAAGTATTGTCAGCAGCTGGAGAAAAGGAAAAAAACACCCGAGCAACACTGAAGCTGTACAACTCGCCACCCTTGCAGGATTGCCAGAAATGAACGTAATTGCCGAAATCGAGTATCAAACAGCAACAAACGAAAAGAAAAAAGAATTCTGGAAATCGTATCTGGAGAGCCGAGGAATCGCAGCAACTTTAGGAATGTGCGCACTCGGTTTGACGATCATCGCAACGCCGGAACCTGTCCAGGCAAACGATTTACACTTGCAAAATTATGACGCAGCTTTTTTGCGCTCAGAAGAAAACCCTTATATACATTATGCGTATTTCAGGAGGTAGCAAAGCGGAACGGTTCGCGGAACAGTTCGGCATTTGACATACCTGCGATTAGCGGTCGCACTGTCTCGGCGCGCTGCTTGAGCGTCAGTCCGGGTACGTATGTAATACCCGGACAAACTCTCATGGGTGAGACTTCCTTCCAAAACCCGCATGGATACAGGCTTGCAGAGGCGCGACTTTTTGCGTTTTCGGTCGATACTGTTCCACCTTCACCCAAAACCGACCTTTTCCAGACTCTAAAAAAACAGTCTCTAAGCCTTGCGCCTATTGGCTTTCAGGCTGTTTTGCCCGCAACCTCGAAACTGTTCCGGCTTTTAGGGGTTTTGGGGGATAGTCGGAACAGTTCTTTGCGGAGCTGCTGCACTGAGGTTTTGACTTTGGCACTAGCCCGCATGGGCTGTCTGCCGGGCTTCCCGGCATTTGCAGGAAACTCGCGGCTGGTCGGGCTGGCGCTTCCTGCAAAACCGTTTTTGACTTTCGTTGAGCCGCTCGCCCGCCTGGGCGGAGCGCAGCCCGCGAGTACCGCACAGGCGGGCGAGCGGGTTTTCGCATGCGAAACGTTTGCAGGCCGGGGGCAATCATGAGCGCGTCCGCTGTGGTTTTTGTTGTTGAGCTGACCGAGGCGCAATTGCTCAATGCCTGGTGCCAGGCAAAAAACGATTTAGACCAGACGTGCAAGGACATCAAGCGCGGTCGCGGTGTTGAGGCTGACGCAATCGTCAAGCGGTCTCTTTATGCGGTGTTGAGCAAGGTCGTTTATGCGCGCATTCCTCGCGCCGTGAAAGGCGGTGCATGATGGCTAACGAGCGCAGTGTATCGCTTCACCAGCAAGGCGGTGCGCAATGAGCCGCCGCTGGATCGATCCGCAGGACTTCCGCGATCTGCGCAGGCAAGCTGGAATGACGCGTCGTGAAGCTGCCCAGGCATTGGACGTAACTGCTCGGACAATCCAGAACTGGGAAACAGGTGGCGCGCGCATTCCCTGGATGGCTTTCCGTATGTTGCGAATTCTGCGCGGCTATGCCCTGCCCGGCGTGGCTTGGGACGGCTGGACGATCACCGGCGATACGCTGCACGCGCCGAACGGTCGCCGCTTTATGGCTAATGAAATTCAGCACATTGAACAGGTTTTTGCGATGGCTCGATTGTGGCGGCAGATGTACAGCCGCCCTGTCGTTCAGAAAATCACTTCCAAGGTGCTGCCATTTCCTGGTCGCAAATTTACCGCTCAGGATCCAGAGCAGAAAAAACCGCTTGCAGTTCAACCACAACACATAGGGGGCATTTTATGAAAGACGAACACGACAAAAGTACAGTTGATTTCGTGCACAACGGCGAGGAGCGCGGCCAATTTAAACGCTTGCCGAATCAGTTGGTGCATTTGCCGCCGCCAGGTGCGAAACCGGAATCGCTCGGGCTGCCCCTGGGCTTCGCGCGCTCGGTCGTGTCGGTGTCGATCGTGGCGCGCGATTGGGGCATCAGCTCGCGGCGTGTGCGCACGATGCTGGCCGAAGGTCGGCTTAATGGCCGCCAGCTTGAAAATGGCTATTGGGAGGTGTTCTACCCCTATTCCTACGTGTTCGGTACGCGTGGGCCGTCGATCAAGCGGCAGTCTAAGCAGGATCGGAAAGCGGCATGAATTCCATAAACACTTTGACAGGAGCTCGGAAAATCATGAATATAGCAAAACTCGGAACAGTTTCGGCGGCTGGAAATTATTTCCCGTTGACCGCAAACCCGCATAAACAAAGGGCTGGCGGCTTGATGCGTTATACATTATGCGTATTTCAATAGAAATTATGGGGACAAATTCCAGCGCGCTTGATCGTTATAAAAATTGCTAACCAAATTTTTGACAGCCATTCAGCACTGCTATAAAGTCCTGTCATCGCAATGGTAGTTAATCTATAAGCCCTTCTTTAATGGGCTACTCCAATTTTTCTAATTTAAATAATTTTGAGCAAATAAATACACTAATGAAAAAATTTATTTTCTCTCTGGCGGGTGCAATGGTAACAACCGGATTTGCCCCAGATGCGTCTGCTATCCCGTCGTTTTCACGCCAGACCAACATGACCTGCCAGTCTTGCCATGCGCAACATGTGCCCATCCTGAACGGTTTTGGACAAGCCTTCAAGGCCGCTGGATACCCGTTGATGGGCCCGCAACAGGGCAAGGTGGAAGGAGACCGCCTGTCGATACCTAACACTCTTAACGCATCCATGAGGTTGAAGGCGCGATACCAGAAATCCAACGGTGCAGATACAGACCTAATTCCTGGAGACTCCACCAACAGCGGCCAATGGCAAGTACCCGAAGAGTTCAGCTTGTTCTTTGGCGGACGAATTTCAGAAAACGCAGGCTTCTTTTTCGAGGGGAATACTGCTGCCGCCCGATTGGTTTCCGGTTTCAGGCTGCCTGCCGCGTATGCCGTAAACAATACCAGGCTGTCAGTGATACCCTATATGACTGAGATGCTGGGTGCAAGTTATGGCTATGAACAGGCCAGCACAGGCGCGGTGCGCAATGTGCGGTGGGCGGAACACCGCAAGGAAATTTCGGCACAACAATACGTGGGCACTGATGGCGCCAGTACCGGCGTGGCTTTCGTGGCGCAAAACGACATGGGTTATATCAACTTCAGCCTCTGGGCGCCCGCATTCATGGCGCACTCAGGCGCAGCCCAGACGCTACGCTCCAACTACCTGCGAATTGCCGCAACACCGGTCGTCAGCACTGCAACCAGGGGCGATTGGGCGATGCATATCGGGGCGCAACTCTGGGAGGGCTCAAACTACGCATCGAATTTGCAGGCTACCCCCACTCTAGTGCCAGTCGACACGCGTGCCTACGCATTGGATTTTCAGGCTTTCGGCCAGGTCCGCGGCAAGGATCTGGGCGTTTATGCAACCTGGGCCCAGGCACCTGCCGGTAGCGCTGCCAAGCCGAACATCCTCAACGTGGGCAACACTGGAACCAATCCGGCTGGCCCGGCCGATCCCGGCCTGTATCGCGTCAATGACCGGAGCGCCTGGACCATCGGTGCCGAGTACAGCCTGATTCAATATACCCTGCATATAGGTGCTGCCTATCGTTATGCAAATAGCGGAGGTGCAACGGGTGCATCAGGCATCGTCGGAGATAATCCAACCGACAACGCAACCACCCTGACCTTCGTATACAACATATCTCAAAACGCGGAAGTGCACCTGAATCACAGCTTCTACAGCGGTACTTTGTACGATACCCCCCAGACGAACGGCAACCAACTGACTACTTTCATGCTGGAGGCTTCCTGGTAAAATGAATGGCCGGAAGTAATAGAACAAGAGGGAGACGTCAGTCTCCCTTTTTTTTCGCTGGTTTTTTACCGGACAAACAGGTTTGAAATTGCCTTGTCTAGTCTAAATGGGTGATGTGGAAACTATTTGGATTGGTTAAAGTAAAACCAATTCTGTGCTGGCTTCCTCGTCAATTTGCATGAAGACCTGAATGAAGCAATTACAGAAGATATTTTCTCTTCCCCCCTTGCGCCCGGACACTTTCCGGGCGTTTTTTTATCATCACGCGTGATCCTGTGAGTGGCGAAAGCGGCAATTCGCTTAATGCCAAATGGGTAGCGCAAAAAAAGGGGAGTATGCCTGATAGGCATACTCACTATAGAAGAACTGGATAGATATAGAACTGGATAGATACTGGGGTGGCTGATGGGGCTCGAACCCACGACAACAGGAATCACAATCCTGGACTCTACCAACTGAGCTACAGCCACCATTGATCAAATGATCAAACAACTGATAAAACTGCCAAGCCTTTAAACAACATCAGCAAGATGCTGGTTATGAAACGTTTTCTGACAGACACTGGTGTGCCCGACAGGAATCGAACCTGTAACCCCCAGCTTAGAAGGCTGGTGCTCTATCCGGTTGAGCTACGGGCACAATTCTTTTCTAGGCTATTTAAAAGCTTACTAAAACCTGGTCGGGGTGGAGAGATTCGAACTCCCGACATCCTGCTCCCAAAGCAGGCGCGCTACCAGGCTACGCTACACCCCGAAGGCTGCGCATTATACAGACGCAGTCCTGAAAATCAATTTAGTTTAGGTGTTTTTTTAGTTTTGGCGATGCCAGCATCAGGTAGTAGCCCATCGACCACAGGGTCAGCAGCGCCGCAAGGTACAGCAACAGCGAGCCTACAACCTGGCAATCGATGCCCAGCAAGCGTTCGTGGTACAGCAGCATTATTATCGCAATCATCTGGAAAGTGGTTTTGATCTTGCCCAGCATGGAAACTGCGACACTCTTGCTTTCGCCGAGTTTGGCCATCCACTCGCGCAGCGCGGAGATGGTGATTTCGCGTCCGATGATGATAAAGGCGATGATTGCATCGGCGCGTCCCAGCTTGACCAGCACAATTAACGCGGCGGCAACCATCAGCTTATCGGCTACCGGATCAAGAAATGCTCCGAAAGCGGAGAACTGATCCAGCTTTCGCGCCAGATAACCGTCCAGCCAATCGGTGATCGCCGCCAGCGAAAATACGGCAGTAGCGGCCAGGTTCTTGAGATGGGGATCAATCGTCTCGTTGGATAAATAAAATACCGTGACGAATACCGGGATGAGCAGGATTCTTAACCAAGTGATCAGATTTGGGATGTTGAACGGCATGTGGCTAGTGTAGCTGCTGATAAATCTTTTCAGCAACAAAATATTGACTTTTTTTAATGGAGTTGCTGGTAAATCTTCTCAGCAACAAAATATTGATTATTTTTTAATGGAGTTGCTGGTAAATCTTCTCGGCAAGCGATTTGCTGATTCCTTCCACTTGGCTGAGTTGTTCGACACTGGCTTGCGCCACTTCACGCAGTCCACCGAAGTGCGTCAGCAAACTGCGCCGCCGTTTGTCCCCTACCCCGCTGATTTCCTCCAGACTGGATGCGGTACGCGCCTTGCCGCGCTTGGCGCGATGTCCGGTGATGGCGAAACGGTGCGCCTCATCGCGGATTTGCTGGATCAAATGCAGCGCCGGATCATCGCTACGCAACTGTTTTGCCGTACCGTCAGGGAAAATCAGTTGTTCCAGCCCGGCCTTGCGTTCCTCGCCCTTGGCCACGCCAACCAAGGCCAGGTCATTCAGCCCCAATTCATGCATCACATTCATTGCGATATGCAATTGCCCCAGCCCGCCGTCGATCAGGATCAAATCGGGGCGTATCAAATCTTGTTTGGCACCCTCCTCATTCGGCCCGTCCCTTCGACTGGACTCAGGACAGGCTTCGGCAAGCTTCTGGTAACGGCGTGTCAACGCCTGGTGCATCGCCGCATAGTCGTCTCCGGGTGTGATGCCGGTGATGTTGTAGCGGCGGTACTGGCTGGTGCGCATATCGAGGTTCTCATACACCACGCACGAAGCCTGTGCCGCTTCGCCCATCGTATGGCTGATATCAAAACATTCGATACGCTGCAAATCCGGCATGTCCAGCAATTCGCGCAGCTTGTCCAAACGCAGTTTTTGTCCGCCCTGCTGCATTTTCCGCTGCTGCAGCGCCAGTTGCGCATTGCGCTGTCCCATTTCCAGCCATTGCCTGCGCTCGCCGCTTGCCGCCGTGCTGATCTTTACTGTGTGGCCGGCCTGTTCGCTCAGCAACTGTGCCAGCGTTTCATCGCTGCATTCTTCGCCCAGCACCAGCAACGGCGGCACGCTGCGATTCAAATAATGCTGAGCGATAAAAGCCTGCACGATCTCATCCGCCGGCAGGTCTTCGGCATGCTCCGGGAAAAAGCTCTTGTCGCCCAGATGCCGCCCGCCGCGCACCATCGCCAGATTCACGCAGACCAGCCCATCCTGCTGCGCCAGCGCGATGATGTCGGCATCCGTTGCGCCGCCGGTGGATTCGACGAATTGCTTTTGCTGCACGGTGTGCAACGCGCGCAACTGGTCGCGCAACGCGGCAGCCTGCTCATAATGCAGCCCATCCGCCGCGTGTTCCATCGCGCTGCGCAAAACCTGCTCGACCTCCTGATGCTTACCTTGCAGCAGCAACACCGCGTTACGGATGTCGGCCTGGTAATCTTCCGGAGAAATCAGTTTCACGCATGGCGCGGTGCAGCGGTGGATCTGATGCAACAAGCAAGGGCGGGTGCGATTGCTGAACACACTGTCTTCGCAGGTGCGGATGCGGAAGATCTTCTGCAGCAGCTGCATGCTTTCCTTGGCCGCATACGAATTGGGATAGGGGCCGAAGTATTGATGCTGGCGGTTGGGTGTGCCGCGGTAGTAGGTCAGGCGCGGGAATTTATCTCCGGTCAGCACAATATACGGATATGACTTATCGTCCCTAAACAATATGTTGTAGCGCGGTCTTAATGACTTTATCAGGTTGTTTTCGAGCAATAACGCTTCGGTCTCCGAACGCGTGACGGTAGTTTCGATGCGCGCGACATGCGAAACCATCAGGCGGATGCGCGGCGAGACATTGGTTTTCTGGAAGTAGGAAGCAACGCGTTTCCTGAGTTGATTCGCCTTGCCGACATACAGCACCTCGCCCTTGCCGTCGAAAAAACGATACACGCCCGGCAGCAACGGCAGGCTGTCGAGTATGGGTTTTGGGTCAAATTTCCCGTTACTCAAAATGTCAGTGCTCAAGGAAGCCTCTATAAATCAGTCATTCCCGCGCAGGCAGGAATCCAGCAAGAACAAAAATTCCGCAAAGCGGACAAAACCACGTTTTTGTCCCACTTTGCGGGAGATGCTTTAATCGCTGGATTCACTCCTGCGCGGGAATGACGCAGTTTTGCGTTAATGCACTATTTGGGTTCATGCGTCATTGTTTCATGCGGCGGCATTCTCTTCAAATTCCAGCACAAAACTTCCCTCGCTGTTTTGCCCCAGCACCTTCACCAGATACGGCATCACCTCCTGCAACACGCCATGCAACAGCCACGGCGGATTAAGGATGAACATACCGCTGCCGTACATGCCGAAACCGTCCGAGCTGGGGGCTTGCACGCTGAGCGCGACATGCAGCCAGCTTTTCACCGGCAGACGCTTGAGTTGCTCCGGCAACTGCCGCGCTTCCGCTCGCTGCAACTGCGGATACCACACCGCGTACACCCCGCTGGCAAAGCGCTTCAGCCCTTCGCGCAACGCCGCAACCACACGCTGATAATCCTGCTTCTCTTCATAAGGCGGATCGATCAGCACCAGCGCACGGCGCGGCGGCGGCGGCAACAAGGCTTTCAGTGCGCCAAAGCCATCGGCAGTCTGCATCAGCACCTGCGTACCGTGGCCGGCAAAATTCTCCTGCAAGATTTCGCTGTCGGTCGGATGCAACTCAAACAGCCGCATCCGGTCCTGCTCGCGCAACAACTTCAGCGCAATCAACGGCGAACCGGGATACAGCTTCATCTGGCCGTCTGGATTGATGCGCTTCACCAGTGCCACATAATCCGCCAACGGTTTGGGCAAATCATCGCGATCCCACAAGCGTGCGATGCCGCTCTGATACTCCGCATTCTGCGCGGCATAGCCGCTATCCAAGGCGTAGCAACCCGCACCGGCATGGGTATCGACGAACCAGAACGGCTTGTCCTTCTGCTCCAGATAGCGCAACAACTGCACCTCGATAAAGTGTTTCAGCACATCGGCATGATTGCCGGCATGAAAGGCGTGGCGGTAACTCAGCATGGGTTTGAATCAGGAATAGCTCGGGACGCGATTGTGCCATGCCCGCGCTGCATGACAAAGTACATAGACTGTTTGTGGAAAGCTTTTGCAGGGTGCCGTCAGCATGCCCTGATGTTTCGCTGCTTGACGCCAAATATTCCGCCTTATGCGAACTCAGGTTTGCTTCAAATTCTGACTTCGATGATCTCCGTCACCGGCAGCGCCGCGATATCGCACAGCTTCTCATTGCGCGGCGTGTTGAGGTTCGCCAGTTCGGAGATGCGGGAATAGGACGCACCGACAAGCACTTCACGCCCTTCGGCATCCTGGCGGCGGATGCCGAACTGCACGCGTTGACGCTCTTCTGAGGTCAACTTGCCGAGCAGGTTCTTGGTGGCCCAGATGGCGCCGCCGCGCGCGAAGTCGGACAAGCGCGCGGCGTGGTTGATGGTGTCACCCAGCACAGTGAATTCCACCTTGGTTTCGATGTGAAAGATGCCCAGCCACTCCTGCCCTTCGTTGAGGCCGGTATTGAGATACAACTCGTTCAGCCAGCTCTTGCGCAACTGCCAATCCTTGCTGATCCTGCGCATCATGGCCTTCATCTCCTGCGCGCACAGCAGCGCGTTGAAAATGTAATTGCAGTCGGGCTGCGGGAAAAAGTAGTACACCATGCCGTCGCCCACATGCTTGCCGTGGGTGCCATAATATTTGCGGAAGATGGGCTCCATCGTGGACCATATCTGGTTGATGAGTTCGAAGTATTCCTCCGGCGGCAGTTCGGTGCAGATGCGCACCGAGTTCTGCAAGTCCGCAACCAGCACGGCGACTTCCGTCAACACAGGCAGATGTTTTTTCAGCAGGTTGCGGATCACCTCGTCGCGCCGTTCCAGCAACCCCAGCAAGCTATCGTTTTCGGCGTGACCGGGCTGGTAAATGAACAGGATACCTTCGCGGTAATAGGAGGCATAGACATTGTAGCGGGCGATCTCCCCGTTTTCCAGACCCAGGGTAAGGGGCAGTTGCATCAGCGTACCGCCGGGACGCGCTTCGGCCAGAGATTCTCCCGCTTTTATCTCCGGAACGTCAGTCTGTCCGGTGAGTACGTCCATCAAATCGTTGCGCGTAAGGCGTCGCTTGCCCAGCAGCAGATAGAATTGCAGCAACTCCTCGCGATTGGCGCCACTCCTGCCCAGTCGCCCCTTGAGCAGGTAGGCCAGCGCGTTGCGTTCCTTGATGTCTGCGGGCAAGCGATCAAATTCGCCCAGCAGTTCGGTGCGCGCTGCTTCGTTGTACCAGGTGATCTCGAAATTGTAGTTGACCATATAGGCGGGGAACGGGATATGGTCAATACTGAGCCGCAGCAGATTAGACTGGGCTGGCACAGCAGGTTGGTACGCATCTTTTTCCTTTTCCGCGGCAACGGACTGCATTGCAGGCTCGAGCAGAGGTGCGTGAGCGGTCTTGAATGATTGCTCTGGCGCCTCCGGCATCTGGAAACCATCCAGCTCCAGTTGCCGGGCAATTTCTGCCATCGCATAGCCATCCTTTTTCAATTGGCGAATGCGTTCCAGGCGCGTCAGCACTTCTTTGGGGAAATAGCCGATCTGGCGAGCCTGGGTCGAAGCTCCCGGTTCCGGATTCTTCACCAGCGGGCGCGGCAACAACCCCAGCGAGATGTAGTTATTGAGCGTGGCACGGGAAATATTTGCGGCCTGCATTACCTCAAAACTGGTCAACATAATTTAGACAGTCTGGCTGTATAACTTAGACAGTTGCATATTTAAACCTTTGGACAGTTCATGTCAAGAAGATTTTGACATGAAGACAATACGCTATCTGATTGCTGTAAAGTATAATTATACTTTGTTTGTTATTATATAGACAGTCTGTTTAACTGTACAAATTGAAAAATATCAGGTCGTGCTCAGTAATCAACCGTAACGCCATGGAGAGGTTTAAGGTGTTGGGATAAAAAATGCCGCACCTGAAGCGACAGCCTGCACTCCCCTATCGTGTGCCAGCGTCAACACCAGCCTCCCACAGCGGCACACCCGTCATATCCAGATAAGTGAGGTAAGCCCGCAGGTCGAATTCCAACTGGTGATAATCGGGTTCCATATGCAGGCACAGCTGATAGAAGGCTTTATTGTGCTCGCGTTCCCTGATGTGGGACAGTTCGTGAACCACGATCATGCGCAAAAATTCAGGCGGCATCTCCCTGAACACGGTCGCTACGCGGATCTCGCGCTTGGTCTTGAGCCTGGAACCCTGCACCCGCGAGATGCTGGTGTGCGTGCCCAGCGCGTGCCGGATGACATGCAGCTTGCTGTCGAACGCAACCTTGCTCAGCAAGCCGGCGTTGCGCATATACCTGTCCTTGGATTCCAGCACGAAGTCATACAGCGCCTTGTCGGTGCGCACTGCATGCCCAAGCGGATACTTCTTCAGCAGCATGCCGGCCAGCAGGCCCTGCTCGATCAGCCGCTGCACCTGCTCTGCCAGTGCTACGGGATAGCCGGCAAGATAATTCGGCGGCGGTTTCGGACGCATAGCGGCATATCAGGGGTAGACGGAGGGTGGGATTTTACCGCTTGTCACAGGTAGCGACAGTGGTTGTTGCCGGCATGTCCGAGCCAAACTGGTCTGCTGTGATGCCAATAATCAAGCTGATGAGATAGCTGGAAACCGGGGGGTACCCCTATTGTTACGCGGACTAGTTAAGCCGCTTCGCCGTGCTTATGAAGTGTTCCCCATCCGATACAAGCGAGCCAGATATGGCGAGGGATAGTTTTTTCGCCGTTGCGATAATAGGCCAGCATCCTGCGGCTTATGCCTAGAACTTCTGCAGCACCATCCAGAGTCAAGTTGTTTTCGTGCATCCAATTCCAGATACGTTCGTGACCGATACCGCCGGACTGTTCTATCGCGAGATTGCGCAGATTGTCTGCTGCCAGATCAATTTCGCCTTTGCCAAACTCAACCGCACGACCAAACTGACCTAATTTGGCCGATGCAAAAAGACTTTGGTCTTGCAGAGGCTTCAAAAAAGAAGATGACTTGATCCAGCCAGACAGATCAATATTGAAATCCATGCCGTCAGCATACGTTACTTTAAGGCACGAATTTTTCAGTGCCTTGGCCTTGGTTAAACGAAAGTGATCCCGGTTTTTCATGTGTGCAACTCCCAAAAATATGCAGCAGCCTGCTGCGGTTTGTCGGCACAGCAGCCCATTCCAATGCGGCTCGGATTGATCGTGTGCTGCGCGCACCTTCCAGCACTTCACCGTTATCAATCCTGATTAGCCACTCCCGCCCATCGTTTGCCACCACATGAAAATGCGGCGGCATGTGATCCTTTGGGTAAAGGTTAATCTGACAGGAATCGAAAGAATGAACGCGTGGCATGTGTGAATCATAGTGCAACTATTGCACTATGTCTAGGTTGCAGGATTTATAAATATCCGTGGTCTGTCCCCGGTTGTTTTCCGCTATTTTGATCCGCTTCCGCAATCATCTGTAGACGCTCGATTATAGTTAGGCGCGATTTTGTCACAGGTATCGGAAATAGTATCTCGATAGCCCTTATTCTGTCTAAGGTGCGCAAGATGACAATCAGGTTCTTGATGCTTCCGGTTCCTGTTAACTCAATCCGCTTATAGGTGCGTAAGGCTATCCCAGACTTTTCTGCCATATCTGCCTGCGAGTATCCCTTTTGCAGACGCTCAGAGCGAATTCGAGATGCCAAGAATAAGCAAATCTCATCATTTGTTACCAAAGTTAGATCCATATCGATTTGCCCAAATAGACTTATGAATTGAATAGGAAAAATCATATAAGTGCCAATTATGGCACCATATAGGAATGACCTGTTAATTAATTGTGGATAACGTGCCTAAACCATTGAAATAATGCTTGCAAAATAACGGTCGCCAACTACAATTAGTGAAAATTGAGCTCAGAGACACAAGATGTAGTGTGTTTAGCTTTTTGGACTAACCCAAAGGGAGGAAAAATGAGAAGAATCTGAGCTCTTACGACACCTGCGCCCTTCAGTCGTAAGAGCTTATAAGAAGGCCCGCAATTAGCTGATCCTTGCAGGGAGACTAATTGCGAGCCGGTAGGGGCCAATCAAACGTAGAATGTTAGCGCATCTACTTTTTTGACTAACAGTTAATGCTGACGCATTTGATCCATTAGGTCAATACCGATTAGTAGGGGCTGTAACTAAAGGAATCAAATTATGAAGAAGACTCATCATTGTCAAACAGCGCCCAATACTTTCCACTAATCAGCGTCCAATTTTTTCCACTTTGTCAGCCTTTTGAGCCCGACTTTTTCGATGCTTGAACCGGTAGGAATCGTTTCCCGTTTCCAGAATGTCG
>Ga0209343_10000364_pt1 | contig 62613 bp, 80 predicted proteins | sample RifCSPlowO2_02_FD_184026 | JGI IMG/M metagenome (GOLD analysis project Ga0209343, IMG submission 184026) | Groundwater microbial communities from Rifle, Colorado - Rifle CSP2_plank lowO2_0.2 (SPAdes) (version 2) | ecosystem: Environmental > Aquatic > Deep subsurface > Groundwater | place...
ATGTAGTAACTGTAGTGGGAAATTCTTTTTTTTTGTTAGAAAAGAAGCCTTAGAAAAAGCAGAAGAGATTGGAAATAGATTAACTGAAGAAGAAAAAATTCAAATAGAAAGGGATGCGCTTGAAATTATAGGGTCTGATGTTGATCCAGATGCACCAATAATTTTAGATTTAGAATCAATAAATATCCCTTCCTCTGGAAAATTTGAATTGGATTTGGTAAAGTTATTTAGAGGTGAACCTGTTATTTATAAATTAGAAGAGGGGAAATATATTATTGATGTTGCTCAGACATTTAAAAATTTAAAGGGAAAGAAATAATTTTTTTAGAGCCTGCTTAGAAGATTTAATGATTCTATGTGAGAACATTCTGGACCTTTAGCTAAATCTAAACCCTCTTTAGAGATTCTTCTTATTATATTATTTGTAGGTAATTCACTTGCATCATCAAAAACATATAATTTTGCAGTACAATAAAAGGTATTTGCTCTTTGTTCAATTACATTTAGAATTGGATTCCTCCCTCTAATAAGAGTCTCATAGTAATTATAAATCTCACAAATTTGAGTAAATGGACAAATTAGTGTTTTTCCCATATATTTAATTGCAGTTTAATAAAACTTATAAATATTATTGTAATAAAATTTTTCATTTCAAAAGATTTAAATAGTTTACAATAGTTTACTTTTTATGGTAATTTGTGAAACAAAAAATATGACAAAAGTAAAAAATGTTGAACCAAAAATCAATGGTGGTATGGCTATTGGAGAAATTTTAGAAGTTTTACCTGAAGCAAGAGAAATACTTACATCATATGGATTACACTGTGTTGGTTGTCATGCAAATATTTATGAGACACTAGAAGCAGGAACTATGGGTCATGGGATGCCAAAAGAAACTTATTCTAAATTATTAGAAGAATTAAATCTTGTAGGTAATAGAATTAATGATGAGGAATTAAGTTTTACTGATGAAGCTTCTAAACAAATTAATGATTTAATCAAAAGAGAAAATAAAAAAGCATTAAAAATAAAAATATTGGAAGGTGGGTGTGCTGGGTTTTCATATGATTTTTCAATAGTGGATAAAAAAGAATCTGGGGATATTGAGATCCTAAAGAATAATGTTAAAGTCTATGTTAATAAAGAGAACTTTGCAAAAATAAAAGGTTCAAGAATAGATTTTGTTGTAGGATTGCAAGGTGCTGGTATTAAGATTGATAATCCAAATGCGAAAGCAAACTGCGGTTGTGGAAATTCTTTTGCTTAAAATGGTTTTAAAAAAATATGAGATTCATGTTAAAAGTATTGAAGATTTTAATGAGAATATAAGAATAGTCAAATTTAGGTTTGATATTTCTTCGTTCGATATTCTTCCAGGCGGATTTGTGATGTTGTGGAAAGAAGGATATTTGGATGAAAGAGGTATTCTTATTAAAAGAGCATATTCTGTTGCTTCTTCAGTTGAGAATAAAAATTATTTGGAGATTTGTTTTAAAATTGAAGAAAGTGGAAGATTTTCTAAAATTGTTAAAGAATTAAAAAAAGGTGATAAATTAAATATGCAAGGACCTTTTAATGGACATTTTATCTTAAAAAAAGAACATGATCCTTATTTTGTTGTTGCAGGAACTGGAATTGCACCTATAATGTCAATGTTAAGATCAAATGATAAACTTGAAACCACTTTAATTTATGGAATTAAAACTGATAAAGATTATATTTATAAAAAAGAGTTAGAATCTTTTCAGAAGATAAAAAAAATTATTTGTGTTTCAAGACAAGATGATACTTCTTATAATAAAGGGAGAATAACTAAACAGATTTTAAAAGATAATTTAACTAATACTTATAAAGATGTTTTTATTTGTGGCCCAAATGAGATGATTACCCAAACAATTAAAAATTTAAAGGAGTTAGGATTTAATAAAATCCATGTTGATAAGTGGAGTTGAAAATGGTTAAAGTAAAGTTTAGAAATGATGAGTTTGAAGAAGAATTTGAAGAAGGAAAACCTTTAATTGAAATTTGTCAAGAATCTGGATTAAGTCTGCCATTTGGTTGTACTCATGGAAATTGTGGAACTTGTTTAATTAAACTTAAATCAGGAGAATTATCTGAGAAAACCAAACAAGAAAAAATTACACTTAATCTTATGAGAACGGAAGATGAAAGTTTAAGATTAGCTTGCCAGTGTAAATTAAAAGATAAAGATGTGGATTTTGAAAAAGGATATTAGAATTTTAATTCTCCTTCTTTAATCCTAGAATCTTGATTTACTTCTAAAGCATATTTAATTTTATCAGGAGAATTATAAATTTGGCAAGGATCTTCTTTACAAGGTTTAGCTTTTGTAACTCCTATTACAGTTTTAGTTTTATTAATCCAAATTATATCTAATGGTATTAGCGTATTTTTCATCCAGAAACTAACCTTTTTTTCTTCTTCAAAAATAAATAATATCCCTTCATTTTTTAGTAAATTAGTTTTAAACATTAAGCCTTGAGAATGTTCTTCTGGTGTTTGTGCAATCTCAACTTTAAAACATTGATTGTCAATACATATTTTTTTGAGATTTGAACATGCTGTAACTGAAATTAATAAGAAAATTATTAAATAAAATTTACTAAAATTTTTTTGTTTCTTTGACAATTTCATTCTATCTAAAATCTCTTCTATCAATTAAATCTTTTGTTTTAAATTACCAGAACAATAAGTAAAGTAATAGTAAACCTAAGAAAGTTCCTAGAACTGACATCCATCTTAGCCATGAATTAGATTGTCTTAATATCTCTTTTACTAAAGCTCTATAAATACTTGGTTTTGATAGAAGGAATAAAGAAAAAAATAAAGAGAATATCATTCCTGAAACTATAAAAATTAAAAATCCTATTGTGGGGATTATGAAAGCTGAAAAAATTAAGAAAATGATTAAAGTTGCCCAAAATAAGTAATTAATTGTACTGTCTCTTATTTTTTCAAGATTTCTAAACCTATTTTTCATGGAATTAAAAAATAATAAAGTGGGTAAATTCTTTGCAAGAATTACTATTGCTATTATTGTACCAATAATTTCAACTGATGACATGTCTTAATTTATAAATTTTCATTTATTTAAATCTATGCCCTAAGTTCTACAAACTTCTTATCATCTAGGTCCCTCATTAAAGTTTGTCCAACTTTAGATTTTTTTGTAATTTTTAGATCACCTTTTTTACCTATTTTGCTAGAATATAAAAAATGATCATCAATATAAACTTCTACATCTTTATCATCATTTTTGAGATTAGTTTTAAACGTTATTGACTTAGAAGATTCTGATACAGAAAATTTTATAGCTTTTTTATCTAAAGAATATTTTATTGGTTTTACATCAATTGAAATTCCTAATTTATTTTCAATTTGTTCAATATTTGAACCCTGTTTTCCAATTATTTTACCAATGTCTTCTTCAGGAACAAATATTTCTGCTTTATTCTCCGAAAGTACCCTTACGTTAACCTTATTAGTAAATTTGTATAAATATTCTGAAATTTGTTTTTCTGCGAGTTTATGTAATGGAGATTTTGAAATTTCTTCTTGGATAGGAATTACAACAGTTTGTTCACCGTAAGTATAAATTTCAAATTCAGGAGTTTTTGTTTCAAAGTCTGTAACTACAACTACAGGTCTTGCTAAATCAGCCTCTGTCATTCCTGATGGCACTTTAACACACATTTCTAAAAATAAGATCTTTTTTATTTTCCCACCCTTAATAAAAATTACAGTATCAATAACTTGTGGGATTACACCTAATTCTATTTTTCCAATAAATCTTTGAATTGAATCTATTGGGTTTGTTGCATGAACAATTCCAATAAAACCAACACCTGCTAATCTTAAGTCTGTAAATAATTCAAAATCTGTTTTGTTTCTCATTTCATCATAAATTGCATAATCTGGTCTTGTTAATAATAAAATGTCATGTATTTCTTCTTGGTCACCGTGAGAAATTGAATATTGTGTGATATTATCATTTAGCTGTAAGTCCCTTGGAGCTTCTACAGTTTTTACAATCTTTCCTTTATTTGCATAAAATTCTGCAAGTGCAGTTGCAAATGTTGATTTTCCGTTTCCTGGTGAACCTGAAATTAAAATTCCTTCAGCTTGTGTTTCTATTCTTTCTAGAAGCTTTTCTGATAATTCATAATCTTTTATTTGTAATTTTTTTACCGGTTTTACTGCAGTGATTTCCCAACCATCAGATAAAGGAGGTCTTGTAATAACTATCCTATAATTTCCAATTTGCGCTATTGTAGAATATTTTCTTTCAATTTCTATAAATGAATCATTTCTGTATTCTGTTTGATCAATTATTTCTGCTGAAAGTTCTTTAATCTCTTCTTGTGTTAAATTAGTTTGTGATAATTCAATAAATCTCCAATTTCCTGGTCCACCTTTTTTTGCAATAGGTAATGTGTTTTCTCTTAAGTGTACTGACATTGTAGTTTCATCAAAGAATTTGTCTAATTTCATGAATGTTAGTACTACCAAATTTATTATAAATCTAGTGGTTTTATTTCAATAATTAGACTTAAGGACATGTTCCCTTATAAGAGTAGGTTAAAATTTATCTTTAAGATACAAAACTATAAAATCTCTAAAAGCTCGTCCGTAATATATATAAATGTAGGTGTATTTCTTTTTATTATGTGGGTGTGCCGGAGCGGTCAAACGGGATAGACTCAAGACAATTGAGTGCTGAGGTACCATTTCTGGTAACTATGAAGAAAACATTTGTGAGCCATCTATTGGCTTAGTGTCTACGCAGGTTCGAATCCTGTCACCCACATTTTATTCTGCTTAGAAAAAATGGAAATGTGAAATCTTTTTCTTAAAGGTAACATGCAATTATTGGAAAGAAATAATTCAGGTTAATAGTTATGGATGGGATTCAAGAACTGCAACCCATAAGGCAATGGGAAGTTTAGCTAAAAAATAAAGTAGAGCTTTTTCTATGCAAAAATATAAATGGAAAAACTTAAGTTTCTAAAAGATCAATATAAATATCAATTGTTTCTGCACCATTTTTATAATTTCTTAAAAATGATGGAACTTTAATCTCAAAGTCTGTTATATCATATTGCCCTTGCTGTGATTGATTTATTTTACTTACAAATACTAAATCTTCTTTACTAATTGAATCATATTCATTATTTCCATCATCATCGGAAGTGTCCCATAATATTCCAGTTAAGAAAATGTTATTATTTGTACTGTTTATTATTGGAACATTATTTATTACTGCCCCATTTATTTTATAACTTAAGCTGGATTTAGGGAATGTACCACCATCACTATATAAGTTTGTGATATTATCTGAAAATGAGCTTGTTCCTAATCCAAGGTCTATATCCACAAAATCACTTGAAGCTATGGTACCATCTTTTTTTCTACCTATGGCTTGTAATGAATTAAAATTAATACTACTATCACTATCAAATACAAAAACATTTACAAGTGTTGGGTTGAAACTTATTAATTCATCATTTCCTCCAGCCAACCTTAATTTACCGGTTATGTTCCCATAGTAGATATGATATGAACCAACTGTAATTAATTCTGAATCAAAATTGTTATTGTTATTTGTTTCACTTACTGAATTATTTGGATTAACAGAGACTGAAACATTACTTGTACCAATTGGTATTGTCCAGTTTATTGAAATTAAACTTTTAGTTTGTAAATTTATTGAAGTACTTATATTTCCAATTTCAGTAGTGCCATTTTTAAAAGTTGTAATAAAACTTCCAGAATTTAATCCACCTAAATTAGTTATATTTGTGTAAATTGTTACAGTTTCACGTTCTACAGGACTATCTGTACTAAACCATAAATTAGTTAATTCTAAATCTATATAAGGATCTGTTATGCTAACACCAGTTGAATATTTAGTTGTACCATCTGTTGTACCATCATTAGGTGTACCTGAAATATTCCATATTTGATTTGGAGATGTTAATTCTGAAGTTATTAGATTTGTATTGTTTTTATATAATTCATTAATTTGGGATGAAGATAATGAAAGATTATATATTTTTACATCATCAATCTGTCCAGTGAAATATCTAGTTACCGAATGGGAACTTAATCCTATCATTGCATGAAGAGAACTCCCAACATTTCCTATCTGAGCTGGTGCAGTATTAGTACCATCTAATGAACCATTAATATATAAATCAACTTTATTATCAGTCCTGACCATCATAACATGCTGCCATTTCCCATTATTCAAACTCATACTACTTTGAGCAGTTGCTGTTGAGCCGCCTACAATGACACCTTTTAACTTCCCTGTTGAATCTATTGCAAAATAATATCCCGCACCAGAATCACCTACCTTTGAAAAAATCATAGCTTCTACTCCTGGAAGACTTGAAAAATTTATCCACGCTTCAATACTAAAGTTCCCTGCAAAATCTAAACTCGTATCTGATGGATCTCCTAAATCAATATAATCGTCTATTCCATCAAAACTATACGCGCCTTTTCCATCGTATCCACTAAATGGACCCCATGTTGCAGAAAATACAGTTGCAGAATTATTAAGAGATGTGTAATCCTTTGTGGAAGCGGACATGTTTAAAGTAGTGTTTTCAAAGGGCATATTTAAAACTTGAATTGATGCCTGGTTCTTATACCAATTGTAAATTACTTTTATATCATCTCCATCAAGATCAAATGTTCCAAAAGAAGTTGTAAGATTTTGATTAGTATCATTTGTTATAGATGTGGTGTTAAGAAAAATAAAAGTAAGATTGGGTGGTGTAGCAAAAATTAAAGTACCTAATAAAATTAAAAATAGAAGTGGTAAAAGAATACTTTCTTTTTTCATTAGGTAGTTGAAATATTTGATATATTTAAACCTTTAACTTTTTATGGATTGTTCTGATTTACCTATTGCTTCATTTATGTGGTCATATCCATCTTTTTCTAATAATTTTACTAGCCCTTGATTTATTTCTGAAACAGTTTGCGGACCCTGATAAATCATCCCGGTAATTAATTGTAGTAATGATGCACCTGCTCTAATCTTTTTATAAGCATCTTCAGCAGTGAAAATTCCACCACAACCAATAATAACTAATTCACCTTTAGTTTTTTTGTAAATATATCTTATTTGTTTATTTGATAAATCTTCTACTAACTTTCCACTGAAACCGCCAACATTTGGTGCATTAAGAACTTTTATTTTGGGATTATTTCTGTTTTTAGTTAAGTTGGAACAGATGATACCATTAATTTTATATTTTAAACATAACTCTATTATTTTATCTAATGTTTCTTGATTTATATCTGGTGAGATTTTTAAAAAAATAGGTTTTAAAGTTTTTACTTTTACTATCTCTTTTAATAATAAATTAAGTTTAATTGGATCTGTAAATGGTTCGCCACCAAATGCATTAGGGCAACTAATATTAATTGTGAAATAATCTCCAACATCTTTGAAATATTTATATCCTTCTATATAATCTCTAATTCCTTCCTTGGTTTCAACTGTATATTTAGAATTTGTTTTAGCAATGCTTGTGCCAATTATAATATTATGAGTTTTAGTTTTTAATCTTTCAGAAATTATTTTTGCCCCTTGATTCTTTAAACCATAATAAACAAGTAAACTTTTAGAATTTGGAAACCTCCATAATCTCCTCCCTGGATTTCCTTCGTATGGGTTGTATGTAATAGAACCAACTTCCATAAATCCAAAACCTAGACTTGAGATAAAATTAGTTAATTTAGCATCTTTATCAAATCCTGCTGCTAACCCAATTGGATTTTTAAAATTGATACCCAAGATCGTTTGTTCTAATTTTTTATGTTTATAGCTAAATAATAAGGAGAATAGTTTCAAAGTTAATTTATTACTTGATGAACCTCTCTTTACTATAAAATCGTGAATTGTTTCAGGATCTATTTGGAAGAAAATTGGTTTTATAATGTGAATGTAAATTATTCTTATTACTCTACTTCTTATTAATTCTTTCATTTAATGTTTAGATAAATAAGTACTATTAAATAATTATCTAATTTGTTGTTTTTAAAAAAGGGTGACCAACTTTCGTGAGTTCCCGTGTAAACACAGTACAATCACGAACGGAGACCTGCTTGACTTCCGTGTTCGAAATGAGAACGGGTAGAACCAAGCCCCTATGGTCGGCCATTTTTTGGGGCAAATTAGGAATATTTAAATGTTGCTAATCTTAAAATTCTGTATGCCAAAGCTATCAAAATTAGAAAAACAAAATAGGATATTAAAACAGGTTGAAGAATTGTTCTCTAAAGCTAAGGATAATCCAACTAAAGGAAATTTTTATGTTCATAAATTGCGTAAAATTGCAATGAAAGTAAACCTTAGATTACCACATTATTTGAAACAAAAATTCTGCAAGCACTGTTATTCTTATTTTTATAAAGAAAATTATAGAGTTAGAACAAGAAATAAATTTATGGTTTATTATTGCAATAATTGTAAAAAATATTCAAAATATGGATTAAAACCAAAATCTTCTTGATCTTTTACTTTTTTGGAATTCTTCTTTTATTATTGGTTGCCAGATTTCTTTAATCCATTTTCTTTCTTGTTTTAATTGTTCTATAAACCCTCTCTTTTTTAAATCTTTTGTAACAATACCTCCAGCATGCGGATGTTTGTATAATTTAGGATGTGGTGATTGAAAACCATGAGAATAATGTACCAACTCATGTGCAATTGTTAAATCAATTATATATTCTGGAACTCTTGAATCTCTTAAAAAACCATTAATAACAATTTCAGTAGTTTTATTTTCCTTAATGTGAATGTGGCCAAATTTATTCTTCCATTTGCCTTTAAATCTTATTGTAATTTCATTTAGTTTTTTAACATCATTAAAGTAAATACTCCAAATTTTTTCAAGTCTTTCTTTTAAAAAAGTTTCATTTCTTATTGGAGATTCTAATTTAGACCTTGAACCTTCAAGTAATTTCTGAAAATAAATGTCACCTTCCATTTAGAACTAAGAAATACTTTTAGTTTATATATTTTTAGTCTTTATTTTAGAAATGTTTGTGATGAATTATTAATGATTAGGTTATTATTCCTACTTCTTTTTTTGAATTATCTAACTTTAATAGTATATTCGCCTTTTTGTGTTATTCCCATTTGCTTTGCAATTTTAGAATTTTCTAAATCGATTATTATTGCTCTTCCTTGCCAATTTGAAGAAAAATCTTTTTTATCTAAATTTCTTTCTTTTATTTCTGTTGGAGAAAGTAACTCTTTTGTATTGTATGAAGCTAGTTTCTTTACCATTTATGCTTTTTTAAACCTCGCTACAGTATCAATTAAATCAATGTGACCTAAGAATATAGCTCTACAACAATATCTTTCTAATCCTAATTCATTCATCACTTTTTTTGCATCTTCGCCTTTAGAAGTTTTATCTTTAAATTGTTCCCATAAATGACCAATAGTCTTCCCACAACTGAAACAACATACAGGAATTATCATAATACCTATGAGAAATTGAAACATTTATAAATATACCTATTTTATCTACACTATGACAAAGGAGGTTATAAAGGGTAGAAGAATTGAATCACCCTCAAGTGTAAATACCTTCTTGCAATGCAAAAGAAAATATTATTATAGATATATTGCTAAACTTCCTACAAAATCAAATATTGCTCAAATAAGAGGAAAGGCTGTACATTCTGTTTTAGAAAATTTTTTTACAATTGAAATTTCTGATATTAAAGGGAATGAATTTTATGATTATTTTAGATTAAAACTTATTGAATTATTTAACAAACATTGGGTAATTGCATTAGGAGAATTAATGAAATTGGATTTACCTAAAACAACAATAAAGGAACATTATATTTCAAGTTTAGATATGTTAAATAATTTTCTTTATAGATTCTGTGAAAGACTTGATAAAGATATGAAAACCCTAACACTCCAAGAGGCTTTTTCTAGATGGAAACCTGAAGCGGAAATAAAATATTATTCTGAGAAATATCAAGTTTTAGGTTTTGTTGATGCTGTACGTGAGATTGATGGAGAAGTAAGTTTATGGGATTATAAAACTTCCAGACAAGATAAGATTTCTGATGAATATTATTTACAATTAGGGATTTATGCGTTAATGTATTATGAAAAACATGGAAGATATCCAGACAAAGTGGGTGTTGATTTTCTTTTACATGGTGAAAGAGTTTTACCTGTAGATGATAAAATAATTAATAATGCTAAAGAACAATTAATTAAAATACATACGAGTGTTGTTAGCAATGAGTTTAAAGATTATCCACAAACAATAGGACCTTTATGTAAATGGGGTACTGGACAATGCGAATATTATGAAGAGTGTTTTGGACAGAAAAAATTAAGTTCCTATGGGATTGGGAGTCCTGCTTCTTCAGAAGGAAGAATAGATGATACAATTAAGAAAAAGGATTTATTTGGAATTAGAGTGAATTAGTTTCAAAATTTAAAATTCATACTCCTCAGAAATTTTTCTTGGTGGCATATCTTTTTCATATTCTAAAATAAGATTTAGTGCTTCATCCATCGGATCTTTTTTTTTAGATAATTTTTTTTCCATTTTTAATTATATGAATCACGTTTACTGGACAAGATTCGGCAGCTTCCAAATTAATTTTAAAATCTCTTTCTGTTAACTCTTTTTCTTCTTTAAGGATCTTATTATTTTCTTTAATTTCTTTGCAACCTTTAATTGAACTTAATCCATCTTCTTTCATTTCCCAAAAATCTGGTGCTATAGCTGCACAAGCACAGCATCCAATACAATTGGGTCTATCATGTTCTAATTTCATTGACTTTTACATCCTATTCTATTTTTACAATCTATTATGTGTCTTGATATAAATTTATACTTATCTACTAAACGGTAAATTTCTACCTTGTTAGAGTTAAATAAGTCTCCTTTTTATAACTTACGTTTGAAAAATTATATTTGATTTCTAAACTTTTTTTTAATGTGCTTTTTAATATTTTTTGAGTTGGCCTATTTTTGAATTTGGCAAAGAATTGCTTAAATAAGAAGATAAAAAGAAAGAATAGCCTTGTTGTATTAGATGGCAATAATGTAGTGGGTGTTTTAATTTATGCTCGAGATTATTCTCATTATGCAAATTATACCGAAGATCTGGTTGTTTCAAAAAAACACAGAAGAAAGGGTATTGCTAAAGCTTTGCTTAAGAAATATATTGAGATAAGCAGAAAAGAAACGCCAAAGAAACAAAAATATGCTTTGAGCAGCACTGTTGTTTCTAATAAAGCTTCAATTAGTCTCCATAAAAATATAGGATTCAAAGAAATTTGAAAATTGAAGAAGCTGCATTATGGAAAATAGAAAAAACCAAGCAAAAGGTTTAAATATAAGTTAATCTTATTTGGTTATAACTTGATAACTATTACATACCAAAATGCCTAAACTACAACAAGAACACAGACTTGAACATAGCCCTACTTTAAACACAGTACTTATGGTAGAAGACACCCTCAAAAACATGAATGAAAGCGTTATTACTGTTGCTGAACTTAAACGCATACTTCCTAAGCAAATAAACCATAACACCCTTAAAGTGATTCTTGAATATCTCGAATTGAGCAACAAAATTTTAGCAACCATGCGAGGCATAACTTGGATACACAATCCAAATCCAAACTTACGGAAAGCTATTACTGATGGTCTTGAATTATGAAAATTGTTCGCGTAAAATTGTCTCCAGAGGCTGAAGAAGTCTATAAGTATCTTAATGAAGAGGCTCCAACTTCCAAAACTGAGCGGATGATTCTCAAAGCTGTCAATCAAAAGGTAGAACTGATTAAATCAAATCCGCATTATGGAGAACCCATCGCTAAAAATCTCATTCCCGGAGAATATAAACTGAGATATGGAGCAACAAACCTTTTTCATGTCGAACTTCCTGTCTTTTGGAGAATGTTGTATTCATTAACTGATGGAGAAAGCGAAGTTGAAATTGTTGCATTTGTTCTTGACATTACGGATCACAAAACCTATGATAAAAAGTTTGGTTACCGAGGGAAATAGCATCCCCTAGTCTTAATAATTTTTGAATTTGCCTAACTGCATCAAATTCATTTTTAATTTCTTTTACAGATTCTTTTACTTTAACTTTAAAATCATCATCAAATTGTAATTTTGCAGTTGTGAAAAACATTTATATACTTACAGTTTAAATATCTAAACTTAGAGTTTATATGATAGATATAACTAAAGCAGAAATGGACATCGTACTCAGGCTCGTTAAAAACCCTGAGGTAGATTATAATGCAAACAGCATCGCAAAAGTAGTAGGAATTACTGCTATGGGTGCACTTAAGATACTCAAACGACTTGAACAGGAATCAATCTTAAAATCCAAGAAAATCGGTAAAGCAGTAATCTACCGGGTAAACACAGAGAATACTTATGCTCGCCGCTATGTAGAATTAATGTTATCAAGAGAATCTCCTCATGCAAATCCTCAAGTAAAAAGATGGATTGAAGAATTGAAAAAGATAAAAAATGCGGATAGTATCATTCTCTTTGGCTCGGTTTTGGAAAAATCAAACCCCAACGATATTGATGTTCTTTTAATAACTGATCAAAAACGATTCCCTAAACTTCAGCAAGAGATAAAAGAACTCAACGAAATTAACATTAAAAAAATTCATCCTATGTACCAAACATACAATGATATTATCAAAAACATTAAAAAGCGAGATAAACCGCTTCTCAATGCCATAAAAGGTATGGTTATTATGGGAGAAGAAAAATTCCTAGAGATTTATAATGAGTCACGCAAAGAATAAAGTGGACTGGTGCTTGAATAAAGCAAAGAAAGAACTTCAAACAGGAAAGCAACATCGTGGACTGGTCAAAGTTGATACCGATCTGGAAAAAGCAAGAGAACATCTTGCCAAAGCCGAACGAAATCTAAAAATAACACTCTATCTTCAAAGAGGAGGATATTCAGATTGGTGTTCAAGCAGTCTTTTTTACATGATTTATCATTGCTTTCTTGCCATTCTAGCAAAATTTGGTTATGAAACCAGAAATCAAGAATGTACTTTTGCCATTATTGCTAGTCTTATAGAGGATAAAAAAATAACCATTAGCCAAAGAGGATTTGGAAAAAGTGAATACTCTGGACATAACAGAAACGCAAGAATCACCGGAGACGGCAGTTAGCATTCGGGAAGATTACCAGTACAGCACAAAAGTATCATTGGAAAATAAAGAGTATCAAGAATTACTTCAATTAGCAAAACGCATTCTAGATGAAACAAAAGAAACGTTACAACTTTAAGCGTACACTTCTACGGACGGTGAACTATAAGAACGCAAGCACAAGAAGGCAAAAAGCCTTCTGTGCTGAATGGAAAACTATCCTTTCTTACATTGGAACTGAAAAAACTTGCTCCGCTTTGCTTCGCACCTCCACATAAAGCGGAGAGAAGTCAACCTCATTATATTGAATTGTGGTTGTGAGTCAGCACATAAAATAAACGAAGTGATTGTTAAAAAATAATCATAAAATAACAGAATAATTTTTTGAAACTAAACAACTACAACTCTCACTCGCCTTCGGCTCCTTCGCTATCATTTCATTCGGGCAATATAACACTTATTATGTTTAATTTTTTATTTGTAAGTCTAGAGGCTGTAAATAGATCTCTCTAAAACGTTTTTTTAATGTGCTTTTTAGTAATTCTATTTTATAAAAAATATAAGATAAAAGGTTTAATAATCTCTCATTGAATATTCATTTGTAAAATCTCTTGAATAATTATTTTTACGTGAGTAAATAAATTCTCTTTCATGTAAACAAAGGCCACCCTTGTATTTTGGATCTACTGCTTCACAACACATTTTTATTCGAAACAGACGTTACAGTCTTTTAAATCCTCCACTAGATTCTTTCTTTTATGAATTTCACATACTACCTTTTTTTCATGTGCTAACCTTAATAATTTTTGAATTTGCCTAACTGCATCAAATTCATTTTTAATTTCTTTTACAGATTCTTTTACTTTAACTTTAAAATCATCATCGAATTGTAATTCTTTTGCTCTTTTTTTATTAATATAATTTGTGATTGCAGCTTTGGTTAAACCTAATCTTTTTGCAATTTCTGATTGCTTTAGTCCTGTTTCTTTCATAGCAATCGCTAATTCTTTTCTTATTGTGGGTATTATGTACCAAACTTCAATTTCTTGTGGTAATTCCATGAATCTTTATTAGATTAAAACCTTATAAAGTTAACGGTGTTTACAATATAGCCTATTTTATTATTCTAAGATTTTTTCGACAGTTATATTGGCAAAGATTTTCATTGTATCAAATATTTTTAATGTGGGATGTTTGGGAATTAATAATTGAAGGTCTGTGCATGCAAGAGCAATGCAATCAACATCTTTTTTTTCAAAATCATTTATAATTTTGATGATTTCTTCTCTATCTTTGTTGTTTTGCATTCCGATAACAAGATTAAGAATGATTTTTCCCATTTTGGCTTGTTGGAAATCATCAGGTGTTTCATAGCCTATATTATTTTCTTCAAAAGCATTTTCGTATAATCTATTCTTAATCGTTGCAGAAGTGGAAACAATTCCAACTTTTTTGAATTTGTTTTTCTTAAGGAATTTTACTGTTTCTTCAACAATACTTAAAACAGGTATTTTGACAGCGTTCCTTATTTCTTTTATAAAAATGTGGAGTGAATTACAAGGCATTACAATAAAATCTGCACCAGATTTTTCTAATCTCTTTGCCTCTTCAATTAAAAAGGGTGGGATTCTTTCAAAGCCTATGTTTTTAGCAATCGCTTCCTCTTCAATTTTGTAAGGCAAAGGAACGCTGGCAATTATTATTGAAGGTCTATGAGTTCTGTCTTTCTTCTGGCAAGAGAAGACTAAGTCTAAGTAAAATTCCGAAGTTGTTTCTGGACCAAGACCCCCAATTATTCCTACTTTTTTCATATTGATATATTAATCTATAAATTGTTTATAAATCTTGTTTTAGCCAGAGTCCATCTTCCATTTTTTTAGGACTTCAAATTTATTGGATCTAATATAGTGTGTAGTCCGGTGACATATGTCACCAGTACTATAAGTTAGCGTCTGGAATTTGGAACAGGAATCCTTAATTCAGAGTCATGAGATTTAACAGGAGAAGCCGTCCAATAATTACATTTCAAAAGCAAAGAAATTTCTGAACAATGCAAAAATTGAAGGGCTTCTTCTTCCAATTCCATTGTTTTTCCTTCGAACAGATAGTCTCGCAACGAGTTGCTCGAAATCTTTTTATGGTAGTTTCTCATTTTATTGTAATGACATTGAATAAGAAAACTACAAAATTAACAATTAGTGCAATTACTTTTATAATTGGTATCTTTATGCTGATTAATTCTTAATCAAATATTACCAGTGCATTCATAGGCGTTACTGCTTCAACTAATTCTGTTCTTAGTTCATTTTTAGGAATTATATTTATAATTTCAAGTATTGTTTTATTCGCAATAACGTATTCTGGACTGGAAAAAATTACTCTCTCAAGTGCAATTAAGAAATCATCCTCTATTTTAAGATTAACACAAGACGCTGTCAGAAACCAAACAGTTGAGAGAGAATTAAACCATCTTGTCAAAGAATTAAGTAAAGGTAATTTTGAAGCAGGATTAGGTCACCCAGGTCACATAAGCGGAACAGATGTTTATTATTTAAGAGGAAGGAATGGTGCAAGATTGTATTATCATAAAATTGGAGAGAACAATTACGAAATAGTTGCTAAATCTGCAAAGGGAAGAAACCAAGACCAAGTAATAGATAAAATAGAAGAAACATATGGGAATTAATCAACTTTTTTAAAATAAGTTTCAATTTCTAAATTATTGATTAAATCATCAATAGTAGCCATTACATTTCGTTCAGATATTTCCTCAACTAAAATCATGTTAGGGATACTGAAATAAGCTCCTTTTGCACATTCACCTGTTTTTTTATTCTTTTCAAAAATATAATCAATAAAACCTTTTGCAGTAAAGTAAGCAGAATATTCTTGACCGTCTCTTGTGGTTAGTCTAACTTCTACGGTTTCTTTTCTTGGATCAAATGGTTTTGAGCTAGTCCAATTAAATCTAAAATTATAATTCTGATATTTATCTTTATATTCGTCCATGAACTATGAAAAAGTAATATAATATATAAAACCTTCGCTTGTTTACTACTTAAAAGTTAATATCTTCAAAAATAAGAGGGCACCCCTAAACTATTGTTTGCTACACAAATTATTGATAAAAAGCCAGGGTTCTCAAAAACTTTGATTTTTTGCCATCGTTTCAATGTACAAATGCTAACAATAAATCCATACAATTCTTTAAGTTGTGTCTTACATTTTGAATAAGAATACTGCCTTATTCTTAATTTGAGAAATTCTTTTCTTATGATTTCTTTTTTCATAAGATTAGCTTTGCAGATAACTTATAGTACCGGTGACATATGTCACTGGACTACACATTGGATCTAATATAGAAAAAGTTATAAACCTTATTTAATAAAGAAACTTTGGTGAATTTAAAATGAAGGAATCCAAGTACTCAACCAATACAAGATATCAGTTTGCAATTGAAGAGTTTTTTAGAGAGTTAGGTTATGTAGTAGAATTTGGTAATAGAGAGGAAGCGGCAATAGGTATTGGTCAAGAGATTGTAGTGTTTAAAGTTCCGAGATTTAAACCACTTGATCTTGAAGGAGTAATATTAGAAAAATGGAATAGACTTCCAATTGAAGTTATTGATTAGACTTCTAACAATGTTGATTGGATTGAAAATATAACGTGGACAGTAGCGGGTGAAATGAATTTCACTTATTTATTCAGAGTATTGAAAAGAAAGAGTGTTATATTCATTTGTATCATAAACACAAATTCCATCTTCGTGCCACAAGACAAATTCTTCTATACCAACATCTAAAGCCATTTTACTGCAAATTGTACAATAAGGTTTTCCAGCATGCAAAGGTATTCCGTCCTCATCAACACGGATAAAATATAATCTTGAGCTAGATAATTGATTAGAATTATTTCTTAAAGCATCTATTATGGCTCTTTGTTCAGCATGAACACAACAAGTTGTATCCTTAACTTTTTTGTGATATGACTCTTTAGGATCGGAACATCTTCGCGATTCTTCTTTATTTTGTGGCGGGCTATTAAAGCCGCTCCCAATTATTTCATCGTTTTGAACAATAATTGAACCACAGCGAGAACGCTCACAAGTAGAACTTAAAGCAATTTGAGTGACTTTTGTAAGATACTCAAGTGCTTTCTTTTCTTCACTTCCTGATAAGTATCTCATAATAAAATTAGGAATGTATAGTGATTTAAAACTCTTACTGGTAAAATTAAATTTTAGATAATTGCATAAGAATTGAGAATATCTACTTAATAATCCATATTTAGTGATAATATTAACTTTGAAAATAATTTTGGGAACCTTTTTATTTTAGAGTTACTTAAATAATGTTATGATAAATGTTGATGGATCTTATGGATTAGGATCAGGACAATTAGTTAGGTATGCTTTAAGTTTTTCTGCTTTATCTAGAAAACCAATTCATATAACAAATATTAGATCTTCGAGGCCCTCACCAGGATTAAAAGCACAACACCTTACAGCAGTAAAAGTATTAAAAAAAATGTGTGATGCCAGTGCACCAGGAATTAAAATAGGTTCTAGGGAAATAAGGTTTATGCCAGGAGAATTGATTGGAGGAAATATAAAAGAAGATATTGGAACTGCTGGTTCAATTACATTATTAATTCAAAATATTATTTATCCGGCAATGTTTGCAAAAGAAAAAACTATACTTGAAATTAAAGGTGGGACTGATGTAAATTTTTCTCCAACAATTGATTATACAAAAGAAATCTTCTTACCATTTATAAAAAAATTTGTAAAGAATATTGATTTAGAAATTATTAAAAGGGGATTTTATCCAAAAGGTGGCGGAAAAGTTAAGTTGACTGTAAAACCAAAATATTCTGTTTCTGAATTTCAAAATTTTAATAAATTCTTAGATTATTTAAAAGAAAAAGAAGGAAAAATTAATTTAACTGAAAGGGGAATTTTAAAAGCTATTAATGGAATTTGTTTAGCTTCAGATACTTTACAAAAGGCTGACGTTGTAAGAAGACAATGTCATGGTGCTGTAAGAGGAATTGGATTAGGAAGAAACATTCAATGGTTGCAAAAAAAATATGTGAAAAGTTTTTCTTCAGGAAGTACAATAACTTTATTTTCTGAATTTGAAAAAACTATAATTGGAACTGATAAATTAGGGGCAATAGGAAAGAAAGCTGAGGTGGTTGGGGAGGAATGTGCAAAAGAGTTAGATTATGAACTGAAATCAATTGGATGTGTTGATACTAATATGGTAGATAATTTAATTCCATTACTTGGAATGTTAGGTGGAAAGATTTTGACATCTAATATTAATGATCATGCTAAGACCGCAATGTGGGTAACTGAGAAATTTTTAAATAAAACATTTGTGTATGATCATACCCTTATTTCAATTAAATAATTTATGATAGTGATAGTTATTAATAGAAATCTTTATAAGTAAGTGTTATTCTATACTTTTTATGGCTTTACCAAAAAGAAGTGAATTTTTTTCAAGGTTTAATAAACCTGCTCCTGCTTTAGATGAAAGAATAGATGTAAATTTTTTTAGAAATCCGTTAGGAATAAATGAATTAACATTTGTAAAGGAAACTCCTATTGTTCCAGTACATTTAGATTTAGAATTTCTTGCAAGGGACGTAAGCCCTTTAAAAAAAATAGAAATACCTCCAAATGATTTAGAAATTATTAGGGCTTACGAGAATTTTATTAATGAAAGATCAGGTTATGTTTATAATTCAACTCGTTTGACTGAAGAAATAATTGATTTATCACAAAGGATTATTGGTTGCCAAGAAGAGTTAGGTGAATTTGAAAAAAGTCTTATAAATACTGATGAGGATGAAATAAAAGGTGTTGAACAAAGAATTAAGAAATTGAGAAGAAGCCTTGTTAATTTTCAAGATGAGCTTAAAGAAAAAAGAAGAGAAAGTTATGAAGCACAAAAAAATGTTGAGAGTCTAAAACCTCCTGTTGAAGATATTGAAGATAGATATAATAGAGTAATTGAAGAAAATAGGGATGCAATTGAAATTTATAAAAGAAGTTATGGTGATGAAGCAGAAAGAGCTGTAAGATTAGGTATTCTCCCTTTCTCTACCAGGATTTATACTGGAAAAGATGATAGTCCATTGAATGAACCTTCTACTCTATATGTTCCAGAGGAGATTATGCTGAGTTATGGAACAAAGTGGGTAAAGGGAGAATTAATTCCTTATAGAGTACACGTGGATATTCAGGGATTGAAATATAGTAAATTTAAAAATAATTTTTTACCAGAGCTTGAAGAATTTGGATATGTGATGAGAAATGGAGTATTAAATTATTCACGTAAAGATGCACCATATGATGTTAAAATGATTATCAGTAATACACCTTGTGGACCAAATAATGCAGTGTTAGATGTGAAATCTACAGAAAAATTAGGTGGTTCTGAACTTGGAAGGGTTGTATTATGGATGAAAACAATAAAAGGGGTGGTAGAATAAAATGGGAAATCCAGCAAGAGCTTTAACAGTATTTATGAGGACTATAACACCTAAACCTGTTATGGATTTAATTGATAAAGTTACAGGTGAACCAAAACCTAAAACTTCAAGAAGTGCAAGATTTGTATACAATTATTTTAGAGGATTAAGTTCAACAGATTTTTTAAAATCAATAACGACAGAACCTTTGCATGCAAGATTATTTTTCGTTGCAAGTGATTTAAGTTTACCTTTACAAGAGAAAATTACTGGGGAACTAAGATCTATTTCACCAGATCCATTTAATGTGCCTGTAGATCCTAGTCCCGAGGCAGTTGCAATATCAAGGAAGCATTATTTTGAGTTATGTGAAAGGCAAGGAGTTTTACCTTTTTCTAAATTTAAATTGTATGATGAAAGGGGAATGATGAGAGAACTAAGTGATCTTGATGATGTGATTGCTGAGCATAATGGAAGACCACATATTTTAGATTTAAAATTAGATTTTTCTGATTATTGGGGATTTTTGATTAATGTTTTACCAAGATTAGTAAATGATGAATTAGGGTATAAATTTAGGAGGGGGTATTTAGGATTTACAGAAGATCCAATTAGGATAGATAAAAGAGCTGAAGACTGTTTGTATAGAGCAGAGCCTTTTTATGATCTTCCTGAAAATGGAAATCCAAATTTAGGAATGGAATTGTTGGATTATCCCGGATTAGAAGGACCTAGGAATGCAGTTCTTTATGCAAAAAATATTAATAAATTTTATAAAAATGGATATGAAGAAGAATTTTTTAACTGGTTTAAAGCACAGTGTGCAATTTCTGCATGCCCACTTCCAGAGTTAAAGAGAGTTAAATGATTTTTTTTCTTTTATTAGAATTGAATGAGCCTTGTGTATTGGCATAGGCATTTTATTACCAAGACATAACATTTCTGTAATTATTTTTGCATTTTCAAATGAGATATCATTTCCTGGAATTACATAAATTGGATTTGCATAATCTTTAGTTTTTATTGCATAACCAACTTGTTTGTTTTCAAATAATATTTTATCAACTTCTAATTTTCCAAATATTAATTTTTTTGAAACTCCTATTGTTGGAATGTTAGATAATACTCCTACGTAAGTTGGTAAACCTAATATTTTTTTATTAATCAGTCCATTACCTTCAATCATTAGTATATCTGGTTTTTTAGAAAATTGATTTAAAGTGTTTAAGATAGATGGACCTTCTCTAAATGCAATAAGCTCTGAGTGATAATTAAATGGAATTTCATTTTTAGTAATTTGAGTTTCAATCATTTCTTTTGTTTTAAAATCGATTAGAATACCTGCGCATAGAATTTCTTCTTTAAAAAATACTAAATCAAAACCTGCAATTAATTTTATTTTTTTTAATTCAATTTTATTTTTAGGTTTAATTTCTTTTAATATGTTCTCTTTTATATTGCTTAACTCTTTTAGATTAATTTCCTCTTTCATTAAACAGGGTAAATTCCCAAAAACCTTATAAATAGTGTGGGTTTGTGTAGATTTAGATAGCGAGGTGGGGCAGCTAGGAGTGCCCGTCGGGCTCATAACCCGGAGGTCATTGGTTCAAATCCAATCCTCGCTAATTTATAATAATCTCAGATTGACTCCTGTATCCCATTCTTCACGCGGTTGTTTATAGACTTCCTAAAATTTATCTGCAATAATACTAGAAGATATATCCATTCCAATTTGATAATCAAGATTTATGGTTACAAGGTGTACATTTTTATATTCTTTAGAGAGTAATAGATAGTTTAATTCATAATAAAGTCCAGATTTAGTAACGTGAGGTAACGTTTACTTTACAGCTCACTAATTAGTTAACTTTTTAAAAAGAATTCTGATTCCAACTTTATATGGCTCGTTAGCTCAGCTTGGCTAGAGCACTTGGCTCTTAACCAAGGGGTCGGGGGTTCAAATAGATTTATTGTCTTAGATTTTCTAGGATAAGATCTTGATAGTCCCCTACGGGCCATCTAATATTAGAATGAAATTAAGAGAAGAAAGAACTGAAAGAAGAAAGGGAAACTTTTTTTATGATTTAGCTAGGATTGAAGGAATTAGTTTTGCATCATCAATAAGATATCCTGATTCTCTATTAGTTTATTATGGTGAAAAACCATTTGGAGTTTTTATTGATTCTGATTATGGAAGTTTTACCTATTTGAGATCTAGAATTGAGGAATTACCCATTGAGACTAAAGAAAGAATAGACAGAACAATCAATCGCTTTGCAATAAGAAAATATACAAGAAATAAGGTCCCCCAATTAGGGATAGTTGCAAGTTTTACTAGAAATGATGATTAAAAATTATTAGTAACAATATAAAGAAGATATTATATCTAAATATTAGTATTTGATTACATTTGAGATAAACATACCATCATTGCATTTGAAATTAATTTAGACCATTTCACAAGCCTTATAAGTTTTATTATCAAAAAGTAATATACTCTTTTCAGGAAATTAAGATGGTAAAAAAATCTGAAATAACTCAAGAAGATATTGAAGCTTTTATAGAAGTTCTAAAAAAAATAAAAGAATCAAATGATGAAAATAATCTACTTGTTGAGGATCATAGGTTTGAAGAGACTAAAAATCTGAGTGAGAGTAATCTTGTCAAGGTCGTAGAAAAAGAATTATCAAATCTTATTAACGAGGATTTAATAGATAATGAACTTGATATAAGAAGAGAAAAGGATGATGAAAAAGATTATCCCAAAGATAATATTTACAAACAGAATTTAAATGGAACTTATGAGACTAAAAAAAATAAAAAGTATGGGGATGAAATAAATAAAGGAGATTATGAAGCAATTAGTTATGATCAAAGAAATGTTACTGATGATGATACTAGAATATAATAACCTCACCGTTTAATTCCTGCTCTTTATTTAGTAAAGTATTTATTCCAGAATAGAGATCTGAGGGTGTATGGCCAAGTATTAATAATATTTTTGTCCCATCTTTTTCTAGTAATGCGATTATACCATGATTATTATTATAAAGATTTAATAATTTGTTGCTAAGATATCTATCTGCTAAACTGTCTGTTCCAATTAAAATTTGATTTTTATCATCTGTGTACATTCTCGATCTTACAATATTAACTGTTTCGATTGTACAATCATTGTTTTCAATTGTTTGAGTTTGTATTGAAATTATTGCTTTAAAATCATTGATATCTTGTGGAATCCTTAGAATTATTTTATCAGATTTTAAATGTGATTCAGGGTCTTCAATTATAATTCCTTCTTTTAATCTTAAATTTTCATTGTAAGAAGAGATGTCCAAAGAACCGAATTTAATATCATTAGTTGTAGTGGATGCACCATCTGAATGTCCTAAGTAAGTTAATTCATTATTATTAATTTCAAAATAAATTACTAAATCCTGATCTAAGTCTAATGTAATATCTCCACTATTAGTGTTCCAGTTAACATCCACATTAATATTTGTGTCTTTATATGAGATTTGAAATGCATTACTTGAAGCATCAGCAAAATAAACTGCTTTAGAACTACCTTGTAGTTTTCTGTAAAGTTTTATTTTTGTACCGTCATAATAAAAGAATATTTCTGTTGTGTCTTCACCATTAACATTAAAACCATTTCTATTCGTTTGAAAACTAATTAATTTTGCACTTGAAACTTCTACATTACCATTATTTGAATCTTCAACTGATGCATAGAGCTCTTTCATTGTTGTTGTAATTTCATAGTTTTGATAATTATCTCCTTGTAACTCTTTGAAATGGATACATGCATAGTCATAGGGTAAGCATAATGAATCTCCTTCATATAATGGATGTTGAATGTAAGGATTTGTTTCATCAGGAGAATCTACTTCTTCTGCTAAAGTAATGCCTATCGTTGGATTTTTTTGATTTAAATTTTCTAAGTCCCATTCCCATAAAGGATTATCTTTATCTTCTCCTATGAAAGGATCTCCGTCTTTGAATGTTTGCTTCGCTTGTTTTCCAGCGTAAAAGGTTGCACTATCAAGTCCTATTCCTGTTTCTGCACTTATATCTTCAACTACTACCTCTAAACCATTTATTCTCTGAGCTGAATTTTCGTTAATAACATCAATTAAACCATCAACCATTATTTTGGCTTTACTTGATTCGGTGTTTATTAAAGTTAATTCCTTACCTTCTATGAAAACTGAATCTCCTGCATTAAGTTGAAATTTATCTCCAACATTAATTGTGATAGATGATGACGTGGCAGAATCTATTCTCAATTCTTTATTTAAGAATTCAATTGTAATTGGTTCTTTTGAAGAAGCATCAGTAATTCTATTATTGGATTGTAATTCTGAATCAAATACATAATAAAACCCTACTGAGTTTTCTGGAAGTGGTAAAATCACTCTTTCTTTAAATCTATCATTACTATTGAATGTAAGTGTCGTGTGTGGTGCTAAATTATTATCATCTGCAAATTGAATCTCTTCATGAGCAGAGTAAGTATTTGAAACTCCATTAATATCAATATTTGTTTTAAACTCTTTAAAACCTTGCAATTGGCCAGAGTCTAATTTTGATCCAAATTCAGTGTAAAGTTTTGTTGTTATTGGAATATCCTCTGATTTTTCTGAACTAAATATGGAAGTGCATTCTCTTGATTTTTCAAATAAATAGTTTTCTAATTTTATTACTGCTGGTAAAGCTGCTAAATCGTAAACTACTGTTGCTTTAAACTCCTTATTTTCTATAAAGATATTTGGAAAGTTGTCTAAATTTAATTGATTTATATTAACATCTTGTCTCTCATAAACTTTTCCAGTTAGTTTTGGTTTTATTATTAATAAGATCAAAAAAATTAGAATTAATGTAAGGAGAATGTACAGTAAATATTGTGTTTTCTGTATTGAAAATTTCTTTGAAGGCCTGTGTTGATATCCCATTGTATCTTTTTAGATAAGTTTTGGTTTAAATAGGTGATTATTCTGTTCCTTATAGCTTTAATTTAAAAAAAATTTTAGAAATTGGGATGCCTCACTTTTAACCGCTTATTTTGATGCAATAAAAAAATACTTTAATTCTCTTCTAATTTTTGAACCACTTGATAAACATCCACCCAACGAATCACTATATTCAAATCCATTTTTACTCTCTGGGAGTTTTCTCTCATACTCTTTACTATGTAACTTTGAATCATACTGCTTCCCAAAATCAGCCATTACTTCTTGAATTCTTCGATCATTTGAAGCAATAGCAATTGGCTCTCCTAATGCTTCGTTTAATCCCAATGCTCTCTGAGCAACCTGAGCAAATAATACTCTTCCATAATCTCTTGTCCATCTTGTTGCATATGGTCCTTCAACTAAAAGAACTGGCGATTCCTTATCAAATTGCATTAATCTTACGATGCTTCTAACAATTACATTACCGTTTTCATCTAAAACTTGATATAGTTTTTTATTTGAATCAGCAACATACGCCAATAAACATTTATTATAACCTGTTCTTTCAGTCCATCTTTGACAACTTTGAACTGGAGTTCTACCTACATCAAACAGCTTATAAGGAGCATCTGTTTCAACTACTGCAACTCTTTCTAAATTTTTTACATCGGGAGAGTCTAATATTTTTTTTACTTCTCCAAATGTCATTTTCATATCTTCATATGAGGTTTTTCCGATCGCTCTATCAACATCTTGTCCTAAATTTAAGAATGTTTCGGGATCAGCACTTTCAACCTTTAGAATTGCTTGTAAAGTCTCATATTGAGCCAGTAATGTTCTCTTTTCTTGACCAAGTGCTTTCTTATTATCAATATGTTTACCTCCTGTTCTAAATGCATCACTAATCTCCATTATTCTCTGTTCCAATCCTTGCAGTGTTTCTACTGTTGCTTCTGAATTGGTTACTGTTTGATATTGTCCTTTTAACTCATCTGCTACAATCTTCATAGCATTAATTCTTGGCTGTAATTTATCAATATCACCAATTAATCTTTCAGAAGTTGCATTATTTCTCCATGCTTCTACAACATGGTAAGCCAACTCTCCTTCTTCGTGATACTCTAAACATTTTAATTGTTTTCTTGACTTATCGTGAGTATATCTCCAAGTTTGAAAATCATCATCTACAATATGTTCAGTAATTTCTCTCAATAATGGGATTCCATTTTGATAAGAGCCAACTAAAACTCCTCCAAACGTAGAAATCATTGTTAATAAATTATTTGCTATTATTCTATGTGGATTCTCTGCAATTTTCTCTTTATACTCCTCACTTAAACCAAGCATTTGTAAATTACGATTTATCGCATAATCATTTAATTTTCTAATTATTCTAACACCATCAGTTTCGTCAAAGAAATAAGTAAAATTTCCACTTTCTTGTAATATCTCTAAATGTCCTAATATTTTACTAACATATTCTGCTGAATCTACACTAGTTAAAAGATGTTCAAGAACTTTTCTTTTCTTTGGATTTGAATCAAGAGCATATAAAGACCTAAATACTCTTCTTCTTGGGTCTGTATTTTTACTCAAATATTTCTGACTAAACAATTCATTTGCTTTATTCAATAAATCATCGCTAAGCCCTGTTCTTACTAAGTTAGCAAGAATTGGAGTTGGAATGTTTGAATATGTTTGTCTTTGATCTGAAAAATCATCTCTTGCTAGTAAATCTCTACCATCAGAAACATATTTTTTCTGTACTCGTTCTTTTGTTAATTGATGTAATTGTTCAACAAATTCAAAACCAGATAAGATTGCATCACCATCAACAGATTCTCTTCCTTCTAAAACTCTTTCAAAATATTTGTTCACAAATATTATTGCATCAGCTTTTTCTTGTGATAAACGTGAAACTTCTGAAACTATTTGAGCATATTGTTCTGGAGCAGAGAATTTTTCCCCTTCAGAAGTGCTATGTAAAAACTCATAAGCAGCAGTAAGACTTCCTTTATTTCTTTGTAAAGTTCTACCAATTCTGATTAATTCAACTTTATCCTCCAAACTTTGAGCTGCTTCAGTTTTAAGACTATCATCCATGTGCATATAAACAACTTTTGGAATTTCATGATTTATTCTCGCATACATACCAATGTTTAAAAGAGTTCTAATATCATCGATACTTGGTTGAGTACGTTCTACAATCCCCCTCAATGCACCAATTAATTCTTTAACATTTTCACTTCTATCTTCTTTTTTAATTCTCTTCATACATCTCTCGTGAAAATCTTCCCAATCAGAATAAACATGATTCCTTACATCTTGAGCTAATTTTTCAAGGATTACATTTTGTTCTCCAGTACCTTCTTCCCCAGAAGTATGGAAAGCCTGAATCATTGCTAAACTTAATTTTAAAGTGTTATCTAACTTTTGCTCTAATCTCTGACTTAATCTCTGTTGCAGATTTAAGCCCATTCCCAATCCTGGCATTTTTAATTAACTCCTAACATAATAATGAGTATTACTAATCTATTTATAAACATTCCTTATATTTACTACTTTACAGTTTACATTATTCTTGGGTTTGGCAAATATTTAACAAATAATTAGTCATAAATTAAATATATTTACTTTGAAATCTACTATTTTAATAAAAACAAAGTTTTTATATTAAAGAATTGGATTAAATTTATGGAGTTTATTTGTGGTGTTGATGATGCCGGGCGTGGTCCCGTCATTGGTCCAATGGTAATTGCTGGTGTAAGTGTTAGTGAGAAGAATTTATTAAAACTAGAAGAGTTAGGGTTAAAGGATTCTAAATTATTAAGTCCAAAACAAAGAAATGAGTTTTATAACAAAATAATTACAATTGTTGATTCTTATAAAATTGTTATTATTCCTCCATCACTTATTGATGAACATCTTTTTTCTAAAGAATCAAATCTTAATATACTAGAAGCAATAAAATTTTCTGAGGTGATTAATAGTTTAAGACCTACAAAAGCAATTGTAGATTGCCCTTCAACAAATATTCCAGAATACACTCGAACATTGCGTAGTTTCTTAAAGTATGATGTCCAATTAAAATGCGAGCATAAAGCTGATTTTAATTATAAGGTCGTAAGTGCTGCTTCAATATTAGCTAAAGTTACCCGTGATAAAGAGGTTGAAAAGATAAAAAAGGAAATAGGTTTTGATATTGGTTCAGGTTATCCCTCTGATCCTGTTACCCAAGAGTTTTTGAAAGCATCTTGGAAAAAATATCCTGAAATTTTTAGAAAATCATGGGCAACTTATAAGAAAGTTGCCGGACCAAAAGAACAGAGTAAATTAGGCGAGTTTTAATCTTTACGTGGAACTCGAAAAAAATTCTTATATAAATTCCTACTAATCAATCAATGAAAGATTACAATAATTTATTAAATAAGTTATAAATTTTTAACTTGGAATGATAATAACAATTTCTGGAAATCCTGGAGCAGGAAAAAGCACAGTTGCTAAAATATTAGCTTCAGAATTAAATGCAGAAAGAATTCTTGTTGGTGCAATGAGAAGAGATTTGGCTAGAAGTATGGGAATGAATTTAGAAGAACTTAATGAATATGGGAAAACCCATCCAGAAACTGATACTAAAGTGGATAAAGAAGTAAAAGAGAAAGTTAAGAAATTAGTGAAAGAAAATAAAAATATAGTTCTAGAAGGATATGCACAACATAAGTTTTTTCCTGAAGCTTTTAAAGTTTTTATGGAGGCAAATAAAGAGATATGTTGCCAAAGAATATGGCATGACTTACAAAATGGTGAAGCTAAAACTTATCGAAATGAAGGTAAATATGAGAATATTGAAGAGTTTAAAAAAAGATATAAAATAAGATTAAATGAGGATGCAGAAAGATTCATGAAATTCTATGGATTTGATCATAGGGATAAATCACAATATGATCTTGTTTTAGATGTTACACATATTTCTGCCAAAGAGGCGGCTGAAAAAATAAGAGGTTCTATAAGGAAATCTTTTTAAATTCGGAAATAGGTTTAGAAGCTTATGAAACAAATATTTATGAGAAATGATTATGGTTTGCCATTAGGAGATTTACTTCATAGAATAGATCCTAATTATCCTCATTCTAGAAATGAAAATTATATTGAGATTAGATATGAACCACCTAAAGAAAGTAGGGGAACAGGAAGTAGTATTCTAGATGAAATTGAAAGTGTTTTTGATGAAGAGAATAGAACAAATACTTCAATTTGGATAGATTGATTTTACCTTCCGGAAGCCTTTTAAAGGTTAATTCTTTAAATTTTACTTGAAATGAGCCACGAAAAAGTATATCATTTAGTGATGAAGGAAGATGAGATTACCTGGCAGACTCTTTTATTAGATCTTGTGAAAAATGGAGATTTAGATCCTTGGGACGTTGATATTTCATTATTGGCACAAAAATATCTTGAAGCGGTAAAAGAATTACAAGAAATGAATTTATATGTTTCTGGAAAGATGTTATTAGCATCAGCAATTTTATTGAAAATAAAATCTGAAAAATTACTAACGGAAGGAATTACAATTTTAGATAATATTATGTACCCACAAGAACAAGTACATGATTTTACAGTTGATTATCAAGGGAGATTACTTATGGAAGAGAAACCTAGGTTAACCGTTAAAAATCCACAAGCAAGGAAAAGAAGAGTTACAATTACAGATTTAATGAGTGCTTTAGAAAAAGCAATGGCCGTTAATCAAAGAAGAATTAAAAAAGTTGAGGAAAGAAACTGGATTCCTACAGGTCTTGAAGTTCCAGAAAAAACAATTGATATTAGTGATTTAATTGAAAAGATTTATAAAAGAGTTGTTAACTTATTGTTGGAGAAGGATAAAATGAAATTTAGTGAATTAATTCCCTCAGAAAGTAGAAAAGATAAGTTGATGACATTTGTTCCTTTGTTATATTTAGCAACTCAGTCTAAAGTAAATCTGTCTCAGGATAAGGCATTTGCTGATTTTGATATTAAAATTATGAGGTGAAAATATGGATTTAAAATTTGCATTACAAAGACCATTTACAGATATTAAAAAATTATTAATTGGAATTTTATTAAGTGTAATTCCTTTAGTTAACCTTTTTTCGTTTGGATATCAGATTGAATGTGCAAGATTAACTTTAAAGAAGAAAAAAAATTTACCTGAGTGGAAGAATTGGAAAGAATTATTTATTAATGGATTACTTTATTTTATTATTGTTTTAATTTATTTTATTCCAGTTATTTTTGTTTCGATACTTTGGATTGGAAAAGAATTATTAAAGGGGATTCTCTCACCAAGTTTTAATGCTGATCTTCTTACAGAAAATGAAATTATAAAACTATCTTCTGTTTTAATTTTAGTTTTTTTTATACTCTATTGGGTTTATGGGGCTTTAATAAATTATTCAAGTAATTTCAAATTTAAGGATGCATTTGATTTTAAGAAAATTAGTACTAAAGTTTTTACAGGAAAATTTGTTGGTGCGGTACTGGCATCTTTTTTAATAGCCTATTTATTTAATTATGTATTTAGTTTTATTCCAGGAATTACAATTCCAGGGTTAGGTATTTTTTCAATTGGGGAACCTATAGGAGGATTTATTTCTGGAATAATGGCATTTACTCTATTAGCTGAAAGTTTTAGGTAACTTTATATATTCTTTTTTTCTTATTTGAGATTATGGGTTTGTTTTCTTGGATGAAGGGTGTGTTTGTAGATATTTTTTATGATACAAGAGCGGAAGATAAAAATATAGTAAAAAAAGGATGGTATGCTGGAACTTCAGAGGCTGCACTCTTTGCTTATAGAATGTTTTTGGTAAGATTTATTTTAAATGAGATTCAGGATGTTTGTGCTCCACACATTAAAGGTATTGGAGAAAAATTTGATAGTACTTATTCTGAAGTAATGAGTTATTATAACCAATTAGAAAGAATTAAAGAGAGTATGGATAAAATTGGAGAAGGATTTGATAAAGTTGGACAGGGACTTGGGAATTTAAGTGGTTTGAAGCTAAATAATATTGTGTCTAAACTTGAAGCTATGGGAGCTGATGTAAAGGATCTTAAAAATGTTTTAAAAGAGTTTAAAGAGATACAAGCTAAAGAAGCTCCTGATTCTTCAAGGTTAAAAGAGAGATTAGAGGAAGCAGTTGAAGATGCTTATGCAACAATTGAACATCCTAAGGATGTACCTTCTATACATTTTAATGTGAAAGAACCATTCACTAATATTTTTATGGATATTTTTACTATATTTCTAACTGGAATTTGGGTTTGGTTTGCTGGATGGAAAAATATTAAACGAAGATGGAAGAAAGTAATGACAAAAAGAGAAAGAAGAAAAGCAATGGATGCAATGGATCCAATTGTAAGAAAAATTATAAAAAAAGAAGTAGGGAGAGTTGAAGCTGAAATTCAATCTTTATATTCTGAACTTGATGAGGTCAAAAGAAGGTTGCCTGCTGTTAATGCTTCTATTATAATATTATTAGAAAAATCAAATAGACTTAGTAGATTATCTCTCTCTTTGATAAGCAGAGCAGGGATTCAATCTGGTATGGGAGCTGATACTGTAGTAACTTTACAAGCAGGAAGGCCTATTACTTCTGGTGAAATTGTGCAAAGAATAACAGCATTATCTAAGAGTTATGATGAAGCATTTGAAGTATTAAAAGATGAAACAAGAGCACTAGAGGAAGCTTGTGTAAGAATTCCAAAGGACATGGCTTCAATAATTAATTCAAGTGGAAGAAGAATACATGATACTTTGGATGAAATAGAGGTTGTTCCTGCAAATGTTACTACTAGTGGACCAACTGAGATTGGAAATGTTAATCCTAAAACTGATGAATGGGAGCTTTAATTCTTTTTAATTAAATAATATGCTGATGCAATTGTGAAAATTATTTGTAATGGTATGAAAATTGGATCTCTTATTGAAATACTATAAACCAATAAGGATAATCCTCCTAAAAGAAATAAAACATGTTCTTCTTTTCTGTTTTTTATTAGTGTTCCAATTGTAATTAAAATTAATCCTAGTGCACCAAGTATTTTAAAGATCATTGTTTAATATCTCAGATAAGTTGAGTTCTATGATTGATACAGGTAATTCAATTTTGAAATTATTTAAAACTAACGGATGGACTTCACCGATGTAACCTATTTTTTTATTATTTATTTTTATTCTTGCTGTTCTCCCTTCTATTAAAGAGGGATGCTTTATTTTTTCTAAAGTGTATTTTAAATCCAGAGCATATGTTAATTCTTCTAGAATTTGTTTTATTTTTGTAAAATTAGAATCTTTTTCACATAAAATAATTGAAAGCCTTTCATATTCTTTTACTTTAGTTTCTGTTGAATTATCTTTTTGGAAAATTCTACCAAATCCAAATAGATTTTGAGGATATTCATGATGTTTATTTTCTTCTAAGATTCTTATTAATGAGGGGGTTATCCATGATCTTAATACATTATACTCACTACTTAATGCGTTTGATAATTTAACTAATTCTAAACTACAATTCATTTTTTTATTTTGATCATCTTCAGAGACAATGTTATAAGTGTGGACTTCCAAGAGATTTAACCCAATTAAAATATCAGCAATTTTATTTTTGAATATCTCTAATTTATTTTCTTTTGCTATTGTTGCAACTTTTGGTATTTCTTCTTTGAAATTATAATAACCGTATGCAATTGCAATGTCTTCTACAAAATCAATTTGGTGCATTATATCCGCTCTATATGCAGGCACTAATACTTGTTTATTCTTATAATCATAACCCATCTTTTCCAATAATATTTTAACTTCATTTTCTTTTAATACTAATCCCAGAATTTTATTAATATAGTTTAAATCTATTTTATATTTAGAAGGTTCTAAATTAGGAGTTTTTAATTTTTTATCTGGATAAATTAAATTCATTTCATAAATCTCTCCACCCATATCGGCTAGAGCTGTAACAATCATATTTAATCCTAAAGATAAAACTTCAAAATCAAAACCAGAAAATTCTATGAAAACATCTTTTGTTTTTTCTGTTATTCTTCCTGTATTTTCTGAATTTATTATTGGTGGTAGTGATAAAATTTCATTATTTGAATCTATAAATATAGGATAAAGCGGTTTATCTTTTAGTAAATGGCCATATTCTTTTCCTATCTTATGTCTTGTAACTATTTGCTCTCCGGTCATTTTGCCAGGAAAATCTAAAGGTTGGAACAAGATATCTTTTGGTTTTCTTGCTTCATAAGTGATTGGTAATTTTATATTTTCTAAGGGATAAATTCCAATTGCTGCTTTTTTTCTATTTCTACAATAAGTCGTATGCAATTTCTCTTGAATTTGAATAATTTGTTTTATTTTTTCATCATTTAATTTTAAGTTTTTTATAACTGCACAAGCTGTATAAGGTCTTACTTTTGAGACTGAATCTTTAATTATTACTTGATAATCTGATTTGTTAATTGTATATTGTTTTAATCCGGTTTTTATTTCTAAAAAGGATGATAAGGCTCTTGCTAAGCCTTGTTCTGAAAGTAAATCTGGTCTATTGGGGAAAATTTCAACTTTTATTTCATCTTTAGTTATCTCTTCTAAATCAGTACCAAGCATAGGAATCTTTTCTTTTAATTCTTCATCAGATATTTTTCTTTCTAATAATTTTAGTACTTCCTTTTTGTTTAAATTTACTGTTGGCATTTTATATTTCTTTAAACTCTCTTAAATTTTTCAAATCATTATTGTAAATCTCTCTTATGTCAGTTATTTTTAATATTTCTGCAATTCCTCTCTCAAATCCCTGACCCCATGCCAGCACAGGACATTCAAATCCTAGTAATGGTTCAACTACCTCAGGCCTAAATATTCCTGCACCACCTAGTTCAACCCATTGTTTTTTTATTGGATGATATACTTCTACCTCAACTGAAGGTTCAGTATATGGAAAATGTGCGGGTCTAACTCTTACTTTTTCATATCCTAATTTATTATAATAATTTTTTAAATATCCTAGTAAATGTCTGAAGTTTGCATTAGGATCTATTACAATACCCTCAACTTGATAAAACTCAAATAAATGCTTCCAATCCAATGCTTCATTTCTGTATACTTTATTTACAGAGAAAAATTTCTTTGGTAAATCTTCTTTTTTTAGTTTTGCTATTTCAATTGCTGACAAGACTGTTGTATGTGTTCTTAGTAATACTTTGGATGCTTCTTCTTCTGACCATTTGTATTTATAACCTGTACTTCCAGTATCACCCCCTTTTTCATGTGCTTCTTTTATTTTTTTGTAAATTTTAGGTAAGTCTCCTTTATGTTCTAAATAAAATGTATCTTGCATTTCTCTTGCTGGATGGTCTTGTGGAACAAATAATGCATCCATATCCCAGAAGGCCGTATGAACATGATCACCATATATTTCTTCAAAACCTAAATCCAACCAAATTCTTTTTATTTTTTTTATTGCTTGATCAACAAAATGTCTTTTAGATCTGTTTAATCTTGGAACTTTAACATTAATATCATAAGGTCTGAATTTCTTATTTTTCCATTCAACTTGTATTATTTCTTTGGTTAAATTATCAATAGTATTTGACTCTAGTTTTATTTTTGATAATTGTTTACCTTGTTCTGTTAATTGGATAAATAGCTCTTTTTTTATTTCTATTTGTATTAGTCCAGAACGTTTTTTTAGATTTTCATATATTTGTTTATCTTTTATTTTACCTTCTTCTATTGGAAGTTGTTTTAAGAATTGTTCTTCAGGAGATTCTTTATTTAAATAATTTTTTCCTTGTTCTGTGATTCTAATTTGAAGTATTTTCTCGTTTATTGTTTCTATTAAATTATTTTTTCTTAGTAATCCCAAAGAGGCATTAATCTCCTGTTGTGAGAGTTTTGATTGCTTTTGAATTTCTTGTAATGATAATTGTTTATCTTTTATCTTTTCTAAAAATGTTCTTTCTGGTAATTTATCATAATTTAATTCCCCTTTTTTTATTAATTTAGTCTCAAGCTTATTTATAATTATTAAATTTTTATTTTCTAAATCTTGTAGTGCTTTATCTACTTGCACTTCCTGTAAATTTGTTTTTTTGGCTAATTCTTTTAATGAAATATTTTCTTTAATTTGTGGAAAAATTTGAATTTCTAACCTGTTTAAAGAATCAACTAGATTTTGAATATTCATGAATTAAAAGAAGTTGAATGATTTTTAAATTTATTGGATTTATTATAATCTCTTTAAAAAGTGTTTTAATCTAATCCCTTTTTTTATTTCAGTTCAGACTCTAATGATCTTGCATAATCAATTTCTTCTTCAGTATGCCATTGATCTATTTTAGAGCTAAATGAATTTTCTAAATCTTCTAATGATTTACCAGATTCCAACCAATCTCTAAGTCTTTCCCTTCTTTTAAATGGTATTGAAATTACTGCCATTTTAAATAATTTAACGGCCTCTTCTTTAGGAATTGGAATTGCAAAAGAATAATACCATTTCCCATCTTGCTCTCTTATTCTTATCTCTGATCCTATGCCCATTAAAGTTGAATATGCAATCGCCCAATTTGTACTACCTCTTGGATTTGATGGGAATTTTGCTGGAACAATAATATTACCATATCTTTCATTGTTTAAATAAGGTTTAAGAAAAGTTGTCAGTTCTGATGTAATAGATTCTATTAATGACAATTTATTTCTTTATTGAGGATTCAACTAAATAACTTAAAGTTTGTGAAAATAAAGGTGTTTTTGACCAGATAGCAATTTCTGCAGATTCATGCGTCTCACTATTTGTAATAAATAATAGATCTGAATTATCTACAATAATAAAACGGGATTTGGGATCATAATCTTTTATTGTAACAAATTCTTTTAATTCTTTTGCAGCCTCTTTTGCTTCCTTTGTTATTAAAGGTGCTAAAATCTTAATATTAGCTTTAGATTTTTTAAACTCATTCTTAAAATTATCAAATTTTCTTACTAAACCTTCGGAAGTTGTTGCGATTAAAACAGATTTTTCAGCATTTGAGATCAAACTTTGGATTTGATCATAAATTGCTCTTCTTCCCTTGAAAGTACCAGCAATTGAATTTGGATCAATATGGTTTATTCCTTGTTTAAATAATAAATCAAGTTCTGTAAAAATTTCAGTGTTTCTTACTTCTTCTAATGCCTTAACCTCTCTTTTTGCCTTTTCTTCATGATTTTTTTTTGCTCTTTTTATAATTTCATTTGGCTCAACAGCCAAGTATTTGATAGGCCTTCCTAGTTTCATAATAATAAAACCACGCTTTTCTAATGATTCTAAGACATCATATGCTCTTGATCTTGGGACATTAGTTATTTCAGAAAGGCCACCTGCTGTATCTACACCTTTGGACAGTAATGCAGTCCATATTTTTACTTCGTAAATATTAAGGTTAAAAATTGTCCTTAATCGTTTTATATTCTCTTCTGAAATTACCATTTTCTTATCAATTTAGTGTTCCAAAAGGTATTTAAAACTTGTTTTTGTTGTTGCTCTAGGGTAGTTAATCAAAGTTATAAAATATGTGCAAACTACTCCTGAAAAAGCATGGTTAATTGGAGTAGAATATTAAAATAAAATATAGGTAATAAAATGGAATTTAAACGGGTTGAAGGGCAACATTCGTGGATAGCAAAAAAAGAAAAACTTACTTATCTTGCATTTGCACGAGAAGAAGGTTTAAGAATAGCTGTAATTTATCCAAACAACCGATATGCTTCAATAATTTATAAGAATAATGAATTGGATATGATTTTTAGTAATCCTGAAATTGCAGATTTTGGAAATAGAAGGCAATTAAGAGGATTTATTAATACTACTCTTGAAAACACAATTTTTAATCCTGAATTTGTCAGAAGTTTACCAAGAGAAATTAAAGATTATCTTCCAAATAAAACAATTGATTATTTAAAACTGGCACATAGAAAAAGTGTTAATTAACCTTAAGTAAAAAATCTTTAATTTGTTTCTTTGCGTTTTCTCTTCTTTTTTGATGACCTTCTAAAAACTTGTTTATTTTTTCAATTGTATAGTTCTTTAATTCACCAGAAAGTAATTTTCCAGATTTATAATTATTATAAATCTCTTCTAGTTTTTTATCATTTTCTTCAAATAAATATTTTAAGAATTGGAATGAAATATCAATATCAGGATTACCACCTTTTTTTCTATGCTCTTCTAATGTATCTTTTCCACCTGAAAAGGCATATTTGTTTATTTTATTCTTTACTTGATTTGGAGAATCAGTACTTAGTATTCCTTGAACTGCTTCAGTGCTACTCATCTTTCCTTGACTTCCTGTTAAGGGGGGAAGGAATGAACATTGAATACTTGCGGGTTTATAATATCCTAATTTAGGAAGAATATCTCTTGTAATTCTAAAGTGAGGATCTTGATCTACTGCGTGAGGGATTAAACAAGGGATATTTTTTTTCTTTAAAACTGAAGGTAAAAATGCTGGTACAGTTTGCATTGAAGTATAAAAAATTGAACCAATATTGTTTGAGTCTGTAAATCCAAATGTTGCTTTTATTGTTGAAAAGTTGATTTTCTTTGCAACTTTAATTGCTTCTGGGTATAAAATTCCCGAATGTAATGTATCAATTATGAAGTGAGTTTTTTTAGGATCAAATCCTATTGCAATAACATCTAACATATTTTCATTTAACCATTCCTGAATTTCTTCGTAAGATTTATCTTTATATAAGAATTTCTCATCATCTGTAAACTGAAAGTATAATTCAACATTAAATTTATCTTGTAACCATTTTGTAAAATACCATACTTGTAAATGCCCTAAGTGAACTGGACCGGATGGACCACATCCTGTATAAAGAAAAAATTTGTTTCCTTTTTCATATTCATCCAATAACCAGTTTAAATCTCTCTCTGCAAAAAAGATTTTCCTTCGTAACATTGGATGTAATTCTTTTGTGTGTTTTTTTATTCTTTCAAGAAGTTTGTTATCTATTTTTTTAATTCCAAATTCTTTAATTAATCTCTCGTAATCAATACTACCTTCAACTTTATAGGGATCAACTCTCATTTTATAGGAATAAGATTACAATTGATTATTAAATGTTATGTTACATTTTAAATCTTAAAATTTAGATTAGTTTTAGGATTAGTTATTAGGGAGTAAATAAAATCTTACATTTCTCAATGGTGTCCTGAAAAAAGATTGAGAAAGGCAGGTTTTCAAATTTTAGCGAATGTATTGTGATAAACTAAGTTTGAAAAACTGAGTGAAGAAGTTGAAAAAATTCACTGTCAGAATAAATTAGATATTTTGTTATAGACTCCTGGAAAATTACCTTCTTTATAACCCGTTTTCGGCCAAGTATCTAAACCATCATTTTGAGATCGTGGTATCAAATGGATATGAAAATGAAAACAAGATTGCTGAGCAGCTTTACCACTTGCATGAAGAAGATTAATTCCATCAGTATTATATTTTTGTTTTAGTTTTTGCGAAATAATTTTGATTGCATCAACGATGTGATGTAATTCTTCTTTTGGAATATCATAAAAATCAGCATAATGTTTTTTAGGAATTACAAGCATATGTCCTTTAGCAATAATATCTTCTTTTAATGGAGCAAAAGCTAAAATCTTTTCAGTTTCATAAATTTTATTTGAAGATAATTTCCCTACGATAATTTTACAAAAACTACATTCAATCATAATTATAATAATTTTATCGAATTTAATAAATGTATTGGTAATCGATGCCAACTCCGTAAATTTCTTAATTTCTAGTATCAGCGTTATCTAAATATGTGGGTGGAGACGATGAACGAATTAGACTTAACGATATTATGTTGTCCGAATGCAAGTGAAAATTATGAGCGGAGCGATATATAAAAATATAGAATAATTTGGTAAACTTAATCTTTAATTTTTTGATATATAATTATCGCAATAATCCCAAATAAACTTCCAAATGCTAAAATTTTTTGTGGCCCAAATAAATCTAAGAAAACACCTGCAATCAATCCAGTTAAAGCAATAACTAATTGTGAAAACATACTTTTTGAAGATAAAACCGTAGCTCTTATTTGCTTAGGAATAAATTTATGAAAATATGTTTGAATTAGAGGATCTGTCATAGAAACGAATCCTGAATCCATTATAAAAACAATAGCTGCTAAAAAGAATAATGGTGGATAAATGAATATTAAGGAAAACAATAAAATCATTCTAAAGAGTATAATCATTGAAATTGCGTTTTTTGGTTTAAACTTTACAAATAGTTTTGATAAGAATGGCATAACCATTACGATGGCAGCCATAATTGAATACACATATCCTAATTGGTTTTCAGCCATTCCTAAATTTACTAAGAACGGTTGCCAACCATTATCACCGATTATCATTAACTGTATAAATAATCCTGCAAGAACAATGGAGAAAACTACTTTATGTGAAATTGTAAATTTAAAACCTTTCTTACTATTGAGAGCTATTTCTTTTATGGATTCAACTAATTTTAATTTTTTAGGCCTGTAATATTCTTGACCAAAACACATTAAGAAGAAGGCATTTAGTAAAAAACCAAGGCCAAAAACAAACCAAAGAATTTTTATCGAATAAAACTTAACTAGTAAAGCCCCAATAAATGGAGCAAAAATTGCACCAAAAGCGGAAAGACTTCTGCTTTTTATAAAAAATTCTTGGTGTAAATCGTCTCGTTTGAATTTATTGAGATTATCGATAACCCAAGATTCTTCAGCACCGCTAATAAAAGTTATTCCAATTCCTGCAAAAGCCCACATTAATAAAAGCAAATAAAAATTTGTCATGAAAGGAATTAGTATAACTGCAATTGCAGAAATTAAAAAACCTAAAATTACAGAATATTTTCTACTGAAACCGTCTGCGAAAGCACCAGTTGGAATTTCAAACAAGAACATAGCAATTCCAAATGTAGAAGTAATCAAACTAATTTGAAAAAATGAAAATCCTAAATTCACAAAGTAGATAATCATAAATGGCATTATCATTGTTGATAACCCAAATATCAAATAGTATAAGTAAAAAGGCCATAAAAATTTTAATTCATCTTTTTTAAACAGCATGAAAATAACAGATTATTGCTATATATAACCTTATCTTGAATTAAGTTTGTCCTTTAAAGAAAAAATAAATTTATATTTCTAATAAGTTAACAGAGATATGATTTTAATAAGGTTTATATTCTAGTGAAAATATAATTCAGTTATGGCTAAAGGGTTTCAAAAGATTATTTTTGGGTTGATGTTAGGAATTTTAATAACTTCTTTTTTTAATGTGGGCATTTCTTTGTTCATGGATGAACCAGAATATAGCGATTATTGCAATGAAAGAGAGATGGCAATGCCAATAGATGACCAGTTTAAGCCCGCAGGATCTAGAGATTGTGAGAAAAAATATAATGAAGTATTAGGTTTTTATGATAGAAATGCATTCTTTGTTTTAGCTATTTTTGGTTTTGCATTGTTAATAGGTGGATTATTTGTAAATCAGTTTACACTACAAGTTGTATTCTTATTTTCTGGTGCTTTAAATGTAATAAGTGGTGTTATGAGGAATTTGCATGATAAGTTGTTTGTTTTTATTGCGTTGGGATTATTAATTGCAATTGGAATTTATATAATAATTAAAATGGTTGAAGATTAGAGTAATAATAAATATCAAAGTAGTAATGTTTCTTGTCAATGAATAAAATATTGATGGGGAATATAGGGGATTGGAGTTTCTTATGTTTTACAGTTGTTACTTATTTAATTCTCTTATTACAAATATGCGGTCTGAACTTATAATTCTAATTTAATTTTAGTTTAATTATGGTTTCAAAATTTGTACCAAATCCTGATGATTATGAAGTGCAGGATAGAAATAAACTTAATGAAATAAGATTAAAATATTTCTTAGCTCCTGATGGTTCTAATAGAGAATATTTTGCAAGAATAACAAAACATGTTGTAGATAGTTTTCTAGATTGGTATTTACCAGTAAATGATTCTAGAATTAGATTGGAAGATTTATTTTTGAATGATAGAGAGTTTAATGATTTTATTAAAAAAAGAGAAATTGAAGATAAACTCTTGGAGGTAGATTTAAGATTTGATGATGAGAATCTTGTTGAAGTAAAAAATGCGGTTGATGGATGCCTTACTTCTACAGAAGCTAATTCTGGGATACCTTTGGAATTTCCAAGAAGATTAATTCCTATAGAGAATATTTTATCTGATTTAGATTATCATACTGATCCAAGCATTAGATTTAATAATTTACATTTTGGTGAAATTCACCCACAAGGATTTATTCCATCTTTAGTTGGTGGGATAGTTTCTAAATTACTTAATCAAAATGTGATTGCACAAAAAGTATCTCCAAAAATAACTTATATGGAAAAAAGATTAGTAGAATGGCTAAGTGAAATTATTGGTTTTCCAAAATCTGAAAGTAAATATTTTTGTGGAAATATTGTAAGTGGTGGCACAATTGCAAATTTAACTGCAATGATTGTAGGAAGAAATTCAAAATTAACATTTGAAAGAAGAGATATAAAACCTTTAATTGAAGAGACTATATTCGAAGAAACGGGCAATAGAACAATTAGTATAAAATATGTATTAGGAAAAAAGATTAAATTATCCTCCGGAGAACCTGAATTAATTTCACCATCTACGGTTGGAATGAATGGAATAATGCCCTATCTTTTAGAGAAAGGAGTGCATGGGATTGCAATGTTTATTTCTGAAAGATCACATTATTCTTTAAAGGAAAAGTTAGCAAATGTTTCTGGTGTTGGAAATGAATACATGATTGAAGTGAAAACTGATGGAAAAGGAAGAATGATTCCAAGGGATTTAGAAGCTAAAATTCAAGAGGCTCTAAATAATAAACTACTTCCAATTGCAGTTTTAGCAACTGCTGGGACAACAGAGCAAGGGGCAATTGACCCATTAAGAGAAATAGGAGAAATTGTAGAGAAAAATAATATGTATTATCATGTTGATGCTGCTCATGGTGGTGCTTTTCTTATTTCAGATAATTTTAAAGAAAAATTTGATGGTATCGAGTTAGCAGACTCTGTAACTATTGATGGGCATAAAATGTTTTTTTCACCATATCCCTGTGGGGGAATAGTCTTCAAAGATCCACAATTGGCTTTTAAACATATTAAACAAGTTGCTCCATATTTAGGAATAGATAAAGAAGGAAATGAAGAACATTATAACTCTGGAAGCCAAACTATAGAGGGATCAAGAGGAGCTGATGGTATTTTACAACTTTATGCGGGATTGAGATCTTTGGGCCAAGAAGGTTTTACTATTTTATTTGACCATCTTGCTAATATGACTAGATATTTGCATGATAGAATTATATCTTCAAATGATTTTGAGATCGAAGTTGAGCCTGAATTAAATATTTTATTGTATAGATATGAACCAAAAAATTTAGAACTAAATCAGTGGTTGGATAGAAAAGAGATTTTTAATGAAGTTAATAAACGAATTCCTAAAGAAGCTTATAAGTTAGGAAAGTTCTATGTTGGAACTACAGAAATAGATGGTGTTAATTATATCCGTGCTGTAATTGTTCATCCTTATATTGAAACAGGAACAGTAGATGAATATCTAAATTATGTTAGGGAGATTGGTAAAAGAGTTACTAAAGAAATTATAAATCAAAAACTGGAGGAAGAAAAATGGCTTATGATAGGTTAGAACAGGACATATTTTCTTTAGGAAGAGGAGTAGAAGAAGTGATCACACAAGATGATTTAATTTTTAAATTAGTTCAAGCTCAAACAAATAAAAAACCTTTAATTGTAAAAGAAGGAGTTGATCCAACCGCACAAGATCTTCATTTAGGACACACAGTTACGTTTAGAAAATTAAAACATTTTCAGGATTTAGGACATGAAGTTAAATTTTTAATTGGAGATTTTACTGCAAGAATTGGAGATCCAACAGGAAGGTCTAATTCAAGGAAAGCTTTAACAGAAGAAGAGGTTTTAGAAAATGCAAAGACATATGAAAAACAAATTTTTAAAATTTTAGATCCAGATAAAACTGAGATTGTATGGAATAGTAGTTGGTTAAAACCTTTTTCTTTAGAACAATTTATTGATTTAATGTATAGGGGAACTGTTAATGATTTTATTAAAAGAAAATCAATGGCTACCCGATTAGAAGAAGGTGATACGGTTACTGCTACAGAATTGATTTATCCATTTTTACAAGCTTATGATTCTGTATTTTTAAATTCTGATATAGAGATTGGTGGAATGGATCAAAAGTTTAATTTTGTATTTACAAGGGATTTACAAAGATCTTTTGGACAAGAACCTCAAGCTTGCTTAATAATGCCTTTGTTAACAGGAACTGATGGTACTGAAAAGATGAGTAAATCTTTAGGTAATCATGTTGGGATAAGTGATTCTCCAGATGAAATGTATGGTAAGATTATGTCAATTCCTGATAAAATAATGTACAATTGGTTTGAATTACTTACTGATATTCCTATTGATGAATTAGTTTCAATGGAAGGTGCAAGATTAAGGGGAGGATTGCATCCGAAAGATATGAAAGTTAGGCTAGCTAAAGAAATAGTTTCACAGTATCATAGCTTAGATGAAGCTTTAGATTCGCAAAAAGAATTTGAAAAAATTTATGCTAGAGGTGAAATCCCTACTACAATTCCAGAAGTTATTGTGAGTAATGAGTTTTTATTTACTGAAGGTGTAAATATTGTTGATATTCTTATGAGCGCTGGATATGCAAAATCAAGAGGAGATGCAAGAAGAAAGATAACACAAGGCGGTGTAAGAGTTGATGGTGAAACAATCAGTGATGTGGAGTTTTATATTCCTGCTAAAGATGGACAAATATTAAATGTTGGGAAAAGAAACTTTGCCACCCTAAAATATGAACCTGGATGAAAAATCCTCTTTGGCAGGAATAAAACTTAGACATTTTAAAAAAGTGGTTAGGTTTTATGATACAATAGAACCAATAAATTCAGAATTGGTTTATAACTTATGTTGTGGTAATGCCCTAGCTAGTTGGTATATTTTAAATGCAAATGAAAAGATAAAATTTATTTCAGTAGATAAAATTAAAACAGAAAAATATAGGAGATTAGAAAGTTTAATGGAAGATTCCCTTAAGGAAAGACATTTATTTTTAGAACAAGATATTGGAATGTATTTAGAAAGTTTTGTTATTTCAATCCACCCCTGTGGCAACTTAGCCGATAGAATAATTCTTGCTTGTATAGAACAAGGGGTTTCTTTTGCAATTGTTCCTTGTTGTTATAAACCAGGGAGACAATTGTTAAAGCCTAAAAATTATATTAGACCATTAGGTTTAGATAGAATAGAGATTGTTGATGATATGAGAATTAAGTACCTTAGAGAAAATAAAAGAGATGTTGTTGTAAAAAGAATTGAGAATTTTCCTTCTCCAATGAATAAATTAATTATGTCACATATATGAGGTTCTAGTTTATAAATAATTTTTAATTTCCAGTATTATGAGGAAAATTAGTTATTATTAATAGGGCTTTAAGCCCCATTGCAGAGATTTTAATAAAATATTTTTCATGCAACTCAAGATTGTTTGGGTGTAGATTCTAATTGAATTTTCTTTACAACTTATGTGCCTAAATTTATTCTTGAGATTTTTACGATGGAGGAATAAAAGATGAAATTAAAAAATAGTTTAAAAAAAATTAACGTTGGAAATTTGGGTAGTTTTAATGTGGAAATACCAGTTATCAAACTAGGATATGGAAATCCTAAAATTACAATTTTAACCGGATTACATGGAGATGAATATTCAGGACTATTAATATTAAAAGAATTATTAAATAAAATTGAAGTTAAAAAAGGAACTTTACAATTAATTGTTTGTGCAAATCCACTAGCAAGAGTAACTAAAACAAGAGAAACTTTCACAGATTTTATGGATCTAAATAGGGCTTTTCCAGGTGATGAGAAAGGTTCAATGACTCAGAAAATTGCTCATAAGTTATTACAAATTCTCGGAGATAGTAATTTAGTAATTGATCTACATACTATGTTTCTTAGAACTAAACCAACACCCATTTTTGTAAGTTGCAGAACAAGCGTTGATGAAAAATCTATTGAAGCATTAAAGGCATTTGGCCATGAAAATGTTTGGAAAGTTGAAGCTATAAGTGAAACTCAATATGGGCAATCTTTGGGTGCATTTCTTGCAAGACAAATGATTCCACATTTCGCACTTGAGACAGATAATATCAATTACATTACTGATGAAGATTTAAATTCTGTTGTTGAAGGATTAAAAAGTGTTCTTGCAAAAAATGAGATGATTAATTCTGAAATAAAAAATGTTGAGATAAAAACTTTCGTAAGAAATAGATTTTATGTTAGTAATTCAGGAATTTTTATTCCTCATGTAAAAGTAAATGATGAAGTTAATGAAAATGATTTAATAGGGTATATCATAAGTCAAGAGGACTTTGAAATGGAAGAAGTTAGAAGTTCAAAATCTGGTTTTGTTTCTGATATTAATCCTAAAAGTTTTGTTCTTGATGGTGAACATGTCTATAGTATAGGTGTGTGGAATAAATGAATGAAGAATTAAATAGAACTAAATTTGATGAAGGAATTTCTATTGTATTAAATAATATCTTTGAAAAAGATGAAGGGGTTGTATTAGGATTTGAAACTGAATATCATTTGGTTGACGAGAATTTAAACCCGGGGCATCAGGATGTAGTTGAAACTTTAGTAAAGGTTGGAAGAGAATTAGAATTAGGGGGGCATCAAATAGAACTTAATGGGGATAAAATAAAAGGAAATAATTTAAATAAGATTTATTCTTTTTTAAAAAATAGAGAAGAATCTTTAGTTGTGGATCTATCTAAAAAAGGATTAAGAATTTTAAGAATTGGAGCTTTACCAAATTTACAACCGAGTGATTTAGTCGTAGGAAATAAAGAAAAATATCTAATTGTTCCAGCATATCATGACAAAAATAGAGACCCTGATGTTGATACTATAATTGGAGAAGTTAATTTTAATTGTGCAAAATCTGTGGGATTATTCTCTTCTATTCAATTGAATGTTCAAGCAAAAAGTTTAGAAGATGGAATTGATAAATTAAACAGATCATTAATGATTGGACCTTATATTGCTGCTATTTCTGGAAATGCAAGGATTATCGCAAATAAAGATACTGGTTATTCTGATGTAAGAATGGTAGCGTGGAATAAATCACATCAACTTAAAAGGAGAAGTGATTTTGAAACAGAAGAAAGAGTTGGATTACCAAATAAATTTTATTCTGATATAAAGGATTATATTTCTAGAATGAGAGAAAGGCCTTTCATATATGATTTATCTTCAGCTGATCCTTTAAAGGCAGTAGCTGTAGGTGTTGGATTAAATTGGAGGGATACAAGATTGAAATTTATACAAGAGGATAATCTATTTCGTCCTGTAGTTGAATTTAGATTACCTTCTTTACAACCTTCTTTAGATGAAGATCTTAGTGTTTTATTATTTTATTTAGGAAGGGTGGAATGGTCTCAAATGAATAATGAGGAACTATTTACAAGATATAAATTTAATCGATCTGAAGCTTTAAGATTAGGATTAGATGGAATGATGTATGATGGTATGAAGTTAGTTACTAAAATAAAACCTTTAATTGAAAGGGAGATTTCTAGGGCTGAAGATGGGTTGGTGAATTTAGGATTTTCTCGTAATGAATGTAAAGATTATCTAGATATATTAAGAGCAAGAAACGAATGTCCATCTAAGAGATTTGTTAGAGAAATTTCTGAAGAAGGATTGGAAAATGCTATGAAGAAATATTTAATATGAGAAAAATTTAAGATAAAGATTTAAAGTTTTTGTGATTGTTGTAATGTATGCGTCCAAAAACTACTCGATATTTAGAAAGTTTATATGAGGAATTTAAAAATAATTTTTGGGATAAAGGTAAATTAGACTCAATGAGTAATATGGGGGAAGAGGTTTTAAGAAAATTTATGTATGGAATATATATATCAGAAAATTTTCAAGATGATGACCCAACTTATTTTATGGGTAGTTCTTCCCTCTCAAATTTACCTTCATTTATAACTGAATTAGAAAGTTTAGGTGGTGAACGTATTCTGGATTTATTTGAGGGATTATTAATAAGACCTAATTTATATGGAGTTACAAAATTAAAAGAATTTTATGCAAATCATTTTTTCGAAGAATGTGAAAAGCTTTTAATTGAATTATATAATACTACAAAAAATTTAGATGAGAATGAATTCCAGATCATAAGAGAAATTATTAAGAAAAAACCTTCACATCCCGAAAATGATTTTTTTATTCGATATAAAAAATATTTAAAACATATTAAAGATAATCCTAATACAAATGCAGATGCAATTTATATATTAGAGAATTTTTATCATCCTGATTATGAGTTATTGAAAGTTTTAGGTTCGGGTGCAAATAAAACTGTCTTTCTAGCTCAATCTAAATTCGTCCATGATTCTAGATTTGCTCTTAAGTTATTAGACCTTGAAAAAATAAGAATAAATCTTAGAGAAAGAAATGGGATTTATTTAACTGATGAAGAATTAATTGAGCATGAAATAAGAGCCGCAGAGCTTTCTATGTTAGATGAACAAGTCTATCTTAGTAGAGTAAGAACTGTTTTTTATCAGAGATATCAAAATTATATTATTATAGAAAATTTATTTGATATGACATTAAAAGAGATTATTAATGAAAAAGGAAAAATTTCTACTCCCCTTGGGGTTATAAAACTTGGAGAACAAATTCTGAATGGATTGTCAATATTTCATCGCCATGGGTTATGCCATGGTGATTTAAATGCAGCAAATGTTGGATTAAAAATTTCTAAAAGTAATGATTATTCAATCTCTTGGCCATTTCAATTTTATAATTTAAATTCTCATGAACTTTCAGACAAATTATTTTTAAGAGTGGCTTTAACGGATGCAGGATTTGCAACAACTTTTAAAATGGATGATAGAAGTGGAACGTGGTATTTTGGAGGTGTTTCTATAAGAGCACCAGAATTATATTATTTTACTAATAAATGGGAGAGACCTAGATTGGTTAGACCTACTGCTGCCAGTGATTTATGGTCATTAGGAGTTTTAATGTATTATGCTGCTACAGGTGAATATCCTTTTTATAATTCTAGTGATCGTGGCGATTTGAAAGAATATGAAAGAAAAGTCTATGGGGACATTAAATTTAAATTAGATAAACCGGAAGAAAGATTGTTTAATAGAAAAGAGTTTCAAGATGATAACCCCACTGATTTGGAGAGAGAAATACATAGAGAATATTATGGTGATTTAGAAGCACAGAAAAAAATTATTTCTAATTTATTAAGAATTAAGCCTGAAGAAAGAAAGTTTAGCTGGGAATAAAGATTTAAAGTTTTTGTGATTACTTCTTTTTATGGATAAATTGTATGAGGAATTTAAAAAAAAATTCTTTAATAGTAATGAATTAAAACCGAGAGAATTAAGTAAAGGGGTATTAAATCTACTACTTGATTATGAATGGCATAATTATAGATACCATGATTACCATGAAAGTGTATATTTAAAGGATTGGGGGTTTGGTAGGCATTTCAAAAGCTTAATAGATCTTGCAGTTAATTTAGAGAAAGAAGGTGACCGTAATCTTAATTTATTAGAGATTGCATTAATGAGGGATTCAAGTAACATAATAATTTTTGAGAGCCATTGGTTAAATGAAGAAACAATTAAGAAATATGGGCCCATCTTTTTGAAGATTAGTGATTATAGCAGGGATTTAACAGATCAAGAATTTGACCTATTTTTAGAAATTGGTAGAAAAGAACCGAGGGAATGGAATAAAGATTTTTTAATCTTATATAAAAAATATTTAAAACATATTAAAGATAATCCTAATGCAAATGCGGATGCAATTTATATGTTAGAGAATTTTTATCATCCTGATTATAAGTTATTGAAAGTTTTAGGTTCTGGTGCAAATAAAACTGTTTTTCTAGCAAGGGATAAAGATATTCAAGAAGATGAGTTTGCTGTTAAAATTTTTGATATTGGAGATGTAGAAGCATATATTAAAAAGAGGAATGGGGTTGAGTTTGAGGTTTTAAAACATGAAAAAAAAGCTGCTAAATTTTCAAGAGATATTAAGCATCCAAATATTAGTATTGTAAAGGGAATACATAATTTAGAGGGAAAAAAATATATTATAGAGGAAGAACTCTTTGATTGTACTTTAGAAGATTTGGTTGATGGGGAAAAGAAACTAACTTTATCAGAAAAATATACGATTTTATTTCAGACTTTTTCTGGACTTACTGCATATCATTCTGCAAAATTATGCCATGGAGATCTAACACCTGCAAATGTTGGAATAAAAATTATAAATAAGGTTTTTAAAAGAAGGATTAAGAAGCCCAGTAGAGAAGATTTATATAAACCGAAAATGCCATTTGATAGTCATGAATGGATTAATGAACAGAGTCTAATTTATCAAGTAAAATTAACTGATGCAGGATTTGCAACAACTTTTAAAACTGATGGAAGAGATTTCTTTTTGGGAGGGATGTCAACAAGAGCTCCAGAGTTATTTCCACTTAATGGTAAGTTAGTAACACCTACAAAGGAAAGTGATTTATGGTCACTTGGTGTTTTAATGTATTATCTTTTTTCAGATGGAGAATATCCTTTTTATAGGGGGACAAAAGAAGAAAAAGAGTTAAACTTTAAAGAATATGAAAAAAGAGTCTATGATGATATTAAAACAAAATTGGAAAATTCAGGAGAATTTGATGAACATTTAAAATCAAAGTTTCAAATGATACAACCTGAAGATTATAGAGGTGTTCTGAGAATTTATGATGAGATCTCATATTTTTTGAAAAGTGAGCCCAATGAAAGATTAGAAGATAAAGAAATGATCAAAAGTATGTTTATTAATGGTATATTTAATACTTCTGAGGAAGGGATTTTTCCAATTTTAAAAGGAATTGGAATAATTCAAAATAGATTTTAAATCTTTTTCAAAAAAGATAAATTGATTTATAATCTTAATTTAATCTTCCTCAACCAATTTAGTTTCACATAATTTTATTAACTCTGGTCCAATTGAACTTTTAATTAGATCAGAAATTAGTTTAAATTTAATATTCAAATGGTTAGTGGGATTTAGATCTAATTCGAGGTTTAATTTTTTAGACTCATTATGCACTAAAATTAAATTCTTTTTCTTAAACAAATAAGTTTCATAAAAATTATTAAATAATATAACTAATTTATTGAAAGAGTTTTTTGATTCTTCTGTAAGCTCTAAATTTTGTTTTATTACTTGCTCAAAAATGTCATAAAAAGAATCTCCAATGCTTTCAAGAGTTTCTAAAATAAAGTGAAGGTTATGATCTCCTTCTTCATTCTTATTTCTTTTATTTAAAATTCTTAATCCATAATCTGTTAAACGGTTTATATTATTTTCTAAGGCAAGAACATTAGCAAAATTTTCTTTGTTTCTAGTATCTGCAACTTCTTTTACTGTTTCAGATAATGTTTTTACTTGGGAAAAAACTTTTTTAAAAATTCCCTTAACATCTAATTCATCCGATGTTCCTAAATCTTTTAATATAAACTTATTATGATTTTGATCTACTATCACCATTCCAAAGAATCTTATTCCAATTGAATGCATTAAATCATTAATAGGCATCAAATCTGATTTTTGTCCTATGGTCTTTCCTTTGGAGGTATATTTTATTTTTTCGGTTTTAAAACTAATAATAATTGTATCATAACCACTAATGTACGCTGATTTAATATATCTCCAAACTAAGGAAGTTGTTACTTCTTCGTCTAAGTTGATTGTAATTTGTTTTTTTATATTATTTTTACTAAAATTAATTCTTAATTCTGGTCCAATCTCTTCAAGATCAATCTCATCTCCTTTGTTTAGATTATATTTTTTTGTCCATTTTGAAGGTAATGAAACTGTTAAAGTATTGTTTCCTACAAGATTTAGTTTTCTTTTCATAGTAAAATTTACTATTTAGATTATTTATATACTTTTTGATTAAGTAATTATTTATATACTAATAATAATTATAATTGGTAAAGGTATATATAGATTGAGATTAGACTGAATGCTATGAATGGGCCAATATATGTAATGCCAATAAGTATGAATCAAGGGAAAAAAACTTTATTCTTTTCTCTGTTTAAAGAGAGAATTGAAATTCCAGCAAAAGAATTAAAGAGAAAAATAGGAAAAAGACATTTTTATCACTTTATTAATCAGGTGAAAGATATTAATGAATTAGTTCAAAATTTAGGTGGCAATACTGAACCTATGTTTTGGATGGAGTGGGGAAGAGATCCAATCACTGGAAGAGATATTAAGATTGTAAAAAGAGATCCAAAGGTAAATATTTGTAACTCTAAAAGTGATATGGTGTTTGTCCATAAATAATTTGTAGAAACATTTATATTATACTCAAAAATAATCTATATTATGAAGCATACCTGGAATGTTACTTTATTATTAGTATTTTTATTTTTAATTTCAAATTTAATTGGATTGTTTATCGTTAAATCTTATGTTGGAAATGAATTACCACTGAATATTGAGAAACCAAACTTAGAGGGTTATACTTCATTTATAGTATTATTCATTGCAGTTATAATTGCAACTTGCATTGCATTAATCTTAGCAAAATATAAGTTTATTAATTTGTGGAGATATTGGTATTTGTTTGGAGTAATTTTATGTTTAACAATTGCTTTTGGTGCCTTTATTGGATCTACTATTGCTTTAATATTTGCAATAATTCTAGGTATTTTAAAAGTATTTAAAAATAATTTTTATATTCATAATTTAACCGAGGTTTTTGTTTATGGTGGTTTAATTTCATTTTTTGCTGAAAGTTTTAATGTTGTGACTGCTTCTGCTTTATTGATTTTAATTTCTATTTATGATTGGGTTGCAGTAAATAAAATAAAGCATATGGTTACATTAGCTAAAAATCAATCAGATGCAAAAATTTTTGCAGGATTATGTGTACCTTATCACAAAGGTAAAAAAATAGTCGGTAAGAATATTAAATTAGTAAAGAAAAAAGTTGAAACTGCAATTTTGGGTGGAGGTGATATTGGATTTCCATTATTATTTTCTTCTGCTGTTATGATGGAAACAAATCTATTTTATGGATTTTTAGTTTCTATTTTTGGAGCTATTTCTTTATTGTATCTGTTCTATAAAGCAGAGAAAAATAAATTTTATCCTGCAATGCCATTTCTAACTGTAGGATGTTTTGTGGGATATTTTGTTGTGAGATTATTTATTTAAAGATTAATTTTTTAATTTCAAAAAGAGGTAATTTATTTGTAATTAAAATTAATAATTTAATCTTTGAATATAAAGATGAAATCTCCCAATTTTGGAAGATTCCATATTTGGTTCTCAATCAGGGCACCAGCAACAACTATCTTTAGGATTTTCTTTATAACATCCATCTCTACAACCGTCATCATCTGCACTATAAGTTGCATCATCAAAATAACCACTTCCATTTGCTTGGGGTGCGTCATAATCTGAAGAACAACCTCCACAACTACCCGGACCACATGCAAGTGCTATTGTTGCTGCTAATCCTACTACTGTTTTTTTTATTTTTTCTTCTAACATTTTAATTTCCTCCTATCATTTACATCCTTCATAATGTCCTTTACGTTTTCCACTGCTACCACCTCCCCCATAATCTTTCTGGCGGAAGGGGAATGATGACTCACTACTTGATGAAGAACTTTTTGAACTTTTAGACGGCTCTTCATAACATTGATGCTCAGAAGGGTAATTTTCAAATGGACTGCATGTTACTGAATACCCATTCATCATTACTGTTTTACAAGCTCCAAGTGATGCAATCATTTCTAGCCCTAAAATCCCCTTTACGATTTTTGATTTTATATTCATTTTTTAATTTCCTCCATTAATAATCTCCTTAGCTAACTTATCATAGATTATAATATTTGATTTTGTGCCATAAAATACTCCTTCTTTTAACAGAAAACTTTCTAATGCACCATGATAGTTATCTCCGGGAGATGAATAACCAAAAATAAATACAGGAATTTTTAATACATCCTGCAAAACTGATGCTATTGGTTCTGTCCCACCTGCACAAAGTTTATCAACATAACTGCATTCGAACCCTTCTAATAATGAAAATTCGATTGCTTTAGCATATGGGTGAGCTAAATCAATTTTTACAGCAGGACTTCCTTCTTCATTTTTTACGTTTACAGTTTGTCTCTCATTCCCGTTTTTATCTTTAAATGTCTTAGGAATACCCTTTGAATATATTCTTCTATAAATCTCATCTTCTAGTTTCTGATAAACTTTCTCAGGATCCTGACCTGATGCTAGTCTTATTGTAACATCAGCTGTAATAGGACTTGGTATTTTTGTTCCTGGTTTTCCTCCTTCTATGTTGTGCACTTCAAATGAAGGTAGTGAACATATTGCTTCTAAGTTTGACATATCTGAATTATTCCTAACATAAGCAAGACCTTTTGTTTTTCTTAATGCTTCTGAAGTAAAGCTAGATTTCTTTGCTTCCATTAACTTTCTTTCAAGTTCTGATACTGGGATAATATCTTCATAAATTCCAGGAATGTTAATTTTTAGATTACTATCTACTCCTATACCTGAAAGTAAATGAATCATTTCCTGCATTGCACTACCAATAATATTTCCTTCTCCAGAATGAACATCATTACCAAAATCAAGAGTTATTTTTGCTTTTAATATTCCTCTTAAACCGTAATCTAATGAAGGTCTTCCATCTTCACTACTTAATGAGTCTGCAATCATTGCAATATCTGATTTTAAATATTCTCTATTTTCCTTTACAAACTCATTACCATATGGAGATCCATTTTCTTCACCGTGATCTATAACAACAACAAAATTTGTAGGTAATTCAGTGTTTGTTTTTTGATATGATTCTATTGCAAACAAATGAGTCCAACCCTGTCCTTTATCATCGGAAGAGCCTCTTGCCAAAATTGCTTTTCCTAAACCTTTTTCCCCTTTTATATGAGTTGTTCTTGTTAGGAATGTTGGTATAAATGGATCATATTGTTTATTCCCTATTACCCATGCTTCTCTTTTTACATCCTGAACATCTGCATGATAATAAATAAGCATTGTTGGTTTACTTGGATCATTTCCTAATTTTCCGGTTACAAATACATTCTCTATTATTTCTTGATTGTTTTTATTTTTATATTGATTCGCTCTTAATTCTTTGAATCCTCTTGCTAAAAGCATTTTTTTACAATATCTTACTGAATCAAGCATTGCTTTATTTCTCTCATTAATCTCTACATTAGTGATAAAATCTTTTCTTGGGCTTATATTTGGAATTGAAAGAAAAGGGAAAAGTTCTGAAATTACACGATTTTCCAGATTGATTTCTGCATAATTAATTGCTTTTCTAACTCGCTGAAGTTCTGTTACTTCTGCTCTTGCCAGATTAAATGGATTTAACAAGTGTGATGCTGTGGCTCCAAGCAAACCAGAGGTAAAATCTCTTCTCGTGAGTTTCATAGATATCTATTAACCTAAAGAATATAAGAAACCAAATGAGAAGAATTTTTACGAAAAGGTTATATTTTTATTGATTCTTTTATTCTTTCGTAAAAGAAATGGAAGAAAGTAATTTTAGGGGTCAAATTTATGATAAGGCTGTGCCAAAAGAATTAGATTTAATTGATAGGAAAATTTTATATTTACTTTGTAAAAATGCAAGATTCTCAAATACAGTAATTGCAAAAAATCTTAATTTGTCAAGAGAAGTAGTAAGTTATAGAATTAAAAGAATGGAAGATTCTGATTTTTTAAAAGGATGTATTACATTGATAGATCCAAGAAAATTAGGGTTTATAGAAATAATTGTTTATTTTAAGCTTATATCATTAAATAATGAAAAGGAGGTTATAGAATTTATAACAAATAAAAAAGGTATTGTTGGAGTAAAAACTTGTAGTGGAAAATATGATCTTCAAATAATATTTAGTGCTAAAGAGCTTGAAAATATTCATGAGAACATTAGAGAATTGCTTGAGAAGTATAATAATATTATATCTAATTATGATGTGCTTACAATTGTAGATATGAATTTTTTAGGTATGGGATTAATTTTGGAAAAGGATGCAGAACAGATTAATATAATTAAAGATAGTAAAGGAAGTTCATTCTTAAAGGAATTTTTAGAAATATCTAAAAAGGATTATGTTCCTAATAAAGCTGATAAAAATATAATGGAAATAATTCAATCTAATGCTAGAATTTCAATTGTAGAAATCTCTAAGGAAACATCTCTTAGCCCAATAACAGTGAAAAACAAAATCTCAAATTTAGTTAATTGTGGGATTATCAAAAGTTTTGTTCCTTATTTTACAATGGCTAATCTAGGTTATCAATGGTATGAGATTTTTTTTAGATTTAAAGATTTTAATGAAAGAAAATTTATAGAATATATTAAACAACATAAAAATATTGTATGGTATGTAAAATTTATTGGAAAGTGGGATTACCAAATAAGTGTTTTTGCCAAAAACCATTCACATTTCCATGAAATACTTAATGAATTTAGAAATGAGTTCAATGATTCTCTTTCAGAATATGAAAGTGTGATTGTATTTAATCAGTTTGCATTTAAAAGGAGGATTGAATAGTTTTAAGGTGTTTTATTCGGTCCTAGAAATCTCTTTCTGTTTTGATTTCTATTTTCTTTAATTCTATTCTGAGTTTTAACTTGCCAGGTTGTTAAATAATCAGTTGCTCTTTTAGCTGTCTCTAGGTCTCTAAAACAAATCTTTTTTAGGCAGTTATTATTTTGAGAGATTGATAACTTAATCTTATCTTTTGCATTAAAGATTACTATTTCTTCTGGTTTTAATCGATATACACATTTTTGGATTGGAATCTCGAATTCATGCTTTACAATTATTTCTCCAGTATCAGTACAGACTCTTTCCATGGGAGGATATTGAGTTAAAGAAATTTTATCTCCGCTTTGAAAAGAAATGGTAATCCTTTGTTTTTTAAAAAAATAACTTAATCCATCCTTGAACGTTGATTCTATTTTGGTTAAATCAATTCTATCTACTTTCCCTACATATTCTTCCTCTTTAAAATAATTATATATCCCTCCTAAGCCTAAAAGAACAATTAAAGATAAGGTTCTATTTTTATAAATCATTTTTAATGGATCTTTATCCCAATCTCTTTTTAAATCAACTTCAAAACCCCTAACTAAACCATCACACTCTGACCAAGCACCTCTTTTAATTTGGAGATCTTGACGGGTTCTAGTTTCTAATTTTTTTCTAATTTCTTGATTATTTATTTTATTAATGATTTTTTCTAAGCCAACATTTTGAAATAAATCTCTGAATTTTTTCCAAGTGTGCATGTAATGTATATTCTCTATTTTTGGATCAGTTTTCTTTCTCATATAATGTGTAGCATTAAATGTATCATTATTGTTATTATAATTCTTAAAAATAAAAGTATCTAGCAAGTCAAGATTTAATTCTGGCTTATATTTTGACTTAAATGCTTCAACAAGTGCAAGAGTTGGTTTGTATTTTGTACTATGATGGTTTCTATTAATAAATAATTTTGGTTTGGTTCTCATAAATTTGGAACTAGCTTTAAGATATTTTATTACCTCATTCATTACTAAATTGTAAATATTATCATTGTTTTCTAAAACCAACCCTGAAAACCATTTTGAAGCAGGAAATCCTTCTAATAGGAAATAAGGATTTTCTTTACAACCTTCTTGGAGCGGAATCCCATCACAATCTGCAAGAATTACTATTCCAATTGTCTTTCCCAAATTATAATATTCATTTCTCAAATTAAAAGCAAGAGGGTGTATATATTTGTCAGCTGAATGTTTTAATGATCCGTAAAGTTCTTTTCCTACTAGAGACTTAGGATCGTCAGTATAAAGGCAGTCAGGAATTAAATTTATAGAATTATCAATAATATCTGAGTTGAATCCAACTCTTAAAATTCCGGATCTTTTTTTAATCTCTTCATCTGAAATTTTCTCGCTGAAGTGTCGCTTGTAAGTGACTTTATATTCTTTTGAAGGATAATATCCAATACTATAGTCTTGTAATCGTTCTTTTAAATCCGATAATTTATCAATAGAAATTATATCTCTAAGTAAGGTAACACCCTTTATTTGTTTTTCAGGAGGGATCTCAAATAGTTCATCTAATTTCATCTTATTTAGGTTATATTTAGCTTAAGATGTTAATATCAAAAAATTATTAAATGGTTCGTTAGAATTAACTTTTCTTTAAAATAGAATGTTATACTTTAAAACATATAATTGAAATAGAATATTAATTCATAAGAATTCTTTTTAACTTTTGAAACTGAGATTTATTTGAGGTGGGATAAAATGGTTGAGGAAAAAAAATTAGAAAAACTACAAAAAGAATTTGATGCTTTAAAACTAAAATTAAAAGGTTATGAAGAACTTTTTTCTGAAAAAGTAAAAGATAACCCTAAAGCTTCTGTAGGGATTGCTTTTGGTTCTGGTGTTGCACTTGGGGCTCTTGTAGGATATCTTATGAATAGAAAATGAGTTTTTTACAAGGATTTCAAAAAGGATTAGGTTCTTTTGGTAAGTGTTTTAACTTTAAAAGAGTTTTTTTTAAATATGTTCTAGAATTATTGCTTTTATTTTTGGGAACTTTATTTGGGTTGTTAGGAATAATTCTTTTAATTTCAAGATATATTAGTTTAGACATAACATTAATTCTAATGGGTTTGTTACTTCTTAATATATGGTTAATTATTAAGAAATAATTAAATATTAGAATAAAAACTTTAAAATCATGAAAAAAGTATATTTACTTCCTCTTGTTTTGTCTTTAAGTTGTTTGGAGGAGACGAAAAATTTAGAGAGAAAATGTGATCCTGGTTTAATTGATAAAAGAATTTGTGTTACAGAAGATAGAGCAATAGGTCTGAGAGAGAGACATTGCTTAAATGAGGGAAAATTTGAGGGATGGAGCGATTGTAAGTTAGAAGATCTTATTGTTCAAGAAACTGATGATTGTACTGAAGGTAAAATTTACATTAAATCTTGCGTAAATGATGTTGAAATTCTAAAATGTATTAGTGGAGATTTTGTTAAAATAAAAGATTGTGGAGAAAATTTGGAGAGAAGTGATGCTGAAGTTGTTGTTGTAGATGAGGTTTGTGAAGATAGAGCAATACAGCAAGGTCCATGTGAAAATGGATCTGAATGGTTAAAAGTTTGTCAAACTGGAATATGGTATAATTTAAGTGATTGTGAAGATGATTCTGTTGAAGTTAAGGTTTGTGAAGATAAAACTATTATTTGTGGTGTTGAAGGCGAAGGGATTAGAAAATTAGAATGTGTTAGAGGAGAATTAGTTGAAACTCAAGAATGTAGTTCACCATCATGTGAAATCTTATCTGAAAAGGGAGAAAATCCAAGAATTAGTTCTAATAACTTAGTTTTTACTTCTGAAAATGAAATTAAAATATTTGATAGGAAAAAGAGAATTACAGATATAATAAGAAATTTTAATCAGTTAGGTGATGTGGAAGTTAATGAGGGGTATTTAATTTTTGTAAACGGAAACAATATAATTAAATATAATTTAGATAATGGTATTATTGGACCGTTTATTGAGAGAGAAAATAATCCGAGAATAAGGATAGACGAGAATTCAATTGCGATTTCTAGAGGTAAAGAAGGTAACTTTGATAGATTTTCTTCGGTTTCTTTATTAAATGGAGAAAGGTGGAATTTTGAATTACAAAATTATGGGAATGAGTTTGATTTTAATTCAGGAAATTGGGTTTATGTTCAAGGTAATAGGATTTATTTAAGAGGTAATAATACTTTCTTTGGAGAAGTTATAGATCCTACTCTTGATTTGCAAAGTTCAAATCCGAGAATAAATCTTGGAAATATTTTATTTGAAAATGACGGTAAGGTGTATAGACATTTACTTGATCAGGGTGGCAGTTCTGAATTTGGAGTAGGACTAGAAAAGGTTGAAGCTATAGGAGAAAAATTTTATTTATTAAGAGGGCGTGAAAAAGTATTTGTTTATAATGTTAGAAATAATAAATTTTTAGAAATTCCAAAATTAATTGATGGGAGAAATTTTAGAATTAAAGAATATTCTTTTGTATTTGAAAGTGGTGAAGGTATAAAATTATGTGAATTTAATTTAAAATAAGAATCCTTAAACTTTACCAAGCTGATAAAACTACTGCCATAACAATAAGATTTATCAGTTGAAATGAAACATTTAAAAAATAAAGACTCCAAGGTTTACCTTCCCATAAAACTGAACCTAACATTACCGGAGCAATAAATCCTAACCACATTGTAAAACCTAAATCTGCTGCTAATAAAAAACTATTTGCACTGAACTTTATAACCATATAAGCTAACACGAATGAAGTAATTAAAGATCCGAGTATCATAAACAAATATGATTTTTTCCTCACTTTTACTTTTTTTGTATCCTTTTCAGAAAACTTCATTAATCTTTTCCATTGTTTTCCAAATAGTGGACCATACCATAAAAAACCTAAAACTATACTAATGATTGCAACAACTAAAACTGCTAAAGGATTTATTCCCATAAGTGTTACCATAAGCTATTTTTATTCTTATATCTATTTAAATTTTTTTAATTTCAAGTTTATGATTCTTTGTTATTAATTTCCTGTAAAAGCAATTTGTATGCTAGATATAATAATACTAACCCACCCACTGTGATCCATAATCTATAATCTTCCAGATTATTGCTATTAATGAAATTTCCTGTTAACCCTAAATAGAGTGATATAAATGCCCCATAGAATAAAGAACCATTCAAGAAAAGAATTACTAAAGTATCTAAAGAGGGAATTCTTCTTTTTTTAAATAAAAATAAGAATATACAGCAAAAACCTAGAATAATTGAAATTTGAACGTCAGAAATCATATCTCTCTTTTGTGATTTGCACTCACCATGGCACCAATAACAGCACCAACAACGGCACCATTTGGACCAGCAAGAAGCCCACCAAAAATTGCACCACCAATTGATGATCCTGTTACGGAGTCAAGAAGATTTCGTTTTAAATTGTTTTTTAATTTCATAGTTATTCTTATAGATTTAAAAGTTTATAAATCTTGTGTGAGTTTTTCAAATTGAAATCTACAACGTGTTGTAATTAAATGTATAGGCATATGTCTTAACTTTAGTGTGTTGTGTTAAAGTTGAAACTAAACATTTATAAATAAGGAAGAGGAATAAATAATAAAAATGGGTGAAAATAATTTAGAGAATAAATCTTATTCAAGGTTGGCTAGATTATATGATTTGATTCATTCTGATAAAGATTATAAAAAAGAAGTTGAGTTTATTGAATTTGTGATTGAAAAAATGTCTAAAAGAAAGGTGAATTCTATTCTTGATGTTGCTTGTGGTACAGGATCACATGCAATTCATCTTAAGAAAAATTATTTTGTTATTGGAATTGATAGTGCAAAATCAATGCTTGAAGTTGCTAAGAAAAAAGTAAAGGATATTGATTTTTTTAGGGAAGATATGAGAGATTTTAATTTAGATAGAACTTTTGATGCACTAGTCTGTCTTAATGATTCTTTTTCTTATAATACTACAGAAGAAGAAATTATTGATACTTTAAGATGTTTTTCAAAACATTTGGAAAATGATGGAATAATTCTCTTTGATGTTTTATCTATTTTACCAAAAGAAAGGGTTGAAATTAATAGTTTTGTTGAGAATGATACAGAAGTTTCTAGAATTAGTAAGTGGGTTCCAAATGAAAAAAATACTGTAAGGGTAGAGTATATTTATTTTGTGAGGCAAGGAAATAATTCTGAGTTTCACGTTGACCATCACACATATAATTTGATTAACTTAAGAAGATTAAGAAAACTAATGAAGAAAGCTGGATTTAAAGATATTCATATCTTAAATGGTTTTAGTAAAAACAGATATAAAAGAGGAAGTCCCAGAGCAGTTTTTGTTGGTAGATATGTGAGAAAAAATTAATCTTCTCATAGAAAATGATACACAATTAGAACCAATGTGCATTCCCTTCATTGTTATTCAAAAATTTTGTAGAAGAAAATATATTTACTTAAATACAAATTAAGGCGTGTAAATCTGAATGCTGTGGGCATGTGTGGAATAAGTTCATTTTAACCAGAAGGTTTATATATCTGCACAGAATATACATTTTTACACATAATTAGAGGTAACACAAAATGACAACTATGACCTTAGCTGTGGCAGATGAAATGAAACAGAAGATGAATTCTTTTCCAGAAATGAATTGGTCTGAAGTAGCTAGACAAGCATTTTCTCAGAAGTTGGAGGATTTAGAATTTCTACAAAAGTTCAAAGAAAAAAGTAAATTTACTGAAAATGATGCTATACGGCTTGGAGCAGAAGTAAGTAAAGCAGTAAGCCAAAGGCTACGAAGAAAATCAAAGTAAAATGGACGTTGTTGTAGATGCAAATGTTATCTTTGCTGTTCTGATTAAAGATAGTTTCAGTTACCATCTTCTGTTTAGTGGAAGATTTCATCTTTTTACACCGGAATATATCTTTATAGAATTTGAAAAACACAAAGAGGAAATTCTTAAAAAGACAGAACGGACAACTGAGGATTTTTTCAGACTTCTCGAAATTTTAAAACGAAGAATTACTCTTGTCCCTCTTGAAGAAATAAGAGAATATGTTAATGAAGCCGAGAAAATCACTCCAGATCCAAATGATACTGTTTATTTTGCACTCGCACTGAAATTAAATTGTGCAATTTGGAGTAATGACAAAAAACTGAAAGAACAAGATAAAATAAAAGTTTATCACACTCACGAGATAGCTAAACTCTAATACAACCTACACAAATTATGCACCAAACTTTAAGTGTTATCCTCAAATATATGGAGCAACGGGGATTAAATTTATAAAGAAAATATAATTCTCAAATTGATGGTTATAGAAATAAGATATAGTGTATTATTAAATGATGAAATTCTTTATGATGGACAAAATGAGATGGTTGCTTATTGGGCAGCTTTAGAGAGTAAGGCTTGTTTGATTAGAGAAGTTTGGAAAGATTGGTCTTTAATGTCCGTAAGAAGAATTGATTATTCAGACTAAACATTTATTAATCTAAATAAACTTTAAATTTGTTATGAGTAAAAAAGATACTAAAGGAATTACAATTAAAAAAAGTGATGACTTTTCTGAATGGTTTCAACAAGTAATATTAAAGTCTGAACTAGCAGATTATACTGAAGTTTCTGGATGTATTGTTTTTAGACCTTTATCTTATGCAATATGGGAAAAAATTGTTAAAGAAGTTGATAGAAGATTCAAAGATTTAGGAATTCAAAATGTTTATTTTCCTTTATTTATTCCTGAAAAAACATTTGGAAAGTTAATGAAACATACAGAAGATTTTGCTCCTGAAGTTGCGTGGGTTACTCATAGTGGGAGTTCAAAACTAAATGAAAGATTAGCAATAAGACCAACTTCTGAAACTATCATGTATGAATCCTATTCCAAATGGATAAGAAGCTATAGAGATTTACCTTTAAAATATAATCAATGGAATAATGTTGTGAGATGGGAATTCAAAAATCCTGTTCCTTTCTTAAGAACCAGGGAATTTTTATGGAATGAAGGACATACTGTTTATGCGAGTGCTAAAGATGCAATGGCAGAAGAAAAAGAAATAATTAGAATTTA
>Ga0209343_10000368_pt1 | contig 62397 bp, 76 predicted proteins | sample RifCSPlowO2_02_FD_184026 | JGI IMG/M metagenome (GOLD analysis project Ga0209343, IMG submission 184026) | Groundwater microbial communities from Rifle, Colorado - Rifle CSP2_plank lowO2_0.2 (SPAdes) (version 2) | ecosystem: Environmental > Aquatic > Deep subsurface > Groundwater | place...
TTATCGTTTATTTTAAGAATATAGTTTTCGCGCTCTAGTCGTTGCTTTAATTTATTTAAGGAAATTTTTGCTATTTTATTCAAAACTTCCATCCCAAGCGGACGGAAAATTACGACCGAGTCGAAGCGGTTTAATAGCTCTGGACTGAAAATTTTCTCGCGCTGAATTTGTTCCAAATCAGACCCCGCATTGGATGTCGCGACGATGATCACATTCCGCATGTTTATTTTCTTGCCCTGGAAGTCGGTAAAGAATCCTTCGTCCAAAACTTGAAGGAATAAATTCCTGACTTTCGGATTTGATTTCTCGAACTCATCGAGCAACACAACCGCGTACGGTTGGGCCGATATTTTCGAGGCGAGCAAGCCCGGCTCATTTTTTTCAAAAGATCCGATCAAGCGGTCCATACTATCCTCGGCCTGGTATTCGGACATGTCAAAACGGAGCATAGATTCCTCGCCTTCAAAATATATAAACGCTAAAGCTTTTGCAGTCTCCGTTTTTCCGACGCCAGTCGGACCAAGGAAAAGAAAGCTCGCGAGCGGCTTTGCCCTGCTTTCAATTCCGGCCCTCGCTCTTCTAACCGCGTTGGCGACGGCGTTTGTCGCTTCCGTTTGCCCGACAACGCGTTCTGACAAGATATCCTCAAGGTTGAGAAGCTTTTCTTTTTCTCCTTCGGATATTTCTCCAAGAGGCATTTTCGTCTTTCTGCTGACGATATCCAAAACAATCTCCGGGGGAATTATTTTCTGCCTTCTAGAAATCCCTTCGCTAAAGACGTCTTTAAGAAGTTCAACCGCCCGCTTGGGCATGGCTCCAAGAACCAAATTTTGCGCGGCAACTTCCGCGGTTTTTTCGAGCGCTGGGTACGAGATCATTACTTTGCCCATAAGCGATTTTTCAATCGCCACTGCTTCATTTTCTAAAATTTCAATTACGTATTCCGGGCTTGGCTCTTCAAGATCGATCCTTTCAAAAAATTTCATAAAAGCCTGATTTGATTCGAGTATTTTTCGGGCGCTTGTCTTGTCCGCGAGCGCTATTATGTGAATTGATGGATTCGCGAGATATGGGGACAAAAGTTCAAGAGCGTTTATTCCTGTATTTGAAAGCGATTCCACAAATTCCGGAAAATTATCGATTGCGAGAATTATATTTCCAGCATGCGCTGTTTCATTCAACAGTTTTATAATTATTGCCTCCGCATCCCCCTTAGTTTTTCCCGATGCAATTATTGATTCCGCGTAAAGCTTGAAAACTTGCTTATATTCAAGGCTGGGGAAAATTTTACCTTCGTAGATTGCCCTCGTGAGGCCTAGAAGGAGAGTGTGTTTCCCGACGCCGGCATCCCCGACAATCAAGACATTCGCCCCAGCGCTTTTGAGCAAGGCTTTCTCGATTAATTCCATTTCGCGATCTTTGCCTATTATTTCTTCTTTTAAGGCCTCGGCTTGCGGGGCAAGGTCATACGCGAATTTTTCAAGAAAATACGTCTCCCCGTACGCGAAATTTTTTCCTAATCCCTGAAGTCGAGCTAAGTGTTCCCGCCTCCACCATCTTCGGGAGAACATTTCGCCAGCCACTTCTCGTTCCGCCCAATAGGCAGCTTTCTGAACGCTCGATATCTTGATATTTCTATCTATAATTGCGTTTTTTAGATTCGTTTTTTCAAAAATGGAAGCAGCAATATCCGTAAAGGAACCCCCTCCGGGATTTTCTGGAGCGATTTCAGATAGGCTTGATTCCTCTATCCCAAGGCGGGCAACAAATTTATGCCAAGCGGGGTTTTGGAGAAAATCTAAGGCGGCAAGATAACCATTGACGTCACTCGTTTTTGAATTGAAAAAAGAATCTAGGGCTAAGATGAGAAGGCGGCATGACGCGAATATGTATAATAAGCCTAGCCAGAAATTTGAAGAAGGAAAAGCAAATGCGTATTCCTGTAGCGCCGCGCTTCCTTCAAATTTTAGAATCGCAGTATAGGTTATCGGCATGAGAAATACTAAAATCCCAATATCAAAAATCATTCCCAATCCGTGCCTCGCGCGAGACGGGAAGATATTCTCTAATGCGATGACTCCAGCGAATTTATTTTTCATCTATAAGAGGAGAAGAGTAAGACCGCCGATAAATAAAATAGGAATTAGCGCCGGGAAGGCGAGCCAGGCGGCAAAAGAAATTATAAATAAAGCGGCTAGAAATATTTCCGATAAAAGGCCGGATATAATTAAAGCGGAGCGCAGGAGAACGCCGACAATCCTGGAAATTAGGTTTACGACAAGAGATTCAAAAAGCGCTTGTGGATTAAAACCGTCACTACGGTACTTTTCCTCAAGCCGCCATACGGGGGAGATGAGAGTGCGCGAAAGGATGCCGATTGAAAAAAAATGATAAAAAAACCAGACGAGATTTCTAAATAGTCCAATCATTTCCGAAATCGCCCGGCTATAGTGCCAGCCAATATACTCAAAAAAAAGAACCGCCATCCCCATCTACATATTATATACGAAGAGGGGAAATATTGTTTGTCCGCCCACCAGGCCTCGAACCTGGAACCTTGTCCTTAAGAGGGACCTGCTCTGCCAATTGAGCTATGGGCGGATTAAGGTTTTAACTTAATAAAACCATCACTGATAATTTTTTCAATATAATCTTTTCTCTTCAATTTTTTAAGCTTTTTCTCAATAGATCGCGCATCTTTTAGAGTTTGGTATTCTTGCTTAAATACTAATTCAATTTCTCCAAATCTTTTCGTCGAAGGGGTAGATTTTCCAAAATGATGCCTCAGTCTTTGTTCAAGATTAGAGGTGCTGCCAATATATATTCTACCATCAGATTTACTTCTTAAAAAATAAATGAAAGACATTTTAATTTTGCTGAGTCCTGACGCTCTCTTGGAGGTCGGGACCCCGACTTTACGTCGGGGCTATGGACGGGATTCATTTCTTTTTCCAGGAGCGGAATTTTTGATCACGTTTGATGAACCACTTATCCTTGAGGTCCAGCCACCAATCGTCTGGATGAGTTTGAAAAATCAGTTTGACAATTTTCTTGGAGAGAGGAGTAATGAGGCGCTTTTCGGCAACTTTTGCCCATGCACGCGCTTTTTTATTTCCTTTTTCTTCCTCCTGCCGAAGGGTGGAAATCCACTCAAGCTGGTCTGCGTCTTTGGCAAGTTTTGCTTCAAGTGTTTCTTTTTTCTGCTCCTCGGAATATGCATCCAAAACTTCTTTTCCAAACGGCAAACTTTTCGCAATATCCGCCACAGCTTCCGCCTCGGCTAGCTGGCCATAGCGCTTGTGCGCATAATTCAAGTCCGATGTGCGAGCCTCGCCAAGGTCATGAACCAGACACAAAAAAATAACCCGATCAGCGTTTGCCCTTGGCGTCATTTTTGCCATCATGTAGCCAATGATCGCTGTTCGAAAAAGATGTTCGGCGACTGATTGCTCACCAGTGCCGAGGAACCATAGACCTGAGCGGGGCGTACGTTCCAAGATACCAACCTCATAAATATAGTTAACGATTGCGCGGAGATTATTTTTTTTCATAACTCAAGTATTTTTCTTTTTTTAGGCAATCCGTGCAAATTTTAATTCTGCCTCCGGCCGTTAAAGTCGCCCATTGAAGGTTGGGATATTTTCTTACTTTCTTGGTCGGGTTGTATTTTCCGCGAAGGAGCACTCTTTTGACTCCCATCTGCGAACCCTTTTTGCAAATTGGACATTCCTTAGCCATTCAAAAAATATATGATAAAGTGAACAAATATGCAAGGGTTCGATCCATTAATAATATTTTATATAGCGATTTTAATCATGTCCGCGGTGATTCACGAAGTATCGCACGGGATGGCGGCTTTTATTCTGGGCGACCCTACTGCGAAATACGCCGACCGCCTGACCTTAAATCCGATCAAGCATCTGGATTTGTTTGGCTCGATAATTCTGCCGTTTATTTTTATAATATCAAACGCCCCATTTTTCTTCGCCTACGCGAAACCAGTTCCGTATAACCCTTATAATTTAAAAAACCAAAGGTGGGGGCCTGCGATCGTAGGCGTCGCGGGACCTGCCGCGAATATTTTAATTGGAATCCTTTTCGCTATAATTTTTAGATTATCCGGAGAATATGCGACATTTTCAAATTTAGTTCTAGCAATTGTTCAAATAAATATCTGGCTCGCCTTATTTAATCTTGTTCCGATCCCTCCGCTCGACGGCTCGAAACTTCTTTTTTCACTTCTCTCGCCGAGATTTTATAATCTTGAGCGTGCCATGGAACAGTACGGATTTTTTATATTAATAATCCTGATCTTCATTCTCCCCGGGATATTATTCATCCCGCTCGGCGCCCTCGCTTCTATTATATTGCAATTGCTGTTGGGTTCGTGATACACTTTTTAAGCGAGTTGGCTCAAAATTTTGAGCTCATCTGGCGAGCGAAAAAATTTTGATTGCCAAACCTTAACCCCGCCCTTTCTCATCATGTATTATCTTTACGTTTTAAGGCATCCCTCAACCAGCTTGATTTATATCGGTTATACGGATAATCTTATAAGACGTTGCAAGGAGCATAAAAAGGATAAGCCTCTTTGGAAACTTGCGTACTACGAGGCTTATTTTTCAAAAAAAGATGCTCAACATCGAGAAAGGCAACTAAAGCATTACGGCTCTTCCATTGGACATTTGCGCAAAAGAATTATAAATAGTCTGCAGATTTCATAGAAAGGGCGGGGTGCTCAAATTATTAATTCACTAACGTTCATATAATTTAGCATGCCGACAATACAGCAGTTAGTCAGGAGAGGGCGCAAGCCCATCATAAAAAAATCCAAAGCCGTGGCGTTAGCCCGCGGTTTTAACCTTGTCAAAAATACGCCGGTTTATTACCCTTCTCCGTTCAAAAGGGGGGTTTGTCTGAAGGTTTTTACCACAACTCCCAAAAAACCTAACTCAGCCTTGCGGAAAGTTGCCAGAGTCCGGCTTACAAACGGAATGGAAGTCACTGCGTATATTCCGGGAGAAGGACACAATTTGCAAGAGCACTCTGTCGTTGTCATTCGCGGAGGGAGGGTCAAAGATCTTCCGGGAGTCAGGTACCACATCGTCCGCGGAGTTTTGGACACGTCCGGAGTTGAGGGAAGGAAACAACAGAGATCTAAGTATGGAGCAAAACGCCCTAAAGAATCTAAATAAAAATGAGAAGGCCATTCAAGAAAAAATTTGAGCGAAATCCGGATCCGGTTTATCAATCGGAGCTTCTTGAGAAGTTTACGAATTACATAATGTTCGACGGCAAGAAATCTACAGCGAGAAAAGTTATATATGACGCGATTAAAATAATCGGGGAGAAAACAAAAAATCCCGATCCGCTTAAAGTTTTAGAAGAAGCGGTCGCGAATGCCTCCCCGCTTTTGGAAGTTCGTTCAAGGCGAGTTGGCGGGGCGACTTATCAGGTTCCGAGGGAAGTAAGCGAGCATAGAAAAGTGACACTAGCGCTTCGATGGTTGATTGGGGCGGCGAGAGCCAAGAAAGGAAAGCCGATGGCGGAGAAATTATCCGAAGAGCTTCTCGCCGCTTCTAGAAACGAGGGAGGGGCGATCAAGAAAAAAGAAGATACTCGTAGAATGGCTGAAGCCAACCGCGCCTTCGCGCATTTCGCGTGGTGAGGTTTTGTGCTATTGTTTCTATATCGTAATTATATGATCAGCTCGCTACGACGCATTACTCTTACCATATTTTTTATAACGCTTATAGCGTTTGGTATTGGTATTTTTTCTACCGATTTTTCGTTGTGCAATGACGTAGTAAAATGTGTTGCAAATGTTTCACTATATAACGTTGATATAACCACCGCGCAAAGTACGCCACAATCATTGCCGAATAAAAATTTTGACTGGAAACTTTTCAACGAGGCGATGCGCGTGGTAAGCCTCTACGCCGTCTTTGCCTCCATTATAATATTAATTGCTTTGGAATTTTTTGAGATTCATTTTCTGAAAGCTTTGTTGAGGCGCTGGGCGAGGTAGAAAATATTAATATGCCTCGAGAATATCCACTGGAAAGAACGCGCGACATTGGAATTATCGCGCACATAGACGCCGGAAAAACAACAGTATCGGAGCGGATTTTGTTTTACACCGGAGTCTCGCACAAAATCGGAGAGGTGCATGAAGGCGAGGCGGTGATGGATTGGATGGAGCAGGAGCGGGAGCGAGGAATTACGATTACATCCGCCGCGACGACTTGTTTTTGGACCCCGTCATACGACGGGGCAAGCGCCTCTAAAAATCGCGAACACCGCATAAATATTATAGACACTCCCGGACACGTTGATTTCACGGTTGAAGTCGAGAGATCCCTTCGCGTTTTAGATGGCGGGGTTGTCGTTTTTGATGGAGTATCCGGAGTTGAACCGCAATCAGAGACAGTCTGGAGGCAGGCGGATAAATATAAAGTGCCGCGAATTTGTTTCATAAATAAACTCGACCGCATGGGAGCGTCCTTTACCGGCAGCCTAAATTCTATCCATGATCGGCTGACTCCCAATGCCGTTGCGGTTACCGTCCCGGTTGGTTTAGAATCTGATTTTCAAGGCGTAATAGATTTAATCCGCATGAAATTCGTCCGTTTCGAAGGCGAACATGGGGAGAAAGTCATCGTTGAAGATATTCCGGAATCAAACAAAGCCGAAGCGGAGAAATGGAGGCATAAGATGGTTGAGAAAATAGCGGAGCAGGACGAAGCGCTTACCGAAAAATATCTCGAAGGCAAGGAAATTACTGAAGAAGAGCTCAAAAAAACTTTGCGGCGGGCAACCTTGGCGTATAATCTCATTCCGGTTTTCTGCGGCTCGGCACTGAAAAATAAAGGGGTGCAAATTGTGCTAGACGGAGTTGTCGACTATCTTCCAAGCCCCGCGGATCTCCCACCGGCGAAAGGGAAGGATTTAAAAACCGGTGAAGAAATTTCCCGATTGGCAGACGACAACACCCCATTTACAGCGCTTGCTTTTAAACTGCAAACCGATCCCTATGTAGGGCAGCTAACTTATTTTCGAGTTTATTCCGGAACGCTTAAAGCAGGTTCTTATGTCTTGAATTCCAACACCGAGGACAAAGAGCGCATTGGGAGAATTTTACGAATGCACGCGAACCATAGGGAGGAGATAAAGGAAATTTACGCGGGAGAAATAGGAGCGATAGTCGGGCTTAAAAATACCAAAACCGGAGATACCCTGTGCGATCCGGAAAATCCGATCCGGCTTGAAACAATTACTTTCCCGGAGCCGGTAGTTTCGATGAGAATCGAGCCGAAAACCAAGCAGGACCAGGAAAGAATGGGCCTGGCGTTAAAGCGCCTTTCGGAAGAGGACCCGACATTCCGCATTAAATCAGACGAAGAAACGATGGAAACAATAATTTCTGGAATGGGAGAATTGCATTTAGAGATCATTGTTGATCGGATGAAGAGGGAATTCAAAGTGGAGGCGAACGTCGGGCGCCCGCAGGTTGCGTATAAAGAAACTATCAGAGGAACTGCGGAAGCGGAAGGCAAATATATCAAGCAATCCGGAGGACGCGGGCAATACGGGCACGTTAGGTTGCGAGCGGAAGCGCTCGAACGCGGAAAAGGAAACGAATTTGAAAATGAAATACGTGGGGGCGTTGTCCCGCAGGAATTTATTCCTGCAGTTGAAAAAGGAGTTAAAGAAGGGTTGGATCGCGGAGTTATCGCTGGATTCCCGTTGGTAGACGTCAGAATTATTCTTTATGACGGCTCATATCACGAAGTGGACTCTTCGGAAATTGCTTTTAAAATCGCGGCGTCAATGGCGACGCAGGAAGTATGCAGGCGAGCAAAGCCAGTATTACTCGAGCCTATTATGAAAGTCGAAGTTGTGACCCCGGATAGATTTATGGGCGATGTTACTGGGGATCTAAATTCAAAACGCGCGCGAATAGAGCAGATAACAGACAGATTAAATCTGAAAGTTATAGATGCCAAAGTCCCTCTTTCCGAAATGTTTGGATATGTGACGAAGCTCCGCTCCAACACAGAAGGCCGCGCTTCCTACACAATGGAATTCTCCCACTACGAAGAAGTCCCCGCGAACGTCGCGGAGCTGATCAAAGAAGGTAAAAAATAGTTTCAAAAAACATACTGACTTTCTTGGGTTGAAAAACCTGGTGAATTTGTTATGATTTTCTTGAAATTCTTTGGGAGGTGTATATGGAACACATCGGCGCTTATTTATCGGCTATAGCCCTCTTATTTCTCACTTTCGCGGCCCCAGTCATGGTTATTTCTATCGGAGCCATCTTGGTCATTAAGAAATATTATGTGATCAGACGAAAGATAGTATTGGAATTTCCGAAACTAGATCGCTGGAGTACAATAGTCCTTTCAACCATTTTCATCTGTAGTTGCCTCTGGTTTCTTAGGATATTCCTCGCGCTCAAAGGGTTGTGGTAATTTTTGTTAAAATCTTTTAAGGAGGGGAAGCATATGACAAAAAGAAGAGTGAAAAGCAAAAGAGGAAACAACAGAAAAATCCAAAAGAAAGGAGAGAAAATCCAAAAGGGGGGTTTCGAGCTGAAGCCCATTGGCAATATAGCTCGAGGCGAGCCGTCCGTCATCTATACGGCAGTCCCTAGGGGTTCGAAGTTCGAATACTGGGATTGAGCAAGGTGCTGATCCACACAACCTGTCAAGGGCCACTCGCGTGCGGGTGGCCCTTTTCTTAAGCTATTGACGTTATTTTGCCTTTAGATTAATATATAAAATACACTTACAATTAGTGGTTATTACTTTAATTTTTTTATTTTATGGCGAAATTTGAAAGGACAAAGCCCCACCTCAATGTGGGAACTATCGGGCACGTAGACCACGGGAAAACTTCCCTGACCGCGGCTATTTTGCATGTCTTAAATCTTGCAGGGAAAAAGGTAAAACTCGAGAATATAAGCCAAATTGACAACGCTCCGGAAGAGCGCCAGCGTGGAATTACGATAGCGCTTCATCATTCCGAATATGAGTCGGACAAACGCCACTACGCGCACATTGACGCTCCCGGTCACGCCGATTATATCAAAAATATGATTACGGGTGCCGCGCAGATGGACGGCGCGATTTTAGTTGTATCCGCTGCCGATGGACCAATGCCTCAGACGAGAGAGCATATATTACTCGCGCGCCAAGTTGGGGTACCCGCAATAATTGTCTTTTTGAATAAGGTAGATATGGTAGACGACAAAGAGCTCGTGGACTTAGTTGAGACTGAAATCCGAGAATTGCTTACCAAATACGAATATCCCGGAGATACAACCCCAATTATTAGAGGAGCTGCGACGAAAGCTCTTGAAGCGAAATCGCCAGACGATGAATGGGCTAAGCCGATATTAGAGTTAATTAATAAATTAGATGAATATATTCCTGAGCCGGTCCGTGAAATAGATAAGCCATTTTTGATGCCGGTTGAGGATGTATTTTCTATTGAAGGCAGGGGAACTGTTGTTACCGGAAGGATTGAGAGAGGGAAAATAAAAATAAACGATGAAGTCGAAATTGTAGGACTGAAAGATACTCAAAAGACCATCGTTACCGGAATCGAAATGTTCAACAAGCAGCTCGACGAGGGAATTGCAGGCGACAACGCCGGAATATTACTTCGCGGAATTAAGAAGGAAGACATAGAGCGCGGGCAGGTCTTGGCGAAGCCCGGATCAATCACTCCGCACGCTGATTTTGAAGCGGAAGTTTACATCCTGACCAAAGAGGAGGGAGGAAGACATACCCCGTTTTTTACCGGGTACAAGCCGCAGTTTTACATCAGGACTACAGATGTCACAGGAGAGGTTACATTACCCCAAGGAATCGAGATGGTTATGCCCGGCGACACTATAAAATTTATCGTCAAACTTATCGGCCCCGTTGCTATGGAAGATAAACTGAGATTTGCTATACGCGAGGGCGGGAAGACAGTTGGAGCCGGAGTTGTGACTAAAATTATTAAGTAATAGATCGCTTCGTTCCTAAAAAATTGGCACAAAAAGCATCCAAAAGTGAAACCGAGGAGCTCCAAAAACTGCGTATCCGCGTGCGCGGGTATGACCATAAGATTTTAGACTCTTCGGTAAAACAAATTGTGGACACGGCGCTTCGTTATGGGGCCGAGGTTATGGGCCCAGTCCCTCTTCCGACAGAAATTCGGAAATATACCGTTAATCGATCAACCTTCGTGCATAAAAATGCGCGAGAGCAGTTTGAAATGAGGGTTCATAAACGCCTTTTGGATATTATTAACGTCACCCCCAAAATAATTGACGCGCTTACGAACTTAAATCTTCCCGCGGGGGTGGATATAGAGGTAAAAATGCTGTAGGAAAAGCTGGAAGATTGCGGGGCGCCCCGCCACGGCGGGGTGCTCATTTTTATAAACTCGCAAGCTCACAAAAAAATGGCAAAATTCATGTTAGCCCAAAAAATTCAGATGTCGCAAATTTTCGATGAAGCCGGGAACGTTATTCCTGTGACTGTTTTGCGCGCGGGTCCTCTTGTCGTATCGCAAGTTAAAAATAGAGAAAAAGACAAGTATGAAGCGGTTCAAGTTGCTTTCGGAGAAAAAAAGGAAAAAAATTTAGCAAAGGCGCAAAAAGGGCACCTTAAAGGTTTGGGAAGCTTCAGGTGGCTTAGGGAATTTCGCGTTGCTCCGAAGTCCGACTTCGGGGAGCCATTGAAGTCGGACTTCAAACGAGGCGATAAAATAGACACCTCTGTTTTTAAAGAGGGGGATTTGGTTAAAGTGAGGTCGGCGTCCAAGGGCAGGGGATTTCAGGGAGCTGTCAAAAGGCACGGTTTTCGAGGAGGGCCGAGGACGCACGGGCAGAAGCATTCCGAAAGAGAAGTCGGATCGATCGGCGCCACTTGGCCGCAGAGGGTTATTAAAGGAAAAAAGATGCCGGGAAGAATGGGAGGCAATATGGTTACCGTAAAAAATTTAAAAATTGTCAAGATCGAGCCGGAGAAAAATATTTTATATATCAGCGGAGCTATGCCTGGAGCGCGAGGCGCATTGGTGGAAATAATTGGATAATACTATGGAGGCGAAGATTTATGACAACAAAGGAAAAGAGAAGGGAACTTTAACGCTTTCAGCGAGCGTATTTGGTTTCCCGTGGAACGCAGAATTAGTTAGACAAGTTTTTCTTTCCGAGAGAGCTAATGCCAGAAAAGTCTTAGCGCACACGAAAGATAGAAGCGAGGTATCCGGAGGAGGAAAGAAACCATGGCAGCAGAAAGGAACAGGAAGGGCTAGGCATGGGTCAAGCCGCTCCCCGATTTGGGTTGGAGGCGGAATTTCCCATGGACCAAGAAAAGACAGGGATTACATGGAGAAAATTAACAAGAAAGCAAAGAGAAAAGCTGTTCTTGCAATCCTTTCTCAAAAATTGAAGGACGGAGAAATATTTTTTATGGATGATTTGAGTCTGCCTGAAGCGAAGACCAAAAATGCTCGGGAAATTCTTGGCAATATGCCGTTGGGAAATTCCAGCGCTTTAGTCATTTTGCCGAGAAAAGATGCGCCAACTTGGAGGGCGCTTCGCAATTTAAAAAACGTTTCCATCAAGGAAGCGAGAAATTTGAATGCCTCAGATTTGCTTTCAAACAAATTTTTAATAATTCCGAAAGACGCAAGCAAGGTTTTAGAAGAGACTTTTTTGAAGTAATTTATGTCAAAATTAATCAACCCGATAATAAGCGAAAAAGCTAACACCCTGTCTTCAGGCGGCGCATATACTTTTCGCGTTGAAAAAGGCGCCAACAAACTTGAAATCAAAAAATCCGTAGAAGATTTATTTAAAGTTAATGTGCGAAAAGTTAATTTGGTGACGATACCTCCGAAGAAAAGGATTGTGCGCGGGAAAGTTGGTTTCAAATCTGGATACAAAAAAGCTATTGTGTATTTAAAAAAAGGACAGAAAATTGATTTAGCATGAAAAGTTTTAAGCCAAAAACGCCCAGCCTCAGGCAAACGACGGTTGTGGACTATAAAAAAGTTTTAACCAGAGGAGAGCCGGAAAAAAGCTTGACTCACGGATTTAGGCGTTCTGTCGGCAGAAATAATAGAGGCAGAATAACGACACGGCATAAAGGCGGGGGAGTTAAGAGGCTATATCGAGACGTCGATTTTATTATGGACAAGAAAAATATCCAAGCCAGAATCGTTTCGATTGAATACGATCCAAATAGAAGCGCTTTCATTGGGCTTGTCGCTTTTCGTGACGGGGAGAAAAGATATATGGTAATGCCAGCCGGCATAAAAGTACATGACGAAATAATGATTTCCGAAACAGCTCCGCTTAAAACGGGGAATCGTTTGCCTCTGAAGAATATACCTGTCGGAACCCAGATATATAATATGGAAGTTTATCCGGCCTCAGGCGCAAAACTTGTAAGGAGCGCTGGAACTTTCGCTGAGATATTGGCGCAGGATTCCCCAACCACATTGATTAAGTTGCCGTCCGGCGAAGTAAGAAAAGTTTCCGAAAATGCGTGGGCTTCGATCGGACAGGCTTCAAACGAGGAAGCAAATCTGGTAGTTTTAGGCAAGGCTGGGCGCTCGCGCCATCTTGGAATAAGACCGACAGTCAGAGGATCTGCGATGAATCCAGTAGACCATCCTTATGGAGGAGGGGAAGGAAAGGCCATGCGCGGGACAAGGCGGCCGAAGAACCGCTGGGGCAAAGGAACTCGCGGCGTCAAAACCAGAGGTAGAAAAAAGTGGTCGAATAAAATGATTATTCAAAGAAGAAAGAAATAAAATGTCACGATCAATAAAAAAAGGTCCATATGTGGATGAAAAACTTTTAAAGAAAATCTCTGGGAAAAAATCCGGTTCAGGAGAGATTATTAAAACGTGGGCCAGATCTTCCCAGATTTCTCCAGAGATGATAGGTTTTACTTTCGGGGTTCATAATGGGAAAGATTTTATCTCGGTGACTGTAAAAGAAGAGATGATCGGGCATCGGCTTGGCGAATTCGCTCCTTCGCGAAAATTTGTCCGTCACGGAGGGAAGATGCAAAAGGAGATAGAAGCTTCCGCTAAAGTGAGCGCTCAAACGCCCGCCGCGCCAAGCAAATGATTATGAAAGAAGCAATCGCAAAATTGAATTATATCGGAATATCGCCGCGGAAAATAAGAGCGGTTACCGCCGCCCTTTCCGGGAAGCCGGTTAAATTTGCTCAAGACTTTCTTAAAGTTGTTCCGCGCTCGCCAGCACGCGAGATTTCAAAATTACTGAAATCAGCAGTTTCCAACGCGAAAAATAATCTCGGGGCCTCTTCTGACAAACTTTATATTAAAAATATAAGAGTAGATGTCGGCCCCACGCTTAAGAGATTTATGCCGAGGGCATTTGGCAGGGCATACACGATCAGGAAAAGGTCGTCGCACGTAACGATAGTTTTGGGAGAAAAATAAAAACATGGGGCACAGCGTTCATCCATATTCATTTCGCATAGGAATACTCCGAGATTGGAAATCCCGATGGTTTAAAAATCGCGTTTATCGCCAGTTTCTTAAATCAGATATTTTAATAAGGGAATGGCTCGAGGGCAGGCTTCGAGGCATGTATATCGCGAATATTGAAATTGAGCGCGGGCAGAATGAAATGAATCTGATTTTAAAGACTTCAAGACCCGGGCTTTTGATCGGGCGCGGCGGAGAAGGAATCGAGAAATTAAGAAAAGAAATTTCGGGAAAAGCTGAAAAATTAAATTTGAATTTGCCGAAGAATTTTAAAATATCCGTACAGGAGATAAAATCTCCGGAAACGCATTCCAAGATAGTTGCCCAAATGATTGCGGAAGATCTGGAAAAGCGGATGAATTTTAGAAGAGTGCTGAATCAATCTTTGGAGAAAGTTATGGCCAACAGAGACGTTAAGGGCGTTAAGGTTGCGCTGTCAGGCAGGCTTGACGGGGCGGAGATGGCGAGATACGAGTGGCTGAAGCGAGGACAAGTTCCTTTAACGACTCTAAGGGCGGATATAGATTTCGCGCGCGAGAGGGCGCATCTTCCCTATGGAGATATAGGAATAAAGGTTTGGATTTATAAAGGAGAAATCTTCGATGCTGTTTCCAAAAAAAGTTAAATATAGAAAATGGCAGAGGTTGAGGGGGCAATTCAAGGGAGTCGAAACCCGCGGGACGAATTTGGCTTTCGGGGCGTCAGGAATCAAAGCTCTAAGTTCGGGGCAGATTACGTCTGAGCAGATAGAGGCTGCGAGGAAAGTGCTTACTAGATACACAGCCAAAGGAGGAAAAATGTGGATAAGGATCTTTCCGGACCAGCCATATACGCAAAAACCTCCCGAAGTTACTATGGGAGCTGGAAAAGGAGACCCGGTTGGATATGTTGCGGCAGTGAAGCCTGGGAGAGTGCTTTTTGAAATTGACGGTTTGACTAAAGAAAACGCATCGGAAGCTTTGCGAAAGGCGCAGGCTAAACTCCCGGTTAAAACTAAATTAATTTCGAGAGATTAGTTATGGAAACAAAAGAATTGAGTAAAAAATCGATAGAGGAACTTCAAGAAATCTTGAATGGCAAACGAGGAGAACTCGGCAAATTCAGGTTTGATATCGGATTTGGGAAGAATAAAAATATAAAACTTGGTTCAAATTTGAGAAAGGATATAGCCAGGATTTTAACCATAATCAATCAGAAAGAAAATGAAAGAAGTTAGGCCTAAAATATTAAAAGGAATTATTGTATCGGACAAAATGGCAAAGACCAGAGTTGTTGAGGTTGAGCGTTATTTTAAGATGCCAAAATACGGGAAATACATAAAAAGGTCAAAAAAATTCAAGGCGCATGACGAAGCAAACGAATATAAGTCGGGGGAAAAAGTTAAGATTCAGGAAACGCGGCCAATTTCGAAGGACAAACGCTGGAAAATAATTTCAAGAATATGATACAGCACAGAACAATGTTGAAAGTTGCGGATAATTCTGGGGCTCTTTTGGTCCAATGCATTAAAGTTTTGGGCGGAACGAGAAGAAGATACGCCGAGTTAGGCGACATCGTCGTCATAACTGTGAAAAAAGCGGAGCCGAGAAAAATCGTCAAGAAAAAAGATGTTCTGAGAGCGGTTATCGTCCGCCAGAAAAATGCATTTCGCAGAGCGGACGGGTCTTATCTGCGTTTTGATGATAACGCCGTGGTTATACTTGACGGAAGAGAACCAAAAGGAGGCAGAATTTTCGGACCGGTTCCGAGGGAATTGCGCGACAAAGGATTTTTGAAAATTATTTCATTAGCCCCGGAAGTTGTTTAATATGCCAGCGAGAATAAAAAAAGGCGATAACGTTACAGTGCTCTCCGGAAAGGACAAAGGAAGGGGCGGAAAGGTGCTTCGAGTTTACCCAAAAGACAAACTGCTTTTAATTGAGGGAATTAATTTGAAAAAAAGGCACAGGAGGCCGAGAAAGGCGGGCGAAAAAGGGAGTATTGTTCAGATGCCGGCACCAATGCCAATTTCTAAAGTTATGATTCAATGCCCAAATTGCCAAAAGGCCGCGAGGGTTAAGATAAAAATTATGGATAACGGCGAGAAAAAAAGGTCTTGTAAAAAATGCGAAGTCGAATTCTAGCTATGAATTATAAAGCTAAGTTTGATAAAGAAATAAAGGCGACTATGACAAAGAAATACAAATATTCCTCGCCTTTAGCTGTTCCTCGGATTGTAAAAATTGTTGTAAACACTGGAGTCGGCAGGCTTAAAGATGAAAAAGAGAAAGAGTTGATTCAGAAATTCACTTCCATGATAGCCGGGCAAAAGGCGCACGCAAGGCCAGCGAAAAAATCTATTGCTTCGTTTAAATCCAGGGAGGGGATGATAATAGGATACAAGGCGACATTGCGCGGGAAAAGGATGTATGATTTTCTTACGCGCTTGATCGATATGACCCTGCCGAGATCTAGGGATTTTCGCGGCATTTCTGAATCAAGCGTCGATGAGTTTGGCAATCTGACTATCGGGATAAAGGAGCACATTGCTTTTCCGGAAATAATCGGCGAAGATGTTAAGACCATTTTCGGGCTGGAAGCTACTTTGGTCACAAACGCTAAGAGTCGCGATGAAGCGCTGGAGCTTTATAGGGAATTAGGCATACCGTTTAAGAAATAATATGGCAAAAACATCAGTAGTAGCGAGATCAAAAAAAATACCTAAGTTTTCTTCGAGAACAGTGCGAAGATGTTTTCGTTGCGGTCGAAAGAGGGGATATATGCGCGATTTCGAACTTTGCAGGATATGTTTTAGAGAACTTGCAAACGAAGGAGCTATCCCCGGAATTAGAAAGTCTAGCTGGTAATCTTATGGATCCAATTTCAGACATGTTAATAAGGATTAAAAACGCTTCTCTCGTCGCGAAAGAGATTGTTTTGGTCCCACATTCAAAGATCAAGCAAGAGATCGCTAATTTAATGAAAGAGAAAGGTTGCCTCTCTTCTGTTGAGGTTCGCGGCAGGAAAAATCGCAAAGTTTTGGAACTCGGCATAGCCTATAACGCGGATGGCGAAGCGAAGCTACACGATGTTAAAAAAATATCAAAACTTTCGAAAAGAGTTTATAAAAAATTTGCAGAATTGAAACCTATTAAGAGGGGTTTTGGTTTTTCAATCGTTTCAACATCAAAAGGCCTGAAGACGGACGAGGTGGCGCGCCGAGAAAAAATCGGCGGCGAGATTTTATGCGAAATTTGGTAATTTTATGTCGCGATTAGGGAAAAAACCTATAATAGTTCCAGCTGGAGTTGAGATAAAAATAGATGGACAAAAAGTTTCTGTAAGAGGGCCAAAAGGAGAGCTTTCGCGGGTTTTTCGAGATGAGATATCTTTTGTGCTTAAAGACGGCCTTATCGAAATTTCTCCGCGAATTGATACACGTCTTTCAAGAAAATTATGGGGAACTTATGTTTCTCTTTTAAAAAATATGATTAAGGGCACAGTGGAAGGATACTCGAAGAAACTTATTTTAGAAGGGATTGGTTTTAAAGCTCAGCCGGAAGGAAGAGATTTGGTTTTGAGTCTCGGGTTTTCCCACCTGGTCAAATTTCCTTCTCCTGACGGGATCAGTTTCCAGGTCGAAAAAAATGCAATTACAGTTTCGGGCGTAGATAAGGAAAAAGTAGGCGAGACAGCGGCAAGATTGAGAGTACTTAAGAAGCCAGATCCATATAAAGGAAAGGGATTTCGGTATGATGGCGAAATTATCAGAAGAAAGGCTGGCAAAAAAGCGGCAGGAACCACGGCTTAAATTTTGATTATGAAAAGTAGCAGAATAAGCAGGCATAAAAGAATCAGAGCAAAAATTATGGGGACAGCCTTGCGCCCGAGGCTTTCGGTTTTTCGTTCTCTGAAGCACATAGAAGCCCAGCTTATTAATGATAGCGCCAAGAGAACTATTTTGGGCATGAAAGATCTTAAAATAAAAAAGGGGACGAAAATAGACCGCGCGTCAGTCCTGGGAGAAACTTTCGCGAAGGAGATTTTATCGAAGGGCTACAAGAAAATTGTTTTTGACCGCGGAGGATATCAATACCACGGCCGAATTAAAGCTTTGGCTGAAGCTTTGAGAAAAGGAGGCATAGAATTTTAATATGGCTAGATTTAATCCAAATCGCAGAGAAAAATCAGAGTTTTCGGAAAAAATGGTTGATTTGAGGCGCGTTGCTCGCGTTATGGCGGGCGGGCGGCGTTTTACCTTTAGAGCAACTTTAGTTATAGGGGATAAGAAAGGAAGGGTGGGCGTTGGCATTGGAAAGGGGACTCATACGGCTCTCGCCATGGAAAAAGCGATAAGATCCGCGAAAAAAAATATGATGAAAGTCCCGCTTACCCAGACCTATTCAATCCCTTTTGAAATAGAAGCAAAATATGGCGCGGCTCGCGTTCGAATGCGCCCAATTGCCAAAGGGCGCGGGCTTGTTGCCGGAGGAGCCGTTAGGAGCGTTTTGGAGTTAGCGGGAATTACCGATACCTCTGCCAAAATAATTTCGCACACGAAAAATAAAATCTCGAACGCGCGCGCGGCAATAGAAGCGCTTAAGAAATTACGAAATATTAAATAATAAATATGCAAGCTCATCAAATAAAATCATCGGGAGATAAACGCAGGAAAAGAGTGGGGCGAGGTGGCAAGCGCGGAACTACCTCCGGGCGCGGGACAAAAGGGCAGAAAGCAAGGTCTGGCAGAAGGATTCGCCCGCAGTTTCGCGATATATTAAAAAAAATTCCAAAGAAAAAAGGATATAGGGCAAAAATTGTCTCAAGGCCAATCGCTGTGGTAAATTTGAGGGATATTGATCGTAAGTTCCTGGAAGGGTCGGAAATAAATCCGGGAGTTCTTGTTGAAAAGGGCCTTGTGAGCAGAATTTCAGGCAAGGTTCCGCGCGTAAAGATTCTCGGGTCAGGCGAGCTGACTAAAAAGTTTATAATCAGAAATTGCCTATTTTCTAAAAAAGCGCAAGTCGCATGGAAAAAATACTCTTAATTTTCAAGGATCGCGACCTGAGGAATAAAATCCTCCTTGTCTTGGGGGTTTTGTTTGTATTTAGAATTGTAGCCTCCATGCCGATTCCCGGAGTGGATCCTTTTCGGCTGAAACAGCTTTTTGAAAATAACCAATTTTTAGGCCTCCTGAACCTTTTTTCGGGAGGGGCTTTGGATAATCTTTCCATAGTTATGCTCGGGGTGGGGCCGTATATCACAGCTTCCATAATAATGCAGCTTTTAACTATGATTTTCCCGAGGCTCAAAGAGATGTATCAGGAGGAGGGAGAAGCGGGGCGCAAAAAATTCAACCAGTATTCCAGATTATTGACGGTGCCTCTCGCTTTGATCCAGGGCTTCAGCCTCCTCGTGGTTTTGAGGAACTCCGGAATTATCGGCCAGCTCGATTTGCTCGGGCGCTTGGAAAACTTGGTAGTTATCGTGGCAGGTTCGATTTTTTTAATGTGGCTCGGCGAGCTTATTTCTGAATACGGAATCGGAAACGGGATTTCTATTTTGATTTTTGCGGGTATCGTTTCCGGAATTCCATCCGGAATTCAGCAATATTTTCTTTCTTACGACCCATCGCAAATTCCGATAATCGCTGCGTTTCTTTTGGCGGCTGTCGCGATTATCGCGGGCGTCGTTATCATAAGTGAAGGGGAGCGGCCTATCCCAGTTTCATACGCGAAGCGAGTCCGGGGCATGCGCGTCTACGGAGGAGTATCCACCCATCTCCCGCTCCGGGTCAATCAAGCCGGAGTCATCCCGATAATTTTTGCGTTATCAATTCTTCTTTTCCCACAGATGATAATAAATTTCACGGCGCAGAGTACCAACGCGATTTTGCGGACCGTGTCAACGGCGATTTTAGGATTTTTATCGAGTTCGATTTTCTATGGAGTCGCTTATTTTATTTTGGTTTTCCTATTCACTTATTTTTATACCGCGGTTACTTTCGACCCGGATCAAATTTCGTCTAATCTCCAAAAACAGGGAGCATTTGTTCCCGGAATCCGCCCGGGCCGTCCGACCGCGGACTATCTTTCGAAAATTCTGACGAGAATCACTTTAGTAGGAGCGCTTTTCTTGGGAGCGATCGCGGTTCTGCCGATTGCTACGCAGGCGGCTACCGGGGTGCAAGCGTTGACCATTGGAGGCACGGGACTTCTGATTGTGGTCTCGGTTGTTCTTGAGACTGTAAAACAAATCGAAGCCCAGCTTGTCATGCGCGAATATGAATAGCGCTCGCAATCTACGATCTCAAATAGAACTAGCTCGCTGTGGTAGAATAAAATCATGCTACATTATAAGGGTTTCAGCATCCTAGCCATCCTTATAGCAATATTGGTTTTCGGCGTGGCGATAGCTGGAGGTATTTATGTTTTTGAGAAAAAAAACGAATCGCCCAAAGAACCGGTTATTAGCGCAAAATCTCAAGAAAATAACGTTCAGCCCAAGGCAAGCACTACTACTGTCACCCAAAAGCCGACGGAGAAGCCGAGGGGCGAGCCAGTGTTTATTAAAACCACTATAGATTCGAAGGATAAAATAAATTTACTTACTTTCAAATCAAAATTCATAGGCGCATATGAATCCAGAGGCGCATTGACTATTTCAATTGATGGAGAATCTATAGGAATAATCTACGAAAATACTTTTTTAAGACAGGAATATTTTCACGGTGTGCCTCTACAGAAAGAAGTTTATTATATGGTCTACTTTAAGGAAAAATTGCCTGGAAAGCATATGGTCGAATTTAGATTGGACCCACTGAACAGGAATGTAAAATCTAATATTGAAATTGCGGATGTCCGCGCAATTTATGATCAAAACCCGAGAGAAGCCGATAACGCCAAGGGCAATAGTTTTTACAATAACGCAGAATCAGCAACAAGGGGATATTTAGTGAGTTTTCTAAATTTCTCAAATGATAAAATCGAACGTATATCTACAAATGATGCTATTTCCAGCCCATCATACTGTACTCTAAAGAAAATTCAATTTTTTGATAAAATTGCTGGTGAATCGCTAAATAGCAAAACCGGAGTTGTTAACTATAATGAAAAAGAAGGAATTATAGAATTAACTGCAACACCAAAGTCCCCTGCATATATTGGTATTCGATTTCGGGGGGCTTATCCTTTAAATATTGGTGAGATGACTTATGAATTTATTGGCGATGGACAACGTGGGGTGCCCGGTGGTTTTTTGACTGTAATATACGAGGGGCAAAAAATTTATGGATTGGATGAAGCTTATGCTCTACCAACTAAGACATTTATAGGAGAAATATGGTTACCAGATCAAAAAAGCGCTGGTGTATTGAATTTTAGGTTGGACGCATTCGGCGATAAACAGGCAAAAATAAAAATCGAAGAAATAGGTCTCGGTTATTGGGATTATAGCAATCCGTTTTGTAGAGTTTATAAAGATAGCATTTCTCGCGGCTACGAGATTATATATAAATACAATGGGAAGCAATATAATTTTTTAGTTAACGATCCGAAATAGGAGAAATAGATTTAATTATTCTACGCGTATGAACACGGCGAGAATCATTGCGATAATAGTTTTGAGACTACATATGCCCCGGAGAGACCGGAGATTGTTTATTGTGAAAAATGCTATCTCAAGGATGTGGTATAGAATAGATTGATTTTTTGTTAGGTTTGTGATAGGTTTAACACATGGCAACCTCACTCCAAGAGAAAAAAATTCAAGAAATTGCTGAACGAGCGGCTATTCGCGCAGTGCAGCGAGTTTTATCTGACCCAGATTTCGGGCTGGAATTAACAGAGGGCGTGAAAAATAAGCTTCGAAAATCGACTTCATCAAAAAAAAGAACTTCTCTTGCCGAAATTAAAAAGAATTGCTACTAATATCTGTGCAAGAATGGCAGGTTGAATTTACCGGAGAAGCCGAAAATGGGTTGGCTAAGTTCGGGAGGCCTATACGCCGCCGAATTATTGATAGACTAGATTGGCTCGCAAAAAATTTCAATGACGCAACGCCACTTCCTCTGGGAGGAGATTGGAAAGGATTCTTTAAATTGAGAATAGGAAATTGGCGCGCGCTTTACAAAATAGAGTTTCAGAGAAGGATTATTACGGTACACTATATCGATATCAGAGATAAGATTTATAGACGACGAAAATGATCCCTAAATCCACAACTTTAATGTTTCTGGGGAGATCGGGGTCGGGGAAGGACACGCAAATTGAGATGCTGATGCGCCGGCCGGATTTAGCTGGTGCGATCGAAACCAATACTGGAAACATTTTGCGAGAAATTGCCAAGAAGGAAACGATTTTAGGGAAAAAGGTGAAAGAGATTTTGGATACCGGGAAACTCACGCCGGGCTGGCTGTCATTTTTCGCGTGGCTTTCGTATTCGCGCGATTTGGTAAAAAGCAATGAAATCCTTTTTTCAAGCGGAAGTCCGCGGCGACTAGAAGAAGCGGAGCTTGAAGACCGGGCTTCAGAATTTTTAGGGAGGGCCAAGCCCGTTGGGGTTCACATTATGGTTTCAAGAGAAGAGGCGAAAAAACGGCTTTTGTTGCGAAAGCGCGGAGACGATACTGAAAAAAGTGTAGATTCCAGGCTCGATTGGTTTGAAGATGACGTCATGCCAATAATTGAGCACTATAAAAAGGAGGGCAGGCTTATTGAAGTTGACGGGGAAGGGTCTAGGGAAGAAATTTTTGCCAGGCTCGAGGCGGGGATTGAGAATTACTTTTCTAAGAAATGATTAAGATAAAAACCGCGGAAGAAATTGAAAAATTGCGCGAAGGCGGCAGAAAATTAGCCGCCATTTTAGATAGCTTAAAGAAGGAAGCAAAGCCCGGAATTGCGACGATTGATCTCGATAAGCTCGCGGAAAAATTAATTCTAGACGCGGGTGGGAAGCCCGCTTTTAAGGGCTATAAAACAGCAGGAGACAAGAACCCGTTTTCCGGGACAGTTTGCATCTCTATAAACGACGAAGTCGTTCACGCGCCCCCATCCAGCAGAGAATTAAGAAAAGGCGATATTGTTGGATTAGATATCGGCATGAAATATAAAAATCTTTTTACGGATATGGCGGAGACGGTTTCAATCGGGAGCCCCGACCCGGTCGGGGAAAAATTAATTAAGGTAACAAAAGAAGCCCTTGAGCTTGCTATTTCTATAGTGCATCCGGGAGTCAGGACCGGAGATATTGGAGAGGCTGTGCAGAATTTTATAGAAGCATATGGTTTTGGGGTTGTCCGGCAATTGGTCGGGCACGGTGTCGGTTACGAGGTTCACGAAGATCCTCAGATCCCGAATTGGGGGAGATCTGGCGAAGGAGCCACGCTTAAGGAAAATATGGTAATCGCGATCGAGCCCATGGTTACCGAAGGGAATTACGAACTTTATCTTGCAAAGGACGGTTGGACGTGGAAAACAAAAGACGGTTCGCGCGCCGCCCATTTTGAGCATACCATGGTCGTGACCAAAAATGGGGCTGAAATATTAACCAGCAAATAATGCGTTTTGTGATAGAATTTTAGTAATGGCAGAGCCAGATGTATATCTTTCTGTAATCGTCCCTGCTTATAATGAAGCAAACCGGCTTACTAAAACCTTAAAGAGGTTTCAAGAATATTTTGCTACAAAGCCTTTTTCATATGAGATAATAATCGCCGCGGACGGCCCAAGGGACAATACTATAGAGGTCGCCAAAAAACTTTCCTCCGAGATTAAAAATGTGAAAATTATTGAGCGCCGCAATAACCGCGGCAAAGGTTTCACAGTGCGGGAAGGCATGCTCCATGCCAAAGGGAGAATACGACTTTTTGCCGATGCTGATAATTCCACAGATATTTCACATTTTGACAAGATGCGCCCGCTATTCGACAAGGGCTACGATGTAGTTATCTGTTCAAGGGACAATAAAGACGCCGAAGGCGCAAAGCAGGAATACCCGCAGCCTTTCTTGAAGCGGCTTGCAGGAAACATGGGGAATCTTTTTATACAACTTGTCGCGGTTCGCGGGATTTGGGATACCCAATGCGGCTTTAAGGCATTTCGCGACCATGCGGCGGAGAATATATTTTCACGCACGAAGATTAATCGTTTCGGATTTGATATAGAAGTTCTTGCCATCGCTAAATTTTTGCACTATAAGATAGGAATAATACCTGCTCACTGGATAAATGATCCTTCTAGCACCGTAAATCTTTTTTCATATTTCCAAGTTCTTCTCGAAACTATTAAAATCCGCTTGAATTTTTTAATGGGGAAATATAAATCATAATGGCTTCGGAGTTTCGAAAAGATATAGTTTCGGGTGAGTGGCTTCTAGTCGCGGGCGGACTCAAAAAAAAGCCCAATTTTTTCGCCGTAAAAAAAGCCAAACCTGCGCCCAAAAAAAATTGCCCTTTTGAAAATTTGTCTTCTGAATTTGTCACAGCAATCCCAAATAAATTCCCGATTTTAACTCCGCATAAAATCTGCCCGATGCCTATTGCCGAGGGCCCTTATCAAAAAATGGGAGGAATTGGATTTCAAGAGGTGTTAATAACAAGAGATCATAATCGGTCTTTGGGTTTTATGACGCAGCGAGAAATCCAACTCGTCATAGAAGCTTATTTACAAAGATATTCGGCCTTGAAAGCCGAAAAATGCATCGAATATATTTTGATTTTCCATAACCACGGGCCTTCATCCGGAGCGACCGTTGCCCATCCGCATTCGCAGATTTTAGCTCTTCCAATTATTCCGCTCGACGTTTTTCGGAGCCTTTCCGGATCAACAAGATATTTTCATAAACATAAAAAATGCGTTCATTGCGTTTTACTGAAGAAAGAATTTAAAGACAAGAAACGAATTATTTTTAAGAATGATTTGTTTGTTGCAATTTCTCCTTACGCGTCCCATGTTTCATTCGAAACTAGAATTTATCCACTGCGCCACAATTCAAATTTCGAGGAAATGTCAGACGATGAGAAAATAAGCCTTTCGGATATTATGAAAGTAGTTTTCGCGAAAGTGAAAAATGGAATGAATAATCCAGATTATAATTTTTTTATCCATACCGCGCCCGCAAAAGTAAAAGATGTAAGCCATTATCATTGGCATATGGAAATACTTCCGCGAACGAATATTTGGGGAGGGCTCGAGCTGGGATCGGGCATGGAGGTGATAAAAGTTCCGCCAGAAGAAGCAACCAGTATTTTAAAAAAAGCGAGATATGATTAGTTTTTTGGGGCTGGATGTGCGCGCTCTAATTGAAGCTGTTGGGTATTTGGGGATTTTCGGAATAGTTTTTGCCGAATCAGGTCTCTTTGTCGGTTTTTTTCTTCCGGGCGACAGCCTATTGTTTACTGCTGGATTTCTTGCTTCTCAAGGATATTTAAATATATTTGTTTTAGTTTTTATTTCTTTTGCCGGCGCGGTTTTGGGGGATAATTTCGGATATTTTTTCGGAAAGAAAGTCGGCCCGGCTATTTTCAGAAAAGAAAGATCTTTATTGTTTCATAAAGAATATTTGGAGAAGTCGAGAGTTTTTTTTGAAGAGTATGGCCCAAAAACGATCGTGCTTGCAAGATTTTTGCCGGTAGTGCGGACTTTTGCTCCGATTTTGGCGGGCGTCGGCGCCATGAACTACAGAATTTTTCTATTTTATAATTTCCTCGGGGCGCTTTTATGGGGGGTCGGCGTCACGTTATTTGGATATTATTTGGGGAATTTGTTTCCTAATGCCGAGCGCTATATTGTCGAGGTTGTAGTAGGTATAATTATAGTATCTACCTTGCCCAGCATATTTCATGTAATTAAAAACCGAGAAATTTTTATAAAAAAATGAGTCTATGAAGAAACTAGTTATTGCTAACTGGAAAATGGCCCCTCAGACTGTAAAAGAAGCGCAAGCTATTTTCGCTAAAATTAAAAGCAGGGCCGCGAGATTAAGAGGCGTTGAAACTGTTATAGCGCCGCCATTCATATATCTCCCGCTTTTAAAATCAGCAGGGAAGATAAAGTTAGCAGCACAAGATGTAGCTAAAGATGACGGCGGTCCATGGACAGGAGAAATTTCTGCAAGAATGCTCAAGGGGGTAGGAGTTTCTTACGCGATAATAGGCCATTCTGAACGAAGGGAGATTGGAGAAGGAGATGATGTTATTCGCGAAAAGCTATATCAATCGCTGTTTCGAGGATTGAAGTCCGTATTGTGCGTAGGCGAGAAAGAGAAAAGCCAAGAGGCGTTTCCGCATATCGTCCGAGAACAAATTAAAAAAGCGCTTCGAGGAATCCCGAGATATTTTGCCTCGAAAACCATCATCGCCTATGAGCCGGTCTGGGCGATTTCCTCTCATTCAAAAGGAAAGGCGGATACGCCGCAGAATTTTTTTGAGATGTCAATTTTTATTCGGCGTACCGTGCTTGACGTTTGGGGAAAATCGGCGGCACTTCGCTTGCCGATAATTTACGGCGGGTCAGTTAACGCGAAAAACGCAAAAGGATTTCTTGAAGTCAAAGGGGGATCCGGAGTTTTAGTCGGCAAGGCTAGTTTGGACGCGAGAGAATTCAATAAAATTTTAGAAATAGCAGATACTATATGAAGAGCTTGGAAAACGCGGACGTGAGCGGTAAGACTGTCTTGATGCGCGTGGATTTCAATGTTTTTCCTGTCAGGCCGCACGAATTGAGGATCGAGAAAATCGTCCCAACAATCGAGTACCTTCTATCCAAGAAGGCAAAAGTTATTTTACTTACTCATATTGAGGAAAACGACGGCAGGATTCCGAGCTCTAAAATTCTCCTCCCGTATTTAAAAAAAAGTTTGCCGATGAACGAAGTTAGGCTATTCGAAAATTTAAGGAAATTTCCGGGTGAGAAAAAAAACAGTCTAAAATTCGCGAAATATTTGGCAAGCCTCGGCGACATATATGTAAATGAAGCTTTCCCCGTATCGCACCGCGAGCATGCCTCAATTGTCCTTCTTCCAAAATTCCTCCCTTCTTATATTGGGTTCAGATTCGAGGAGGAAATTAAAAATCTTTCAAAAGTTTTTAATCCTAGGCATCCAGCGACCTTGGTTCTAGGAGGAGGGAAGGTTGAAACGAAATTGCCGATTTTAAGGAAACTTTTGCCGAAATTTGACCACGTGCTTCTCGGCGGAGTTTTACTGAATCTTTTCATACTCGGCCGCGAGCCGCTTTTTTCCAAGAAATTGGTTTTGCCTAGCCAAGTCGTCGCGTCCGGTAAAAAAGTTCTTGATGTCGGCCCGGAGAGTTTTTCGGAATGGGGGAGGATAATTAAGAATTCAAAATTTATTGTCTGGAACGGGCCCTTGGGATATCTTGAAAAAGGCCATGTTCGCGGAACAAAAAAACTCATCTCGATTTTATCCAAAGCAAAAGCCCAAGTGATAATTGGAGGAGGAGATACGCTGGCGTGTTTACCCTCCGGCAAGAAACTTCCAAAAAATATATTTGTCTCCACGGGAGGCGGCGCTATGCTGGAATATCTGGTTCATAAAACATTACCGGGGATAAAAGCTTTGGATAAAAAATAAGTTATCAAACATGAAGATTAAATTTTTTGATAAGCGACTGGAGGATTTTATAAAATCTCTGGAAAAACCAGCTGCGGCGAAAATATTGCGCACGCTCGATCTCTTGGAAATGTTTGGATATGAACTCGGTATGCCTCACAGTAGAAAAATAAGTAACCGTCTTTTTGAACTTAGAATCCGCGGCACGCAGGAGATAAGAATCTTTTATACATTTTATAAAAATGAGGCCATTTTACTGCACGGATTTTTGAAGAAAACAGAACAAACTCCGCAGAAAGAGATCTCAATAGCTTCGGCAAAATTACAGCGTTTGACTTAATATAACATATAAGTTATACTGGCATTGTTATGAAAGATTATAAGTCGTTTAAAAGGCAGATACTTAAAGATAAAGTAATAAGAAAGTCCTACAAGGAACTGGGACCGGAATTTGAAATTATCACTTTATTGATAAAGAAACGCCTTATCAGGGGATTAAGCCAAGCTGAACTCGCGAAACGAATAGGGACAAAACAGTCTGCAATCTCGCGCTTCGAATCCGGCACTTATAATCCCACGCTGGATTTTCTCCAAAAGATTGCAAATGGTCTTGACAGCGAACTAAAAATTTCCATAACGACAAAATAAAAATATGCCTGACTATATTTAATGACTGGTCTCGTTTTATGGAATAAACAACGAAGTAATAAGTAAATGTCTAATCGATTTTTCAAACTTTTATATGTATTCGGACTGATAACAATAGTTTTATCATTTCCAATATATCTGCTTTCAGTAATTCATTTTGATCAAATTGTGGTGAGTTCCTATAAGGCAAAATGTTTATCAAATAATAAATATGTGGTTTTGCAAGGCGCTTCCTCTTATGATGATGCGTTTGTATTTGAGGAAACATTTTTGACTGATACGGAATTAGATTTTCAAAAAGACCTAAACTTTTACTGTAAGTATTATAATGAAATCCAGCCGCATATAGAGATCTATGTTGATAGTAAAACATTATCCGAGCAAACACAGGCAAATATAAATTTTTCTACATTTAAGGATAGCGTCATCTCCGCAGTCCCCACATACCAAAGGCTTTATGAGCTCGAGGAAGTAGACAAGGAAACGCAATTATATAAAGTTTACGGCCCAATAATAGATTGGCTTGTGTGGGCGGCATTAGCCTTTCTTTTGTTGCAAATAATAAGAATGAGTTACACATATATTGTCTTTGGTGAAATAGTTTGGCATCCATTTAGACAAGGTAATGAGAATTGATAGATGAATTATGTTTGAGAACGATCCAGAAATAGAAAAATTAAGAGAGAAGTGGCCAGACATGACTTATGAAGAAAAAATTGATAAATTTCTTTGGAAGATGGTTTGGTTTCATCATCGGAAGCATATTCCAGGAAATCCAAACCAGGCAATAAACGAATTAACTAAGACTCTAAATGAGGCTTCCAGTTCTTCCGAAAAACTTACAAAATCTATACGCACTGCGACTTGGGTAGCCGCAATCATTGGTGGTCTAGGCGTTCTCACAGCCATAGTAAATTTGCAGGTTTTGACATTTTTTGAATTATGATTGATCACAAAAAACTGATTTATGTAGAATATAGAAATCCTGTGAAGCTCTGCGAGGCGTGCTATCTTAAAGAAGTTGTATGAGTATGTGGATTAAAGACGTCGAGCAGTTTAAGAAGCAGTCGGGGTATATGATTGACGGGGCATGGTATCCCAGAGTCACGAAAATTGTTGAGATAAAATCCAAACCGGCCTTGAATTTTTATTACGGGCAGGCGAAAAGCTACGCCGAGGCGCAACAGCAGACGCAGAAATCCGCGGAGGAGGGGACGAAAATTCACGAAGCGGTTGAGGCGATAATGAAAGGGGAGAATCCGGAGATCGACCGGCTTATAGTCCCGTCCGTTGCCGCTTTTAAAAATTTTATTGATTTTCAGAAAATCGAAGTTATTCCGGAGCATATAGAACGGAGAATATTCCATCCTGACGAGCGATACGCGGGGACGATAGATACTTTGGCGACTATCAATGGTAAATTCGGGGTGCTCGACATTAAGACTTCCGCGGCGATTTATCGAGATTATAATATGCAAACGGCGGCATACCTCGCCGCCCTCGGGCGAGAATTTCCGAATCTCTCAACGCGCTGGATTTTGCGGATCGATCAGGCGCAAACTTGCCTAAAATGCGGAGCGACTTTGCGGACAAAAGGGGGTCGTGAAAAAATAAAAATCAACGGCTCCAAGAAATGCGGAGATGACCACGAGTGGAGCGAGACAAAAGGGATAATTGAGCTCAAAGAATTTCCATTCTGGCGGGACGATTACGGCGCGTTCCTCGCCGCGAAGAAATTATGGGAGTGGGAGAACGATTATTGGCTAAAGCAAGCAGGATATTTAAAATAGGGGAAAGAACAATTTTAATTATTATTTACTTCATCTTTACGCTATAGCGCACAGATGATACCATGAAAATATGAAGGAATATGGCAAACTGGTAGGCAAAGTCTTGGTCTTACTTGCTCAGGGAACGATGTTAGGGCTTTCGCGAGATAAAGGATTGCGTCTTGAAATTTTGAAAGATGCTGACCGCACATGGCACGAAATAGATCGTAAATTATTGTACCAAATTTTAAAACGCCTAAAGCTTGGACATCACATCGAATTTTTAAAAACAAGAAATGGCATTGAATTTGCCAGACTTACCGCAAAAGGAAAAGAGCGTTTTTTACAGCATCAATTTAATATCCTTGCCCTTCCCAGAGCGAAGAGGTGGGACGGAAAATGGAGAATAGTTCTATTTGATATTCCAGAGCCGAAAAAGAAGATTCGCGACTCGCTTCGAAGAAAATTAAAAGCCCTTGGATTTTTAGAGTTCCAGAAAAGCGTTTTCATTTATCCTTTTCCGTGTCGAGATGAAATTAATTTTGTGATAAATTTTTATAATATTCCGGAATACGTCTACTATCTCGAAGCGCCACTCGTTCCTGACGGCGGATTTCGTAAAGAATTTGATATTTAATCTAACTTCATCTTTACGCTATAGCTTAATAATGAAGTTAACCTAAGTAAAAAAAGAGATCCGATGATGTGCATCGCTTTGTAGTTCAAACGGGCGTCGACACTCCCGAAACAAATTTTGCGGATTTCAAAAGAGACGTCACCGTAGCGTAGAGGATTCATCGTTATCTCCCTCTTGAGATTTCCTTTATTGAGCCGAATAGAAAGTGCATCCATAAACATCCCCCTTTATGGCTATTTGAATAAATTGTTGTATTATAAGTGCTATATGTCAACTCCTTTGGGAAAAGCCAAGCCAGAAAAATTAATAGTCTACACCGACGGCGGGGCGCGGGGGAATCCGGGGCCGGCGGCTTTGGGAGTCGTGATTCAAGGTGCGAAGGGGAATACCATAAAGAAATTTGGGGAGCGGCTTGGGATCAAAACCAATAACGAGGCGGAATATAGCGCGATTATAGCGGCCTTGCAGAAAGTCAAAGCGCTTTATGGGAAAGAGAAAACAAAAAAAATGGCGATCGATATGAGGATGGATTCAGAATTGGCGGCAAAGCAGCTTAACGGCGTTTATAAAATCGAAGAGGAGAGATTATTTCCGCTTTTTATCAAGGTATGGAATTTAAAAATGGATTTTGGGAAAATCAGCTTCTCCCACGTCCCTCGCGCGCAAAATAAGAAAGCCGATCAGATGGTGAACGAAGCGCTTGACGGAGGAAGCGCCGCGACGCTTTTTTGATGAGAAATCTTTTAATTATAGCGCTTTTCGGATTTTTTGCGGGAGTCGCCCTGCGGTCATTCTTTGTTTCGGATTTGGAATTCATTCTCCTTGTTTTTGCCGTAGTGTCTGCGCTTGGATTAATTTTTTGGCATGGAGATGGCTTCAGATTTATTCTCATTCAAGCCGCGATATTCTTGGCGGCATTAGGCCTCGGCATCCTGAGATATGAGATTCAGGATAATAGAGAATATATATCAGAGTTTCGGCTTGATGTAGGGCAGAATATGGAAATTTCCGGAACAATAATCGAAGATCCGCAAAAACTGGATAAATTTATCCGGGCGATTCTTAAAAAAGATGAGATAAAAATTTTGTTGACCTTGCCGCATTACCCGGAAGTGAATTATGGCGACAATTTGACTATCCGCGGAAGACTTGAGGAACCGGAGAACTTTTCCGATTTTGACTGGAGAAATTATCTCGCCAAAGACGATATTTATTTTGAAATGTTTTTGCCAAAAATTATTAAACAAGATAGCGGCGGAGGGTCGAGAGTTAAGAGATTTTTATTCTCGGTGAAGCATAAGTTTTTGAATAATCTTTCAAAAGTCCTGCCAGAACCGCATCGATCTTTTTTGGCCGGGGTTACGATAGGCGAGCGAGCTTCGCTGCCGGAGAAGCTTGAGGAAGACTTTAGAAATATCGGTGTAATTCATCTAGTGGTTCTCTCCGGATATAATATTTCGATCGTATCGGAAAATACGATCAGGGTTTTAAGCTATCTGCCCGTGGCGAAAATAGCAAGGACGCTTATCGCGACCATCGGGGTGATCCTCTTCGCCATTATGACCGGAGGTTCGGCAACAGTTGTTCGCGCGGCGATCATGGGAATCTTGATATTATGGGCCAGAGAGACTGGAAAGATTTATCAAGCGCTCTCCGCGTTGGTTTTTGCCGCCTTTTTAATGACCTTGGTTAATCCGAAAATCATTCGTTTTGACGCTTCTTTCCAGCTTTCGTTTTTGGCGACCGCCGGTTTGATTTTCATGTCGCCGAGGATAGAAAAGTATTTTTTGTGGTTCCCTAATTTCTGGAAAATTAGAGAAAATCTCATCTCAACTCTCTCGACGCAGATTTTTGTCCTGCCTCTTTTGATATATTTGGGCGGTAATTTTTCTTGGCGCACTATCCCGGCGAATCTCATGATACTCTCCGCGATGCCGATTACGATGTTTTTCGGATTTCTAACCGGCCTCGCCGGGTTCGCCTCGTATTATCTGTCTTGGTTAATCGCCTGGCCCGCGTATTGGCTTCTCGCCTATGAACTTTGGGTGGTTAAGATATTTTCATAAAGCATGAAGAGGAATTTTAAATATATATTTGTTCTGATTCTTCTTGCGGTTGCCGTAATTTCGTGGCGCGAGGCGTTTGGGCGAGATCGGGACAAATTAAAATTCTATATGCTTGATGTCGGCCAAGGGGACGCGATTTTTATTGAGACTCCTTCCGGAAACCAAATTTTGTTTGACGGCGGACAAGACAGAAAAATTTTAGAGGAACTCGGGAAGGTTATGCCGTTTTACGACCGATCTATAGATTTGGTAATTTTGACTCACCCTCATTTGGATCACGCTGGCGGGCTTCTTGAAGTTTTGAAAAATTATGAGGTTGGAGAATTGATGGACGGAGGAGATAACTATAATCTCGCTGAATACGGCGAATTGAAGAAGTTAATGGAAGAGAAAAAAATTAAATACGAGGTGGCGCGTCGGGGCTTGAAAATATCTTTAGATAAGGGTATAAGCCTTCTGGTTCTGGCTCCGGATAAGTTAATCAAAAGCGATAATCCTCACGACAATAATGTTGTATCGCGCCTCTCTTATGGCAGGATAGATTTTCTTTTAATGGGTGACGGAGAGAAGGGCGAAGAGCTGAAACTTGTTCAGGCCGGCGACAACTTGGAAAGCGAAGTTTTAAAAGTTGGGCACCATGGTTCGAAAACTTCTTCCAACCCCTTATTTCTGGAAGAAGTGAATCCAGAATACGCTTTGATATCCGTCGGCGCTAAAAACAGATACGGCCACCCCGCCCAGATTACTTTGGATAATCTTCTTGCGGCGGGCGCGAAGATTTTACGGACCGATATAGATTCGACAATCGAATTTAAAACCGATGGCGACAGTTTGACTTTAGTCGGAGAAAAATAGTATAATTTAAAATACTTATTTTTAATATAATATGGAAAAATTAACACAGGAAAAAACATTGGTATTAATTAAACCCGACGGAATTAAACGGGGACTTATTGGAGAAATTATCAGGAGAATTGAGCAGCGCGGCTTGAAAGTCATCGCCCTTAAAATGATCCAAGTGACCGAAGGGCAGATAGACGGGCATTATCCCAAAGATGCCGCATGGACCCATCGCCTCGGCGAGAAATCTTTAGGTACTTATAGCAAATACGGGATTGATCCAGTCGAAGCTTTGGGAACTGATAATGCTGATGAAATTGGGAAAATGGTTAGGAGTTGGATAGTAAAATATTTGACCTCAGGTCCGCTTGTGAAAATGGTTGTAGAAGGGGTGCATGCGATTGACATGGTCAGGAAACTGTGCGGAAACACATTACCTAATTTGGCAGATATGGGAACAATCAGAGGAGATTATTCTGTTGACTCCCCGGCCTTAGCTAATTCCGGTAAACGGGCGGTGCACAACATAATCCATGCATCGGAAAATCCAGAAGAAGCCAAACATGAACTTGCGTATTGGTTCACGCCCCAAGAAATTCACGACTATAAAAGGGCGGAGGAAGATATAATGTTCTAGTTAGTAACTCTTTAATAACCCTTTTTAAACAGGGTTTCCACACTGTTTGCATTTTTGAAGCAGATTAGAGCATAGAATTTTTTGCTTGGGAACTTCCAACGAAAAAACTAGAGTATATGATTAAATCAGAGATATCGTCCATCGCTACTACACTAAATTATTCCATCAATTAATACTTTGTGTGGCCTCGCCCGTGGGCAGGCGCCAAAGCGAATTTTGGAGAAAAAGTAGTCTAGCAAGGACGGTATCTTCGTATTATAATTAGGTGAATGCTGAATTTCACAGTTTCCGGCAAATTAATTCTCATAATTTTTCTGGCGATTTTTCTTGTTCATGGATGGGCCACGCTAAGCGCGGCCTATTTTTATTATCGGTGGCTTGATATGGTCGTGCATGTGATGGGCGGGCTTTTGGTTGGGACGATCGCCGTCTATTTTATAAGAGATAATAATCTTTCTCCCTTTATAGTTTTCTGGTTTGTTTTTGGATCGGCGGCAATCATCGGTCTTTTCTTGGAGTTTTTCGAATTTGCGATGTCTTATCTTCCGGCAGGAGTGAGTAAGTTTGGTTTTATATCTCAAGGCCTCGAGGATACGTTAAGCGACCTTCTTTCCGATCTTATAGGAGGCATACTTGCATTTTCCCTTTTTCAAACACGCCGGAAAAATTATAATAATAAATAATGAAAATTTCTTTTTATGGAGGGTCTCAAGAGGTTACGGGGTCTTGCTTTTTATTTGATTCGGGTAAAACAAAAATCCTAATCGATTGCGGGCTTTTTCAGTGTCCGAGGTTTTGTGATTTGAGATCTAGGGATCCGTTCCCGTTTAACCCAAAAGACATCAAGGCGCTTTTCGTGACGCACGCGCATATCGATCATACCGGCAGGATTCCTAAACTTGTTAAGGAGGGGTTTTCCGGAAAAATTTATTCAACCCCGCCGACCAAGGAACTCGCATTCCTGATGCTTAAAGACAGTCTGGGGGTTCTCGAAAAAGAGGCCAGGCATCATAAAGAAGATTTAATGTTTAGTGAAGAGGATATAGATTCCGCGTTCAAGATTTGGGAGGGTGTCGAATATCATAAAATAATCGAAATCGGCGATTTGAAAATACGTTTGTTCGATTCCGGGCATGTTTTAGGGTCATCTATGATCGAGATTGTTTTAGAAGGAAGGAAAGTACTCTTTACTGGGGATTTGGGGAATCCGCCGACGCCTTTGTTAAATAATCCGGAAGAGATACGAGACGCTGTTGTAATGCTCGTGGAGTCAACTTACGGAAACCGCATTCACAATGATAAGAAAGAGAGGAAATTAAGATTAGAGAGGATTATAGAAAATACGATGCAGGGGAAAGGAGTCTTAATGATTCCTGCTTTCTCGCTTGAGCGTACTCAGGAACTCCTTGCGGAAATAGATGATCTTCTCGAATCCGGCAGAATACCAAGGATCCCTATTTTTTTGGATTCCCCATTGGCCATAAAAGCCACAGCGGTTTATAAGAAATATGAAAATTATTTTAATAAGGAGGCGAATAATAAGATAAAGTCCGGTAATGATATCTTCCGTTTCCATGGGCTTAAGCTCACGATGACTACGGAGGAATCCAAAGCCATAAACGAAATCAGGCCCCCGAAGATCGTAATCGCAGGTTCGGGCATGTCCAACGGCGGAAGAATTCTGCATCATGAAAAAAGATATCTCCCCGATCCAAATTCAACGCTGCTTCTAGTCGGCTATCAAGCTGCCGGTTCTTTAGGAAGAATGCTTCAGGATGGCGCCGAGGAAGTTACTATACACGGCGAGAAAATTTTAGTTCGCGCAAAAGTGGAAACTTTGCAGGGGTATTCTTCGCACCCGGATCGCGAGCAGTTGATGGAGTTTATATCAAAAAGCAAGGATACTCTGGAGAAAGTGTTTGTGATAACTGGCGAGCCGGCCTCAGCGCTTTTTTTGGTCCAGCGTGTCAGGGATTATTTTGGGATACCCGCCGAAGCTCCACGATATGGAGAAACAAAAGAAATTTGAAGAAGTATGTTAAAATTTATCTATGAAACCTTCGGCACATTCTCATCTGAAATTTAAAATTTGCGTTTCCGGAGCTGCCGAGACGGGACATTGCGGGGAGGATGCTTTGAATATAGCGAAAGAAGTCGGGAAAGAGATTGCCAAGCATAACGCGGTCTTGGTGACAGGAGCGACGACTGGCGTTCCTTTCTGGGCGTCTATAGGAGCGAAAGAAGAAGGCGGAATTTCCATCGGCCTGTCGCCGGCCAGAAATGAAAAAGAACACGTCGAAGAATATAAGTTGCCGGTGGATTACATGGATATAATAGTCTACACGGGATTTGGATACTCCGGGCGGAATCTTCTTTTAACCCGCTCCGCCGACGCGATAATTTTTGGCTGCGGCAGGATGGGAACTTTAAATGAGTTCACTATTGCGTATGAGGACGATAAGCCGATGGGCGTTTTAATGGGTTCTTGGGAAACTGGAAATCTTTTCAAGGAGATCGTGGAAAAATCTCACCGTGGCCCCGGAAAAATTATCTATGATTCGGATCCGAAAGCCCTTGTTGAGAAAGTAATCGAACTTGTCCGAAAGGAGAAAATAATAGAGATATGATAAAAACCCTCGAGGGATTCGGAATTTTGATCGGAGTCATAATCGGCGCGGGGCTTTTTGGCTTGCCGTACAGCTTCTCTAAAGCCCCTCTTTCATGGAACATATTTCTTTTTCTCGCTGTATTTTGCCTAAGCGTCTTTTTGCATCTTCTTTTCGCCGGGATCATTTATACAACTCCTGGAAAACACCGCTTCCCGGGCTATGTCCAAATTTATCTTGGGCCTAGAGCGGAAACCGTCGCTACGATTTTTTCTGTTCTAAGCTCTTATGGAGCCTTGCTCGCGTACGGAATCCTTGGTGCGACTTTTCTAGGAAATATTTTCGGCATCGATTTTTTTATTGCAGGCATAATATTTTTTATTCTCGGCGGCGCGCTTTTTTTTCTTTCCATAGATGAGATTGGGAAAATCAATTTCTATCTGACCCTACCTCTAGTAGGTTTCATATTGTTGATGGCGTTTAGAGTTTTTCCGGAAATCCGTTTCGAAAATTTGTTGACGCAAGGCCACTCATGGTCTTTGGCGTATGGGATTTTAGTTTTTGCTTTTGGAGGATATGCCGGTCTTGCGGAGCTCCGGGATGTGATTGGCACTCGCAATCACGCGCTCGCTAAGAAGTTAATATTTTTGAGCCTTCTCGCGGCGGCTATACTTTATGCTATCTTTATCGTAGTAGTTCTTGGGGTGAGCGGTTCTTCAGTTTCTTCGGACGCGCTTTCGGGGCTCGAAGAAGTTTTAGGAAAAGGCATCTTGGTTCTAGGATCTTTAATCGGCTTTTTCGCGATTGTTCGCGCTTTTGTTGGCATGGGAGCAGATTTAAAGCTCACGTACAAATACGACTATGAAATTCGTGGCGGCGCGGCATGGCTTTTGTCATTCCTCCCCCCCATTCTCCTTTTTTCTTTAGGTTTCGTCGACCTAGTTAAAATATTGAGCCTTGTTGGCTCCGTTGGTCTGGGAATTTTCGCTGTCTTTATACTTTTAATAGCTTGGGAGAAAAGGAAAGACATTTCCACTTTTCTCGGATTCAAAATTAGAGCTTGGTGGCTTTTCGCCGTCGGCGTTCTATTAGTTTTAGGCGCTCTCCAAGACATATTTTCCAGATTTATCTTTTAAGGATCAATGAATAAAGAAGAATCCCTTCTCCTGCTTAAAAAAGAGATCGAGGAAAATCGCGAGCTCCCGCTATCTGGCGAGGCGAATTTGGTTTTTGGAGAGGGGAGCGCTGACGCGGAAGTTTTGTTTATCGGGGAGGCGCCTGGGTTTCACGAGGACAGGCTCTCCAGGCCTTTTGTCGGGCAGGCGGGAAAACTTCTAGATAAATTACTTCTCAAAATAAATTGGCCGCGCGAATCGGTTTATATAACGAATATTGTAAAAAGGCGCCCGCCGGGGAACCGCGACCCGTTGCCGTCGGAAATTGATGCCTATAAGCCGTATCTCGAAAGACAAATCAAAATAATCAATCCGAAAATAATTGCGACCTTGGGGAGATATTCGATGAATTACTTCCTGCCAGAGGCCAAAATTTCCCGCGATCACGGCGTCGCGCAATACGCCGGGGAACAATTAATTATTCCGCTATACCACCCCGCCGCCGCCCTCCGTGCGACAGCTGTACTAAAAGATCTCGAGACCGACTTCAAAAAACTTCCCGAGATTCTAAAAACCCCACCTGTGCCAAAACTTGAGAAATCTCCGAAAAAAGAGGAAGATAATGATAAGCAAGAGAGCTTATTTTAATTTATAGTATGTTTACGATCGTGAATATACTGTAGATTATCCGTGCGACTTTTCATTTTATGCGGGAATATAATTAAAATATGTCGATGGAGATGCCTAATATTGTGCCGGAAGAGATCGCAAAGCCGAAAGAACAAGGCGAAGAGCCTTTTCCAGTGTCTGACATCGAGGATATATCCGAAAGGAAATTATCATCAGTTGCGCTAAGGTTGCAAGAACTTTTCCCCGAACAATCTGAAAGAATCGGAGAGATTGCCGATTCTTTTTTGAAAAGTGTGCATAGCGAACTTCTTGAAGCAAACGACGAAATTCGAGAAAAAGGCTTGCCGGAATTGGATAAAAAATCTCTCGATGCTATCGAGCTTTTCTATCAATTGAAGGCTGAAAAGCAAATTCGCGGATGTTTGCCACTTGAAGCGAAAAAAGCTGTTTACCAATATTTCAAAGACATAGCTGGAGTAATCGAGAAAAAAGAAAAAACCGATAAAAGCATTCCTGAATTATCAAACCCTGTATTGAAAAATACACTTTTCCAAAAATTAGATAATGGAGAAATGGCGGCTCGAATACCGCTAAACAAAGAAAAAACAGATGTGGATTTTTTAATCGTAAGCAAAAACGATATTGATCAATATTGTTTTTATATACTCTCTACTTTACCTAAGGCCGAATTAAATAAGAAGCAGCAAGCAGAACTCGACGCCTATTTAGAAAAAAACCAAGAAAGCAAGTCGTCGATAAACATAAAGAAATTATTATCAATAGTTAGGGTGAATCCAGTCTTGTTAGATCAATTTAAGAGCAGATTTGAAAGGGATGTTGCCAATCGGGAAAGATATACTAAAAGAAAGGTGCGTGAAACAGCGGGAATGTTGTCGGTTGTTTTCAAAGACCGCAATGAAGGGGAAAAATTTCTTGATCTTTGCACTGGCACTGGCGATATCGCAACAATAATTAAAACCCTGGGCCCGCAAATAAAAGGCGTAGATCTCAATAAATACTATCTTAAAGTCGGACGAATTTATGACACGATCCTTAAAAAAAAATTTGGCAGTCAGGAAAATGAAAGGCATTTATCTGAAGCGGACGTAATAAATGGAGAGCTCCCGGACGCGGATGTCTGGATCGCTAAACATCCGTGCGCGCCGCATATGGCCTTGCCTGACGAGATCATTCGAAAATTTTCAGAAAATTCAACTGCAAATCAATTATATCTATTGACTTGCTGCGCGAATAAGTCGGTTGGACACTGTCCGCATTCGTACAATCAGAACGGTTTAATAAGCTCTGAAGAATGGAACCAGTCTTGCTTGGCCTCATCCGATATTGGAACAGAAGAAGAACATGGTAAGATTGAGAAGGTGCAAGAAGCATTAAAAAAAATTAACAACGCAAGAATTAGGTATATCAGAGATGTATTACATTTGGATGCAGAACTCGTTGAAATACCAGGAACAATTATGAATCAGATGATTATAGTAAGAAAATAATAATTTATTAATTTAAACCATTAATATATGAGTGAACAATTTAAATCTAATGAAGCAGAACAGAAATTTCAAAATTATTCTGGACAGCTGGATCAAGTAACTACTCGTGGAGATGGGAAACTGGAACTCGGCGAAGCATTCAATAAAAATCTCATTGATTTCACTGCGAGTCTACAACATCTCAACATACATCACGAAGGTAAAACGGCCGGGAGCCAGTTCAATGGGAGAGTCTTTGAAAATTCGTCGGACGTACAAGGACTCATTAATAAATTGCTTCCTGACGAGCTTCATTATGATCAATTTGGACGAGCTGAGATTACGTTGGACGTTTCAGGCGCTCCCGAGTCATTAGGATGGACGGGTATAAAAAGTATTGAGGAAATTAAGAAATCTTTTCCAGACGCTGTAATTGAATCGAGGCCAAGAATTGATGGCGGGATAGAGGCCGAAGAAGACGACGTAAGTGGAGCATGGTACCCGGAAATGGCCAGGGATCCTAAGTCGGGACGATTTGAAGTATTGAAAGATGAAAATGGGGAAGTAAAAAATTTGAAAGGCAAATTTGAACCAAATGCCAATATAGTATCTTTGCCCTCAAAAAGTGCTGAGACGAATAAAATTACAGTTATCATGCAGAAAGATAAGTCCACAGGTAAGCCGACGGTGTTGACAATTTTTCCTGGTGAGAATGCCCCTGCTTTCCCAGCAAAGATTAACTCTGAGAGCTATAAAGCGAGTACATTGGGAAATACCCAAGAAACTAGATTTTGGAAAGATCACGCATTCATCCAGCAGACATAAAGAGAGCTTATTTTAATTTATAGTATGTTTACGATCGTGAATATACTGTAGATTATCCGCGTGTATAAAAAATGCTCCTGTACCAGTTTTCGGCCATTAGATTATTAGTGGCCAAGAATCGGTACAGGAGCTAATTCGAAGAAGAATATTTTGTTATAAAGAACCATTAGGCAGATTTCGCGAAAACCTTTTTATCCAAACTCTTGCGCGTAATTATTGTTTTCCCGATGAATATCGGGACTCTTGGCACAGGATATTTTGGCATAAGCTTTTCTTGAAATAGCCTGCACATATAATATCAGAAAGACTCAAGTTATACTGTGGATATGCATAACCAGGAAATATCAAAGATTCTATTCGAGCTTGCGGAACTCTACGAGATGAAAAACGTGCCCTTCAAACCGAGGGCGCTTCTGCGTGCTTCGGAGACGATCGATTCACTTGGGGAAGATGTCGCAGATATTTATAAAAAAGGCGAAATTAAGGCGCTTGAAAATATTCCCGGAGTTGGCAGAGGAATTGCGGAGAAAATCGAAGAATACTTAAAAACAGGACATATAAAGGAATACGAGCATATGAAGAAAAAAATGCCTGTGGACATTGCTGGCCTTTCTTCTATTGAGGGCGTTGGGCCTAAACTTATCAATCTTTTGTATACTAGATTAAGGATAAGGACGGTTTCGGATCTAGAGAAAGCGGCAAAGGAGGGGAAGTTGCGCAATTTGCCGAGAATGGGAGAGAAGCTTGAGCAAAAAATCTTAAAAGGCATCGAATTCAAGCATGAGGGCGGAGGACGCTTTGCTTTGGGCGAGGTTTTGCCGCTCTCCAGGGGGATTAAGGCGAGATTATTGAAAGTTAAAGGGGTGGGAGCGGTCGAAGTCGCGGGCTCTATTAGGCGCATGCAAGAGACCATAGGCGACCTTGATTTTCTCGCGATATCGGAACATCCAAAGGCAGTCGCGGATTTTTTTGCGGGCATGAAGGAGGTCGAACACGTTTACGCGAAAGGGGAGACGAAAATTCTTGTGCGCCTGCGCTCCGGCATTGACGCGGATTTGCGAATTGTTCCCAAAGAATCTTTCGGCGCCGCGCTCCAATATTTTACAGGGTCGAAAGACCATAATGTCGAAGTGCGGAAGATCGCGATTAAAAAAGGATATAAATTGAACGAGTACGGACTTTTCAAAGGCAAGAAAAATATCGCGGCCGAATTCGAGGAAAAAATTTATAAAAAATTAGGAATGGATTTACCGCCTTCCGAAATCCGTTTGAATTTGGGCGAGATCGAAGCGGCTTTGCGCGGCAAATTGCCGAGACTCATTGGATATGGAGACTTGAAAGGCGATTTACAATTACAAACGACCTGGACCGACGGCAAGCATACGATCGAGGAGATGGCGCGTGAGGCGGAAAAAATCGGGCATGAATATATCGCGATTACAGACCATACGCGTTCGCTTGCCATGACAGGAGGCGCGGATGAGAAAAAATTAGAGCGGCAAATGGCGGAGATAGATAAAATCAATGCAAAATTAAAAAATCAAAAATCAAAATTAACGGTTTTAAAGGGAGCGGAAGTAAATATAATGAAGGACGGGTCTCTGGATATTGATAATAAAACTTTAGAAAAACTCGACGTGGTCGGGGCGGCAGTGCATTCGCTTTTTAATCTTTCGCGAGAAGAACAAACCGCACGTATTGTTAAAACGATGGAAAATCCGAATGTGGATATTTTGTTTCATCCGACTGGCCGCGTGATCAATAAAAGAAAACCTTATGACATTGATATGGAAAAACTTATTAAAACCGCGAAGCGCACCGGGACGATTTTGGAAATTGACGGGCATCCTTGGCGTTTGGATTTAAAAGATGAACACATTAGAATGGCGCGAGAGGCGGGAGTGAAAATGGTTATCGACACCGACGCGCATTCTATTTACGAGATGAGTTATCTTGAGTATGGCGTTGCGCAGGCTAGGCGCGGCTGGTGCGAGAAGAAGGATATAATTAACACTTTGCCGCTTAAAGAATTTTTGAAAGCGTTAAAATAAGCCTGAAAATAAGGTGATTTTAGACCTTGACAGCAAGGCTCTTTTGGATGTATAATTGAACTTAAGCTAAGGAAATGGAATTGGCTCATTTCCTTGAAAGCGATGGCTCTTTAACGTTTTAGAAAAACAAAGAAAGGGGAAAATCGTCATGACAACACAAATTGTCGCAGACGATGTTTTAGGAAAATTTGCAAGGCAACAACGCGACTGGTTTACGCGCGTCGAGAAAGGATCTTTAGATCCCGATGCTGTGATGCGAGTGGTACAGGAGATTATCGACAAAGCTTTTGCCCGCGATATGCGTAAAGAAGGTTGGAAGCTCCTCGAAGACGTGCCGCGTAGCATTACCTCAATCAAAGATCTCGAGCTGGTACCGTTTCTCAAAGACGGCGAAAGCTCGATCCTTGGCGAAGAATTAGTCGTTCGAGCCCGTGAGGAGTTTAAGATAAATTACGGCCAACACGACGCCGAGTGGCTCCTCGAGCACCAGGACGAAATTCCCGAGGAGTTTCGCAAGTACTATCTGGTCTTCACCGGAACTGTCTGGGGGGACTCGTATGGCTACCGCCACGTCGCGTATCTCCATTTCTATGGCAAGCGTTGGCGCCTGCGCTTCCGTAGGCTCGCGTTCGGCTTCTACTCCGATGGTCGTCTCCCGCGTCCGCGCAAGTAGCTCTTTGGATCTTGTTTCCTCGGAAATTTAATCTTGGAAACTTGATCCCTTAACCCCAGCCCCGCGCAGAAATGCCGGGGCTGATTCTTTTTATGCTAAACTTGTAAATGGTAGTAGGCGAATCTGCGGGCGGTCAAGGCTTCCCGTGGCCGAATCCAGTATCCATATATCCAGAATATCCTCGGGTATGCCTTAGGGTAGCGTGGTATATGAAGACACTTCAAAAAATGAAGCTACTTGGTGCGAAATGTTAGAGGGCTTACAGGCCCCAAATAAAATACAGCTCTAAGAGTATTCAAAGAGCAGTGGAATTGACAGCATTTCGTACGATGGTCTGGGAGGACTCGAATGGCAACCGCAACGTCGCGTATCTCAATTTCAATGGCAAGCGTTGGAACCTGAACTTCAATAGGCTCGCGAACGACTTCAACTCCAATGATCGTCTCCCGCGTCCGCGAAACTCGCTTCATTCTCCGCCTTTACCGGCGGAGTTTTCTTTTATAGAAATTCCTCGTATCCACCCACCAAGCATTTTCCCAATTTCATCCAATTTTTCAGAAAGTGAGATATACTTTTTAGTATCCATGGCCTTGATTTCCCAACTTATCTGCAGAAAGAATTTCAGGAGATCAAGTTTTGCCACTGCCTTCTGCAAATACGGCAATTTTGCTTGCTTTGATAAATAACTGGCGATAAACAGTAATTCTAATGTTTCAATGAAAAGTAAATCTATCTTTGTGCCAAGAGTATACCTCGATTTTTTTGAGATATGATCTAGGATTTCATGCCAGAGTTTGTAAATCAGAACAGATCGCCCGATAATCGGCAAAACTCGGTAGGGGGGGGGGCTTAAAAGAAGAATTCAATTCAGCCATAGTTTTGAGGAGATTATTTCCGTTGAAAATCTGGTTGCCGCCTGGCGCGAGTTTTTGAGAGGAAAACGCGATAAACCTGATGTACAGGAATTTTCTTTGCATCTCATGGATAATATTCTAGCACTTCATCATGACTTAGCCAGACGAACATATAGACATGGAGGATATAAAGCATTTAATATCTCCGATCCCAAGCCCAGAAAGATTCATAAAGCAAGCGTGCTCGATCGCTTATTGCATCACGCGATTTATCGAAAACTATATCCGTTTTTCGATAGAACTTTTATCTCCGATTCGTATTCGTGCCGGATTGACAAAGGAACGCACAGAGCCTTAAACCGATTTCGAGAATTCGGCAGAAAAGTTAGCAGGAATGGCACTAAAACCTGCTGGGTTTTGAAATGCGATATTAGAAAGTTTTTCGCGAATATTAATCACAGCATCTTGATGAGAATTCTGAAATTATATATTCTAGATGATAATATCCTTTGGCTACTTGAAGAAATTATTGAAAGTTTCTCTCCAGGACTGCCGCTCGGCAATCTAACCTCGCAACTTTTTGTGAATATCTATATGAATGAGTTTGATCAATTTATGAAGCACAAACTTAAAATAAAATACTATATTCGCTATGCGGATGATTTCGTGATTTTTTCTAGGGATAAAGTAGGGCTTGAAAACTCAATCCCTCAAATCAGAGATTTCCTCAAAGAAAAACTTAAGCTGGAATTGCACCCCGATAAAGTTTTTATCAAAACTCTTGCCTCTGGAGTTGATTTTCTGGGTTGGATAAATTTTATAGACCATCGGGTTTTGAGGACAGCTACCAAAAGACGTATGATGAAAAGAATGAAGGGGACACAAAAATCCGGAACTACACAATCATATTTAGGGCTTTTAAAGCATGGAAATACTTTTAAAATTAGAAAAAGAATTTTACGATAATATGCCGGTTTTACGCTCTGCTGGAATTATTTTTTTTCGCAACACGCCTGAGGGGCGAAAGTATTTGATTTTGCGCGCATCAAGAAAAGATAATAGGCCGGAGTTTTGGGATATCCCAAAAGGCGAGCTTGATAAAGGGGAATCGGGGATCGGCGCGGCGAAGCGCGAAGCGCGGGAAGAAGCGGGGATCGAAAATTTTGAATTGATTCCGAAATTTAAAGAAACGGTGCAGTATTTTACGCGCCACGACAGAAAGTCTATAATGAAGTTTGTCGCAATCTTTTTGGCTAAAGCCTCGAAAGATAAAGTTACGCTATCTCAGGAACATGATGCCTTTGAATGGGCGACATTTAAAGAAGCCATGAAGAAATTGACCACTATGAAGGAAGCATTGAAAAAAGCCGATGAATTTCTTTCACGGCTCAAAGAAAAAGCTATTTAACTTTCTCGATAAGCGCGGAAAACGCCTTCGGGTATTCCTGCGCCAATTGGGCGAGGACTTTTCTGTCCAATTCTATGTTCGCGCGTTTTAGCTTATTTATTAAAACGCTGTAAGATATTCCGCGCTCTCTAGAAGCCGCGTTTATCTGAATCTGCCAGAGCTTGCGGAAATTTCTTTTCTTTTTTCGGCGGTCCTGGAAAGAATGTTTTGCGGCGTGCAAAAGCCGCTCTCTAGCAGTCCGCTCTTTCGATTTCGCGCCCCACCGGAAACCCTTCGCGCGCTTTAAAATTTTTCTCCGCTTCTTTAACGCAATTGTCGCTTTTTTGACCCTTGGCATAGCTTATTTTGTCGGGAGATAATGATTAAGCTCGTTTTTGGGAATGCGAAAATTAACAAGGCCTTTTTGGCGAAGCTGTTTTGCTCTGCGCACTTTCGCGTTGAAATGATTTTGCCCCGGAATTCGCGCAAGGACTTTCCCGGTGCGCGTCAATTTAAGGCGCTTTCTAAATGATTTATTGGTTTTATTTGCCAATTTATTATGAACGACAGTGAATTAATAAATTGAGCATCCGGCGAAGCTTCAGCGAAGCCGGAAACTCCTACTTTTTCTCTACAAGTACGTATATGCCCCGGGGGCCTTGTTTGGGCCCATCGCTTACTTTATAGTCCCTAGGGATAAAATGCAGTATCCGCTCTATTCTCTCGTTTTTAAAGTTTTTGTCAAGATATTTAGCCCGTCCGCGGAGCACGAGGTCAATTTTTACTTTATCCCCGCTATCCAGAAATTCTCCCACTTTTTTGGCTTTCATCTCCAAATCATGTTCCGACGTATTTAGGCCTATCCGCACCTCGCGCACCTCCGACGTGCGCGCCTTTTTATTCGCCTCCCTGCGCTTTTTTTCCTCTTGGTAGGACCACTTGCCGTAGTCCATTATCTTGACAACTGGCGGACGCGCGGTTGGTGAAATTTCAATGACGTCGAGTCCCGCCTCTTTCGCGATGTCGATTGCCTTCGCGATCTCGATTATGCCGTAGTTCGTCCCGTCATCGCCAATTGCCCGCACCGGAGTAGCGGTGATTTGGTTATTTATTCTTGTGCGCTTTGTAGCCAGAGATTTAAATATAGCATTTTTTTGAGTTATCCACTAATCTTAATTTTGCGGCGAGCATATAATGAATTTAAGATTCCAAGGTTAAATTTATCTATGACAAAAAGCTGGCCAAAATTTATAGCGGGCTGGGTTATTTCCTTCCTCATCCGCCTGGTCCCGTTTCGTCCGCCAAACATCGAACCGATTTTAGGAATTCAGATGCCGTTTAGCAAAGCTTACGGGCACGCTCCTGCTTTTCTTTTCGCGTTTTCAAACATAGTTTTATTCGACCTCTTGGTTAATAAATTTGGAGTCTGGACTTGGATAACGGCGCTCGCTTACGGATTTTTAGGAATCTGGAGCGCTCAATATTTTAAAACACGTAAAAATTCGCCATCGAACTATCTTAAATTTTCCATAATGGCGACTATAGCTTACGATGCCGTAACTGGCCTTTCCATTGGCCCTATGCTCTTCAATCAGCCGTTTATGGCGGCTGTAATCGGCCAAATTCCCTTTACTTTACTGCATCTTTTGGGCAATTGCTCATTTGCTGTATTGGCAAGCCCTCTTATTTACCGCTTCGCTGTCTCGAAGCGCAGCTTTGCGGGGGCGTATTTATTAAACCTAAAGCCGCTGGCTAATTAAACTCGATAATCATGGAAACTTTTGTGGAAAAAAAGACAAAAACACTTTCTCATATCGAACTTACTCAAATCAAAAAACGCGACGGAACTGTTGTCCCGTTCGATTTAGCTCGGATTAAAAACGCGATCACGCGCGCTTTCGAATCGACCAAAGAGGGAGGAGAAGAAGAAGCAAGAATGGTTTCGTTTCGCGTATACGACATTTTGAGGCAGATGAAGTTAACGAGCCCTCAATTTGTGCCGACTGTTGAACAAATTCAGGATTTAGTAGAAAAGGAACTCATTTTGGATAAATTCGCCGTCACAGCAAAGTCGTACATCTTATATCGCGAAAGACATGCAGAGATGCGGAGAGAAGCGAGACAAGTATCAGAGCGCCTACGGACGCTTGCCAAAGAGAGTAAAAAATATTTTAGAAATCCGCTCGCTGAATTCATATATTATAGATCGTATGCCCGCTGGGTAGAGAGCGAAGGGCGAAGAGAGACTTGGATTGAGACGGTAGATAGGTATATGAACTTTATGAAAGAGAAGTTAGCGGATGCTTTAACTGAGACGGAATATTTCGAGGTCAGAGAAGCTATCTTAAATCATGAAGCCATGCCTTCGATGCGCTTGCTCCAGTTTGCCGGTCCAGCGGCAAGGGCAACCAACGTTTGCGCTTATAATTGCTCGTTTATCGCCCCTAGATCTTTCCAAGATTTCGCTGAAATTATGTATATTTCCATGTGCGGAACGGGGGTTGGATGGTCTGTTGAGAGCGAAAATATCCAGTCTTTGCCTCAAGTAAAGAGACAGACTGGCAAAAAACTCCCTACCTATGTCATTCCGGATAGCAAAGAGGGATGGGCGGACGCTTTTGCCTTTGGACTCAAGACTTGGTTTGAAGGAGACGACGTGGAGTTCGACTTCTCGCAGCTTAGGCCCGCCGGAGCCCGCCTAAAGACGATGGGAGGCAAGAGTTCGGGACCAGAGCCGCTTCGAAACCTTCTGGAATTCACGCGCGAGAGAATTTTAAATAGGCAGGGGAGGCGGCTTTCCAATATTGATGCTCATGACATAATATGCAAAATTGGCGATTGCGTCGTATCGGGCGGAGTGAGGCGGAGCGCTATGATTTCTCTTTCTGATTTGGACGACGCAGAAATTCGCGATTCGAAGAAGGGGCAATTTTACATGAACGATCCCCAGCGTAGTTTGGCGAACAACTCTGCCGTATATTGGCAACGGCCGACAACGAAAGAATTTTTGGATGAGTGGACAGCCTTGATTAAAAGCGGAAGCGGAGAGCGCGGAATTTTCAACCGCGGAGGGCTCGCGAAAACCTTGCCCAAGCGCAGGCTCGAACAATTTGGCGAGAACCATCCTTCCTGGGGAACAAATCCGTGCGGAGAGATAGTTCTGCAATCTAAGCAATTTTGCAATCTGACGGAAATCGTGGCGAGAGAAGAAGATACCGAAGAAACTTTAATGAAAAAGGCGAGAATCGCGGCGATCCTCGGCACTTACCAGTCCACGCTCACTTATTTTCCTTATCTTTCGAAAAAGTGGCAGGAAAATTGCGAAAAAGAGAGGCTGCTCGGAGTTTCCATAACCGGCCAATGGGATTCGCCGGCTGTTCGCGATGAAGTTTTTTTAGGAAAGCTCAAAGAATATATTGTTAAGGCCAATAGAGAATATGCCGCTAAATTTGGAGTCAATCAATCAACTTGCACAACCTGTGTTAAGCCTTCGGGAACTGTCTCCCAGCTCGTTGATTGTTCTTCAGGCATGCATGCGCGGCACTCGCAATACTATGTCCGCCGGGTGCGCATCTCCGCGACAGATTCTCTTTTCAAGATGCTCAAAGATCAGGGCATCCCGTTCTATCCGGAGGTAGGCGAGACTATGGAGAGCGCGGCGACCTTTGTTTTAGAATTTCCCGTAAAGGCGCCAGAGGGGAAGATTTTTCGGGATAATCTTACGGCGATGGATCAATTAAAGCACTGGAAAATGGTGAAAGAAGCGTATACTGAGCACAATCCATCGGTGACGGTTTCCGTAGGGGATGACGAATGGGTGGCTGTCGCGAATTGGCTCTATGAAAATTGGGATATTGTGGGCGGGCTTTCTTTCCTGCCTAGATCCAACCACGTCTACCGCCTTGCCCCATACGAAGCTATAAAAAAAGAAGAGTATGAAGAGCGCGCCAAAAAACTCGAGCACGTGGATTTTTCAAAGATTTATACATATGAAATCGAAGATGAGACGGAAATTAAGCGCGAGCTTGCCTGCGTCGCTGGAGTTTGTGAAATAGAAATGTAATGTACTGGACTGGAAAAGGCGATGACGGTCGGACGAAACTATACAATTCGCCCGCCGGATGCCGTATTCCAAAAAGCTCGCGCATTGTTGAGGCGCTCGGTTCTCTCGATGAGGTAAATTCGTATTTGGGGTTAGCGAAGGCGCTCTCGCGGGAGCAGAAATTGGATTTAGAATCTTTTGTAAATTTCTTGCAGGAACAACTTTTCATATTGCAGGCCGAGCTTGCCGGAGCGGAGAAGACTGTTACAAAAGAGTCTCTTCGAAAAATGGAATCAGAACTTTATATTTTTTCGCAGAAGATCCCGCAGATTAAATCTTTCTCTATTCCTGGAGGGACGGTCCTCTCCGCGCATTTTGATGTCGCGCGCACAATGGCGAGGCGAGCCGAGAGGGAAATTGTGGCACTCCGCGACGATAAAGAAAAAGCGCTCGGCGAGAAAAGCTACGCATTCCTGAATCGCCTGTCTAGCGCGTGCTTCATTTTGGCGAGATACGTAAATTCGGTTCAAGGGGTCAGCGAGGCCGCCCCAAAATATGACGCTTGACACAATAGTCTAAAATATGCTAGCTTTATAGCAAAATATAGAGTTTTTTGATATTGGCTTTCCTTCCCCGCCCAACATCAAATTTTGGTGTATAGCGGGGAGGGAAAGCTACGATTAGTAGCAGGTGCCTATAGTTGAGAGGCGCCATAAGGTCCCTCTCAAAAAAATTGGAGAAAAATATGAAAATTCTCCGTGCTATAGGTTTTCTGCTTGCGATCTTCGGGCTCAAATTCGTTCTGATGTGGAGCGTATTTCGAGCCTTCGAAGGTTCGCTGATTTCACTCTTTAGGACTTTTTCGTCCCTGATGAGTGCAGTCCCTGCCAACCTCCCCGCGTCGTTTTAAAAATGACGCGAAATGTGCCAGAGAGATCTGACTTCAGTCAGATTCTCTCTGGCTTCCTCCGAGCGCTTTACTACGATATATCGTAGTAGTAGAGAATTCAGAGGAAGTAAATCTAAAAATAAAAAGACCATTTTTGGTCTTTTTATTTTTTATGGTGGAGGCGGGGAGATTTGCACTCCCGTCTGGAAAAGTGGATTGAAAAACTTCTACAGCGTTAGCTCATTTGATGACTTTTGAAGTGCGAATGAGCAAAATAATCCAAAAGTTTCTCCCTTTATTTTTCCGCTAAATCGGGAGAATTTTCGCGGTGAGCCTCAAATATTATGCCTATCCCAATCTATGAGGCATTGAGAGGGTAGACACCAAGCTTAGCTGTTAGGCGTAAGCGAGGGCAGGTGCGTTTTCGTTTGCACTTGAAAGTTTGCGAAGGAATATTTATGAGGGAACTTCGCATCCTCGCGCTGCATTTTTCAATGTCCTGATCCATCGAGGCTAGACGCCCCCATTATTTAATCGATCTTCCGATTTCGCGCTCCATGTCGCGTTTTTTTATTTTCTCGCGCTTCTCGAATTTCTTCTTTCCGCGGACAATCGCGATCTCGATTTTGATTCTACCGCCCAGAGTATACACCTTTAGCGGGATAATTGTCAATCCTCGCTCTTCGGCGCGTCCCGTCAAATGCGCAATTTCTTTTTTGTGCAGTAAAAGTTTTCGCGTCCGCTCCCGCTCGTAACCTTTAGGCGTGTTATTTGGCTGATAGGGAGGGATATCCATCCCAACAATAAATGCTTCATCCCCACGGATTAAAACTCGCGCCCCGGAAATGTTTCCATTTTTATTTTTAAGCGATTTTACTTCAATTCCGGTGAGCACCAATCCCGCCTCGCATTTATCGAGGATTTCGAAGTTGAAATATGCCTTTTTGTTTTCGAGCAAAGCCGGCATTTTTTCATTTTAGCATTTTTTGAGTTAAAGTAGATTTATGCTTCGCGATGAGTTAAAAAAAGAAATCTCACGGGTCGCCGGCGCGGATATTGAAATAAAACTTGTTGAGCCGGAGCGATCTGAGAACGGCGACTATTCAACGAATCTGGCGTTTTTGCTCGCAAAGAAAAAGGGAAAATCGCCCAACGATATTGCCGAAGAAGTCGCTCATAAACTACGCTCTGCCAAGTCCGATTTGATTGATCGCGCCGATTCCGTTGGCGGGTTTGTAAATGTCTGGGTGAAGGACGAAGCTTTAATCAAAAAGCTCAGCAAAAAATTAAAATTTGATAAACAAAATAAAAAGATAAACGTTGAATTTGTTTCGGCGAACCCAACTGGGCCTTTGACGATGGCAAACGGACGTGGAGGATTTTACGGCGACGCGCTCGCTAATGTTTTAATGAAAGTCGGCTACGATGTCACGCGCGAATACTATATTAACGATGCAGGGAATCAGATTCGTCTTTTAGGCGAATCTATTGAAGCCGCCGAAGGAAAGATGGAAGAAAAGAAAGAACATTATAAGGGCGACTATATTAAAAAGTTTATCGGAAAAGACATAGAGGATGTTGTAAAAATTTTACGCGAAGAAATTGAAAAATCTTTAGAGAAGGCGGGAATAAAATTCGATATCTGGTTTTCAGAGAAAGAGCTTAGAGAAAAAAAAGAGCCGGAGGAAGTTTTAAAATTTTTGGAAGGTAAAAAGTTAGTTGAGAAAAAAGAAGGAGCGATTTGGCTTGGTGATGCCGTGCTTGTAAAATCTGACGCGGAATTTACTTATTTTCTAGTTGATCTCGCGTATCATTTCAATAAATTTTTTGATCGCAAATTTGATCTCGCGATTGATGTCTGGGGCGCCGATCATCACGGGTATGTCGAGCGGATGAAAAAAGGGATTGAGGCGCTTGGCATTGATGACAAATGCTTGAAGATAATTATGATTCAGCTAGTTCGATTGATACGGGGAGGGAAAGAAGTTCGCATGTCCAAGCGCGCCGGAGAATTCGTCACAATGGATGATTTATTGGAACAAGTTGGCGTGGATGTCGCGCGGTGGTTTTTCTTGGAACGTTCGCCCAATACCCACATGGATTTTGATTTGGATTTGGCGCGTGAGAGATCGGAGAAAAATCCGGTTTATTACGTCCAATATGCGCATACTAGAATGGCAAGCATCCTCTCCAAATCTGGCTACTTGGACACCGAGTGTCCAAGTACATTTGGGCATGCGTCAGAGCGGGAGCTCGCGCTTAAAATTTTACGATTGCCGGAACTTCTCGAAGATATTTCAAAAGATTATCAGGTCCATCGGCTCACGACGTATGCCTACGAACTCGCGCAAACTTTCTCTGCATTTTACCGCGATGTCAAAGTCGTCGGGAGCGCGCGCGAAGCGGAGCTTCTATATTTAGTCTCAAAAACAAAAGAAACTTTGGCCGATGTATTAAAACTCCTCGGTATTTCCCAACCGGAGAAGATGTAATTAAATTTTTTCAGCGGAGATTTTTAAACTAAGAAAATCTTTTGCGAATTTTGAAAATTTTTCCGGGTCGCCAGTTGTGATATAGCGCCTCACTCCGTTTTTAGAAAGGCGTTTTTCTATTTCAGGATGGCGCGCGAGATAATTTTCGAGCGATGCAGGGATTACCGAGGGGGAGTCAAAAATTTTTACGTCTGGAAGTTCAGCCTGAATTAAATCTTTTATCAAAGGATAATGCGTGCAGCCGAGAATAATATTTTTTATTCCACCTCTTTTAAATTCTTTTAAATATTCGCACAGGACTTCTTTTATTTCGAGGCTGTCAATTTCTCCCGCTTCTATCAACGGCACAAGGCGGGGAGTGGCAACCTGCGAAATGTTGAACATCGGATGTTCAACAAGTTTGTGAATTTCTCGGAGATAAGCTCCGGATTCGATCGTCGCTATTGTCGCGAGAATTCCAACTTTGTCAGGATTTTCTTGGGCGATAGCCTCGGCTACCGGAATTAAAACTCCCAGAACTTTTTTATTTGGCCATTTTTCTGGAAGAAATTTCTGCTGGATCTTTCTTAATGCTTGAGAGGAGGCCGTATTGCAGGCTAGGATGATTAACTCGCAACCTTGGCCAAAAAGCCAATCCACAGCCTCTTTGGTATATTGGTAGATTGTCTCTTGGGATTTATCTCCGTACGGAGCGCGGGCGTTATCGCCGAAATAGATGAAATTATACTGCGGAAATTTTTCCGTAAGCGGTTTGAATACGGTCAACCCGCCATATCCCGAATCAAAAACCCCGATCATATTGCTTCTATAATAACTATTTTGTAGGATATTCATATGGCCGATGAGAAAGGCTTCCTTATATACGATTCCGTTTCTCCTCGTTCCGAAGAGGAGATTCTTCGTTTTTGGAAGGATAATGGAATATTTGAGAAGTCGTTAGAATCGCGTAAAAAAGGGAAGCTTTTTATTTTTTACGAGGGCCCGCCTTACGCCAACGGACTTCCGGGGATTCATCATGTCGAATCGCGTTCGTTTAAGGACATAATTTTGCGCTATAAAACCATGCGCGGATTTTTTGTGCCCCGCAGAGCGGGGTGGGATACGCATGGACTCCCGACCGAAATGGCCGTTGAAAAAGCGCTCGGGATAAAATCCAAAAGGGAAATCGAGGAGAAAATAGGCGTTGAAAAATTTGTTGAGGAAGCGAAGAAAAACGTTTTTACGTTTATAGACGCATGGGAAAAATTAACTGATCGCATGGCCTACTGGCTCGATTTGAAAAATGCTTATGTAACCATGACCAATGGTTATATTGAATCTTTGTGGGCAGTTATTTCCAAAATTTCAGTGGAAAAATTACTTTATGAAGATTATAAAGTGCTTCCTTGGTGTCCGCGCTGCGGAACGTCACTTTCATCTCATGAGTTAGCGCAAGGTTACCGGAAAGTGAAAGAGAACTCTATCTATGTTAAATTCCCGCTCGCGCGCGATAATTCTTCAAAACAACTGGCCAGTTTTTTGGTCTGGACGACGACTCCGTGGACGCTTTCGGGAAACGTCGCGCTCGCGGTTAATCCAAAGATTGATTATGTGACGATTGAGTGCGCCGAAAATTCCGGCGAGTGGCTGATTTTGGCCGAGCCGCGCCTTAACGTAATTGAGAGAGAATATAAAATTATCAATCGCGAGAAGGGCGCGGCGCTGGTCGGGACGAAATACAAAGCTCTATATCCAAATTCAGCAGCGGCTGGAAATAGCTATCGCGTGGTCGCGGCGAGTTTTGTCTCGACCGAAGAAGGTTCCGGGATAGTCCATATCGCGCCTGCGTTCGGGGGAGATGACTTGGCGGTCGGCAAAAAAGAAAATTTGCCTACGCTTGTAACCGTGTCGGAAGAAGGAAAAATGAAAACCCCGGGCGCCCTATGGGATGGAAAATTCATTAAAGACGCTGATCCGCTCATCATCGAAGATTTAAATAAGCGTTCGCTTTTGTTCAAAGTCGAGTCGTATGAACACGATTATCCGTTCTGCTGGCGGTGCGAGACACCTTTGATATACTACGCGAAATCCTCGTGGTTTTTTAAAACCACAGCGGTGAAAGAAAAGATGCTTAGCGAGAACGCAAAAATCGCTTGGCACCCGAAATATCTGCGGGACGGGAGATTCGGGAGTTGGCTCAAAGAAAATGTTGATTGGGGAATTTCCCGCGAGCGATATTGGGGGACGCCTTTGCCAATCTGGCGTTGCGACAGATGCAAGAAGGTTAAAACTATCGGAGCACTCAAAGAACTTGACGAATTAAATCCGAATCCGACCAACGTTGTTTTTATGCGCCATGGGGAAGCGTTGCACAATATCAAAAACAGAGTAAATCCATTTTCTCCTGAAAATGACAGCAAAGATGAACTTACTGAAAAAGGGAGAAAAGACGTTATTGCTTCGGCAGAGAAGCTCAAAAAGGAGAATATAGAAGTCATTGTTTCTTCACCATCAGCTCGCGCCAAAGAAACTGCCGAGATAGTTGGCAACACTTTGGGTGTTAAAAATATCGAAATAATCCCTGAATTATACGATGTTATGATTGGAAAGTTTGAAGGGGAGCCTATTAGCGAGTTCAAAAAAGAGTTCTCAAGTTTTGGGGAACGGTTTACGAAAAAACCCGGTGGAGCGGAAAATTCGCGGGAGCTGAGAAAACGCGTGATGAAAGCCCTCGGAGAGGTAAGGGTGAAATGCGCCGGGAAAAAAGTTTTGGTTGTGAGCCACGGGGATCCAATTTGGGTTGCAATCGCTACGCTGGAAGGACTCAAGGAAACAGACTACAAAGAATCTTTTTACCCAAGCCCCGCGGAATTCAAAAAAATTAAATTGCACAACTGGCCATATAATCCGGAGGGCGAACTGGATTTGCATAAGCCCTATATCGATAAGATTTTAATCAAATGCGATTGCGGAAATAATATGAAACGGGTTTTAGAGGTAATGGATGTCTGGTTTGATTCGGGCGCGATGCCTTTTGCGTCGCAGGGGTGGCTTAGCCACCATTTGGTGGCTAAGCCACCAAATTATCCAGCGGAATATATTTCCGAAGCCATCGATCAGACGCGCGGGTGGTTTTACACTTTGCTCGCGGTCTCGTCGCTTCTGGGGCTTGAGTCGTCGTACAAACGAGTTTTATCTCTCGGCTTGGTGTTGGATGAGAAAGGCGAGAAAATGTCGAAATCGAAAGGGAATGTTGTTGATCCGCAAATGCTTATGGAAAAATACGGCGCGGATGCGGTTCGGTGGTATTTTTATACGATAAACCAGCCGTGGGACGACAAGCTTTTCCGCGAAAAAGACATTCAAGATGCAAGCCGCCGCTTTCTTATGATTTTATGGAACTCGTTTGTGTATTGGCGCACGTATAAAGAAGTTGAGCTTCCACTTGGAAGCTCAACTTCCAAGTCTAGGCCGAAGCTGGTTATAAATAAATGGATTTTAGTAAAATGGAGCGAGGTTTTGTCGACCGTTACAAAGAATCTTGAGAAATATGATATTGTCGCGGCAGCGCGCGCGCTTGAAAATTTTGTAGTTGAAGATTTGTCGCGCTGGTATATCAGGCGGATCCGCGAGCATATGAAACACGAGAAATCCGATGCGGCGAAAGAATGTTCGGCAACTCTCGGTTTTGTTTTACTTGAGCTTTCGAAAGCTTTAGCTCCTTTCGCGCCCTTCATTTCTGAAGGAATTTACAATGGTCTAGGCGGTGAGCGAGAAAGCGTACATTTGGAGAGCTGGCCCTCCTTCGCCAAGGCTACGAAGGGCTCGAATCTTCTTTTGGAAAATATGGAAAAGATTCGAGAGATAGTTTCGAAGGGATTAGAAGCGCGACAGAAGGCGGGGATAAAGATAAGGCAACCACTGCAGAAATTACAAGTAACAAATTCTAAATTACAAAAAGAATTGCTGGAATTGATAAAAGGAGAAGTTAATGTTAAAAGCGTCGAATTCGTTAAAGCTCTTAAAGAAGAAGTCGAGCTTGATACGAAAATTACGGATGAGCTTCGAGAGGAGGGAATTGTCCGCGAATTTATTCGGGCTGTGCAAGATTTTCGAAAGGGATTAAAACTGACCCCGCAGGAGAAAGTAGAGCTCGCGGTTAAATCTTCCAAAGAATTTGAAAAAATACTCAAAGCGCATAAAAATCTGATCGAGAAAGAGATAAATATTTCCGACCTTTCTTTTGGCGATCTCGGCGAATCACGCACGAAAGAAATTTCTATTGATAAAACCAAAGCGGAGATCGGGATTAATCATATTCATCACGTGAAAGTAAAAAATGCTTGAAACTAGAGTTTGCCAAAATTGTAAAAATAGCTTCACAATCGAACCGGAGGATTTTCTGTTCTACGAAAAAATCTCTGTTCCTCCGCCGACATTTTGCCCGGAGTGTAGATTAATTCGTAGACTTGCATGGCGAAACGAAAAATCTTTATATCGAAGAAGTTGCGATAAATGCAAGAAAGATATTATTTCTGTTTTTCACAGGGATAGCGGCTTGACCGTTTATTGTAGTGCTTGTTGGTGGTCTGATGATTGGGACGCAATGAGTTACGGCTTTGATTATGATCCTCGCGTTCCATTTTTAATTCAGCTTCATAATCTTTTCCGAAAAGTCCCAGTTATGAATCTTTTTGCCTACTATAACACTCTTGAAAGTTCAGATTACACGAATATGGTTGGCTATTTGAAAAACTGTTATTTAATAACAAATAGCGATCATGATGAAAATTGTTCTTATGGAAGCGATATCGTCAAAAGCAAAGACAGCATAGATAATATGATGTTAACAAAAGGAGAACTTTGCTATGAAACCGTGAATTGCCGCGATTGTAACAGAGTTATCTATTCTCTAAATTGCGAATCTTGTTTGAATGTCGCATTTTCGCGCAATTGCATTGGATGTTCTGATGTAATCGGCTGCGTGAATTTAAGGAATAAAAAATATTGTATTTTTAATCAGCAATATTCAAGAGAAGAATACGAAAAAGTAGCAGTGAAATATTTAACAAACTCTAACGAAAGTATTGAAAAACTTAAGAAGGAATGTTTGTCTTTCTGGAATAAGTTTCCTAATAAATATATTCATGAACGACACAATGTAAATGTCAAAGGCGATTATCTCTTCAATTCTAAGAACGTCAAAGATTCATTTATCGTCACGGATACAGAAGATTCTCGATATTGCTCTCTTTTAACTGTACCTAAATCAGCAAATTGTTACGATTTCACGCACTATGGAGAAAATTGTGAGTTAGTGTATGAAACTATGCAGGCTGGGGATATGATATCTCGCATTTACTTTTCTTGGTTTGCCGCCCGTAGTTGCCATGACATTGAATATAGTCAATTTGTAACCTGGAGTAATAATATTTTCGGCTCAGTCGGCTTGAGAAATAAGGAATTCTGTATTCTAAATAAACAATATTCTAAAGATGATTACAAGAAATTAAGGTTGGAAATAATCGAAGACATGAATAAATCTCCCTATTTTGACAAGTTGGGACGAAATTACGGGTATGGGGAATTTTTCCCGGTTGAATTAAGCCCTTTTGGATATAATGAAACTTCCGCACACGATACCTTCCCGCTTAATAAGGAAGAGGCGATGGAGAAAGGTTATAAATGGCGAGATCAAGAAAAACGGAATTACGACATTACTTTAAAAAATGAACAAATTCCTGACAGTATTTCTGATGTGCGAGATTCTATTCTGAATGAAATTATTGAATGTCAACATCAGGGAAAGTGCAACGAAAACTGTACAGAGGCGTTCAGAATAATTCCCCAGGAGCTCGCTTTTTTGCGAAGGCAAAACATTGCCTTGCCAAGACTATGCTCCAATTGCCGCCATTATCAGCGATTGAAAAATAGAAACCCTTGGAAACTCTGGCACCGCGTGTGTATGTGTGAAATCAAAAACCATGGGCATGAGGGAAAATGCCAAAATGAATTCGAAACTTCATATGCTCCGGAACGCCCAGAGATAGTTTATTGCGAAGCTTGTTACAATAGAGAAGTTGCATGAGTAATGGACTTTATCAAACCGAGGGAATAATTTTAAACTCGCAGGACCAGGGCGAGGCGGATAAGGTTTTGACTATATATACGAAAGAATTCGGGATGATGAGACTTTTCGCGCGCGGAACGAGAAGATCGAGCTCCAAGCTTAACAAATTTTTAAATCTTTTTACATACGGAAAATTCGGCTTTGTGTCTGGAAGGGATTCGTGGCACCTGATAGACGCGGAAGATCTGCATCATTTCGATGGGGAAGAAAAAATTATTTCCTTGGGGCGAGTGTCTAATTTTCTCCAAAGATTTTGCCGTGGCGAAGGGAAAGATCGCGAATTATGGAATGCTTTCATATTTTTTATCGAATCCGGAGACGAACTTTTATTTTATGCCAATGCCCTATCAGCTTTGGGCTATTTGGACGAGGCAGAAATTCGCAACGATTCCAGGGAGAATTTGGCCGGGCTCGTCGCGCAAGGTATCGCCTCAAGCCAGCTATAGGTGCTAAAATAAAATTGTGTCTGAGCATCTCGAAGAACTCAAAAAACGTCTTTATAAGTCAGGGGAATCTTTTGACGCCAGATTGCGCCGCCCTGAATTGACTCCCCAACCGCAGAAGCCTCCCTCGGCCTGGCAGGAAGAAAACAAGCCGATTTTGATAAAGTCCAAGCGAAGCGGGAACGTCTGGCGGATTTTGGGAGCAATTTTTTTTATAGCCGCCGTCGGAGCTGGAGCTTATTATTATTTAAGCTATAATTCAATATCCAACAAAAGAATAGACATCAGTATTTCTGGTCCGGATGGAGCCGTCGGCGGAGAACGAGTTACTTGGGAAGTTTCTATTACAAACAATAATAATAAACCGCTTTCGGGCGCGGCGTTGATATTTGAATATCCTGCTGGCTCAAGAGTTTTAGACGAAGGGGTTAAAGGGCTAAGAGCTAAAAAAGTTTTGGAAACTATCGGGCGGGGTGAGACGGTGCGCTTTTCTTTCAGCGCTTATATCTACGGCTTTGAAAACGAAAATAAGGACGTTCGCGCGGCGCTGGAATATACCCCTCAGGGATCAGGCGCGGTGTTCTCAAAAGAGGAGCTTGCTAAAATTACCATAACACGCTCTCCGGTCGGAATTTCTTTTGACTTGCCTGCGGAAATTCGTGCTGGGCAGGAAGTAGAGATCAAAGTCAATTACGTATCCAACTCATCAAGCGTTCTGGAAAAGCTCACGCTAGACCTCGAAATTCCTTCCGAGTTTGTTTTTAAGAGCGCGAATCCGAAGCCTGATACAGGCGGAAAATCATGGTTTTTGTCTCCATTAAATCCAAGCGAGAAAAGAACCATATCGATTAGGGGAATCTTGAGCGGAGGCGAGCTTGAAGAAAAAAGCTTTAAAGCTTCGGTAGGGATCCGAGACCAGTCCGGCAGTTTTAATATTTACGGCCAAGGAGTAGCAACCATTCAGTTAAAAAGGCCATTCTTAGAGGTTGATGCGAAAATAAACGGGCAGGATTCATATTCCGCTCGCCAAGGAGAGTCGGTTTACGTCGAGCTTACGTACAAAAATAATTTGACCGTTCCGGTAGAAAACGCAATTATCGAGGGCGTTTTGTCTGGGAAGATATATGACGAAAGCAAGACCAAGGTTCAGCTCGGAACTTATAGATCAATTGATAAAAGAATAATATGGAATTCGTCTTTGAATAATTCTCTTGGCAGGATTGATCCAGGAAAGTCTGGAACCGTCGGTTTCGAGTTGAACATTTTGGAGAAAGTTCCTGTAAAGACAGCTACGGATAAAGAATTCAAAATATCGATGCATTTTGAAATCAGGCCTGGAGCCAAGCCGCCAGGATATGAGGGAGCCGACTTAAAAGGGGAGGACAATTTTGATATAAATCTGATTTCGCATCTTCAACTTGTCCGCAGAGGATTCTATTATTCTAAAACCATGCCCAATACAGGCCCAATTCCCGCGAAAGTCGGACAGGAGACAACGTTTACCGTAGTGCTTTCTGTGACGAATTCAACAAACGAGCTGGAGGGAGTGAAGGTTCGCGCATTTCTCCCGCCCTATATGGTCTGGAAAAATAAAATTATTCCGGCCTCGAGCGTTACTTTTGACCCTAATACCGGCGAGATAATATGGGATGTCGGGGACATGAAAGCTGGGATTGGCTATACCTCGCCCGCGAAGGAAATAACTTTCCAAGTCGGGTTTATTCCTTCCGCGAACCAAGTCGGACAGACTCCGGAACTTGTGACTAATATCACGGCTGAGGGACACGATAAATTTACGGATTCAAATCTTCAAGCATCAGTCCCGTCATTGACGCTGAAACTCGAATCCGATCCAAAGATTGATATGCGGCAAACCACAGTGGTAAAGTGAAGAACATGGCTGATTTGGATAAAATTGTCTCGCTCGCCAAACGCCGCGGATTTATATTTCCAGGCTCTGAAATTTACGGCGGCCTCGCCGGAACTTGGGACTACGGACCGTTGGGCGTCGCGCTCAAAAATAATATAAAAAATATTTGGTGGAAAATGTTTGTCGATAAGCGCGAAGATGTTTTCGGCGTGGACGCCGCGATTTTAATGAATCCCAAAGCGTGGGAAGCGTCCGGGCATGTCGCTGGATTTTCGGATCCTATGGGGAATACGCGATTTAATCTGATGTTTGAAACTAAAATCGGGGCGGGGGAGGAAGAAGCGCAAAAAACATATCTTCGCCCAGAGACAGCTGGTGGAATTTTTGTAAATTTTAAAAATGTGCTTGATTCAATGCATCCAACCTTACCATTTGGCATCGCGCAGAGCGGCAAGGCATTTCGAAACGAAATCGCTCCAAGAGATTTTGTTTTCCGGGCGCGCGAATTTGAGCAAATGGAAGTTGAATATTTTATTCGTCCCGGGGATTGGGAGAAATATTTTGAGACTTGGAGGAGAGAAATACTTCGATATATCGAAGTGATTGGAATTTCTAAGGATTCTGTTCACGAACTTGAAGTTCCGGATAATGAGCGCGCGCATTATTCAAAAAAAACAATTGATTTTGAATTTGATTTTCCGTTTGGCAGAAAAGAGCTTTACGGCCTCGCGTATCGGACGGATTTTGACCTTTCCGCGCATGAAAAGGCGTCAGGGGCTGATTTGCGTTACAGCGATTCAGAAACTGGCGAAAAATTTATTCCCCATGTGGTTGAGCCCTCGCTCGGCGTGGACCGAACTATTCTTGCTATCCTTTGCTCTTCTTATGCCGAAGATGAATTAGGCGGAGAGAAACGAATTTTATTGAAATTAAAACCAGCGATTGCTCCGGTTAAAGTTGCTATCTTCCCACTCGTGAAAAATAAACCGGATCTGGTAGCGAAGGCCCGCGAAATTTATTCCAGTCTCAAGTCGCACATTCCTAATATTCAGTTCGACGACAACGGCAATATCGGCAAGCGCTATCGCAGGCAAGACGAAATCGGCACGCCATGGTGCGTGACAGTCGACTACCAAACCCTCGAAGATCAGACTGTTACCATCCGGGACCGCGACACAGGGGAGCAAGTTAGAAAAAAAGAAACGGAGCTCGAAAAATATTTCACTGATGTAATTTCATGAGAGAGCGC